>Ga0154471_136_pt3 | contig 88842 bp, 84 predicted proteins | sample RifGroC2_FD_115950 | JGI IMG/M metagenome (GOLD analysis project Ga0154471, IMG submission 115950) | Geobacteraceae bacterium GWC2_53_11
GTTTCATCCGCAGCCTCCCGCATTGGATCACCCGGCGAATATGTGGATTATGCCGCTTCAAAAGGAGCTATCGACACCTTCACACTCGGCCTGGCCAAGGAGGTTGCCGCCGAAGGAATTCGCGTCAATGCCGTACGCCCCGGCATCATCTACACGGAAATCCACGCCAGCGGTGGTGAACCAAACCGGGTGGAGCGGGTCAAAAACGCCATCCCAATGCAGCGCGGCGGGCAACCGGAAGAGGTGGCTCAGACAATCCTCTGGCTTTTGTCGAATGAGGCATCGTACACAACCGGGGCGCTGCTGGATGTTGCAGGGGGAAGGTAACCCCCGGAATCAGTCGTCATCAAACCGTTTCACGACAAGGAACTAACCACATGGAACCGTCACCACGCACAGCAATGATCAAGGAAACCTTCAACACCGTTTCAGATGCATACGACAGCAAAGCACTCCGTTTTTTCCCTGCCAGCGCCGCGCATCTCGCATCCATCCTGAGCCTGAACGGCACCGAGCGGGTTATCGATATTGCGACCGGCACCGGCAATGCCGCGCTGGCACTGGCACCACGTCTGCCGCACGGTTCGGTACTGGGGATTGATTTCTCGGCAGGCATGCTGGATCAGGCACGCGCCAAAGCGGCGGCACGGAACATTCGCAACGTAGAATTCATTGAAATGGACATGCAGGGGATTAACCTGAACGAAGCGGGGTTTGACGTGGCAACCTGCGCCTTCGGCATCTTTTTCGTTGAAAACATGGATAGCCAACTAGCGCAAATTGCAGCGCTGGTAAAGGAGGGTGGCACCATCGCCATCTGCAATTTCCAGGAAAGCTATTTCAACCCGCTCCGCGATCTCATGGTAACACGGCTGGTCAATTACGGTGTGCAACTACCGCCGCAGACCTGGCGGCGCATCGCCACCGAGGCGGGCTGCCGGGAGCTTTTTGAAACGGCGGGCATTCGGAATATCAGGGTGGAAGAGAAAAATATGGGCTTTTATCTTGCCGATGAAAATGAATGGTGGGATCTGATCTGGAACGCCGGGTTTCGCGGCATGCTGAAACAGCTTGAACCGGATGTTCTGAAGCGTTTCCGGCAGGAGCATCTGCAAGAGGTTGCCGGACTGGCGACCGCCGACGGCATTTGGCTTGATATTGGCGTGCTGTACACGATTGGAACGCGGGTTATACGTTAACGGCAACAGTTCCGCCACTATCCGGCAGAGCCATATACGCCCGAAGCTGGGAACCACCCCGTGAAGCTTGGCTAGTCCCCTGTTTGCGTTTCAACGCCTCCAGTACCGTTTTGAAGAGCGATTTAAGTTCCGCTACGGCTTCTCTCAACTTGCGCTCGTCTTCAATAGCTACATCCTTCTTCACTCCCTGCCCCGGCAATTCGACGTTAGATGATGCATTGCGTTCCTGCTGACTTTTGCCGTCTCCCTGATCAGCTTCCGGTGTCGGTTCTGCGCTCTGTTCTGTTTCTGCTCCCTGAGCAGGTTTTGCCGTTCCGGCAGCAGGTGCATCCATCGTAACAATTGCGCTGCTTCCTCCTCCACCGCTCCCTCCACTTAAAGAGGCAATTTGCCCGGCAATCTGCTTCATTTCAGACTTCAGCGACTTTGCCGCCGTGGGACTAAGAAACGGCAGCATCTGCTTGAGCATCTTCAGGCGTTCCTTAAGCATGGCTGCTTTTTCCATGCGGCGACTCCGCTCCGAACTCTGCCGATCCGGCAGCTGTTTCAACACGTCTCGGGCTTCTGCCAGCGCCTTCATGCGCTGTTCAGACTGTTCTGACGTCGCACCCGACAACCGGTCAACCAGATTGCTTTCAGAGCGTGTCAACGTCAGGTTGTATTTTTTCACAATGGCAGTTAGTTCCATGCTGACCTCCTCATGCTGACAGTTATCTCTATCGGCACATCGGCATCAAAATGAAACAAGTCTGCCCATTTTAAAAGCACGTAGTCGTATTTGTGTCTATCTTCTTAACCCTGTAAACCGCTAAACAACTGGATTTTAGGGATATGTAACTTGGCACGGCCTATGCTGATCTATCCCACAAACCGGTACCACGAATAACTGTGCAATGGAGGACACTATGAAATCAGCGACGATCATTCATTCAGAAAATACATACAAAGGAGACAGCTCCGGAGTAAGCTGGGAGATGTCACCACGGCCATCAGGCAGCAATGTTCTGAGCCTCTCGGGAGACCTGAAACCTGGTTGGCTGGGCAGACTTTCTTCAAACCTGTCGAGCAATAAAATCAGCATATTGAATGGAGCCGCCCTGAAGCACTCGCCACTTCGCTGGGACGCTTCTTTCGAGGTCGCTGCTGAGCCGGGCTCGCCGGTTCCGTTCACGGAATTCAATCCGCTCCCTGCTGTTACCGGCATGACCGAGCGGGTCGAAGGTCCTCCTTTGAAGCTATCTGACTATCAGGTTGAATATTCGACACGTCACGGTGGGAGTATCTACACGGAAATAACAGGTGCCGACTGCATCGGCTTTCTCTACGGGGTATTGCGGATTTTAAGTTTCTATTCCCTGTTCCCGACCGAGCTGGAAATATCGACAAAGGGCAAAACCGCACTCGACCGGTTCTGGTTGAAAGGCATCGGCGCTTCGGTGCCGGAAAAAGATGACATCTCCGCACTCAACAGAAGGCTGTTCACCATGCTCTCCGGCAAGGCATAATCTACCACTGCCACGCCGCCACATTTCAACGTGTGGCGGCATACGCATCACACCAACTCCTCCAACCTCAACTGCTCCCATAAAAACGGTTTCAACTCCGTCCAGTACGGCCCGCCAAGCGACAGATCAGCAGTATGCGTCATATCCGGCTGCTGCACCGTAATGCAGCGGTTGCCGGAAGCATTGATGCGTGCCGCCGTCGGAACCACGTTACCTTCCCAGTTGGCTCCGGTTGTGCAGTCAACTGGACAGGCGTGGAACAGCAACACCGGCGTATCAGTAGCCTTGTACTGCAAATAAGCGTCGGAGTTATTCCCCTCCTCAACCAGGGTAGCCCCGGTTGACACTGCCGCCGCCACCCGCGAGGAAACCCCGCTGAAGTCTGACTGTGTACCCGGCAACGTATCGTAGGCGACCGCATTTATCAGTGAAAGCCCGCCGCCGGCGGACGCTCCAATGGTCGCGATACGGCTCGGGTCGGTGTGATAAGCCGCCGCATTTACTTTGAGAAAGCGGATAGCATTCATGGCATCTTCACTGGCCTGCACGATGGCCTGCATACGAAGCCCAGGGTTCAGATGGTTATCCGGCGTCAGCCGGTAATTGACCGCCGCCACCACATAACCGGCGCGGGCGTAGGTCAACAGCAACCCCGCCGCATCATCCTTGTCGCCGCCGCTGAAGGCGCCGCCATGCAGCCATACAATCAGCGGTAACTGCATTCCGGCGGCGGCAGGCGGAACGATGATGTCCAGTTTCAAGGCAAGTTCGGCAGCGCCTGCCTCTCCTTCTTTGGTGCGGTCAGAAGTGTACTGAATGCCGCCGTTGTCGGGGCGGACGGAGTAGACAACATCCCGGTATACTGTCAGTCCGGAGACGGCATACTGTTCTGTCATAAATCTGTCTACCTGAAGTGCAGGTAAATTCGGCATGTATTCTCCTTGAGCTGAATATGGTATATATAGATTGAATAAGATCGAAGCAACTCTTAACCAAATACGAGCAACCCAGAATACAAAACCTGACGAAAGGAACTTGTCATGACCATTCATAAAACAAATTATTCTGCTGAACACACAGGCCCGTTTGAAACACTTTTGGATCGCGACTTCATGGGATTTCACGGTAAATATTTTATCGGCAAAGAGTTAGGCCTGACCGGCTCGGAGGTGTCACTCAACCGCCTCCCAGCTGGAAAAGGAATCCCGTTTGTTCATGCCCACAAGAAGAACGAGGAGCTGTATATCGTCCTGCGCGGCAACGGCACGTTCTTTGTTGATGGCGATGAATTCCCGGTTCAGGAGGGAAGTTTGATCAGGGTTGCTCCGGCAGGCGAGCGGGCCTTCAAAGCAGGAAGTGAAGACCTCTATTTCATCTGCATCCAGACCGAGGCAGGGAGTCTCAGTCAGGCGACGCTGGAGGACGGCGTCCGTCTTGCGACGACGACTTCGTGGATAAAGCCGAAGGACACCATCATTACTGAGTGAGGCGCTTACTTTTACTAAGAGTGGGTGCCAAACAACGGCCCTATTCGACATGTTCATCACTAATGACGAGGCCGAAGGTGTTTATCACCACTATGACGATACTCGTTTGGCGATTGGCCGGTAAAGCGACTAAAGCTTTTGGCAAAGGCACTTAAACTGTTGAAGCCAACTTCATAGGCAACACCGGTAACTGTGGCCTGCGGCAGCACCAGCAGCTCCATTGCCCGCAGCATCCGGGCCTGATGATGAAATTGCCGCCAGACCATACCGCTTTCCGCACTAAAGCGACGGCGAAACTGTCGTGGCGACAGGGCGGCTGCGTCGGCTGCGCCTTCAAGGGTGGCGTTTTCCAGATTTGTCAGGGTATATTCCATAGCTGCGGTTATCTGCCTGCTCCTTGCAGCCGGGAGACAAAACGGCACCTCCTCCTTAATCCACTCCCCACAGAGCAGCCCCAAGGTTTTGAAGAAAGAATCCGCCAGCATATCGCCCGGAGTACGCCCCGGTGGCCAGCGTAAAGCATACTGAACCAGCTCACGAACAATCGGCGCTGCCGAGATGATACGCACACACGACTGCTCTGTTGCCACCAGAGACGACGCAAAGAAAACCGAACCCGAAAGTACATTGTGCAACGTCGTCCGGTGCCTTACCCCGGCTGGAATCCATGCGGCACGCTGGGGTGGCAGCAGGTAGATTCCGTTCTCCGCTTCGAGCCGCAGCGTCCCGGAAAAAGCATACATAAGCTGGTGCCGCTCGTGGGCATGCCAGTCGTAACGAATATTCCGATCACTGTCCAGATAGGCAAACGCCTCCAGCGAAGAGGTATCGATCCCCCTGACATCCAGTTGTTCTCTTGTTTCAGCCTGTGACAGTTCTTTAAACATGGCGCCAGTATAGTCCGCAGATATGGCCGATTCAAGCTATTAGTTGTCCTTTTGGAGTTAGACGGTCATAGCGGTGAACGGTATGATTTCCTCACAACATCATTTGAGGAGAAAGCGTCATGGAGATACGCATTGAGCCGGTGCAGGAGAATCAAAAGAAGCGGAAATGTACCAATCCGGCAGAACTCGGTTTCGGCAGGTATTTCACCGACCGCATGCTGGTAGCCGACTGGAGCGAACGAGAAGGGTGGTTCGATGTACGGATAGTGCCGTATGGGCCGTTCATGCTGGAGCCATCTGCGGCGGTTTTTCACTATGGTCAGGAAGCATTTGAAGGGCTCAAGGCCTATCGCTGGAATGCCGACAGCGTTGCCCTCTTCAGGCCGGAGATGAATCTGAAGCGCCTCATTCGTTCCGCAACGCGCCTCGCCCTCCCCGAAGTGCCTGCCGACCTGTTTATCGAAGGGATGAAAGAGCTTGTCCGTCTTGAACGCGACTGGGTGCCGGAATCCGAAGGCACATCGCTCTACATCCGCCCGGCGCTTATTGCCACTGAAGAGGCTTTGGGGGTAAGACCGGCCGCAAAGTGCCGTTTCTTCATCATACTGTCACCGGTTGGAGCCTATTACGCCACCGGATTCAAACCGGTACGGATTCTTGTGGAGGATCGCATGGTGCGTGCAGCGCCGGGTGGAACAGGCGAAGCCAAGACCGGCGGCAATTACGCGGCCTCGCTGATCGCGGGCAGGGAAGCTGTTAAACGCGGCTTCGACCAGGTTCTTTGGCTTGATGCCATACAGCATCGCTATGTGGAGGAGGTCGGAGCTATGAATATCTTCTTTGTGATCGACAACCGTCTGGTTACCCCGCCGCTGTCGGGCTCATTCCTCGAAGGAATCACCCGTGATTCCATCTTGAAGCTGGCTCCAACGCTGGGTCTTACAGTTGAAAAACGTCCCGCTGCCATTGATGATCTAATGAATGGCATCAGAAATGGATCTGTTCAGGAGGTATTTGGCGCCGGCACTGCCGCAGTGGTTTCCCCGGTGGGGGCGTTATGCTATCAAAATGAACTGGCCACCATCGGTGGCGGAACGGTTGGCCCGGTGACACAACTTCTGTATGACACCCTCACCGGAATCCAGTATGGCCGTTTACCTGACCGGTTTGGCTGGATGCAGGAACTGTGAGTGGACACAAAGGGGGTGCCGGACACACGTCACAACGCTGTACCGGCTTAAAACCGGCTCAAGAAACCGCACTATAGAAGCCGGTGAGATTGTTACAATATCAAAAAACTATCGGCTAATTAGCGCAATGATGTCAACGGGGTTGAGAAGCAGCAGCGACGCAGTCTTATAGCGCCGACCGTCTGCCACCGAATGGTTATGCCAGTTCAACTTTCAGACTTTTACCGAGGGCAAGGGCCGCTCTTTCGAGGGTTTGGAGGGTAACAGAAACATTGGCAGGATCTAGGAGTCTGTCCAATGCCGTACGACTAGTGTGCATCTTTTCGGCCATGGCGGTCTTTGACAGTTTAGCTTGCTTCATTTCAAGTTCAATCTGGTAAGCAATTACCCTTTTAATGGCTGTGGCTTCCGCATCCGCACGAAGCCCCTCGTTTTCAAGAAACTCATCAAAGCTTGATCCTAAATGTTCGTTTTTCATTTTGTGCCTCTTTTGTAGGTGCCAAGGCGGCTCAATGCCGTCTTAAGTTCGTTTTGTGGAGTCTTCTGTGATTTCTTTATAAATCCATGCAATAAAATCATGTACTCACCATCAACCGTAAAGAAAACCCGTGCAATGCCGTCTGTCAATCTCGTTCGAACTTCCCATAAGTCCTTGTCGATCTTTTTAATGAGCGGCATCCCCAAAGGCCAGCCAAGCTGGGCGGTCTTGATATCTTCACCGATTTGACGTTTGTCATCACGATGCAAATCCTTCAACCATTCCCGTACAGGCTCATTACCAGCTTCGGAACGATAAAATACGACTTTAAGAACAAAAGGAATATCGGTCATTTGCGATCCATTGTACCAATATTGGTACGAATGTCAATTGCTGGTTTCAATAAAATCATTTTTGTCTCTGTTCAACTCATTAATGACCTGGTTCACGCGCACACGCGCGTGAACCGGCCATCTCCCCAGATGGAGCATTTCTATTGATTCATCCCCCACAACCTTACCAGCAGATCCGATTTCCGTGAGCCGACTCCGTGCCACAGAGAAATCAATCCTACATAATCCTCGGTCACTTCATAGATAATGCAGTATTTGACCGGCCCGGAATCGAGGTACAACTCTTTGAGCACTGCCTGTTGACCGGCGAGTAGATAGGGAGCATCAGTACCGGCAAAATTGTTGTCGGAGAGAAATTTTTCAGCGGCTTCTATGCGAGCCAGAAAAGCATCCGCAACTTCAACCCGATAGCGCTCAGCCAAATTTCCCGCATAGTGCCTGACTCGTGATTGATATTCCAGAGAACGCTTAAGCGGACGTTTTGACATTCCGAAGCTCTTTTCTTATGGAGTCGAAAAACGTATCATCTTCCGCAACAACAGTTCCGAGACCTGAATGAAGCTCGTACCAGCCCCGTTCCACTGACTCAAAAAATTCCTTTTGTTCGTCAGCACTGCGCACATACATCCGTAACGAATCCCGAATGACATCCTGCTCATTGCGCCCTTCACGCTGAGCAATTCGCTTCAGGTTCATGCTATCGGCTTCGTCAAGCCTGAGACCCAACTGCCTGCTTCCCATAGAAAACCTCCTCATTGGTATCTTTGATAGCATTGTACATCATAAGATATCAGGTGGCAATTTATTCAAGGTCATCGATATTGAAACAGGTTAGGCACTCTGCATGGCTATTGACAAAATGATTGCCTGCACCGTAGATATAGCAGAACGACCTCGGCAGTACGGAGTAAAACTCATGAACCACACTATTTTCCTGGCATCAAGCGAACACATCAACTGGCAGCACCCGGCAGTATTGGCCAAGGCGCAAGAACTGGCTGCCGGAACAACCGACCACACCGAAATCACCCGGCGCTGTTTCGAGTTTGTGCGCGACGAAATACGTCACAGCTGGGACTACCAGCAAAACCCGGTCACCTGCGCCGCGTCGGATGTGCTGGCGCACGCCACCGGCTACTGCTACGCCAAGAGCCACCTGCTGGCGGCGCTGCTGCGGGCCAACAGCATCCCGGCCGGGCTCTGTTACCAACGGCTCTCGCTCAACGACAACGGCGCCCCCTACTGCCTGCATGGACTGAACGCCGTCTGGCTGCCGGAAATTGGCTGGTATCGCATCGATGCCCGAGGCAACAAACCGGGAGTGGATGCGCAGTTCTGTCCGCCCGTAGAACGATTGGCGTTCCCGACCAATGACAAGCTGGAAGCCGACCTGCCGGAGATCTGGCCGGAACCGCTACCAGTTGTCATAAAGGTACTGTCCGGCTATGCCACGGTGGAAGAGGTATTTGACAACCTGCCCGATGTTGAGCTGATCCCGCATCGCTGAGGAAGCTATGACTGACACACCGTCACGCCTGAAGCGCCCCGTATATCCGATGCCCGATTTCGTACTTGCCGCCCTTGAGGAGCGTCAGCTCATGGACGCCTACCGCCAGCGGCCTCCGTATCAGCAAAACGATTACATCGGCTGGATCACCCGCGCCAAGCTTCCGGCCACGCAGCAGAAGCGGCTGATGCAGATGCTGGATGAGCTGGAGCGGGGCGGTGTGTACATGAAAATGAAGTGGCGGTAACACTCAACACCCTTCCCCGCACCGTTGTATCCTCACAAACACGCCGCGAAAGACCGCGCCACCAGTGGATTGGCCGCAAAAGGGGACAGACCCAACAACGGTACCACCTGCCGGCACAACGCCAGTGCATCGCCATCGAACGACTGCCTTGCAACATCCCGCACAGTTCGCCGAATCAGTTCCAGCCATTGCAGTGCTTCGTCGATTCGCCGCTCGACAGCATCACCATGACGAGGTTCATCCCAGGCGGACAGGAGCCATTCGGCCTCAAGCGCGCGCAGCCGTTCCAGCGACGCCACCGACGCCTCGTAATCGGTGAAGATAGGCATGTCGCCCGGCAGCGGCACGGCATCGCCGCAGAAGACAGCCTGCTCCTGTTCCAGCCAGAGCGAGATTGAGCCGGAAGAATGCCCCGGAGTATGCACTACTTCCAGAGACACGCCTTCCTCTGAAACAATTCGATCACCATCTTTCAGCTCCAAAGCCACTACAACAGATCCCCCCACCAGAGTTTGAAAACCTGGCACCGGACGTTCCCGCTCCTGAATTGCCACATCCTCGATCCAGTCCCGCTCGGCGCCATGGGCCGCAACCTGGCACGCACAAGCTTCCATGACTGCTCGTGCCGCACCGATATGATCAGGATGGGCATGGGTCAAAATCAAGTGAGCGATCTCGGCAGACTGCCGTCCCAAAGATTGAAGATAGTCGAAGATGGCGTTTTCGCAACCACGTACGCCGCTGTCGATCAGGATAATATCCTTGCCGATGACGAGAAAAAGGTTGGCCGAGCGAGGGATCGGCCCTCCGGGTGATGGAACGGTGAAGGGGATGGTCAACTGCGGGGTGATCTGCATGGGTACTGCTCCTTTCGATGAGTGATGGCTACGGACTGTGTACCGCGCGTATCCTCGTCGAAATGGTGCAGAAACGAAGAGAGCGCGGGACCAGCCCGCGCTCCTTGAATGTCAGTAAGACAGGTAGCGGCGAGCCGTCACGAGGTGACGACGACTACGACCGCTACGACAGTATGTTGGGTATTAGTGAGTTTCATGAACAAACAATACGATAGAGCAATTATGCTTGTCAATCACTCCGACAAGAATACAACAATTCGATATACATAAAAACAGATTGACAACACGCCCTCCTTTTGGCTATTTTGATTCGATAAACATCGAATCAGGAGTCACCATATGAAAACCGAGCAGAGTATCGCTATCATGAAAGCCTTGGCCGACCAATCGCGTTTGGCCATCATCAACTCCCTGCTAGAGCGTTCCCAATATGTAGAGGAAATCGCCAAGCGCCACGGACTGGCTGCTTCAACCGTCTCGTTCCACCTACGCAAACTGGAACAGGCCGGACTGGTCAGTAGCCGCAAGGAACAGTATTACGTGGTTATCCAGGCGAACGACGCTATCTTTGACACCACCCTGCGTGAGATCGTGTCAGCGCCGACTGTGGGCCGGGAACTGCAGGACGAACGGATGGAAGAGTATCGGCGCAAAGTACTGGAGACGTTCTTCCGGCATGGCATACTGGACAAACTGCCGACGCAGCACAAGAAACGGCTTATCGTGCTGGAGCAGTTTGCCGCGCGCTTCGAACCGGAGCAGCGCTATTCAGAGCAGGAGGTTACCGGGCTCATAATGCCGCTGTTTGACGATTACTGCACCATCCGCCGCCTGCTGGTGGATGAAGGGCTGATCCGCCGGGAGGGAGCAGAATACTGGCGGGTGAGGAAGTACAACGAGCAGACTGTGCAAGCGGCTTTGCCACAGCAGAAAGCGAAAGGATCGGAAAACATGCCGAAAGAGAGCAAACGCGCCGACTTGAAGCGGCTCTACAAACAGAATACCCCTGACATGGGGATTTATCAGATTAAAAACAAGGTAAACGGCAGGATCTATATCGACAGCAGCACCAACCTTGACGGAACGCGCAACAGCAGACTGTTTCAGCTTAAAATGGGCAAGATTGTATTCAGCCGGGAGCTTCAGAAAGATCTGAACGAATTCGGCGCGGACAACTTTGAATTCTCTGTACTGGACGTACTGGACAAGCCGGAACCGGGCGACAATGTAGAACGGCTGCTGGCAGCACTGGAACTGCACTGGCTGGAAAAGTTGCAACCGTTCGGTGAACGGGGGTATAACAGCGCAAAGGCATTTGAGCGGAATATGCAGCAGTTGCGGCAACAAAGCGGTGTGGCCGTTGCCTGACCCTCACAAGCCAGAAGACATGTAAGAAATTAGCCTCATGATTACCTCAAGATTGCTTCGAGATTATGACTACAGAAGTTAACATCTTGAGTAATCATGAAGTAATAGTGAAGCTATAAAAGATTCTAAATCATTACACCGGCAAAAGGATCGAGCACCTCCGAATGACCACCTTCAAACTATTCTCCCCCCGTCGCGACCGCACCGCAGCCATGCCGTTCATCATGTTGACCGTCCTTATCGACATGGTAACCATCGGCTTGATCATCCCCGTGCTGCCGACACTAGTCGGCAGTTTCACCGGTTCTAACGCAGACCAGGCATTCTGGTATGGCACTGTGGTGTTCGCCTTTGGCATCGCAAACTTCTTCGGTTCGCCGATCCTCGGCGCACTGTCGGACGCCTATGGCCGCCGCCCGCTGCTTTTGCTCGGTTTTTGCGGGCTCGGCCTCATGTTTTTCGCCACCGCGCTGGCCACGGCAATGTGGATGTTGATCGTGGTTCGGCTGGTGGGTGGCGCGATGCAGGCCAATGCTGCCGTGGCCAATGCCTACGTAGCGGACATCACCGCACCCGAAGAACGTGCCAAACGCTTTGGCATGCTGGGCGCCATGTTTGGCCTCGGCTTCATTATCGGCCCGGTGATGGGGGGACTGTTGGGTGCCATCAGCGTAAAACTGCCGTTTTTCGTTGCCGGAAGCTGCGCCATGCTCAACCTGCTGTACGGCTATTTTGTGTTGCCTGAATCTCTCCCGCCCGAGCGCCGTCGCCCATTCCACTGGCGGGCGGCAAACCCGTTGACATCCCTGCGCGCCCTGGCCGGATTGAGCGGCGTCGGCCGTTTGGTGGCGGTAGTTGCCTTGAGCGGCCTTGCCCAATTCGTGCTGTACACCAGTTGGGTATTGTACACGACCTTCAAGTTCGGCTGGGGGCCGAAGGAAAACGGCTGGTCGCTGGCTGCGGTCGGCATCATGTCGCTGATCGTGCAGGGCTTTCTGCTGGGAAAACTGCTGAAACACTTCACTCCACGGCGCCTTGCGGTAGCCGGACTGGTATCGTCATCACTGGCCTACGCTTTGTGGGGCGCGGCCAGTCAGGGGTGGATGATGTACGCAGTAATCGGTCTGAATGTGCTCGGCTATACCGTCACTGCTTCATTGCAAAGCATCATTTCAGGCGCCGCTGATCCCAAAAATCAGGGGCAGGCTTTGGGAGCGGTCAGCTCAATCAACAGTCTGATGACGGTAATTGCGCCTCTTTTCGGCGCGCCGCTCCTCTCCATGGTGTCGCATCTGCCACACGGCGACTGGCGCATCGGCGCGCCCATGTATTTTTGCGCCCTGCTTCAAGCGGCTTCACTGTTGCTGGCCTATGTGCATTTCCGTGACAAAGGCGAGAAAGGCGACCAGGATGACCTGTAGCGAGATCATCTCCTATCTGCGCAGCAAAGCGAATCCGGACAACGTAGCCGGGATGGCCCGTTTCGGCATCAGCACAAAAGCTACGCTGGGGGTCACCATCCCCATACTGCGCGAGCTGGCTAAATCCCACCGCCGCAATCACCCGCTGGCACTGGAATTGTGGAAGACCGGCATTCATGAAGCGCGCATCCTGGCATCGCTGGTTGATGATCCAAAGGAGGTTACGGAAGAACAACTGGAAGCGTGGGTGATCGAGCTGGATTCGTGGGATGTGTGCGACCAGTGCTGCGCCAACCTGTTCGCCCGCACCCCGTTTGTGTGGGACAAGGCGGTGGCGTGGAGCAGCCGGCCGGAAGAGTTCGTCAAGCGGGCCGGTTTCGTTTTGATGGCCCGCCTGGCGGTGCAGGAGAGGAAAGCGTCGGTCGAATCGTTTCAGCCGTTCTATGAGCTGATACGCCGCGAAGCTGTTGACGAGCGCAACTTTGTCAAAAAAGCGGTCAACTGGGCTTTGCGGGAAATCGGCAAGCGGAAGGATCTGCCGGGAGCTATGGCACTGGCGGAAGAGCTGGCCGTTATGGAGTCGCGCAGCGCCCGCTGGATCGGCAGAGACGCTCTGCGGGAATTCGGCAGGGTAAAGGAAACTATAACGTTACGGCAGATTGTCTAATTTCGACCTTTTGACCGTTTCTTCCCGATACTTGGTGTACTCGTCGTAGGACATGCCATTCGCCCGTTCAAGGCACTTCTGAATGTCACCCTGGTTGGGAGTTTCATAGCACCGCCTCTTCTGTTCTTCCTTAAACCCGGTGTACAATCCGGACGTCCAAGCTTTGTAACTGCACCCCTGACACAGTATGCCTGTGCATAACAACATCACGATGTAAAACCTGCTCACGGCTCCCGCTTCAATTTGTCAGCAAGAATTTTCTTCCCCTGTTCGGTAAACGTCCACCACCGGCGCACCTCACCACAAGCGAGAAAGTGCTGTGCGGACATCAAGACATACAGAACGCACGGATCATGGCGCTGCTCCATGGTGCCCGACAATTCAACGTAGGTGGCAAAGGGATCGCGGCCGGCAAGTTGCTGCGGACTGAGAATTCCTATGGCACGTAGATCGGCGGCAATTGAAGTGCCGATATTGGGAATGTCTTCAAGTTTCGTCGCCTGTTTCAGACGAGATGAGCTCATACATCCACCTCACTATCCCAGAGTTGTCAGATACGCATCCCTAGTCAACCACAACTCCTCCATGCGATACATATGCCAGTGATCATGCATCAGAAGGTGCCTTGCCAGGATGTACAGGGAATACTCCTCATATTCCGGGTGAGTCGCTTTCTTTTTCCAGGTGGCTTCTTCCGCACGTTCAAGGAACTGGAGCTGACTGGCCCGGTAGCAGGTGAACTGATCGAGGGCGAATTCAATGTTCATACGCTCGGGAGTAGCAGGCTCTTCCGGGCCTGCACCCGGATTGTACGGGACAAACTCGGGCTTATCCTCAGTCATGAACCGTTCGATGCGCTTCAAGAGCATGGGCTGCACTTGGGCCAGATGGCTGATATGTTCCGCAATCGTCCAGAAGCCTTCACCTCTGCGCACATCAAGCTTGCTGTCCGGGATGGCGAGAACAAATTGGGAAAGGATGGTGGGGGAACGTTTGAGTGTTTCCAGCAAATCGGGAATATCTTGCATGTCCATTCTCCTTTGCCAAGCATTGCGGCAGCGGCAAACACAGTTTATATCCTTTATTGTACAGGCATGGAGACTCTGCCAACTCCTCTCGCCTTACCCTATTTTACACGCAACGGCACGACTGCGCCATGAGAGAAAATTAGCAGCAATAAACAGGTTTAGATCCGGAACCCACTTGACAAAGGTCCTGGCGGGTACTATGTAGAAAATCTTATCCTCACGGATTTCGGGATCATGAGTAATTTATGAAGAAGATGGCAGTTAATTTTAAGGAGGGAAGAAAATGAAGAAAATGTTCCTGTTGTCGTTCATCGCCGTCACCCTGCTGTTCACCCAAAGCGCCTTTGCCGAACTGACAAAGATCGCCGACAATGTCTACTCCTATGTGGGGCAGAAAGACGGCTCCCCCGCCCACAGCTTTGCCGCCAATGCCGGCATCGTTATCGGCAAGGACAGCGTGCTGGTAGTGGACACGCTGATTTCCGCAAAGGAAGGGGCACGTTTTCTGGCCGATATCCGCAAAGTGACGTCCAAACCGATCAAATATGTGGTCAACACCCACACCCACCTGGACCACGCCTTCGGCAATTGCGTGTTTGCCAAACTGGGAGCTACGATCATCTCTCACAGCGCCGACCGGACTTCGCTGCAGAAGGCCGGCGAGGGAACACTGCAGAATATCGGCAATTACGGCCTGAAGCCTGAAGAAATGGCCGGCACCGCGATCATCCTCCCTACCCTCACCTTCAGCGACCTGATGCAGATCGATCTTGGCGACGAAACGGTGGAACTGATCCGCACAGCCCCGTCCCACACCGAGGGGAGCCTGGTCGTATATCTCCCGGCTCAAAAGCTGCTCTTCGCCGGTGACGTCCTCTTCACCGACTTCCACCCTTTCATGGCAGATGGCGATATCAGCGGATGGACTGCAACAATTGACTCGCTGCTGGCCATGAATATTGAAAAAATCATCCCCGGTCACGGCCCGCTTTCGACGAAGAAGGATCTCAAGGAAATGAAAGAGTATCTGCTGCTGTTCGACAAGAAAGCACGCGAATTGGCAGCGGAGGGCAAGGACGGCGACGCCATTGCCGCCGGGCTGAAAGAGGTTCTGCCGAAGCGTTCCATGGCAGACTGGATGATCGGCTACAATGTCAAATCCCGCTATGCGGGGAAGTAGATCCACAAAAAAATGGGGGCGGGCCGAGTGCCCGCCCCTTTAACCACAAACTCTCGCCACCCGAGCATTTAATCAGATAACCTGACGTTATATCCATAACCTGAAGTTATAACCACCCCTAACATATCGTTATATTTACCTTTACGCCTCATCATTCCGCCTTACCATAACTATTGCTTATAACTCCCGCCTGGCCGAGCACCATCCACCTACACACAATATCCTGTAATAACAGCATATTACATGAACCAGCAAAACCGGCACGCTCCATGCTCAATAGAAACCAGATACAGAGCGCCACCACGATTACCGGAGGAAACAACTCATGGACATCATCATTGTACTGGAATTTTTGGTTATCATTGCGTGCCTGCTGGCAGGTGCCCGGTACGGCGGCTACGGCCTTGGGTTAATCAGCGGCCTTGGTCTCCTCGCCTTTGCCTTTATTTTCCATCTTGCCCCCGGCAAACCCCCGGTCGATGTACTGCTCACCATTATGGCGGTTATCGGCTGCGCCTCGGTGCTGCAAACCGCCGGTGGCCTCAACGTGATGATGCGCGTCGCCGAACGGATATTGCGGCGCAATCCCAAGTACGTCACCCTGCTCGCCCCGATCACCACCTGGACACTCACGGTCATGTGCGGCACCGGCCATGTGGTCTACACAATGTTCCCCATCATCTATGACATCGCCATCAAAGAAGGTGTCCGCCCCGAACGCCCCATGGCGGCGGCGTCGGTTGCCTCCCAGATGGGGATCTGCGCTTCTCCCGTATCCGTGGCAGTCGTCTCTATGGTTGCCATCCTGTCAAAATCCACTCATCCGGTCAGCTTGTTGCAATTGTTAAGCATCAGCATTCCCGCCACCTTCTGCGGCGTCATAATGACAGCCCTCTGGAGCCTCAAGCGTGGCAAGGATCTGGAAAACGATCCGGCGTTCCAGGCCAAAATACAGGATCCGGCCCAAAAGAATTACATCTATGGTGAATCCACCACCCTGCTGGACAAGGTTTTCCCTAAAGAAGCCTACTGGTCAGCCTGGATTTTCTTCGCCGCCATCGCAGTTGTCGTTGTACTCGGTGCTTTCCCCGAACTGCGCCCGATCTTCGGCGCTGTCGGAAAAACAAAACCACTCTCCATGAACATAGCCATCCAGATGATGATGCTGTCTGCCGGAGCAATCATTCTTATTACCTGCTGCAAAGGCAAGATACAGGAGATCACCAACGGCACCGTTTTTAAGGCCGGCATGGTCGCTGTCATATCAATCTTCGGCGTAGCCTGGATGGCCGACACCTTTTTTGAAGCGCACTTTGAATTATTGAAAGGATCACTTGCCGGAATCGTGGCCACCAAGCCATGGACTTATGCCATCGTCCTGTTTATCGTCTCCAAGTTCGTTAACAGCCAGGCCGCAGCAGTAGCAGCCATGGCTCCGTTGGGTGTCAGCCTCGGCGTCGATCCCTTGATGATGATCGCCTTCTTTTCCGCCAGCTACGGCTACTTCATCCTGCCGACCTACGCCAGCGATCTGGCCTGCATCGGCTTCGACCGTTCCGGCACCACCCGCATCGGCAAGTTCATCATCAATCACAGCTTTATTATTCCGGGTATAATTGGTGTCGCTACCGGCTGCGGCGTGGGCTATCTGCTGGTGAAAATGCTGTACTAATACGGAACCGCACCAGCACCAGTATTAACTATTGAAAAGGCGGCCATATGGTCGCCTTTTCAGTTTCGTAAACTGCCGGTTCGTATGATAGAGTTAGTACATAACGCCCCCTGTCCCCCTCTTAGCTTAAGAGGGGGGACGCAGATGCAACATCACATCGTAGCGTCCCTCCCCTTAATTAAGGGGAGGACAGGTGGGGTTACGACTCATTTATGGTTTAATTTCATTCAGGAAACGCTCCTATGTCATATTCAAACCATACTTTTTCTCAACAAATAACGACTCTTCTCCGGTTCGGGCTTCTGCTTCTGCTGCCACTGCTGATTTTATCCCCACCCCACCCTGCCATGGCCGCACCCGCTACGAAAAACGAACCCCAAGTGATTATTATCGGCGGTGACCGGGATTACCCCCCCTATGAATTCATCGACAAGGACGGCCAACCTGCCGGCTATAATGTCGAGCTGACGCGCACCATCGCCGAGGTCATGGGGATGCGGGTCGAGATTCGCCTGGGCGGGTGGGCAGAGATGCGCCGGGCGCTGCAAAGCGGGGAGGTAGACGCGCTGCAGGGAATGTCCTGGTCGCAGGAACGCGCCGGAGAGGTGGACTTCTCCCTCCCCCACACCGTAGTCAACCATGCCGTATTTGCCCGTAGCAACTCCCCTGCGGTCGGCTCTCTTGATGATCTGGCCGGGCGAACCGTGGCTGTCCACCGTTTGGGCATCATGCACGACTACCTGGTCAAAAACGGTTCACAAGCACGCCTGGTGCTGACCGATACACCGGCGGATGCCATGCGCATGGTCGCGGACGGTAAAACCGATTTTGCCGTGGTAGCCATTGTGCCGGGAATGTACCTGATCCGCGAGCTGAAGCTTGGCAACGTTCTGCCGGTGGTGCGCAACGTGGCGACGCATCGTTACTGTTATGCCGTGGACAAGGGGGATGCCGAACTGCTCTCCCGCCTGAACGAGGGACTGGCAATCCTCAAGAAAACCGGGCAGTACGAAAAAATATACAACAAGTGGCTGGGGGTGCTGGAACCCCAACATGTGGACCTGCGCACCACGGTCAAATACGCCGCCGTGGTGGTCGTGCCGCTGCTGCTCCTTCTCGGCGGATTCGCCCTCTGGTCACGTACGCTCCACCGCCAGGTGGCCCTGCGCACCGCCGACCTGACCAGGGAAATTGCCGAGCGGTGTCATGCGGAAGAGGAACTGCGGCAGGGTCAGCAGCAACTGGTGCAGGCCGACAAGATGGCCGCCCTGGGAATCCTCGTATCCGGTGTGGCCCACGAGATCAACAACCCGACAGGCCTGATTCTGCTGGAAGCGCCGACGGTAAAGCGGTTTTTCGCCGACGCCTCTAAAGTTTTGGATCAGTATTACCGGGACAACGGCGACTTTACCTGCGGCGGCCTCCCCTATTCACGCATGCGGGAGGAAATTCCGCGCAGTCTGGACAAGCTGCAGGATGCGGGAAAACGCATCAAGCGCATTGTGGACGACCTTAAGGATTTTGCCCGCAATGGAGATGTTTCCTGTTCCGAACTGGTTGATTTAAACAGCGTCGCCCAGGCCGCCGTGCGCCTTGTCGAACCTTCCATCCACAAGGCAACTACCCGCTTTACCGTTTCCTACAGTGAACATCTCCCGCAATTTTGCGGCAATGCCCAGCGCATCGAACAGGTACTGGTCAATCTGATTCTGAACGCCTGCCAGGCGCTGCCCGACACGGAGAAAGCCATCGAACTTGCAACGTATTGCGACACAGCACGTTCTACGGTAACCTTCCGGCTGCGCGACGAAGGAAGCGGCATATCTCCCGAGCATCTGGCACATCTGACCGACCCGTTCTTCACAACCAAGCGGGACAGCGGCGGCACCGGGCTTGGCCTGTCAGTTTCGGCCGGCATCGTGAAAGAGCATGGCGGCACCATGACGTTCGATTCAATCCCCGGCAGCGAAACTGTGGTGACGCTGACCCTTCCCGCGTATAACAAGGAATCACTCTCATGAACGATACCCCTTACCCCGATTTCGGCGTTCTGCTGGTGGACGACGAGCCGGACTGGCTCAGTTCCCTGGCCCTGACGCTGGAGAGCTGTGCCGGCATCAGCAACATCTCCACCGGCAGCGACAGCCGCCAGGTCATGGCGATCCTCGACAAGGGAAACATCGGCCTGGTGCTGCTGGACCTGACCATGCCGCAGCTTTCCGGAGAGGAACTGCTGGCGCAGATAGCCGAGCACCACCCTGAGATCGTCACCATCGTCATCAGCGGCCTGAACCAGCTGGAAACCGCCGTACGCTGCATGCGCAAGGGCGCCTTTGACTATTTCGTCAAGACCGACGACCAGGACCGCATGATCGGCGGAGTGCTGCGGGCGATACGGATGCAGGAGCTGCAGCGCGACCATCGCGAGATGGCCAGCCGCCTCAATGCACCGGATATCCGTCATCCAGAGGCCTTTGCCCCCATCATCACAACCGACCGGGCCATGCTTTCACTGTTTGCCTATGTGGAGGCGGTCGCCAAAAGCCCTCAACCGCTGCTGATCACCGGCGAAAGCGGCGTCGGCAAAGAGTTGATCGCCCGCGCCACCCATCGCTTAAGCGGCTGCCACGGCAAACTGGTTACGGTTAATGTGGCCGGACTGGACGACACGGTATTTGCCGACACCCTGTTCGGCCACCTGCGCGGCGCCTACACCGGCGCTGATCAACCCCGGCGCGGCATGATCGAGGAAGCTGCCGACGGCACCCTGTTTCTGGACGAAATCGGCGACCTCTCCATCGCCTCGCAGGTCAAGCTGCTGCGCCTGCTTCAGGAGGGGGAATACTTTCCGCTCGGCAGTGATCTCCCCAAGCGGCTTAAAGCCAGGATCGTTGTCGCGACCCACCAGGATCTGTCGGCAAAAGAGGCTGCAGGCTCCTTCCGCCGCGACCTCTACTACCGCCTGCACACCCATCAGGTGCATATCCCGCCGCTCAGGGAACGGCGCGGCGATATCCCGCTGCTGCTGGAACATTTTTGCGAGGAAGCGGCCAAAGCCCTGAACAAGCCGCGACCGCTGCAACCCAAGGGACTGATCCCCCTGCTAACCGGCTACCCCTTTCCCGGTAATGTGCGCGAGCTGAAAGCCATGATCTACGACGCGGTCAGCCAACAGCGCGAACAAGCCCTGCCGTTGGAACCATTCCTGCGAATAATAGGACGCTCCCACCCGGAGCATGCTGCAATCGGTGCCCAGCCGGATCGGCACAACCCTTTTGCCAGTTTTGAGGAATTGCCAACCTTCAGTGATGCCGCGGCCTTCCTGGTGCTGGAAGCCATGGAACGGGCCGGCAACAATCAGACTACGGCGGCCCGTCTTCTGGGCATTTCCCAGCCGGCTCTCTCCAAGCGATTGAAAATGATCAAAGGGTAATCTGTTTTCCGTTACCCTTTGCCGGTAGCATAAAGAGATGTACTCGGACGGCCTGATCAAATCGGGCCGTCTTTTTTTCTGCTACAACAGCCCCGCTTCCCCTCCCCTTCAACAATTCCACGCTTCAACGACCTGGTCATCAATCACCAATGTGCCCTCTCGACAGCTAAAATGCAGATTATCAGCTAAATATACTTAGCATTTTTTACTGAGTTATATTAAAGATAACAAAATTGCACCAAGGATAGCTTGCATGAAAGCGGGCTGCCCTGAAAGCTGGCTCAGCCAGGCTAGCCCGCACACACCAATACCGGACACTAACCATGATAACCACGGTCAAGCAGTATGGCGAAATCCGAACCGGAACTAATTACCTGCGGGCGTTGATTCAGCGCAACTACCACGACGTTCACGTCCTGAGCTACATCCTGGGCAACAAGCACTCTCCACCCGTGCCGTTCGACTCAATCCGGGAACAAGCGGCGCAGACAGACGACCCCGCGTTCAACTTTGTATCAACCGCAACCTTTGCGCAGCGCGGCGGAGCGTCCCATCCCAGGGATCTGACCCAGCACGCGGAACTTGTCAGACGTGCCCCCCATATCGCCCGGGCGTATGCAAACGGTGAGCTCGGTTTCCTGATAACGATCAAAGACCCGTACGCATGGATCGTCAGCGCTGCCAGGTTCAATGGGTGGATCCGGGGTGATGAACCGTTACAGGAGTGGAGCATGGAGTTCATGCGGGAGGCATGCCTCGGCTACAACCGGAATTACCGGGCATGGATTTCGTTTGTGCGGGCGCATGAATCACATGCGCGACTCATCAGATACGAAGATCTGCTGGCCGATCCGGAACAGGTCATGTCGGATATCGCCGCGCAATTCGGCTGGCACCGCTCCGGCGTTTTTGAAACAATTCCGGCGATTATAGAGCCGACCCACTGGGATCATCTGCCGGTGGTCGAGGCGCCCGACACATTCCAGCCGTCGTATTACGCGAACGGCGAATACATGCAACGATTGCCGGAAACCCACCTGCGCGTGATCAACGACCTGATGGACTGGGAACTGCTGAGCGAGTGTGGATATGAGCAGCTATGACCAGGAACTGAAGACAGACGAACATATTACTTCCCTGCTACAGCGGGAATATCACCATTATCCAGGAGTAGCCATGACAACCGCGCGCATTACCAGTGACAGCACGATCAGCCAGATTGAAGACATCGTCGCCAGCGACATTGACAACGAAAAGGTGATGATGAGCATCGAAAAAGGACAATACTTTGGTCTTGAGCCGACCGGCAGCCGCATCTGGGAGATGATCGAAACCCCTGTCAGGGTGTCGGTTCTTATCGATACCCTGACAGGGCAATACGACGTGGACCGGGAAACCTGCGAACGGGATTTGCTGGCCTTTATCGGCGAACTGGATGAAGCCGGAATCATACAGGTCCACGCGTAACATGCCCACCGCAGCAATGCCCATGAAACGGCTGTTAAAATTCTTCACCCAACAGTACCTGCGGCGTTCCCTGCCGCACGGGATCGTGTCCTGGCGCTACCTGTTTCCCCATCCCGCGCCCAACGTGTGCATCCATCGGCAGTTGTGGCTTTTGGGGAGACACCCCCGCCTGCCGCTCCCCCTGTATCTGTTCGGAGAGTGTTTCCTGTGGCTGCGCTGGGTGTCGTTTGCCTGCTTGCGGAGCTGCTGGCGCGTGGTGCTGTATCGTGGCGCGGAAATTAGCCAATGGGAAGGGATTGGCACCGCCACCCTGTTTCTGCGGGTACTGGTCATGGGTCTTGCTCATTGCATTCCGCCCGGAGAAATCGTCACGTTCGGACTATACCGGCTCGGCTTACGACAGCAGGCGTGGAATTATATCTTTTTCCACGAAACGCACGCCTTTCATCGTTGGCGCGATGTCCGGCCCGGCGCAAGCGCGGCGATGCTGACCCTTATACAGGACAAATCCGGCCTGGCCGACCTGCTCGCCAGCCACGGAGTGCCGATGGTGCCGACTCTGGGAGTGCTCCCGCGCAATGCGCAGCTTGACCCGACACCTTACCTTCACGCCACCCCGCGGCTCTTCTGCAAACCGCGACACGGTTCCGCCAGCCGCGATAACTTTGTGATCGAACGCCGGGGCTTTGGAAATGCCCCTGTTATTTTTACTATTGCCAGCGGTATAAAAACCCAGCTGACAAGTCTGGACGCTTTGCACAAGGCCGTTGGCAGTGATGATTTTCTTGTTCAGCCGGTCATGATCAACCACCCGTTGTTCGCACCGCTCGTTCCATCGGAGGATGCGGTTATCCTGCGCATCATCACCGAACACCATCCGGCCCAAGACGTGCACTGCTACTGCGCGACACTGGAGATACCGCATCCGTCGGATGACGGCAAGCATTGCCATACGATTTTGCCGGTCGAACCGGCCTCCGGCCTGATTCTCCCTTTTCCCGGACAGCGGTTGCCCGCTCCGGCACTGGCGCGGCATGACGCCCTGTTTGCCCGGCTGGAAAATTGCGACGTTCCGTTCTGGGACGAGATCAAAACAAGCGCCAAGGCGGCCCACCGGCAACTTCCCGGATTGTTCGCCATCGCCTGGGATTACGTCATCACCCCCGATGGCCCGCTTATGCTGGAAGGCAACAGCGGCTGGGGAGCAACCACGCCGCAGATCTTGTACGGGGGACTATTGAGAGAAAATCCCCCCTTTGTAAAAGAGAATTAAGAAGCAAAATTTCAGGAGAAGCGAGCCAGCCATGTTTTTCTTTTACTTTAATCGCAACAACGCCGCGCCACCACTCAACATAGGCCCTCAAGGGATTATCAACCGGCTCATGCCGTGTGCCGCTCCCGACAAGAGCGGTTTCCTGGCCGACGGCGACACAAGCCTGCTGGTACAGTGCCTGCACTGGAACACGGCCCGTTCCCGGCTGGAACCTGCGCCGCTGTATCATGCGGAAAGCCGAATCTCGGCGGCGTCATGGGCGCGGCTGGATAACCGGGAGGAGCTGGCGAAAAAACTGGCTATCGCGTCTAAGGACTTGGCCGGAATGTGCGATACGGAGCTGATCCTGTTAAGCTACCTGAAGTGGCGGGAGACATGCGTTGACCACCTGATCGGCGATTTTGTCTTTGTCATTCACGACCGGCAGCGCAACACGGTCTTTTGTGGACGCGATCACATGGGGGTCAGGCCGTTCTACTATTTTGCCTCCGGCGATCTGTTCGTCTGCGCCACCAACGTCAGCGCCCTGCGGCAGGTCCACGGTGTGCCGTTCTCCATCGATGAACGTTGGGTGGCGGAATACATGGTACACAATTCCATGAGCTTCGACCGCACGCCGTATCACAACATTAAAAAGCTCCCCCCGGCCCACTTCCTGACCGTCACCCCTCAACAGGTTCAGCTGCAGCAATACTTCACCCTTTCTGCCGAACCGGCACTGAAGCTGAAAGATTCCCGCGAATACGTAGCAGCCTACCGGGAACAGCTGGAGGAGGCCATCAAATGCCGGCTTGATTCCGAATACGCCATCGGCTCCGAATTGAGCGGCGGCATTGACTCTTCCACCATTACCGCCTTTGCCGCCAAACTGCTCGATCAGCCACTGTCGCGCCTGCACTGTTTCGGTTTCGCCTTTGCCGAACTGGAACCGCAGTACATTCTGGCGGTCAGCAAGGCGTGCCGTATTCCGAATACCCATATCGTTGCTAATCTGCAGGATCATCATATGACTACACGGCGCTCTTTGGAGCTGCTCGGATACCCCATGGAGCATGGAAACGGCCCACTCCACGAGCCGTTTTACCGTCTGGCTGAGCGGCTGGATGTACGAACCATGCTGTCGGGCTTCGGCGGCGACGAATTCGGCACCACCATTCACGGCTACATGGTTCCCATGGAGCTGCTGCTCCAGCGCCGTTACCGGGATCTGTACCGCATCCTGCCGGGCAACGCCCTGTTCCGTTTTCTGCGAATGGTCAAACTGGAGTGGCGTCGGCGCACAACAGCAAATTTTACTGCATCTTCTCACGCCTCCGGATTTTACGAAGCGTACCGGCAACGCTGGGCACACCACATCATCCGGCCCGAACTGGTCCGACGATGCGGGATTGAGGAACGCTATTTTGAGGAGGCCCGTTTCGATGCCGGTTATACTGACCTGAAGCGTTTTACGCTGGAAAAGCGCTGGATGCCGTTTGTGCCGACCCGGATGGAGAACTGTACCCTTATGGCGGCGGGGCGAAAGATTGACTACCGCTGGCCGCTGCTGGATGTCCGGTTGGTGCGGCTTTTTCTCGCCATCCCGTCCGAAGAGAACTTTTATCGCGGCATGGGACGCTACCTGCATCGCCGCGCCATCGCCGGCGTGGTACCGGATCTGGTGGCCTGGAAACCGGGAAAGGATATGGGGGCGATAATGGGGGGACAGGGTGCGAGAGATTTTGAACATCTTCGGCAGGTAACTATTGATGACCTGCACCCATCGCTGGCGGAACATCTGGATACGGACAAGCTGCAACAACAGATCGAACAACTCCCTCGCATCCTTGCCGCCCCGCTTGGCGACAACAAAAGAGGCCAGTACACCCGAAATATCCAGGCTGTGAAGCAGCTCGACACCTGGCTGAAAACCGTATCCACAGATTACACGGATTAGACGGTTTTTGTTAAGACCCAAAACGACTTGTTTTAATCTGTGAAAATCTGTGGATATGATTAAAACATCCACTGTGCGAGGGCAACAGATGAACCAAATAGCGCCAGAGCAGTTGGCCCAGATGCTGGGCGTACCGTTATTCAACACCCCGTACTTCATCCCGGTCTATCCATCTGGCGACCAGGGATCATGGCGGCTCTCGCACATGGCGAGCGGCATCGATTTCGGCTATTACACCCGCCAGTGGCTGATTTCCGGAATGCCGCTGCTTATGCGTCACGCTCCGGGCAATCCGGAACAGTGGGAGACCTGGATGTCGCTCACTCCGCACGAAATCGAGAGTCAGGAGCCGGGCTGCCTGTGCGCCCATGGACACACGGTCATCATGGGGTTGGGGATGGGATGGGTAGCCCTGAACGCTGCGCTGAATCCGGCAGTGCGAAAGGTCACGGTGGTGGAGTTGGATGAAGAGGTAATCAAGTTGATCAGCGCCAGCGGCGTGACCGGACAATTGCCTCCGGAGATAGCGGACAAGATCGTCATTGTCCGGGCCAACGCCATGGAATGGCAGCCGGATGAGCCGGTGGATTTTCTCTATGCCGATATCTGGCGCCCCATTGCCGACACCAATGCTTTGGCGGACACACAACGGATGCAGCAGAATATTCAGGCAACAGAGGTCTACTTCTGGGGGCAGGAATTGCGGCTGTTTACCGCGCATCAGCGCATGTTCGGCCCGGATGCGCCACTTGGTGTTGAAGGATTGCGGCACTGCGCCAGCCGGGAGCTCAGCCTCCCGCTCGTCCTCCCCTGGGGCGACGAGTATCCGGAACGGATAACGGCAGCGGTCACGAACCGGCAGGTACGGGGATTGCCGATGGAGGAGAGAGCTTAGTCAGCTTTCCTCCACCAGCACATTAAACACGCTTTCATAATAATACGCGTTTGGATCCGGTGTCCCGGCATGGGTGGCGGATATGTGGATCAACTCCGGCCCGAACCCTTCCGCCGACATCGGGTACGAATTATCCGGCAGGACGGGAATTCCCAGGGATGGATCGAAATTCAGGGAAAAACTTTCAAAGAGCGGCGAAATCTGCCGGGACGTGATGCCGGCCAAACGTAGCGGAATTGCCTGATCGTCACTTATTTGCACGGTAAAGATACTGTTTACCAATGGTTCAAAAACCGCTTTGCTGAATTTGGGCATCGTCATATTTCCTCGGTAGCTTTAATTTCAAATGGCGCCGCAATAGTAGAACAAAGAGGGCAGGTCGATCAATCAATTTCCCCGTCAGTATATTCAGTTTCACCAATTAGAGTATTGGTCATAAATTTAATTGATAAATACAGACACATGTGCTACCAGAATTATTACGTAAGTAAATAATCCTAAGTAAAAAGGGGGAACAAACAATGGACAGTTACATGGCTTCAATCATGACGTTTGCTTTCAACTGGACACCGATGTATTTTGCCCAGTGCAACGGGGCCACGCTGCAGATTCAGCAGAACTCGGCGCTCTATGCGCTGATCGGCGTCGTCTTCGGCGGCAACGGCAGCACCAACTTTATGTTGCCGAATCTGCAGGGGCGGACTCCGGTTCACTACGGCACAGCTGCAGGCGGAACCGCCCGGGCATTTGGAATTCCATTCGGACAGGACAACATGACCCTGACCCAGACCCAGCTCCCGACCCACGGGCACACCCTTCAAGAGGTGCAGGCGGGGCAGACGGTAACCACCACGACAGCCGTCACGGTAAATGCTGGAGATGCTCAGGGAACTGTCAACAAGCCTCAAAACACCGCCTATTGGGCAAAGGGGTGGGACGCAGCAGACTCATCAGTTCTCTCAAATTACACCAACACCAAAAATGTCACCATGGCCTCCGACGCGGTTCAGGTTACGGTCACCCCAACATTCAGGGCGACAAACCTGGCCATCGGCGCTGCCGGCGCGGGCGCAGCCTTCCCCCTGCCTCAGCCGTCACTGGCGCTCAATTTCTGTATCTGCACGGCAGGCATATTCCCGTCCCGCACCTAACAGCAACATGCCCCCTGCCCGCCTTATAAAAGGAGCGCAGGGGGCTTTTCAACAAACACACGGAGGAGCGAGCTTATGAACGAACCAACAAATAAAAACATACTCCATGAGAACGCCAAAACGGACGTGACACCCCGGACATGGAGCGCACCCAGGTTACGGCGAATACCGGCAGCCAACACGAGCGGCAGTGGAAAACCTGTTTTTGGTGGGGAGTCAGGCGTTACCACCGGGCTTTCCTGACAAATATATCGTTTCAGCTTCAAACCGGGGGAACACGCGTAATTAGTTGCCAATTCGCATTTATTCAAAGGAATGCCCAGACTACCCATGAGTATGCATCGTATCTTCGGCCTGAATATCGCCTCCTCCCTTCGCCTGCCATCCCTTGCCATTACAGCACCCCAACCGAATGTTCCCGACGTGTTCATCGCATACGGCGACACCCCCGAGGCGCTGACCGATCCCCGTATCAAGGGGGTGCGCTTTCAGGCATCTCCAGGCGAATTCCTGCTGCTGGTGGATAACGTGGCGCGCTTTTACGTGCAGGACGGCAACCGCATCACCATCACGCCGGAGAGCGGGGCGAACGAGGACGACATCCTCATCTTCCTGATGGGCTCAGCCATGGGAGCACTTTTGCACCAGCGCAACATCCTGGTGCTGCACGGCAGCGCCATTGCGGTGAATGGGCAAAGCGTCGCTTTTTGCGGCCCGTCCGGCATCGGTAAATCGACCTTGGCCGCCGGATTTCACCAGCGCGGCTACCCCTTCCTGGCCGACGATCTCTGCGCTATTACCATGTGTGACGGGGGTCCGGCGGTGATCCCCGGTTTTCCGAGGTTGAAGCTGTGGGCCGATACCCTGAAGAAACTGGACACCAGCAAGGATCAGCTCAAAAGCGTCCGCTGGGGAGTGGACCTGGAAAAATACTTTCTGCCGGTGGATTCTTCTCTGCATACGCCGGTGCCGCTGCAAGCGGTGTTTATCCTGAAATCGACCAACAAGGACGCCCTGGTCATTACTCCGCTGCCGGGAAATGAAAAGATCGATCCGCTCATCGAGAACACCTACCGGATGCACTTTCTACACGGATTGGGCGGCAAAAAGGATCATTTCAAACAGTGCGCCGCGGTGGCGGCCAAGGCCGAGGTCTGCAAAGTAGTCCGCCCGGACAAAGGCTTTCTGCTGGATGAGCTGATGGATATGGTGGCGGAGCGCTTCCCGTCATGAACGGCATTATCTGGCTCGCCTCATACCCCAAATCGGGCAACACCTGGTTCCGCATCTTCCTGACCAACCTGTTGCGCGATAGCGATACACCGGCCAACATCAACGAACTGGAGACGTCCCCCATTGCCAGCGCCAGGGGAATCTTCGATCAGCACATCGGCTTCGAGGCGTCCGACCTCAGCGCCGACGAAATAGACAGACTCCGCCCGGAGCTGTACTGCTATCTGGCTGAAGAGCAAGAAGAACCACTCTTCATGAAGATCCACGACGCCTATACCCTGGTAGCAGACAACCTGCCACTGATCCCGGCGACAGCCACCGGCGGCGCGCTTTACTTTATCCGCAACCCGCTGGATGTGGCGGTTTCGTTCGCCCATCACAACGGAACCGACTACGACACCGCCATTGACAACATGGCCGATAACGCATTCACCTTCTGCGGCAAGCCCAAGCGGCTGCACAAACAGTTACGCCAAAAGCTCCTCACCTGGAGCGAACATGTGTTGACCTGGGCCGATACCGCGCCGTTTCCGGTCTGCCTGCTCCGCTACGAAGATATGAAGACTCAGCCGTTGGAGACGTTCACTCGCGCGGTTTGCTTTGCCGGACTCCCCCACAACGAGGAGCAGATCAACAAAGCGCTAGCCTTCAGCAAATTCGAGGTGGTCCAGCAGCAGGAAGAGTCGGAAGGGTTTCAGGAAAAAAGCCCAGCGTCAAAACGCTTTTTCCGCAAGGGAGAGAGCGGTTCGTGGCGCGAGGAACTGACCGAGGTGCAGGTGCAGCGGATTGTAGCCGATCACCGCGAGGTGATGCAGCGCTTCGGGTACCTGGATAAAGACGGGGAGATTGTGGCGTGACAAAATCTCATCCACAGATTACACGGATTTTTTAAAACCAACACGTTTCTTTGTTTCAGTTTTGTTCCGGAATTAGGGCTTTTCGTTTTGATTTAATCTGTGAAAATCCATGAAATCTGTGGACAAAAAATAAACACGAAAGAGCGCACCATGAACCGAAGCAAGACCAATTTTATGGGTGGAGTAGAACACTACAAACTCGGCCTGCTCCCCCAGGCCAGCATGATGCTGCGCGACTGCATCAAGGGTGATCCCCGCCACGCCGAGGCCCACAACCTGCTGGGGATCATCAGCTACCAGTGCGAAGAGTACGGCGATTCGCTGGCCTGGCTGCAACGGGCCATCGCCATCAACCCGCATGAACCGAACTACTACAACAACGCCGGAGTCGCCGCCCACGCCTTGCAGCGCCATGAAGAGGCGCGCATCTTTTTTCTCAAGGCCATGGAGCTGAACCCGGATTATCACGACCCGTACAACAACCTGGGCAACCTGCTCAAAGAGCTGTTCCGCTACGACGAAGCGATCTTGCATTTCAAGCAGGCCCTCAACCTGAAACCCGGTTTTGCCGAGGCCTGCTTCAACCTGGCCATGACCCTTGAGATGAAGGGACACACCATTGAAGCGGTCTTTTATCTCCAGCAAACCATCAAGATGGCACCCGACCACATCCAGGCCCACGAGCAGCTGGCACGGCTGCTGCCGCAACAGCGACGGGGGGACGAGGCGGCGGATCACGCCCGCCAGGCAGCCTGGCTGCAACCCCGTCAGAAGGTGTTTTACAAGGAAACTCCGGTCTGGACGGCGCCGAACTTTAAAGGACTCTTGTCATGAACATCGCCGTTCTCTGTAATGGAACCGTATTGCAGCCTACCCTGGAGGCGCTGTACAGCCAGGGCTTGCTGGCGGGTGTAGCCGTGCCCGGTAGCGGAGGCGGCGAAGACATCAATTTCCCGCTGGAAATGGCGCTCCGCCAAGTGGGAATCCCGTTTCTGCATGTCGGCAAGGACGACCTGACCGGACAGCTTGCCCCCTGGCTGGGCGAAATATCCGCCGACGTGGTCTGCTGCATGGGCTTTCCCGGCAAGATTCCGCCTGAGCTGCTGGAGCTGCCCCGCCTCGGTTTTTTCAACCTGCACGGCGGCGCATTGCCGCGCTACCGTGGGCCTGATCCGGTTTTCTGGCAGATCAAAAACCGGGAGCCTTTCGGCACCATTACGATCCATCGCATGACCTCGAAAATCGACGGCGGCGGCATCGCCCACGCCGAGCTGGTTCCGCTCGGCCCGGACGACACCTACGCCCTGCACATGCAGCGGCTGGGCGGAACGCTGCCACGGGTGATGATCGAGTTTGTCCAGCAGTTGGCCATCCATGGCGACAAGCTCCCGCTGCATGCGCAGGAAGCCACGACGACACCCTATCTGGCGCGCCCGGCGGACGCCGACCGGACGATCGACTGGAGCTGGTCGGCTGTGGAGATCAACGCCCTGGTGCGGGCCTGCAACCCGATCTATGGCGGCGCTTTGACACTACTGAAAGGAATCCCGGTACGCGTGTTGGAGGTATCCCCCGCCCCGTCATGTGCCGACAACCTGACGCCCCCCGGCACGATCATCGCGGCCAGCGCGGCAGATGGTATCCGCGTGGCGTGCGGCCAGGGAGAAACGCTATCACTGGAGCTTTTTTACGCTACCGACGGCTTTTTTTCGGGACGCCGCCTGGCCCGGATCTTTGGCCTCTGTCCGGGCGACCGGATGGCATGATAGCGACACGGTCAAACGACGAAACGACACACCACATGCCCACTACTTTGTTGACCTATATTCGCTCCGTCACGGCCAAGTGGCGAAAACGCAGCGGCACCGAGCGGTTGCTCCTGCTGGAAGCCTTTGCCTTGCTGGGAGTGGCCCGGCTGCTGGTGCTCATGATGCCGTTCCGCTGGCTGGCAGGCTCGCTGGGTAAACACATGAGGGAATCCGCCCCGGAAGTAGCTCCTGCTGAGCTCCGGCACGCCCGTCTGATTGGCCAGGCGGTACGCTCCGCCGCCAACAACACCCCATGGCAGAGCGTCTGCCTGCCGCAGGCCGTGGCGGGACAGTGGATGCTGAAACGGCGCAGGATCGCCGCCACCCTCTACCTGGGGGTGGCAAAAGCCGATGTCAAACCGGAACAACTCGCCGCGCACGCCTGGCTCCGTTGCGGTGAGGCCATTATCACCGGCGCTGCCGGACACCGGCAGTTTACGGTTGTTGCCACGTTTTCCTGAACAGACACCACCCCGGCACCCCAGGATCAGACCCATGAGCCATACCCTTACCCAACTTGTCGCCGCCACCGGCCGGCTGCGGCAGCAGTTCCCCTACCTGCCCCGCGCTTTCCGCCTTGTTCGCTCGGCTGCGGGCGGGTTGACCTTTCTCTGGCTGGCGTTACTCTTCGCGCAGGGACTGCTGCCGGTTGCCTCGGTCTACCTGACCCGCACCCTGGTGAACGGCGTGGCGGCGTTGACCGGCTCCGGCGGGGGGTGGCGGGCCATGCAGCCGTTGCTGCCTGCGGCGGCTGCCATGGCACTGACATTGATCGGCATCGAGGTATGCCAGAGTGCCGGTAAATGGCTGCGCACTGCCCAGTCCGAACGGGTACAGGATCACGTCCATGAGCTTATCCACACACAGGCGCTCAGGCTTGACCTCTCGTTTTACGACAACCCCGGTTATTACGACCAACTGCACCGCGCACGGATTGACGCCCTCAGCAGGCCGACCGCCCTGCTCGAAAACACGGGGACACTGCTGCAAAGCCTCATCACACTGACCGCCATGGGGTGGGTGCTGTTCTCATTCGGCATCTGGATTCCCCTGCTGCTGGCAATCGGCACCGTTCCGGCCCTGCTGGTGGTGCTGCGCCACACCATCCGCTTTCACCGTTGGCGGGTACACAATACCGCGGCTATACGTCAGGCCAGTTATTACGACCTGATGCTTACCCAGCGCGAGGCGGCGGCGGAGATGCGGCTGTTCGGACTTGGCCGCCACTTCCGGTCACTTTTTCAAAATCTGCGTCAGCGGCTGCGACTGGAGCAGGTGCAGCTTGCCCGCTCGGAGGCCGTCGCCCAGGGAGCGGCGGCGCTGTTCGGCCTGGCGAGCATGGCGGGCGCCCTGGCATGGATGGGGCGTCTGGCGTTGCGTGGAACAATCGGACTGGGTGATCTGGCGCTGTTTTATCAGGCCTTTTTTCAAGGCCAGCGTATGATGCGCTCGTTGCTGGGTAGCACTGGCGAGATTTACCGCAACCTGGCGTTCCTGGAAAATCTTTTTGAGTTTCTGGCGCTGGAGCCGCGCATTGCGGAACCGGAGAAGCCGCTTCCCCACCCCGGACTGAACAGGGAGATTGCGCTTCGCGATGTCTCTTTTTCCTATCCCGGTTCATCACGCACCGCACTTGCCAATTTCAATCTGACCATTCCGGCGGGTCAGATCACCGCACTGGTGGGTGAAAACGGCGCGGGCAAAACCACCCTGATCAAGCTGCTCTGCCGCTTTTACGATCCGGAACAGGGGCGGGTACTCATGGACGGCACGGATATTCGCGACCTTGCGCTTGCACCGCTGCGCCAGCGGATCACCGTGCTTTTCCAGGATCCGGTGCATTACCATGATTCGGTGTACAACAATATCGCTTTTGGCGACCTTGACACCAATCCCGGCAAAGAGAGGATTGAAGCGGCAGCCCATGCCAGCGGCGCCGATGCGCCGATCAGCCGCCTGCCGCGGGGCTATGAAACGGTGCTGGGCAAATGGTTCGGCGGTGCAGAACTGAGCGGGGGGGAGTGGCAGCGCCTGGCCCTGGCGCGGGCTTTTCTGAGGGATGCCGATTTCATCATCCTCGACGAACCGACCAGCGCCATGGATTCCTGGGCCGAAGCGGACTGGCTGCTTCGCTTTCGCCAACTGGTGGCCGGTCGCACCGCCCTCATCATCACCCACCGCTTTACGACCGCCCTGCAGGCGGACATGATTCATGTCATGGACCAGGGCAGGATCATCGAATCCGGCAGCCATCACCAACTGTTGGCGGCACACGGGCACTACGAAGAATCATGGACCCGGCAGATGCGGCAGAGCTGTGATTAACAGGGACAGGGAAATGCCGATGAAAACTGACATGGTGACACTCGAACAACTGCTGCTCGACTGTTTGAAAGAAGGTGAGCCAGTTGAAGCCGCACGCTTTGCGGCACTGACACCGGATGAGTGGCGGGCGCTTGTGGCGCTGGCCGTCACCCAGCGGGTAAGCCCCCTGCTCTGGCACAGGCTTAAACAAAAAGCGCGGGGCGGGGATCTCCCCCAAGAGGTTGCCCAAACTCTTCAGGATGCGCTTCGGCAGAACACCATGCGCAACCTGGCCCGTTACGGAGAGCTGCGCGCACTCCTGACGACACTGAATCGCGAGGGAATTCCGCTGTTCCTGCTCAAAGGAATTTATCTGGCCGATGCCGTGTATGACGTCACCGGTCTCCGGGAAATGAATGATATCGACGTACTGGCGCGCACCGCCGACCTGGCGCGAGTTGCGAAGGCCCTGGCCGAGCGGGGGTATACGTCCCTGCAACCGATCTGTCCGGAGGTCACACTGAAAACGTGCCATCACCTGCCGCGCATGATCAAGGCGGGAAGTGCGGCATTTGAGATCCACTGGAATATTGCCGGGCCGGAGGAAAGCTGCTCCGTCAATCCCGAGTGGCTGTGGCAACACGCCGTACCGGTCCAGGTGGCCGGCTGCGCAGCGCTGGCGCTCTCTCCTGAAGCTCTGCTGCTGCACCTCTGCCTTCACACGTCCTACCATCATCAGTTTGCATTCGGACTGCGGCCGTCGTGCGACATAGCGGCACTGATAACCCGTTTCGGGCCGGCTCTCGATTGGCGGACCGTTTCAGATCAGGCGGTGCGCAGCGGCTGGCAGCGCGGTGTCTATCTGGCGCTGCGACTGGCACACGAGCTGGTTGAAGCACGGGTTCCGCTTGAAGTTCTGGAAAGGCTCCGCCCCCTTGATATGACGGATGATGTTTTAGCAACCACCCGCGCACAGATATTCGGGGACAAACAGATAGCTGCCTCAATTAGCTCACCGTTTGCCAGGCTGCTGGAGAGCAGGAACCTGTTTGATAAAATCCGGATATTCGGACAGCGGGTATTTATATCCAGGGCTGCTATTGCGGGACGATATTCGGTGCCGGTACACTCCCGGTGGATTTACGCATACTACCCGTACCGCATCCTCGATTTACTGCACCGGCATTGCCATCAAGCAAAGGAATACCATACCAGCAACATCGCTCTGAGAGGAACGGTGGGACGCGCAGATGCGATTGCCTCCTGGCTGGCTGCGCCGATGCCGCAACAAAAAGGGAGCAGTGCCGATAGCGTATTTTCCGCTTGACCTTCCTAGACCGTTCGGTCTATATATCCTGCCATGGAAAAGAAAGATACCCGCACAGAAATCATCAGAATCGGCACCGACCTCATCTCCCGTAACGGCTACTATGCCACCGGCATTGATGCCGTACTGAAAGAGGCTGCCGTCCCCAAAGGTTCCTTTTACCACTACTTCAAGAGCAAGGAAGAGTTCGGCTTGGCCGTCATCGAGCATTTCGCCGAGCGTTTCGAGCTGCGTCTTGTCGCGTCTCTGACTGACGAGGAAGTTACCCCGCTCAACCGCATCCGCAACTACCTGGAAACCGGCTTGGCGCGAGTCAGCCAGAACAACTGCACCAAGGGGTGCCTGATCGGCAACCTGGGACAGGAGATGGCCGACGTGAACGAGCGCTTCCGCACCCGGCTGGACGAGATTTTTGCCTCATGGAAAGAGCGCTTCGCCGCCTGCCTGACCGAAGCGCAGCATCTGGGGGAACTGTCGCCAACGGCAGATCCGCACGTGCTGGCAGGTTTCATCCTCTCCGGCTGGGAAGGTTCGATCCTGCGGGCCAAGGTCATGAAATCGCCCCAGCCGATGCGGGACTTTGTGGAAGTACTGTTTGCCTCGGCATTGCGCTGATATTTTTATCAATCAAGTAGACGACCGGTCTAGTATTTCGTCATATCCAAATGGAGGGACACATGAAACAATCGGTAGGAGCAAAGACACTGGCAACACCGACGCCTGTCTGGCTGGTCGGCACCTATGACGGCGAAGGAAAGCCCAACATCATGACCATTGCGTGGGGGGGGATCTGCTGTTCCACCCCGCCCTGCGTCACCGTATCGCTGCGCAGGGCAACCTACAGCTACGCCGCCATCGAAGCCCGCAAGGCGTTCACCATAAGCATCCCTTCCGAAGCCCAGGCAGCCCAGGCGGATTATGTCGGCACCGTTTCCGGCCGCGATACGGACAAGTTTGCCGCCTGCAACTGGACGCCGGTACGGAGCGAACTGGTGGATGCCCCCTATGTGGCCGAAGTACCGCTGGTGATCGAGTGCAAGCTGCTTCACAGCTTTGAAATAGGGCTGCACACCCAGTTCGTCGGGGAGATAATCGATGTGAAGGCAGACCCAGCGGTAATCGGTGAGAAGGGATACCCGGACATCACCAAGGTCAAACCGCTGATCTGGGACACGGCGCATCGCGGCTACTACGGCATTGGCGAGTTTTTTGGCAAGGCGTGGGAGATCGGCAAAAGCATCAGTCAGGAGTGACGCTCATGGAAGAACAGATCCGCAGCGAAATTGTCCGGTTTGTCCGGGAGACGCCACTCAACTGTTTTCCCGGCAGTGATGCTCCGTACTTCGACGAACCGCTGGTCGGGTTTGCCGCAGCCGGCGATCCGCTCTTTACCGATTACAAACGCATCATCGGCGACTTCCACCAGACGCCGCAACAGGTCATGGCAAGCGTTGGCGCTGACAAAGAGGCGGCCACCGTGATCTGCTGGATTCTGCCGATCACGAACGCAACCAGGGAGAGTAACCGCCGGGAGGAGATGTTTCCTTCCCGCGCATGGGCTCAGACCAGGTTTTTCGGGGAGCAGTTGAACGGCGCGCTGCGCCGCCATCTCGTAACGTGGCTGGAAAAACTCGGCCAGCAGGCCGTTGCGCCGCAATACAGCCCAAGCTGGCAGGAACTATCTGATTCGCCGGTCGGCATCGCCTCAACCTGGTCGGAACGCCACGCCGCATATGCAGCCGGACTTGGCACCTTCAGTCTCAACGACGCCCTCATCACCCCCCGGGGGATCGGCCACCGCTGCGGCAGCGTCAGCACCGACCTCCAACTGACGCCGAGCGAACGCCCCTACCCCAACCACCTGCACAACTGCCTCTACTTCCGGGACGGCAGTTGCGGCGCCTGTATTTCCCGCTGTCCGGTGGGAGCACTTTCAAAAATGGGACATGACAAAAACAAATGCAGGCTGCATGTCTACACCACCGCCGTCGAAGCGGTAGCGGAAACGCACGGTGTCGCCCAGGTCGGGTGCGGCCTCTGCCAGACCAAAGTTCCCTGTGAGAGAGGAATTCCGGGGAAACATTGACCTGCCTGTGAAATGGAACCGGTTCTCATTTCACATCTGCAAAAACGGTGCGTAGCGCTTGTCCTCTTCCAGAATGTGGTTGAACAGCCAACTCTGCAGAAAAGCCATCACTTCTGCGGTCTGCGGACGGGAACTGAGGTAAAAATTCCGGTAATAGTCGGCAAGCTGCCTGTTGAGAGCAACATGCTGTTCCCGGTGTTCAACCAGATACGGATAGCTCTTCTGGGCCATCAGAGACTCTTCTTCGGAAAAATGCGTTTTGGTATATCCCACCAGATCGGAAAGAATCTTCATCAGAGCCGCCTTTTCGGTTCCGGTTTCCATCGCCTCACCCAATGTATTTATCATGGCGACGATACGCTGGTGCTGCTGGTCAATACGGTCATTTCCCACGCTGTACTGTTCTTCCCACGCCACGAGTGCCATACCGCCTCCATAATACAAATTTAATGACAACACGTTTTTCATACTTGCCGGGCTTTGTCAATCGTGTTTTTTTTACCATGCGGAGCCCTTGCCGGCACGCTGGCCCTTGACGCTGCCGCACTCCAGGTGTATCAGTGAATCTGCTGCGCATAAAGCATGAGAGGAGACACGCGTGACAGGACAGATACAGGAGAGCAAAACCCCGCATGGCTCGATAATGACCATTTTCAGCATGCCGGTTATTGTGGCTGCGCTGGGGTATTTCGTCGACATTTACGACCTCGTGCTGTTCAGCATCGTGCGCGTCCCGAGCCTGAAGGGAATCGGCTTCTCCGGCCAGGAGCTGATCGATAAGGGTGTCTTGCTGCTCAACATGCAGATGATCGGCATGCTGCTGGGCGGGATTCTGTGGGGTGTTCTGGGAGACCGCAAGGGGAGGCTCAAGATCATGTTCGGCTCGATCTTTATCTATTCCGTCGCCAACCTGGCCAACGCCATGGTCACCTCCATCGAAGCATACGCAATTCTCCGTTTCATCGCCGGAGTCGGCCTGGCGGGCGAACTGGGGGCCGGAATCACGCTGGTCAGCGAAGTGCTGCACAAGAGCCTGCGCGGCTACGGCACCATGATTGTCGCCTCGGTCGGCGTGTCCGGGGCGATTCTGGCCAACTTCATCGCCAAGTCCTTTGACTGGCGCACCTCCTTTGTGATCGGCGGCGTGCTGGGACTGGCGCTTCTGTTGTTGCGGCTGGGGGTCGCTGAGTCGGGGATGTTCAAGGGGATGGATAAGCAGGCGGTCCGGCGCGGCAATTTCCTGTCACTGTTCACCAGCCGGGATCGTTTCGGACGATTCGCGCACTCGATCATGATCGGACTTCCCTCCTGGTTTGTGGTGGGAGTCCTTATTACGTTTTCCCCTGAATTTGCCAAGGAGCTTAACGTCCAGGGTGCCGTCAGCGCCGGGAATGCCGTGATGTTCTGCTATCTGGGGCTGGTGTTCGGCGACTTCGCCAGCGGCATGATGAGCCAGCTGCTGCAGAGCCGCCGCAAGGTGGTGCTGATCTTCCAGGGGATCACGGTCATCGCCATAGCGGTTTATTTCCTCAGCAGCGGTGTCAGTGCCGCCGTCTTCTACGGCATCTGCGGCCTTCTCGGCTTCGGCATCGGCTATTGGGCCATCTTCGTCACGGTTGCCGCTGAGCAGTTCGGCACCAACCTGCGCGCCACCGTGGCCACCACCGTGCCCAACTTTGTGCGCGGCATGACCGTCCCCATCACCCTGCTGTTCCAGCTGCTGCGCAAACCGCTCGGCATCCAGAACGGCGCCCTCTGCGTCGGGGCGCTCTGCATGGTGGTGGCGCTTTTCTCACTCTGGCGCATCAAGGAAACATTTCACAAGGATCTGGACTATTTCGAGGAATATCTCTAAGGAAGTCTGATGTATGCAGGAGCCCTCAGCCTGAGCAGAGGGCTCCAACCATCAGGTACTGCTTGTCATCTCCGGATTAGAACCGGCTTGTTTGCGGCGAATTTTATAATAGTACATCCGGGAATCCGCCAGCTTTAAGGCTTCACTGAGCTGTTCACCGTTTTCGGCGGTAGCGGACCCCAATGAAATGCTCAAAACGAACGTGCTGTTTATCTCATTAATGAGAGTCTGGAACGTCAAAACCCGCTTGATCGCTTCTTTTACAGACGCCTCGTCGGCATTTTGAAGGATAACCGCAAATTCATCCCCCCCGATTCGTGCAACGACATCTTCACCGCGGAATGACTGCTGGAGTGCCTGGGCGGCCTGTTTGATAAGCCGGTCCCCCTCCGTGTGTCCAAAATTATCGTTAACCACCTTCAGGCCGTCAATATCGGCAATCACAATACTGAGCGGATACTGCCGGCTATTCGCCATTCGAACCATTTCCGCGTCGAAATATGCCCGGTTGAACAACCCGGTCAGGGTATCGTGGGTACTTAGATAATTCAGTTCCTCCTCCTGGCGCTTTTTCTCCGTAATATTGCGGACCACACCCGACACCCGCAACGGCGTGCCGTTTTCATCTCTGGAAACCACCTTTCCCCGGTACAGAAACCAATCATACTCTTTCGCCTTTGTAACCATCCGGAGCTCAATCTCAAAAGGAGAAGAGGTCCGCGACAGCTGGTCATACACGACGCCACGCATCCGCGGCTTATCGTCACCATGGATCAGCTCCATGAGCGCGGAAATAGTGGATGCAACGTCACCCGGTTCGAACCCGATCATATCGGCAAAACGGGGGCTTAGACCGACGGCACCGTTTTCAACATTCCAATCCCAGTAGCCGTCATTGCTCCCTTCAAGAACCAGACTCAGGCGCTCCTCACTCTCCTGCAACGCCATTTCCGCCTGCCGGCGCTTTTCTTCGCGAAAAAAACTGTTGATGCCGTAGCTCACATTGTCAACCATCTCCTGGAAGAGATCGACTATTTCCGGATCAAAAAATCCTTTTCGATCGGCATAAACCTTGAGAACTCCGACACTCTCCCCGTTAAATGTAATGGGGAATGCTGCTGAAGAAAGGATTCCGTATTCCAGGGCGGCTGGACGCCACAGCCCGGTTATCGGGTCGCCATGAAAATCGTTGCACACATACGGTTCTCCCTTCCGGATCGCCGTTCCGGTGGGGCCACGCCCCTCTTCGCGATCAATATCGGAAGAGACGGAAAGCGAGTCAAGGTAGCAGGCTGCTTCTCCGCAATGGGCAACGGGAGTGATAGCGCCCGTTTCAGGGTCGATTGTCCCGATTACGGCGAGAGACAGTTTTCCATACTCCACTGCTATCTGGCATATCTCCCGAAACAGAAAATCTCTATGCTTGCTGTGCAGAATAGCCTTGTTCGTACGGCTTAACGCATCGTAGAGATTTTTCAATTTGGTAATTCTCTCTTCCGCTTCCTTTCGTGCGGTCGCGTTACGAACCACCTCTACAGCAGCCACAATGATGCCTGCCTTGTCGCGAATGGGGGAAGCACAGGTTTCAAACACAAAGGTTTTTTCACCGATAGTGACTATCCGCTCCACCGTATGAACTTCACCTGAGGAAAAACAGGCGGAGACCGGGCAGCCGGGACAAACATCGCCCGACTGGTTATACGCCTCATGGCACGTCTTGCCGACACAGTCGCCAAAGACGCTTTTCATCACCTGATTCTGGTAAATAATGCGGAAATCCTGGTCGTGAACAGTTACCCCATCCCCGACGGCGGCAATAATTTCATCGCTTTTGGCTGCCGCGGCAAAAGCGGGAGCGACATCTTTATTTGTCATAGAATGTTCCTTTTGGGCAAAGCCGGAAGAATCCCCTCAGAAGCCATATGCTGTGGTATTACTCTGTCACAGGACCGACTTTCCGGTCAAGGGAAGTTGTTTCCCCGCCAAGCCCCTGCTACATGCCCGCTCCCTGCAGCATCTCCCAACAAAGGTATTTCCGCTTGAATTTATTGATGAATATTGAGATGTTCAGCCCGTGACATTCAGCCCGGCATGAATTGGTGAACGACATGACACCCAGACATACCCTCACCCCGTTTCTGCTGCTCTGCCTGATCGGCTTTGCCGCCTTCTTCAGCTCGTACCTGCGCATCCCGGTCATGCCGCTTCTGGCGGCATCACTGGGCGCCGGTCCGGCACAGGTGGGCACCATCAACGGCGCATTCATGCTGACCGCAGGGATGTTCTCCATACCCTTTGGTTTGCTGGCCGACCGCATCGGGCGCAAAATCCCGATTATTGCCGGAATTTCGGCAACTGCCGTTTCTTCGCTTCTGGTTACCCAATGTCACCAACCGGGTGAGATGGCCGCAGCCTATGTCCTGTTCGGCGTGGGACTGGCTGCCTTTGCCCCCGGCATGCTGTCGCTGGTGGCCGATGTCATGCCGCCCGGACGGCTTGGTCAGGCCTATGGCTGGTACACGACCGCCATCTACATCGCCATGACGCTGGGCCCGGCAACCGGCGGTTATCTCGCCAAGGCGGTAGGATTCCGCCAGGTGTTTGTCATCTCCGGCAGTCTGCTGGCGCTGGTCACACTGCTGGCGCTGTTAGTCCTACCCCAGGGGCCGCCACGCCACAAGACCGACCTTCATGCCGCACTCTCCGCCAGCTTCGACCTGCTGCACCACCGGCAGTTGCTGGCCTGCCTGCTGGCAACAGTCGGCAGCTGCATCGGCTTTGGCGTCTTCCTGACCTTTCTTCCGCTCTATGCAACACAGCAGGGATATGATGCCGCTCATGTCGGCCTGGTATTTGCCGCCCAGGCCATGACCAACGTGGTCGGGAGGGTGCCGATCGGAAACCTGTCCGATCGGATGGAGAGGCGGCGCCTCGTGGCTGTCGGCCTGATCTGCCTGGCAGTGTCGCTGGCCGCGCTCGGGCAGTTCGTTCAGCTCTGGCAGATGTTGGCCTGCGCGGTCGTCATGGGAGTGGGGATGGCGCTGACCTTTACCGCCATCGGTGCGCTGATCGCGGAACTGGTACCGGCCGTACAACGGGGATTGGCCATGGGATTGTATAACAGCTGCGTCTATCTGGGGATGATGGCCGGTTCCACCGTCATGGGGCTCGCCCTGAAGCGGATCGGCTACGCCACCGGCTTTATCACCGCAGGAGTTGTCGTGCTGATGACACTGGTACTGTTTTTCCCGATGATGCGACAAAAAAAGCCCGAGGAGACATCGACATGAGCACTAAATTACGCCGCCCGGAACGGGGCATGACCGAATCAGAAGCACGGGAACTGCTGGAGCGAGGAGAATACGGCATCCTTTCCACCTGCGGCTCCGACGGACAGCCGTACGGCCTCCCGCTCAGCTACTGTATCATCGGCAACGCCATCTACTTCCACTGTGCCGTGGCAGGGCACAAGCTGGACAATCTCACCGCCAACAATCGGGTATCGTTTTGTGTGGTAGGGAGTACGGAAGTGCTGCCGGATAAATTTGCCACGCGTTATGAAAGCGTGATCGTTTCGGGGATAGCTAGTGAAGTGTTTGACGATGAAAAGCAGAAGGGTCTGGAAGGATTACTGCCGAAGTACTCGCCCGGCTTTATTCCGGAGGGAATGGCATATATCAAGGCTGACGGGGAGCGCACCAAGGTGTTCCGGATAGATATCGGAACCATCTGCGGCAAGGCGCGGCGGTAACGACGTAGCGACACATGAAACAAGAGGGGAGGCAACTTAATAAGCTGCCTCCCCTCTTTGCGTTACGCATCAAACAAAAAATCCACTCCTTATGGCGGACACTGGGCGCACATGGATTTGAAGAGGTTGGTGCTGAGATAGCGATCACCACGGTCAGGTATGATGACCACAATCACCCCCGACTCAAGCTCTTTCGCCAACCGGAGTGCCCCGGCCACGGCAGCTCCCCCTGACATCCCGCAGAAAATCCCCTGCTTTGCGGCCAGTAGACGGGCGGTTTCAAAGGCGTCGTCATCCTCCACGACCAGCTTGCGGTGATAGGCTGTCGCATCGTAAATAGGCGGAACTATCGCCTCCTTCATGTTTTTCAAGCCCTGAATCTTGTGCCCCAGCACCGGTTCGACCGCCACAACCTGCACCTCCGGTTTGACTTCCCGGAAATAGCGCGCAGTTCCCATGAGAGTGCCGCTGGTGCCCATGCCGGCGACAAAGTGGGTTATCTCGCCATCGGTCTGAGCCATGATTTCCGGCGCGGTGGTTTCATAGTGGGCCAGCGCATTGTTCGGGTTGGCATACTGATTCGGCATATAATACTTCCCCGGCTCTTCGCCATAAATCTTGTGGGCCAGACGAATCGCCCCGTCGGTTGCCTCGCAGCCTGGAGACAGGACAATCTCGGCACCGTATGCCTCCAGCACGCTGCGCCGCTCCACACTGACGCAGGCGGGCATGACCAGTTTGATGCGATAGCCGCGAGCGGCAGCAATCATGGCCAGCGCAATGCCGGTGTTGCCCGAGGTCGGCTCCAGAATAACCTTGTCAGAAGTCAGCTCGCCGCTCGCCTCGGCCGCCAGAATCATCTGCCGTGCCGGACGATCCTTGACCGAACCGCCGGGGTTATTACCTTCCAGTTTGGCCAAAATGCGCACGCCGGAAGGTGTGCCGAAAGAACCGATTTCCACAAGTGGTGTTGAGCCGATTGACTCGATAAGACTTCGACCGTTCATATATGTGCCTCGTATAACAGGAAGTAATTCGCCCAACAATAATCCTGCTACCCCCGCCGCGTCAAGGCGCTTGTCTTTGAAACTGCGTAATGGTATTGTCCGCCCATATTTTAGTTGTTTTATTGCTGTTACTTACCATGCATTTATGAAAGGAGTAAGACCATGAGCAGAAAACTAATGTTACCCGTTACCATGCTTGCTGTTGCACTGTTCGGCTCTACCGCCGTCGCTGCTGAAAAAGGTGCCACACTGTTTAGCGAGAAATGTGCCAACTGCCATCCAAACGGCGGCAACGTCATGAATCCGAAAGCAACACTCAAAGGTATCAAGAACCCGCAAAAGGTCATCAAGAAAGCCCGTAACGGCGGCGGAGGAATGCCGGCCTTTGACAGCAAGACGATCTCCGATGCAGATCTCAAACAGCTGGCCGAATATGTCGTAAAGACTTTTAAAAAGTAACCAGCGAACCGGGGCGTTCTCAGTAGAGAGCGCCCCGGTCTTTACGACATCAGTTTATTTCCCTGCATTCCTCTGTAAGAACCGGCTTCATGATGTTGATGCAAACAAAATAACAAAGCCGGTAAGATACTCGTGCCACAACGAGTATCTTACCGGCTTTGTGCTGTCTAACTGCGACATGAAACAGCCAAGATTAATCACCCTCAGCAAAAACAAACGCGTGCAGTCCGACCAGAACCGCAGCCCCGCCGGCCCACCAGGCCCAGCGATAATCACCGAAATGGACGTCCGCCCATTCTCCGAATGTAAGCCCTGGTTTCGCTTTCTTCGGTTCCTCTGCTTTTAATGAATCGCTGTTTTTCAGGTTTTCGGCAACCATCAGTTTTTCCGCAGGAAGTGACAGCGGTGGTGTCAAATTAAGCGGGCGCTGTTCGATGCGCTGATCAGATACGACCGGAGAACCGGCAATTCCGGCAAGTTGCTGAGCACCAAATGCAGCGGGAGTAAACGAGAGAAGACAGATAAAAACCGTAAGCTTGCGAAACATGTATTTCCTCCTGAAATATAATTGTGCAAATGTAACATAGGCGCAAAATATATCAAGCCGATAAATACAGTCCCTTTTGATTTATTGCAAAAAGAAACAGCTACCTAACCAACGTAACGATATAGGCTGCCAGAAACAGATTAGCTATGACAAATATGATTTGTACGACACAAATATAAAACATGTAATCGAACATGCTGTTGGGGGAATTGAGCGTTCTGTAGAAAGCGGCCAGCAGATTCTTTTTCTTTTTTTGCGGAGTTTCCTGCTCTACTGACGTCTTTATTGCATTTTGAACCGAAGTAATAGCGTCCAGCCTACCTATAATATCCGCCAGTATTTTTTCTGTCTTATCTTCTGAAGGTGCGGGACGCGAATCAAGCTCTTCCTTGATTTCATCAACCCTGCTCTGTAAATCCTTCACTTCAAGCGCAACAGCGCTCAATGAGCGCAGGATTGTGTCCAACTGCGGCATGACAACTACGTTCGGCTGCGCTACAGGCGCATCACCTGCGTCAACAGCATCATTCTGCGGGCTGACCGTATCGCCTGCGACTGCGTCATTCGGCTGAGCATTGACCATATCTTCTGCAACATCATCCGGATGCGCTGCGCCGAATTCGTCCGCAACGGCAACAATCGGCTGTGCAGTGACCGCCTTGTCTGCATCTGCGTCGTTCTGTTCGGGTTGTTTGCTGTCAAAGGGATATCCGCATTCCGAACAATATCCGGGCTCATCTGAAACCGTCGCCTTGCATTCCATGCAGATAATGTCTGCCATGTCACGTCCCCCCCGATTCAGCTCAAATTTTCACCCAAAACTGCCTGTCACACATTACATCGACAAGGCTTCCCGTCAGAAATACTTCCTGCCGAGCACCTGAATATGGGGCCAAAGTCGTCCAAACAGGCGTGAAACCGTCCTTGCTTTTGCTGCCCCGCTGTCGTGTGAATCAATGAAAAAAATGGACAGGATGGTTTCTTCCGCCGGCTTCCACTCGGGAAGACTTTTATTCCAGACCCTGGTATCCCTGAAGACGGTGGTATTGCTCTTGATAAGCTGGACCATTTCCTTTTCATGGATCGGACCAACTGTTACTCCGTCAGACTCATAAAACCAGTCGAGAATACCGGCATTTTTAACTGAGGGAGCTGTTTTGGGCTTTCTCGACGCCTCCAAAGCTCCCCGTGGATCAAGCAAAGCGCCGAACCAGGTGTAATGCGGGAGGCATTTGATCTGGTACGTCTCTCCGGAAACGGTTTTAATAATGATTTTTCTCGAAACTACATGGCGGCCGTCTTCAATGGAAGCAAAACCGTTACTGCTTATCTGGAAAAGGATGGCCAACCCGGAGGCATCACAGACGACATACCTTTTTGATGTCAGATAGGCATAGCAGTCAGCAACGTTCAGAATACCCTTTATGACGAACGTCCTGCCTTCCAGAATGATTGCTTCATCCGCGGATGGAGAAAACTCACGTTGGAGCAACTCGTCGCAACTGGCGATACCGCTGCGGCGAACGTCCTCCGGTGCCGGTGATACAGGCGGTGCATCGCCTTTTGAAACAGCTTGATCTGCGGAGTGGGACACGTCTGGTGCGGGGGTGCCTTTGGAATGGTTACATTTGGGACAGAAACGCGCCAGTGATGATATGCGATGACCACACTCTGTGCAAACAACTAACGCCATTATTTCCCCGGGTAATATACGTGATGTAGCAGGTGTCAAACGGGTTAGCACCCGAATCAATCAGGGTAAACCGTCGAAACCTTTCGTGCCGCAGTGTACAACAACCACCTGAAAAATGCACTTATGAATTAAGGTCCGAGCTGAATGGGAGATCAGGAAATGACCGGCACCACACAAAAAAAGAGGGGACACCTTTCGGCATCCCCTCTTTTTTCATCTCTCCACCCTGTCGTCAGCATTAAGGGCCTCCGGCGAGTTCCTTAATTGTGGGAATCAATATACTGTTTCAGGCAGACCCGCGTACTGAAGGCAGCACACCACAGCAGGGAACGACCCCCGTTTTATTTAGCATTCCGCCCGGGCGTTACAACCAACGGGCAGGGTAGAGAGAACAAGCTGACGATCAATTATTACTCCGATGGATTGAACATATCAAGCGTTTTGTATACATTTCTAGCGGCTCTGCAAAAATGCGGTCAACTGGTCTATTTCATTCATCATTTTCTCGAAACCGGGGAATGTCAGCGACTGGGGACCATCGGAAAGCGCCTTTTCCGGTTCGGGATGTACTTCAACCAGAACACCGTCCGCTCCGGCAATCAAAGCTGCTTCGGCCATCGGGGCAACCAGCGAGCGTTTACCGGTCGCATGGGAGGGATCAACCATGATCGGCAAGTGCGACATCTCCTTGATCAGCGGCACTATGGAGAGGTCCAGGGTATTGCGCGTAGCGGTCTCAAACGTGCGGATACCACGCTCACAGAGAATGACCTGGCTGTTTCCTTCGGCAAGAATATATTCCGCCGCCGCCAGAAACTCTTCAACGGTCGCACTCATGCCCCGTTTGAGCAGTACCGGCTTGCGGATTTTACCCAACTCCCGAAGCAGGTCAAAATTCTGCATGTTGCGGGCGCCGACCTGCAGCAGATCGGCATATTCGGCAACCAGCCCCACATTGTCCGGACTCATGATTTCTGTCACGACCGGCAGACCGCTCGCTTTTCCGGCAATTGCCAGCAGCTTGAGCCCCTCTTCCCGCAACCCCTGGAAGGTGTGAGGTCCGGTACGCGGTTTGAAAGCCCCGCCCCGCAGCATGTCAGCGCCGCACTTTTTAACGAAGAGCGCCGTCTTGACGATCTGTTCCTCGCTTTCCACGGCACAAGGACCGCCGACAACAACCGGACGACACCCCTGCCCGACTTTGACCCCCGCAACATCAACAATCGTATCTTCAGGATGAAAATCGCGCGACACCAGTTTATACGGTTTGGATACGTGAATAACCCGCTGCACACCGGGAAGTTCGAGTATTTTACTATCATCTACATACCCGTGATTACCAAGCACGCCAATGGCGGTCCGCTCACTCCCCGGAATCGGTTCAGCCCGGAAACCCATATCCTGGACAATTCTGGAAATGGCATCGACATCAGCCTGGGTGGCATTGTGGTTCATGACGATCAGCATAATGATATTCTCCGGTTATAGCGTTTAACTTTGGCTTGTATTTTTGCAACATATCATCAGGAAGAAGCTGCGGTCAAAAGAATTGTCAGGCGCATCCACCTTGACTTATTCAGGTGTTTGGGGCAGAGTCCGGCCCATGACTCGCTTAAGACAACTACTAATATTAACCGGCATAATATTCTTGTTGTGCGGCACTACAGTGATAGCTGCAACAGACAAGCTGCCTAACTCAAACCATCCGCTGTGGGGGGAGTTTGCAAAATGCAGGTTTGTCCGGGATGAAGTTAAAAACCTGACCATGATCGGGTACACAATTGCAGTACGTAAACTAGATCGTAAAGAAATCACCATCAGCGGATTTATGACACCATTGGAACCAAGTAAAGAGACAAAACATTTTCTACTTAACAAAAACAATCCAACCTGCGCATTCTGTCCACCCAGCCGGACGAATGAGGTCATTGAGGTTTTTACATCCGAGCCGGTAGTATGGCATGACAAACTAGCGACTTTTTCCGGCACTCTGGTTCTCATCAACGACGCGCGGGTAAGAATATTTTTTAAATTGGAAAAAGCCGTTATGAGATGAGAGCTGCCCCCTTGCTCACTCATCGCCGCACCAATGTTTTGAAAATATCGATCCGATACACGCGGATCGCCGGCAATAATGCCGCTAAAGCACCTACCGCCAGGCTTACAGGCACAAGCCACATCTCTTCAATCAGAAACAGTCTGCCGGTTATATGAATATGCTTGGAGCTGGCAAGCCAAGCAGCGAAACTCTCCACAAAAAGATGCCCCGTGACAACACCCGCTACCAATCCGACTATCGCAACAGCCAGACTTTCAGTCATCATCAGTTTAAATAGTTTGCCGGGACGTGCGCCGAAGCTACGCATCAAGGCCAGGTCATAACGGCGCTCATTCATGGCATTATATAAACCGGTAAATATGCCGAAGCCCGCCAGGGCAATCAAGAACCAGGCAAAGTACTTGATTGTTTCTGTGCCGGTCCCCATAAAAGTATTCAAGCGCGCAACTTCAAAGGCCGGACTGGCGGCCTGCATTGAAGTGGTGCTGTTGATTTGACGCGGGAGCTCCACGGCGGCTAGTGGCGAACTATAGGTGATCAACAGTGACGTAATCTCGCGGCCATGCCCTTGAGCATCGGCATGGCCGTCATCATGATGGCCTTGCGCTCCATTCTTGTGCCCGGCCCCTTCTGCATCATGATCGTGGTCATGCTGTTCATGTATATGCCAGATACTTTCCCTGCCGGTCAGAGCCAGACGGTCGATGGCGGTTCCGGTTTGTTCCAATATACCGACAACCGTATAGGGGAGCCCCGAATGCAGTTCTCCCCCTGTTGTGAGGCCGTGTGACCCCGCAAACGAATCGCCCGGATTGAGTCCGCTTTTGGCGGCAACTTCCGCGCCCAGCACCGTTTCCATTTTTTTCTGCCAATAGCGCCCACCCGCCTTCAGTCGGGCGTTATAATGTTCCGGATATGCCTGGGTAGTGCCAACAATTCGGTATCCTTGATAATTATCGCCAAGGGCGATAGGGATGGTTTCCTTGACTAGAGAATGTCTGCTCAGCTTTTCAGCTTCATCAAGCGAAATGTTGCCGGTGGGAGTATCAAGGTGAAATACACTGGAAAGAATAAGCTGCATGGGGCTGCCTTTGCCGCCAACGACAAGATCAATGCCTTTCAGATTATTGGAAAATTCGTTCTGGAGCTGGGCGTTAACCAGCAGCAAGACAACGATCATCGCCACCCCGACGGCAAAGGTGGCAGCAGTAAGCGCCGTGCTCAATATTTTATGGCGTAGATACGCGTAACTCAGACTCAGACTGTTCATTGCCCCCCCTCCAGGGTGATCTGCCTATGAAAATGACGCTTGATACGCTGGTCGTGGGTAGCGATCACAAGGCTTGCGTTCGCTGACGCGGCAAGTTGTAATAAAAGCTCCATCACGGTTTCACACGAGCGGTCATCCAGTGCCGAGGTTGGCTCATCTCCGACAATAATTCTGGGGCCGTTGATGACGGCGCGGGCAATCGCCACACGCTGCAACTGCCCCTGGCTCAATGTTTCCGGCTTGTGGTCCTTTTTTTCAGCAACACCGAGATGCTCCAGAAGAGCGATTGCCTTTTCCCTGTCCTGCGGGAGTCCTGCGGCGTATTGAGCCAAAAGCAGATTGTCCAGAACGGTCAGAGCGCCGACCATATGCAAAGTCTGGTAAATTATACCGATATGCCTGCCACGAAATTCATCCATTGCCACCCCTCGCAGTTTATGGACGTTGCAACCGTCTATCAATAGTTCCCCGGCAATTGGAGCAAGCAACCCGGAGAGCGTGGAAAGGAGCGTTGTTTTACCTGATCCGGATGCGCCAAGGATGAGGCAGTGTTCACCTGTAAAAACAGACAAATGTGGCACTTCCAAAATCGCATTACCGTCATGACCGACGTTAAGTCCGTTTATTTCGAGCATGTGTTTTCCTTAGTTGGCAATAATCAGCACTACATGAAATTAAACCTGAGGGGCCAAGCAGTTGGACGAGAGTCCATTGAGAAGGTGTGGGTTGAAGGGCAGCAAGTGAGGTATAACGAAGTTAAGGAGATTCATACTATCTGACATGAATTACGTGTTAAAATCACTTACTACTCATGACGTTCCGACATTTTCTGCAGTTTTTCCATCTGGTGTACAACAACCCGATTTCCCTGCACCTCGATGATCCCCTCTTCCTTAAGCTTCCTCAGGGTGCGCGAGATAGTTTCGCTGGCGGTGCCGAGACGGGAAGCGAGTTCACCCTTCTTGATCCCCAGGTCGATATAGGTGATACCGCCGAAACTGGTTGAGCTTTCCGCCGCCCGTCGCACGAGAAAGGAGGCGAGCCGCGAGGTGACGTCGGCAAAGGAGAGTTCTTCGATCTGGCGGGCAAACTGGCGCAGCATGAGCGAAAGCGACACTACCAGGTTGAGGGCAAAGTTGGGATTCCGGCTCATCAGTTCCATGAAACCCTGCCGCGGGAGGTACAGCACCTCCCCTGCTTCCATGGCACGGGCTTCTGCCGGGTACTTGCCGTCACCGAAAAAAGCGGCTTCGGCAAATGTTTCACGCGGCTTGACAAAATGGAGCACCTTCTCGCGGCCATCCGGAGACATGCGACAGAGCTTGATGCTTCCGGTTACCAGCAGATAAAAACCGGTGGCTTCCTCCCCTTCGCTAAACAGGGTTTCTCCCTTCCGGAAGGCACGCCGAACCGTAATAGCAGCAAGTTCAGCGAGATCCTCGTTCTTCAGACCGGAAAAGAGAAGCGGTTTTTTAAGTTGTTCGATCAGTTCCATGGATTATCTTGCCGGAAAGCAGTTCCGGCGGAGGGGCCGAATGTACTCCGGGCCTCCGTCGGAAGCTTGTACTTTATTTTTTTACAAAAGCAGCGATCTTCTCCGCAACCTGCGGAGTGGTAAACCCGAACTGCTCGGCAAGAACCTTGTCGGGTGCGGATGCACCAAAATGTTCTATGCCGATAAACAGGCCGTCGCAACCGGTCAGGCGCCCCCATGGCTCCCCGCGTCCCGCTTCAAAAGCAACACGCGGCACACCGGCAGGAAGAGTCTGGTTCCGGTACTCTGCCGTTTGGGCCAGGAATGTTTCCAGACAGGGAACCGAAACAAGGCGGGCCTTAATGCCCTGCGCAGCGAGAAGTACTATCGCCTCTGCCGCTATATGAACTTCAGAGCCGCTCGCCATAATGACCACGTCAGGCGCACCATCTGGGGAGGAAATGACATATCCACCCTTAAGCGCGTCATCGGGAGTAAACGCAGCTGTCCGGGCAATTACCGGCAGCTTCTGGCGCGTCAGGATCAAGGCGGTAGGCCCGTTGTACTGGAGGGCAGCCTGCCAGGCCAGCGCGGTTTCAACACCATCGGCGGGGCGGATAACCTGAAGACCTGGGATCAGGCGCAGTGACGCAACATGTTCGATCGGCTGGTGGGTCGGGCCGTCCTCACCGACGAAGAAGGAGTCATGCGTAAAGATATAAATCGACTGCAGCTTCATCAGCGCTGAAAGGCGTACCGCCGGACGGCAGTAGTCGGCAAAAACCAGGAATGTCGCGCCGTACGGGATAAAGCAGCCGTAGAGGGCCATGCCGTTGACAACCGCCCCCATGGCATGTTCGCGGATTCCGAAATGCAGGTTGCGGCCGGCAAAACTGTCGGCCTGGACTGAAGCAGCCCCCTTGATGTCGCTGTTGTTGGACGGCGACAGGTCGGCGGAACCACCAACAACCGACGGAATCAATGCTGCCACTTTTTGGAGAACGGCCCCTGAAAGCGCCCTGGTGGCACCATCTTTATCGGCAACTGCGGCAAGCAGTTCTTCGGTCAGGTTTGCCGGCAGATGCTTGTGCCACATTTCATCCCACAGTTTTGCCTTTTCCGGATTGGCGGCGTGCCATGATGCAAAACCGCGCTGCCAGGAGGCATGGCGCTGTTTCACCTCTTCGACCCGTTGCTGACAGGTTTCACGCACATCCTGGGGAATTTCGAACGGTGGAGCATCCCAGCCAAGGTTGGCGCGTGTGGCAGCGATTTCGTCCTTGCCGAGCGGCGAGCCGTGTGCGCCTGATGTCCCCTGGCACTTGGGACTGCCGAAGGCAATGTGGGTAGTAGCAATGATGATCGAGGGCTTGCCTGTTTCGGCTTTCGCAGCGGCAATGGCAGCAATGATCTGGTCGTTGTTGTGACCGTCCACCTTCTGAACATGCCAGCCGCTGGCAATAAAACGCCCTTCCACATCTTCGGACCAGGCGAGATCTGTTTTCCCTTCGATGGTGATGCTGTTGCTGTCATAAATGTAGATCAGGTTGCCCAGCTTGAGGTGCCCCGCCAGAGCAGCAGCTTCGTAGCTGATCCCTTCCTGAAGGCAGCCGTCGCCAAGCAGCGCATACACATGGTGGTTGATCGGCTTGAAATCGGATGTATTGAAACGCTCGGCAGCCATTTTAGAAGCAATCGCCATACCGACGCCGTTTGCGAAGCCCTGGCCGAGCGGTCCGGTGGTTACTTCAACTCCGACCGTGTGGCCGAACTCGGGATGTCCGGGAGTTTTGCTCCCCCACTGACGGAAGTTCTTGATTTCGTCCATGGAAAGGTCGAAACCGAAAAGGTGCAGGAGCGAATACAGCAGCATGGAACCATGACCGGCGGAGAGAACGAAACGATCCCGGTTGGGCCAGCGCGGATCTTCCGGATTGAATTCGAGAAAATTGCCCCACAAAGCTACGGCACAGTCTGCAGCTCCCATAGGAAGGCCGGGATGACCTGAGTTAGCCCTGTCTACTGCCTCGGCGGAGAGGATACGAATAGCATCGGCGCAACGCCGGGCCTTGTCTGCGGGGATCATGATGTGGTGCATGGAAGTTCCTTTCATCTGCGTTATGTAAAATGGTTAAAACCTTCGGCTTGGGAATTAAACGGGGTACCATCCGGATTAACGACCGTCACTTCCGGAGAGCTTGTTACTATACCAATACGTGTCACCGCAATGCCACACTTTTTCATACATTCAGCAACTTTTTCACGCATGGCAGGCCGGGCGGTGAAGCAGAGTTCATAGTCTTCACCTCCGCAGAGCGCCATGCGGCAAACGGTGGCACTGTCCGCAGACATATGCTTGCGAAAAGCAGGCGAGAGCGGAAGATCGGCGAGGTTAAGACAGCCTCCCACAGACGACAAGTCGGCAATATGACCGTAATCAGCCAGAACGCCATCGCTGACATCGATCATGGCGGTGGCAAGACAGGCTTCGGTGAGTGCCAGAGCAGCGGAGACCCGGGGCGAGGGATCGAGCAGGCGGTGGAGCAGATCTTCGGAAACCGTTTCGCCTTTTTCAAGCATATTCAGCGCCAGCGCCGCATCACCAAGCGTGCCGGTTACCCAGATGTCGTCATCCGGCTTCGCCCCGGAACGTCGCAGGATACGGGACGGCGACTGTTCGCCCATGATGGTTACTGAAATGGCCAGTCCGGAGCGCGACGAGCAGGTATCGCCGCCGATCAGCGCGACCCGGTGCTCTGTTGCCATCGCAAGAAAACCGCGCACGAAATCATCAATAAATGCCAGGGGGAGAGCCGGGGGTAGCGCCAGGGAAAGGAGCGCCCAGCGCGGAATTCCCCCCATGGCGGCAATATCGGAAATGCTGACGGCCAGCGACTTGCGCCCCAGTAGCAGGGGGTCATGCCAGGAACGCCTGAAGTGCACATCCTCCAGCAGCATATCGGTAGATGTCAGCAACTGCATTCCGGGCGAAAGTGCCGTCACCGAAGCATCATCGCCAATACCGGTAATGACATTCTCATACGAAGGAACGCAGGTTGAAATGCGGGAGATGAGGCCGAATTCACCGATTTTCGCAAGTGTTGGGGCAGATGATGGGGTCACGATTTGATCAACTCTGTCTATCACCGGAGGAAGTAATCGTTCGGGGTGCAAACCAATCCGGAACTGGCACGCATTGTAGCGTATCAGACTTTAATGGCAAGCAAAAACCATTGCGGATGTTAAACGAAATAATGTTGCAACGACCGTGGCGATATGCTAATTTTTGCGAGTTTATATATGCTTAGACACTACACAAAAGGAGCTTTACGTGAAACTCATTACCACTACCAAACTGTTTACGGCCACCCTCTGCGTGGCAGCACTTGTCGGATGCCAGGGCGGTTCAACTACCGGCGGAACTTCTGATGCAAAAAAAGAGGGAAAAGTTCTTGCCGAAGTCAATAGCGGCTCCATTACAACCGGTGACTTTGACCGCGAACTGAAGAATCTTCCCGAATACCTGAAAGCAATGGCAGACACCCCGCAGGGGCGCAAGGAAATGCTGGACACCATGGTCATTCGTGAGCTGATTCTCCAGCAGGCAGCCAAAGACGGCCTCGACAAGGGCGCTGAAATTGAAGACAAGCTGAAAGATCTCAAAAAACGCCTGATCGTCGAATCATTCCTCAAGAAAAAGGTTGAGACGGAGTCCAAGGTATCTGATGAAGATATGAAAAAGTTTTACGAGCAGAACAAGGACAAGTTCAAATCCGGCGATCAGCTTAAGGCCAGCCATATTCTTGTAAAGACCGAAAAAGAAGCCAAGGATATCCTGGCCCAGATCAAAGCCGGCGGCAGCTTCGAGGAACTGGCCAAGAAGAGTTCCGTTGACTCCTCCGCCGCCAAGGGTGGCGACCTCGGCTGGTTCGGCAAAGGGAGCATGGTTCCTGCATTTGAGAAAGCCGCTCTTGCCCTTAAGGAAGGACAGATTTCCGACGTTGTCAAATCGGATTTTGGCTTCCACATTATCAAGCTGACCGGTAAACGCGCCGCCGGCGTGCGTCCTTTCGAAGAAGTCAAGGAGCAGATCAAAGGCGCGATCATGCCGTCAAAGCAGCAGGAAATCTTCCAGAAAATCAAGGAAGACCTGAAGAAAACTGCTAAGATAACCGTCAAGGAAGATGTCCTGAACTCCATGGGCGGAACAAAAGATGAGCCGAAAGCAGAAGAGAAAAAAGCTGTCGAGGCTCCAAAGCCGGTTGTTCCTGAAAAGAAATAGCGGCACCTGACATGCTCTGAACAGACAAAACCGGAAGCGAGGGAGTGATCCCCCTTCCGGTTTTGACATCTAAACGAAGAAAAGGGTTTCCTTATGAAGCAGCGTATTTTGAAAGCAGCAACAGCCGCACTGGCGCTTCTTATTGCAGGAGGATGTGCCAGCAACGACGTTGCCGTATCCAAGGAACCGGCGGCAGCAACACTGAAAGCTGATGCGGCAACCCTTTCTCCGGATGAACTGAAAAAACCGAAGAACGTGACCAACGCTATTATTGCCATTGTCAACGACGACATAATCACCCAGTATGATGTTAACCTGGCAGCAGTCCCGGTTATCAAGGATGCGGAGAAGAAAGGAGCTGTGAATGACGCAGCCCGAAGCGCGATTCGCCGTAGCGTCCTTGATCGTCTGGTTGAAAAGAAGCTGACCGAGCAGAAAATCCGGGAGTTGGGTATCCGGGTGTCGGAAGAAGAAATTCGTCAAGCAATCGATGATGTACGCAAACAGAACAACATCCCGTCGCAAGAGGCTCTGGAAACGGCTCTGGCCGGCCAGGGGCTTTCTTTTGATCAGTATCGGGCCCAGCTTCAGGAACAGATTGAAAAGCTGAAACTGATCAGTATGGAAGTCCGGGCCAAGGTCCAGGTAGGTGAGACGGAGATGCGTGAATACTACACCGCCAACCTGGCAAAATATACCGAAGAGGACAGCTACCGGGCACGGCACATATTCTTCAAGACCGGCGAGAAAGCATCCCCTGCGGAGATACAGAAATCAAAGGCCACTGCGCTTGCCGTTCTGGCCGATGCCAAGACGGGTAAAGACTTTGCCGAACTGGCAAAAAAGTTCTCTGAAGATCCGGCCGCCCGCAAGGATGGCGGCGATTTGGGGAGCTTTAAAAAAGGCGATATGCAGCCGGAACTGGAGAAGACGATCTTCTCTCTGAAGCCGGGTGAGATCAGCGATCTGGTATCAACCCCCATCGGTTTTCACATCATCAAACTTGAAGCACGGGTGACCGGCGTCACCAAGCCCTTTGAAAATGTCAAGGCAGAGATAGAGGAACTTATTTACCGCAAGAAATCGGAAGAGCGCTTCAGCCAATGGGCCAAGGATCTGCGGGGCAAAGCCAGTGTCGAGATCAAGGAACTGGACGGACTTCTGTAATCTGACGCCTGCTTTGTATTCCAAACGAAACAGAAACAGCCGCGCCTGATATCAGGTCGCGGCTGTTTGGTTTCCATGCGTGTTGTACCTCCGTGTTACTCTTTACGCCGCAGGCATCCCAGGAACTCCTCGCACGTAAGCTGTTTCTTTCTGACCAGATGAGCGATCTCTCTGCTCATGGCAAGCTTTTCTCCATCCTTCATGCCATCTTTCAGCAGCACAAACAGAGGGGTATTACTGCTGTACGGGTCCAGGCGAAGTCGCTCCTGCAGCTCGAATGCCGACATATCCGACAACATCTGGGTGGCAAACACAAGATAAACCGGGTGGATGGAGGCAAGAGCCAGTGCCTCCTTGCCGGTATACCCCTTGACGATTTCAAAACCGAAAGACTCAACCGCCTTGGCAAGTTTCTCTTCTCCGGTTCGCGATACCACCATTGCCTGAAGATCCCAGGTTTCTGTTTCTTCCGTCAGGCCATAGACCGCCAGACGATTTTGGAGATACTGCTCATCAATCGGCAGGGCAAAAAATCCGGCCACCGGAAAGACACCGCCTATTTTCCCCTTTTCACTGAGAAACACCGGCAACACAGGGATATTACGGGTAGCAGGAGATGTTTTTATCCTCAGCAGCGTTCCCCAGCCATCGTCGGAAAACGGCGAAATATCCAGCACGATCCCCAACGGTCTCCCGGCCTCAAGATTTTCATACTGCTCCAACCGGCACACATAGCCACCTGCTTCCAGATACGAGGAAAGAGTCTCTTCCCGTCCGCTTCCCGGCTTTATACCCAACATCCAGAGTTCCCTGCGCGGTTCGGTATTTTCTGCCATAACTGCTCCTGTTATCAACCGACTTTGACTGACTAAAATGCTCTCATACCAGAAATCACGGTTAAAAACCAGATATTCCTTACCGCTGTTCCGTTGAATACAGCTCAAGAACACGCTCGATGATGTTGGTCGTAGACTTGCCGTCCACGAACGTAATCAACTCGACTCTCCCGCCGTACGATTCGACAATTTCGCGGCCAACCACGCCATCCAGTGAGTAATCGCCCCCCTTGGCCAGAATATGCGGTTTAAGGGCAGTTATCAGTTCCAGCGGAGTGTCTTCATCAAAGATAACCACATAATCAATGCAATCAAGGGCCGCCAGAAGATGGGCCCGCTCATCCTGGTCGATCAGCGGCCTCTTCGCCCCTTTCAGACGACGTACCGAGGCATCGCTGTTAAGCCCCAGCACTAGAAGATCGCCGAGACTGCGCGCTTTTTGCAGATACTTCACATGACCGAAGTGCAGCAAATCAAAGCAGCCGTTGGTAAACACAATCCGTTTGCCCCTGTTTCGTTCGGCGGCTATCAGCGGTGAAAGCACTTCAATACTTTTTATTTTTGCATGACTGTCCTTGTGGGACAACGAGACGGCATCGATAATTTCCTGCGGGGTAACGATGGAAGTTCCCAGCTTGCCCACGGCAATGCCGGCAGCAACATTGGCCAGACGGGCCGCTTCCGCCATGCTAAAGCCGGAGGCAATACCAACCGCCAGCGCCGCCAGCACCGTATCACCGGCACCCGAGACATCAAACACCTCACGGGCGACAGTAGGAATATTGACGACGTCCCCACCTTGAGTAAAGAGCGACATCCCTTCTTCACTGCGGGTAATCAGCAGATGCTGCAACCCGGCCGTACACATGATGGCACCGGCAGCCTGTGCCAGAGTTGCAGCATCGGTGATGGCAACTCCCGAGGCGGCTTCAGCCTCCTTGCGGTTTGGCGTCAGCAGCGTTGCCCCGGCATAGCGGGTGTAGTCAGTTCCCTTCGGATCGCCCAGCACCGGTATGCCTGCCACCGCCGCTTCAGCAACAGCCGAGGCGATCACCGCCGGTGTCAGCACCCCCTTGTTGTAATCGGAAAGGACTATAACCGAATACTCCCGGGCATGGCCGGCGATCCAGCCACACAGCTGCTGTTCCACGTTTTCCGGCAAGGCATCCCGTGACTCACGGTCAATTCGGACAATCTGCTGATGTGCGGCAACAACTCTGGTTTTTCGGCTGGTGCGGCGCTCCGGGTCCTGAAAAACCGCGCTGGTATCTATCTGATGGTGACTGAACTGCCCCAGCAGTTCCCGGCCGTTCTGGTCATCACCGACAACGGAACAGACCGACACCTGTGCGCCGAGCGCGGCCAGATTGTGTACCACGTTGCCGGCTCCCCCCAGACGGAGTTCCTCGCGGATAACATCGACTACCTGTACCGGAGCTTCCGGCGAGATACGATCAGCACGCCCCCACAGGTATTCGTCCAGCATCAGGTCGCCGATAACCAGGCAACGGATGGCCCCAATTTTGGCAAAGAGAGTTTCAACTGTAGTACGGTCCACGTGGCCTCCTCTTCTCAGGCAAACATTTTCTTTTCAAGCAGATCGCAAACGATATGAATTATGGTGATGTGCCCCTCCTGTACCCGAGGGGTGTCAACAGTCGGCACAATCAGCGCAAGATCACAGACGTCCTTGATGCTGCCGCCGTCCTTGCCAAGCAAACCAATCGTACGGCATCCCTTTTCACGGGCAAGCACCAGCGCCTGCTGCACATTGGGAGAATTGCCGCTGGTCGAGATGCCGACCACAAGGTCACCCGCCACGGCCAGCGCTTCAATCTGACGGCGAAAGACCATATCAAAGCCATAATCATTACCGATGGCGGTCAAAATGGAGGTATCCGTTGAAAGCGCAATCGCTGGCAAGCCCCGCCGTTCCATTTTGAAACGCCCGACGATCTCGGCAACAAAATGCTGAGCGTCAGCTGCGGAGCCGCCATTGCCCATCACCAAAAGTTTCCCGCCACGCGCAAAGGTTTCCGCGAGCAGCGTCACCATGTCGGCAATGCGGGGTGAAAGTTCCTGCTCCATCCGGGTGATAACGTCTCGATGTGCCGATAATTGTGCTGCTATTTCTGCAATCATGATACTGCCTCCCCTCGTTATTCCGAGATTGTCGTGGTATTGGTAAGAATACTGCCGAGCAGCTCTTCCTGCGAAATAGCCGTGTCGATGCCCGGAAATATCACGCCGCTCACTCCCCGAACGGCAAGCAGATCGGGCGAAGAACTTCGCATGGCGGCAACTTTTCGCTGAAGATCACGTAATGGCGAGATGAACGACAGGCAGTGCAGCTCAAGGCCGGTATGCAGGCCATTCCACCCCATTTTCCGGAAAACAGCATACTGACGCCGGTGCAGCAGCAGTGTAAACCGGTGCCCCTGACGGGCGCCATCAAGAAGTGCGGTCACGGTATCCTCAAGAGAAGCGGCGTCCGTCTCTTTGCCGAAATACACGCAATAATGCCGGGTAACGCCCCAACGCGCCGTATAGGCAGAGCGGCTGAGCTGCTCCATTTCGCTCCTGCGCTGCACCGAACCGAACTGTTGAGCAGTAGAGCAGGACAGACAGAGGTTACCGATGATGCAGGTGCGATACCCACGCGCAGCCACCCGCCGGACATACTCTTTCAGGCACCACCCGTTGCCGTCAAGCTGCTCATCAAACACACCGGCCAACATGCGCATTTCACTCCGGAGCAGCAGCGTACTGAAGGAAACCGTACAGCTCTCCATGGTCGTGCACCCCGGAGCCAGTTGCGGCAGAGCATGGGCCTCCGCACCGCCAAACAGCGGCGAGACGATCCCGGCTCCGGTACTCTCGGCCGCGCGCACCAGCACATCCAGCCATCCGGCCCGCACAGATACATGGGGGCGGACGATGACGGTATAATCGCTGTCGGAACGGGCCAGCCCCACATTAATTGCAGCAACCAGACCGATATTTTTTATGGATTTGATAAACAGCCCCTGGTCTCCCAGCGACTCGGAGAACTCCTCCAGCATCAATTCCGTCTCACGGCTGCTGCCGTTATCGACAATAATCAGACGCGCTCCGGGAGAGTGGACAAGGATGTCCGCAAGACAGGCGCGGGTTTCAAAGAGGTTGTTCCAGACTGGGACAAGTATGTCGATAGTTTGGGAATTCATAGCAGGTTTGGGAAGGCTCACTATCACAGGGTCACGGAGACCGCGGATAACGTCAAAAGGACGTTTCCATGTTCCCGGTGACCCTGTGGTACTGTAATCAGGATGAAATGGCTACACGACGGAGCAGATCAAGTTCATCAAGAACAAGCCCGGAGCCGAGACAGACGCAGTCAAGGGGGTTTTCGGCAATAAGAACCGGCACCTTGGTAACTTCACGCAGCAGCAGATCCAGGTTGCGCAGCAGAGCGCCGCCGCCGGCCAGAAAAATACCCTGATCGACAATATCGGCAGCCAGTTCGGGGGGAGTCTTTTCCAGACAGATCCGCACCGTATCGACGATGGAGTTGACCGCTTCCTTGAGGGCTTCGCGAATTTCGTCCGAATTAACCTTGATGGTTTTGGGAATACCGGAAACCAGGTCGCGCCCCTTTACTTCCATCTCCAGAGTTTCGGGACCGGGGTAAGCTTCACCGATCTCCATCTTTATTTTTTCCGCCCAACGCTCGCCGATCTGAAGGTTGTATTTTTTACGGATGTACTGAACGATCGCCTCATCCATCTTGTCGCCGCCCATGCGGGTAGACTGAGCGTAGACGATGCCAGCAAGTGAAATAACAGCGACTTCGGTCGTACCGCCGCCGATATCGACGATCATGTTTCCGGACGCTTCCGTAATCGGCAGGCCGGCACCGATAGCGGCAGCCATCGGCTCCTCGATCAGGTACACTTCACGGGCACCGGCCGACTCGGCCGATTCCTTGACCGCACGCTTTTCGACCTGGGTGATGCCGGACGGAACGCAGATGACAATACGGGGACGGACGAGAGTTTTACGGTTATGAACCTTGTGAATAAAATAGCGCAGCATCTCTTCGGTGATATCAAAGTCGGCGATGACGCCATCTTTCATGGGGCGAATGGCGGTAATGGATCCCGGAGTACGCCCGAGCATCTGCTTGGCCTCCATGCCGACCTTGAGTACTTTCTGCTGGCCATTCGGCATTTTCTGCACCGCAACGACCGATGGTTCACGCACCACAATCCCCTTCCCTTTCAGATAGACAAGGGTATTGGCGGTGCCGAGGTCGATGGCGAGGTCATTGGAAAACATCCCGAACAGATAATCAAACATTTTCAACATTACGTGGTGATCCTTTCAGTGATCGTTCTACAAGTGGGTAAAATGGCTGAAAAGAATAGCAGAGGAGTGGTGCTAAATGCAAGGACGAATACAAGAAAGCATGACACCGCCCTGCCGGAAACATCCGATTCCGTTTTTTTACTCCCCATGTCCCGCACCACCCCGATTTCTTGACATTCCGGCTTGATATCTGTAGTTTAGTTCAGTTTTAACGAATCAGAAACGGAGAGCGCATCACTATGGAATATAAAGACACCCTCAACCTGCCACAGACCGATTTTGCAATGAAGGCCAACCTGAATCAGCGGGAGCCGGAAATCCTTGCCAAATGGGAACAGAACGGTCTGTATGCCAAACTCGAAGAACAGGGCAAAGATAAACCACTCTATGTACTACACGACGGCCCCCCCTACGCCAACGGGCATATCCATATCGGCCACGCACTCAATAAGACTCTCAAGGACATTGTCCTGAAAGTCAAACGGATGGAAGGGTTCCGCGCCCCCTATGTACCGGGGTGGGATTGCCACGGTCTGCCGATCGAACTGCAGGTGGAAAAGAATCTCGGCTCCAAAAAGCACCAGATGAGCAAACTGGAGATGCGCAAGGAATGCCGCACCTACGCCGCCAAGTTCGTGGATATCCAGAAAGAGGAGTTTAAACGACTCGGCATCTTGGGCGACTGGGAAAATCCCTACCTGACCATGAACTATGAATACGAAGGGTTGACCGCTGCCGAACTGGCCCGTTTTGCCCACAACGGCGGACTGTACCGCGGGCGCAAGCCGGTGCACTGGTGTTCGTCCTGTGTCACGGCTCTGGCCGAAGCCGAAGTCGAATACGCAGATCACACGTCCCCTTCCATCTACGTCCGTTTCGCTATTCAGGACGATCTATCGGCAGCAATCCCGGAACTGGCAGGTAAACAGGCCTATGTCGTTATCTGGACCACAACCCCCTGGACGATTCCGGCCAACCTGGCCGTGGCACTCCATCCGGAGTTCGATTACGTGGCGCTGGACACCGAAAAGGGAATCCTGATCGTCGCGGAAGGGCTCAAGGATTCTTTCCTGACGACCGTCGGCCTGACCGGGACTGTCATCGCCACCTTCAAGGCAAGTGTATTGGAGCGTATGCGCTGCAAACACCCTTTTTACGACCGCGATTCAATCGTGCTGCTGGGCGAGCATGTCACTCTGGAAGCCGGTACCGGCTGCGTCCACACGGCTCCCGGCCACGGTCAGGAAGACTATGAACTGGCGCTGAAGGAAGGGCTGGAGATATACAACCCGGTCGATAATCATGGCAAGTACCTCTCCACGGTCGAGTTTTTCGGCGGCCAGCAGGTTTTCCCTGCCAACCAGAGCGTCATCGACAAACTGATTGAAGTTGAAGCACTGCTCCAGACCGCGCCTATCGTCCACTCCTACCCGCACTGCTGGCGCTGCAAAAAACCGATCATCTTCCGTGCCACCGAACAGTGGTTCATCAGCATGAAAGCCAACGAACTGCGCGACAAGGCGCTGAAGGCCATCGACCAGGTGGAGTGGATTCCCAAATGGGGGCGTGAGCGGATCTACGGCATGATCGAGAACCGCCCGGACTGGTGCGTCTCCCGTCAGCGTTCCTGGGGTGTTCCGATCACCGCGTTCTCCTGCACCTCCTGCGGTGAATACATCGCCGACGGCACCATCATGGATCACGTGGCGGAGATCTTCAAAAAGGAGAGTTCCGACGTCTGGTTCGACTGGAGTGCCGAGCAGCTGCTCCCCGCCGGTTCGGTCTGTCCGAAATGCGGCGCCGCAACCTTCGAAAAGGAAAACGATATCCTCGACGTCTGGTTCGATTCGGGCGTTTCACACGCTGCCGTTTTGGAACCGAACGCCACGTTGAGGTCACCTGCCGATCTGTATCTGGAAGGAAGCGATCAGCATCGCGGCTGGTTCCATTCGTCGCTGCTGGAAAGCGTCGGCACCCGCGGCGTTGCACCGTACAAAAGCGTCCTGACCCACGGTTTCGTACTGGACGGCCAGGGGCGCAAGATGAGTAAATCCGTGGGCAACGTGGTCGCTCCCGAAGATGTCATCAAGAAGTTCGGCGCCGATATCCTGCGTCTCTGGGTTGCCGCCATGGACTACCAGGACGACACCCGCATCTCCCAGGAGATTCTGACCAGGGTAGCGGAAGCTTATCGCCGCGTGCGCAACACCTGCCGCTACATTCTCGGCAACATCAACAATTTCGATCCGGCAACCCAATCGGTGCCTTTTGAAAAAATGCCCGAGATCGACCGCTGGGCCCTGCACCAGCTTGAAATCCTCAAGGAACGGGTTCTTACCGCCTATCAGGAGCTGGAATTCCATGTCATCTATCAGGAAGTCAACGGCTTCTGCACGGTTGAGATGAGCGCTTTCTACCTCGACATTCTCAAAGACCGCATGTACACCAGCAAGGCGAACTCCCTGGAGCGGTTGAGCGCCCAGACCGTCATGTTCCGCATCCTCGATACTCTGGTGCGGACGCTTGCTCCGATACTCTCGTTTACCACCGACGAAGTCTGGCAGTTCATGCCGGGAGAGCGGGAAGAAAGCGTCCATCTGGCAGCATTCCCCGACCGTCATCCGGAGTGGAAGAACGACAACCTGACAGCCCGCTGGGAGCGCATTATCAAAGTTCGCGCTGAAGTGTCGAAAGCTTTGGAACTGGCCCGTGTTGCCAAGACCATCGGCCATTCACTTGACGCGGCCGTCACCATCGCCGCACCGGCTGAGCTGTATGCATTCCTTCAGGAATATGCCACCGAACTGAACAGCATTTTTATTGTTTCGAAAGCAACGCTGGCAGATGAATTGACCGGTGATTACTGGACATCGGAAAATGTCGAGGGCTTGAAAATCCAGGTTACCGCCGCACCTGGTGAGAAATGTGAACGTTGCTGGTATTACAGCGAAGAATTGGGCACGGATGCCGGACACCCGACCATCTGCCCCAAATGCACGATTGCCGTTACCTGATTCCGGTTTTAAATCCGTCTCAACACAGGAGAGTGGGTATGCATGCTGATATTTTAGTATCGTCACTCATGACCAGCAACGTAATCAGTACATCGTCCAGCGCTTATCTGGGGGATGTCATCCAGAGCATGATCGACAACCGCTATTCCTGCATGGTTGTTGTCGAAAACGGCAAACCGGTCGGCATCGTTACCGAGCGGGACATCGTACGTCTGATGGGAGTATTCATCTCTGACAGACCACAGGGCCCGGTGCGGGTTGCCAATGTCATGTCGGTTCCGGTTGAGACGGTATCCGAAGAGACAACCCTGTTCGAGGCTTTGGTCATTTCATCGGCCCAGAAGATACGCCACCTGCCGGTTATAGACAAATCCGGCCGGATGGTGGGTCTGGTCACCCAGTCAGACCTTGCCAAGGCTCATTTCAAAATTTACGAGAATCAGCGCGACCTTATTGAACAGTCCGTTACCCAGCGCACCCAGGAATTGCTCCAGTCCAACGAGGAGCTTAAATCTCTTTCGCTGGTTGACGGTTTAACCGGTCTTGGCAATCGCCGTGCCATGGAAGTGGACCTGGAACATACTCACAGCCAGGCGCTGCGCTATAACCGCTCGTACTCGGTAGCGCTGTTCGATGTTGACCATTTCAAGCTCTATAACGACTGTTACGGCCACAAAGCCGGCGACAGCGCTCTGAGGCATATTTCAGAGTATCTGCAAAAGAGCATCCGGACCTGCGACCGGCTCTATCGCTACGGCGGTGAAGAAATCCTGCTGATTATGCCGGAGACGACCCTGTATGGCGCCCTGATTCTGGCTGACCGTACTTTGGCAGGTCTCGCGGACATGAACATACCGCATGAACAGAGTTCATTTGGCTGTGTAACTCTCAGTTGCGGAGTCGCAAGCCAGGTTGAGGTAAACGGCTATGAAGGATGGGAAGACCTCGTTGATCTGGCCGATCGCGGCTTGTACGCATCAAAAAATAACGGGCGCAATCGCGCCACCATTATCCCCCCGGAAGACGCCGTAGATGACAGCGTTCCCCGGATGCACGGACCCAAGCAATGAAATCTCGCTACCCCCTGTTCGCCGCTATTGCCATTGTTGGCATAATCATTGACCAGATCACCAAAATTGTCGTCGATCGCAGCATGCAACTGTTCGATTCGATCCCGATCATTGAGAATTTTTTCCATCTTACCTACGTCAGAAACAAAGGAGCGGCCTTCAGCTTCCTCTCCAATGCATCGTGGCGTCTGCCGTTTTTTATCGCCGTATCGTTCATAGCCGCGTTCGTCATTCTGATCGCCTTTCGCAAACTGCGCGACGACCAGAAACTGGCGCACGTTTCGCTGGCAATGATCTTTTCCGGGGCGGTCGGCAACCTGATTGACCGGATACGTCTGGGGGAAGTAATCGATTTTCTTGATGCCCACTGGTACCGGCACCATTGGCCGGCCTTTAACGTGGCCGACTCCCTGATTTGCGTGGGGGTTTTTCTGCTGGCGATTGATATGATTCTGGAAGAGAAGAGAGTGAAAAAAGGTTGAAAATGTATTCCGCTGTTATGTAGACAAAACTATTACACATCTGCTGGTGGCGTGCCCGCATAGCGCACCCCGCCGGCAAAAAGTTCCCGCAAGATTCCTTCCCGCATAACCCGTTCAAAAACCCCGCTTTCGTCTCCGTCACAATTCCCGACTACCTGAAAGTCCGCCCGTTTGCCGATCTCCAGCGAACCGCAGGCGTCAGAGACTCCAAGGGCTGCAGCACCACCGGTCGTAACCATACGGAACACATCCTGCTCGGTCAGGTCATCCGGAAACATTTCAAGGGCAAAGCGCAGTTCATCCCAGAGCGAAAGCGAATTATTGCTGGCCAGCGAATCGGTGCCGAGCGCAAGCGGAATGCCGAATTTCTTGAACAGAGCCACGGGGGCCCGGCCAACGTCGAGAAGTTCATTACTGCGGGGACAGAGCACGACATGGACGCCATGCGACTTGAGAATCCTGACATCAGCCATGGAGACATGGACACAATGGATAGCCAGAGTAGTCGGAGTCAGCAAGCCATGACGCTCCAGCAGTTCGGTTGAACTGCAGTGGGCCGGATGTCCCAGAAAGCGTTCCCAGCCGACAAATGGATAGAGGTCTGTGGCCAGATCTCCGCTCCCGTCGAAGATAAAATCAGCTTCGGAACGGGACTCGGAAAGATGAATGGCAAGCGGCAAAGAGCGTGAAGCGGCGGCATCCCGAATGGCTGCCAGAAATTCGTGCCCGACGGTATAGAGGGTATGGGGCGACAACCCGGACAACAGCGCCTGCGCTTCACCCTGATCCGCCACGGCAGTCGCAGCGGCAAGCTTGGCCGCAAAGTGGCTTGACTCCTGCCCCAGCAGTTCGAAGTAGAGCCTGCCGAAAAGCGAAGAGTTGTAATACTGCTCCGCCAGCGCCGGGTTGGTGACAATCTCTCCAATCGCGGTTGTACCCGATTCAAGGCACATCCGCACCCCTTCCTGAATCGATGGCGGATAGTCATCGGCTGTCAAACCTCGGGCTATTTTGATGAGCTGAATAATCCAGTCAGTAAATTTACGCGGGCTGTAATCGACCGACGAGCGAAGCTTCCAGGAGGGGAAATGGGTCAGTTCGAGATGGGTATGGGCATTGACAAAACCGGGAAGCAGGGCACAGCCGGGGTAATCGAAAACCGGAGCGGAATAGGTGCTGCGAAGCCGACTTAACGGCCCCGTATCGATAATAGAGCCGTTCTGCACGAGCAGTGCCCCGCCGGCTACGGGCGGGGCACCCGGATTAATCAACCAGGACGCGGCATAGATGACCTGTTCTGACATACATCACCTCGTTTAACAACTACTCTACGCCTTTGCCGTACGTTTGGATACAGGTGCTTTTGTTTGAGACTTCACACCCTTTTTCGCGGCAGCAGCCGGTACAGAGGGCGGATATTTCACCAACGCAAGCTTGAGAGCTTCCTCTACTTCGGAAACGGCAACAATCTTAACTTTTTTCAGTATTTCCGGCGGAATATCCTCAAGATCCTTCATATTTTGTTCCGGGATGATCACCAGACGCATCCGGGAGCGCACCGCCGCCAGAATTTTTTCCTTCAAGCCACCTATGGGGAGGACTTTACCGCGCAACGTCACCTCGCCGGTCATGGCCACATCCTTTCTTACCGGGATGTGGCAAAGGATCGACACCAGCGCCACGGTCATGGCAACACCGGCTGAAGGGCCATCCTTCGGAATGGCACCCGCCGGGACGTGAACGTGGATTTCATGATCCTGAAAAATTTCCGGATCAAGATGCAGCGCCGCAGCATGGGCACGAATGTAGGAATGGGCAGCCTGTATCGATTCCTTCATGACATCGCCCAACTGGCCGGTCAGCGTCAAGGCGGCTTTCCCCGCCATCAGACTGGCCTCGATATGCAGGATTTCGCCGCCTACCGGGGTCCAGGCAAGCCCGTTGACAACCCCGATCTCATTCTTGTCCAGATCCTCCTCACGAATATACTTCGCAGCCCCCAGGTAACTATGCAGGCTTTTGGCGGTCACCTTGACGGCACTCTGGTTCCCCTCCGCCACCTTCCGGGCTATTTTGCGGCAGACCGTGCCGATTTCCCGTTCAAGGTTACGCAGACCTGCTTCGCGGGTATATTTGGAGATAATTTCATTGATCGCGCCGTCATCAAAGCTGATATGCTTGGCTTTAAGCCCATTTTCCTTGATCTGACGCGGCACCAGATAACGCTTGGCAATTTGCAATTTTTCCTCTTCCGTGTAACCGGCAAGATTGATGACCTCCATACGGTCGCGCAGAGCCGACGGAATCGGGTCCATCTGATTGGCGGTCGCCACAAACATGACGTTCGACAGGTCAAAGGACTGATTGATGTAGTGATCGGAAAAGGAGTGGTTCTGCTCAGGATCAAGGACCTCAAGGAGCGCAGATGACGGATCGCCCTTATAGTCGTAGCCCAGCTTGTCGATTTCATCCAGCATGAAGACAGGGTTGTTGGCACCAGCCTGTTTCAGCCCCTGCAGAATACGCCCCGGCATGGCGCCGATATAGGTGCGGCGATGCCCCCTGATTTCAGCTTCGTCACGGACCCCACCCAATGAGATGCGTACAAACTTGCGATTCATGGCGCGGGCAATTGATTTGCCCAGCGACGTTTTACCGACACCGGGAGGACCGACGAAACAGAGAATCGGCCCCTTCATTTTCTTTTTCAGCTTGCGCACCGCCAGAAACTCCAGGATGCGCTCCTTGATTTTATCCAGGTAATAATGGTCGTTATCGAGAATCTTCTTGGCCCTGACGATATCAAGGCTGTCGCGGGTCGAAGTACTCCAGGGGAGCTCAACCATCCAGTCCAGATAGGTTCTGACAATACTGGCTTCTCCGCCGTCAGGATGCATGTTTTCAAGACGGTTCAGCTGTTTGAGCGCCTCTTTCTGTACCGCTTCAGGCATTTTGGCTGATTCGATCGCCTTCCGTATTTCAACCAGTTCCTCCTTGCCTTCATTATCACCAAGCTCGCTCTGAATGGCTTTCATCTGCTCGCGCAGGTAATATTCCTTGTGGCTTTTACCCATCTCCTCACGCGCGGCGTTCTGAATCTTGGCCTGTACGCTCAGAAGTTCGACCTCGCGATTGAGGTATTCATTCACCTTGGTCAGGCGGACAATCGGATCGTTAATTTCCAACAGTATCTGGGCATCCGCAACTTTCAAGCCGAGATTGCTGGAAACCAGATCAGCCATGCTGCCTGGATCCTGAATATTTTCCAGAATCACCATTACTTCAGGAGAGACCTGCTTGCCCAGCTCGATAACCTTGGTCAGCTGCTCACGCACGGTGCGCATCAGCGCCTCGGTTTCCAGCGTTATATCAGTAACGATGGTATCGTTCTGCCGCTCGACCCGAACCGTGTAAAAGGGCTTATCTGAAACGTACTCCGTAATGCGCGCCTTGGCCAACCCTTGAACGAGGATTTTAACGCGCCCGTCCGGCAGCTTGAGCATCCGCATGATCATGGCAACGGTGCCGACCTCATAGATTTTATCAGCGGGCGGATCTTCGTCGCCGACATCGTGCTGGGTGGCCAGCAGAATCATCCGGTCTCCTGCCAAAGCGCTGTCTACGGCCTTTACCGACATTTCCCGCCCGACAAAAAGCGGAATAATCATAAACGGGTAGACAACCACATCCCGAATCGGCAGCAGCGGCAGCACTTCGGGAATTTTCAGCTCTTCCGAACTCTGTTCGGTATCGTTTTCGATCTCTATCAAACTATATCTCCTTTGGGGCTGTACATAAATTCAGTTATCAAAAGCTACAGCTCCGTCACCGGTATCTGCCGTTCGCAACATTTCGGACAAATCACCCGCAGCACACCGCGACGGTATTCCGCCCGAATCGCTGCAAGATCAACATTTCCGGGAATATGAACCGCGTGGTGAAAGCGGCCATAGCTCCGTTCCACGCATATAAATTTGCCTTCGTACTGTTCCCGCGGCTTGCAGGCTTCAAGGACCAGTGTCAAACCGTTCAGTTTCAATGAAATGGTATCCAGGGAAACACCCGGGAGATCAAATTCAACAACGATATCCTGGCTCGTTTCATACATATCCATTTTCGGACGCGTTTCATTGTCCTCAAACGAGTCTCTCAGTTCAAGGGCATGGAGCAGATTACGCATCTCTTCAACATGCCGGTTGAATATTTCCTGGGTAAACGGCTTCCTGCCTGTAAAACGTGGCATAGGGGCACCTGAAATAAGTAGTAAGTTAGTACGTTATTTCCTGTTAGTTTCAGGCAGAAAATAACTTCGGTAACGCACGTATCCTGTTTGTCAGGACAGGTAATGTACCGGAGTTGCTCAGTTGAATGTGAAGGTAATCATTCCCTCCGGCAAAGTCAAGGCAGTCATGCCACCTTGGCGTATTCGGAGAGCGCTGGAATTAAAATTTGACTTTGACCATATTATGCAATAAATAAGGTAGTTTATTTGGATGCGACTAACCGGAAGATGGGGTACAGATCATGGAAAAATGGTCCATCAGCGAATCTGCCAAAATATACAATATCGACAACTGGGGATCGGATCTTTTCTCCATCAACAAGAAGGGAAATATCTGCGTACACCCCTCCTCGAATTCCAAAAACGCCATCGACCTGCGCGTACTGGTAGACGACCTGATCAAACGCAAGATCAAGCCTCCCATCCTGCTCCGTTTCATGGACGTGTTGCAGGGGCGTATCGCCTCGATCAACCGCGTCTTCAAAAACGCCATCCAGGAAAACGACTATCCGGCTAAATACCAGACGTTCTACCCGATCAAGGTCAACCAGCAACGTCAGGTGGTGGAAGCAATCGCCGGCTACGGCAAGCGCTATAACATCGGCCTCGAAGTCGGCTCAAAACCTGAACTGGTGGCCGGCATCTCGATTTCCAGCGGCAACAATCTGCCGATCATCTGTAACGGCTACAAGGATGCCGAATATATCGAGACCGTACTATATGCCACCAAAGTAGGCTTCGACATTACACTGGTAGTCGAGAAGCTGTTCGAGTTGGAAAAAATCATCGAAATTTCCAAGAAGACCGGCATCACCCCCAAGCTGGGAATCCGGGTCAAGCTATCCTCAAAAGGCACCGGCAAATGGGCAACTTCCGGCGGTGAGGATGCCAAATTCGGCCTGCGCATGTCTGAAATCATCGCCGCCATCAGGATGCTGGAAGAAGAAGGTATGCTTGATTCGGTCAAACTCCTTCACTCGCACATCGGCAGCCAGATCACCAAGATCGACAAGATCAAAACCGCCCTGATCGAGGTTGCCCGCGTCTACACCGAAATGAAGAAGCTCGGAGTCGGCATTGAATACCTCGATATCGGCGGCGGCCTGGGTGTTGACTACGACGGCTCCAAATCGAGCTACTTCTCCAGCGTCAATTATACCATTGAAGAGTACGCCAACGACGTCATCTACCAGATCAAGAACATCTGCGATGAAGCGGGCGTTGAATGCCCCAATATCATCTCCGAATCGGGACGGGCAACAGTCGCCCATTACTCGGTGCTGGTCACCAACGTCCTCAACACCAACACCCAGCACCTGATGCCCGACTTTGAGGAGATCCTGGCCCATTCGGAAAAAGTGGCGCCAACCGTCAAGAAACTGATGGACATCTACAAGAGCATCGACCGCTACTCTCTGCGGGAAGACTACCACGACACGCTGCAGCTGATCAACGAAGCGGTCAGCCTCTTCAACCTGGGCTACCTGACGCTCAACGACCGGGCCATTGCCGAGTGGCTTTACTCGAAGATCATTAAAAAGATCAACAGCATCGTCGAGAAAATCAAACCGATCCCGGAGGAGCTGCAGAATTTTCAGCTCTCCATGCGCCAGACCTACTTTGCCAACTTCTCCCTGTTCCAGTCGATCCCCGACTCCTGGGCCATCGACCAGCTCTTTCCGATTGTGCCGCTGCAGAGGCTTAACCACAAACCGGACGTCATGGCATCGATAGCCGACATCACCTGCGACTCGGACGGCGAGATCACCAGCTTCGTCGGCGAGAATGGCCGTTCGAAATACCTGCCGCTGCACAAGATCAAGAAGGACGAGGATTACTACATCGGCTTCTTCCTGATCGGCGCCTACCAGGAGATCCTGGGGGACCTTCACAACCTGTTCGGCGACACCAACGCCGTGCATATTACCTTCAACAAGAAGACCGGCTACATGATCGACACCGTCATCAACGGCGACGCCACCTGGGAGACGCTGAAATACGTCCAGTACAAGGGGCCGGAGATCCTGAAGCGGGTCAGGGACAATCTGGAGAAAAGCGTGGCTTCAAGGAAGATTTCCATCGAAGAGAGCAGCCACTTTGTCGAACTGCTGGACAGAACCTTATTGGGATATACCTATTTAGGAGAGTAATGATATGAGCAAAGTTCTGATAATAGGCGCCGGCGGCGTCGGACAGGTTGTTACCCACAAGTGCGCCCAGCGGCGCGATATCTTCAGCGAAATTACGCTGGCTTCCCGCACCAAGTCCAAGTGCGACATCATTGCCGCCCAGCTGGGAGGCAGCATCAACACTGCCCAGGTGGATGCCGATAACGTCCCGGAGCTGGTAGCGCTGATCAAGAAATTGCAGCCGAAACTGGTCATCAACGTGGCACTTCCCTATCAGGATCTCCATATCATGGACGCCTGCCTGGAAACCGGTGTCGATTACCTCGATACCGCCAACTACGAGCCGCTTGAGACCGCAAAATTCGAATATTCCTGGCAGTGGGCCTATCAGGAACGCTTCAAGGAAAAAGGGTTGATGGCGCTGCTTGGCTCAGGCTTCGATCCGGGGGTGACCAACGTCTATACTGCCCTGGCCGCCAAGAAATACCTGGATGTGATTGAAGAGCTCGATATCATCGACGCCAACGCCGGCTCCCACGGCCAGCCGTTTGCCACCAACTTCAACCCGGAGATCAACATCCGCGAAGTAACCGCCACCTGCCGCCACTGGGAGAATGGTCAATTTGTCGAGTCTCCGCCGCTCTCCACCAAACGTGTGTTCGACTTCCCGGAAGGGATCGGCCCGATGAACTGCTACCGCCTCTACCACGAGGAGATGGAGTCGCTGGTCAAGCACATCCCGACCATCAAAAAAGCTCAGTTCTGGATGACCTTTTCCGACAACTATCTCAAGCATCTTGAGGTGTTGCAGAACGTCGGCATGACCCGTATCGATGAAGTTGAGTTCAACGGCCAGAAGATCGTGCCGATCCAGTTTTTGAAAGCACTGCTCCCCGATCCCGGCTCGCTGGGACCGCTAACCAAAGGCAAAACCTGCATCGGCGTCATCGCCCGCGGCACCAAGGATGGCCAGAAAAAGCAGGTCTACATCTACAACATCTGCGACCATGAGGCCTGCTACAAGGAAGTGCAGTCCCAGGCAATCAGCTACACCACCGGCGTTCCGGCAGTGGTAGGCGCCATCATGATGCTGACCGGCAAATGGCATGAAGCTGGCGTCTTCAACATGGAGCAGTTCGATCCGGAGCTGTTCCTGGACGTGCTGGGGCCGATGGGGCTGCCGACGGTGGTTGTTGACGGCGGAGAATGGCCGGAGCTGTAGTAAATCGTTTTTGTACCAGAGGCACTTCAGCGGGTAGCCACACGGCTGCCCGTTTGACATTTCTGATGACCGTTTTTTCTCCTTGCCGCCACCACAGACTTAATATAAACTGAATTCAGTTTGATCAACGGAGGTCATCATGCTGCTACAGGAATCCATCAAACCGATCAGTTATGTCAAGGCTCATGCAACGGAAATCATCAAAAACATGGCCGAAAGCCGCACGCCCATAATCATCACCCAGAACGGCGAGGCAACGGCGGTTCTTCAGGATATTGCCTCTTATGAGGAAATCCAGGAAAGTCTGGCGATGCTCAAGATTCTGGCGATGGGTCAGAAAGATGTTGAAGAGGGAAGAGTCAAACCTGCTGAACAGGCATTTGCCGATATCAGAGAAAAAATAAGACTTCGGCGGCAAGGATGACGTACAGAATTATTCTTGCAGAAACAGCGGAATCTGACATGTACAACATTCATGAATATGTTGAATTTCATGATTCTCTGCAACACGCCGACACATTGCTAAGCGGCATTGAGCAGGCGATCACTTCGCTGAAAACCTTGCCGCAACGCGGACATTGCCCGCCGGAACTGCTGAGACTCGGTAATCGCGAATATCACGAGATCCACTTCAAACCCTACCGCATCATCTATGCAATCAGAGCGGGTGAAGTAATAGTGAACGGAGTTCTTGACGGACGCCGCGACATTCAGACTCTGTTGCAGCAACGACTGTTACGATAATTTGAGATAATCCATGACCAACATCGACATTGATAAAATACTCCCGCTTGCCCCCTCCCCCGCTTATGTGGTGGATCTGGGCAGCCTGCGCCACAACCTGGCCATCCTGGATCATGTGCAGCAGAAAAGCGGCGCCAAAATCCTGCTGGCCATGAAAGCCTTTTCCATGTGGAGCGTCTTCCCGCTCATCAGCAAGACTCTCCAGGGTGTCTGTGCCAGTTCGCCGTGGGAGGCCCGTCTGGGGCGGGAAGAGTTTGGCCGGGAAGTGCATAGCTTCGCCGCCGCCTTCAAGGAAAGCGATATAGTTGAACTCCTCTCCATTTCCAACCATCTGGTATTCAACTCCTTCGGCCAACTGGAACGCTTCCGCCCCCTGTGGGAAAAAGCAGCGGGGCGGGTCTCCATCGGCCTGCGCGTCAATCCGGAACATTCCGAAGGTCACACCGAAATATACGACCCCTGCGCCGCCAATTCCCGCCTCGGCATCCCGTATTCAGAGTTCGCCCTTCGACTCCGCTCAGGGAACGAAGGAGGGTTCCTGAGCGGAGTCGAAGGACTGCACTTCCACACCCTCTGCGAACAGCTTTTTGAACCATTGGAGCGTACCGCGCGTGCCTTCGAGGAGAAATTCGGCGAGTTTCTGCCCCGGATGAAGTGGCTCAACCTTGGCGGCGGCCATCACATCACCCGTGAGGGGTATGATATTGACGGCCTGGTGGAACTGGTAAAGTATTTCAGGGAGAAATACGATCTTGAGGTCTATCTGGAGCCGGGCGAGGCTGTCGCCATCGGCACCGGCCTCCTAGTGGGTGAAGTACTTGATGTAGTCAACAACGGTATGGATATCGCCATTCTGGATGTCTCGGCCACCTGCCATATGCCGGATATTCTGGAAATGCCCTACCGTCCCGCCATTCAGAACGGCTTTGATCCGGGCGAGAAGGCCCACACCTACCGCCTGGCCGGCCCTTCCTGTCTGGCGGGCGATGTCATCGGCGACTGGTCGTTTGAAGAGCCGCTCAAGCCGGGTGATAAGCTGGCATTTCTGGACATGTCCCATTACACCATGGTCAAGACGACGATGTTCAATGGCATCCAGCACCCGCACATCTGCACCTTCGAGCCAGACACTGAACAATTGAAGATAGTACGCAGCTTCGGGTACGAAGACTTTAAACAACGGCTTTCGTAGGGGCAATTCATGAATTGCCCCTGCAGGCAATCAATTTCACTCGACCGAACCGGTCTCACGAAGGAAATACCATGGCACTGAACACACGAATCTGGATGACCGGGTCGCTTGACTGGTTTGCTTTTATTGACGGAGAAGAGGTTTTTCTGGGGAGGCGTGACGTTCCGTCACCCCTTGATGAAGGTGATGCCTGGACCAACGAATATGGCGATATGTTCAAGGTGATCGACGGCGAAATCAAACTGATCGGAAAAACAGATCCACCCCAAAAATACTGGTAACCTACCTGGCCGTCTGGCTGTTGCCTGGCTGATAGACCCAGGCAACACGGTCACGGCCGTCTGCCTTGGCCTTGTACAGTCCCTCATCCGCCCGTTTGATCAAGTCGTTTAATGAAAGATCGGAACGACTTGAGCTGGATACTCCCAAACTGGCGGTAACCTGGAGCTCCTCCCCTTCAACCTCGAAGAGGGTATCCCGGATCAGATCACAAATACGGTTTGCAACAATCACATTTTGCTCGAAATTTGTATCCGGCAGTAACATCATGAATTCCTCACCGCCAAACCGTCCAACGATATCATACGGACGCAAACTGTTGTGCAACCGCTCGGCAACAGCTTTCAAGATGCAATCTCCGGCAAAATGTCCCTTGCTGTCGTTAATCCGCTTGAAATAATCCAGATCAAGCATGATACAACCGAGAGGATTGGAGTAGCGCCGTACCCGTTCAAACTCCTCTTCGCCGCGCTTCACCAGATATCCCCTGTTATGAATGCCGGTCAAGGGGTCGGTAATGGCAATATGTTCCAGCTGCGACTGCGCGTCCTTAAGCTGACCGGTACCGCCATGAATCAGCAGATATGAAAAACCGAACACAGCACTTAAAACAATAACCAGAAACGAGGTTGCAAGTATCACCCCGTGCCGGATCTGTTCACGGTAGCCGGTCATATTCATATAAACTTCAAAACTGCCGATAACGCTGCCGGTCGGACTCAGAATCGGCACATACGTTTCAACCACATCCACATCCCGCAACGGTTCATCAGTCAGATCACTGGCTTTATCCTTGGTAACCATTTTGGCGTCAACCGCTCCCGAGAGAGCGTTTTTCAATCGTTGATTCTTTTCGTCAATTTTCCCGATCAGCGTGGAATCGGTACTGTACACAATCTGTTTCCCGGCATTGTATATCTTCACCTTGATGATATTAAACGGAGAGAGAAAATGTCTCAGCCGGGTGTCAAACGGCACGGTGCCATCTCCCTGCACCCCGATTTCAAGCGGTCTCCCATGGGGTTTCACAAACAGGAAGTCCTTATGTTCGTCAATTAGTGCCCGACAGAGTTGAACCGAATCAATCTCGGCACTTTTGATGACAAAGCTGGAAAAAACACGATAGAAACCATAACCGCTCATTATGATTATGACGAAGATTGAGATAACTGCCGACACGACCAGCAGCTTCAGTAAACTGTCGGGGTTGTTCCGGACTTTTAAGTTAAGCAGTTCATTGATAGACATACGCTCTATTTATTCCCCCGGATTCAAATCAATGCGGCGCTGAGATAATGCAGTTTTTTACTATACACGATATTTACGGCTATGCTATCCAACAGTGACAATAACGCGCACCAAAAACAGGAATTCCGTGAATCACGAAAGCAGAAACGCAACAATCCTTGAGATTGCCATTCCCCTTTACCTGGATAAGACATTCCACTATCTGGTGCCGGAAAGATTGCGCGAACAGGCGGTTACCGGACGGCGCGCGCTGGTTCCGTTCGGAAACAGAAAACTGACCGGCTATATCCTGGGTATCGCATCAGACTCCGCAATTACCAATCTGAAAGAAATAATTGACATACTGGACAATGAATCGCTCTGGACAGCGGAAGAGCTGGAGTTTTTTCGCTGGGTAGCGGGATATTACCAACATCCCCTGGGTGAAGTGCTGCGAACGGCCCTGCCCGCAGGCATCAATATTCAAACACGCAAAGGTGCCGCCGGAGAGCAGCCGACCATGACCGGAGGAAAGTCCGCACGCCGGGAGATGTTCTATACACCCGGCCCGGCAGCAAATCCCGCACGCCAGCCGGGCGCAAAAGCACTGGACATTCTGGCGGTTATCCGGGAGGCCGGCGATATTTCTGCAGGAGATCTGCGCAAACGCTTCGGCAGTTGCACTCCGCAACTGAAACGGCTGGCAGAGGTTGATTTGATACAAGCCGAAGAGCGCGAAGTATATCGCGATCCCTTTAAAGACCACGCGGTTAAACGTGATGAACCGCGTACCCTGCATACCCATCAGAAAAAGGCTCTGGAGACCATTTCAGACAGCATCGACCGGCAGCAGTTCACCCCCTTCCTTCTGTACGGCGTAACCGGCAGCGGCAAGACGGAAGTCTACCTTCAGGCAATATCCCGCACACTTGAGCGCGGCCGGAATGCGCTGGTACTGGTGCCGGAAATCGCCCTGACCCCGCAGCTGACCGGACGTTTTCAGGCACGCTTCGGCGGCGGCATCGCCATCCTGCACAGCGGACTTTCCGACGGTGAACGCTATGACGAATGGCGCCGCATCCGTCGCGGCCTGGCACGGATTGTCATCGGCGCCCGCTCCGCAATTTTCGCACCGCTGGAAAACATCGGCATCATCATTGTCGATGAAGAACATGAAGCATCGTTCAAACAGTCGGACGGGCTGCGCTATAACGCCCGTGATCTTGCCCTGGTACGGGGCCAAATGGCACGAGCAGCCGTGGTGCTCGGCTCGGCGACACCAATGGTTACCAGCATACAAGCCGCTCAGGAAGGACGTCTGAAGCTGCTCGAACTCCCGGAACGGGTCGAGGGGCGCCCGATGCCGGTCGTGGAACTGGTGGCAATGAAGGGAAACAAGGGAACCATTTCAACGACCTTGTCGAACTGTTTATCGGAAACGTATGAACAGAGGCGACAGGCAATCGTGTTTCTCAACCGGCGCGGCTTTGCCACGTTCCTGCTCTGCGCCGACTGCGGCAAACCGCTCACCTGCCCGAACTGTTCCGTCACCCTGACCTATCACCGCCAGCGCGGCCAAAGCCTCTGCCACTACTGCGATTACACCGTCCCTGCCCCCGGCACCTGCCCCTCCTGCGGCGGAACGACACTTGAGGAACTGGGGGCCGGAACGGAAAAACTTGAGCACACCCTGAAGGAGCTGCTGCCGACAGCACGGATACTCCGGATGGACAGCGACACCACCTCCGGCAAGGGGAGCCACGAACGGCTGCTGGCCCGGATGCACGACGGCAACGCCGACATTCTGGTCGGCACCCAGATGATAGCCAAAGGGCATGACTTCCCCGAGGTGACGCTGGTGGGAGTGGTAAACGCCGAGGCCAGCCTGGGGATGCCAGATTTCCGCGCCGCCGAGCGCACCTTTCAGCTCCTGTCCCAGGTTATCGGCCGGGCCGGCAGGGGTGAAAATCCCGGGCGGGTGGTCGTACAGGCAATCGATACGGAACATTACGCTATCAAGGCAGCGGCAGAGCATGATGCCGCCGGATTTTACCGGCAGGAGCTGGAATTCCGCCGTGAAGTCGGCTACCCTCCCTTCGCATTCCTCGCGGCATTCGCCATTTCCGGACTGTCCGAGCAGGCGGTAACCGAACAGGCCGACGTAACAGCGCGGTTGCTGACACGCCTTAAGTCAGAATTAAAGATCCGGGTAGAAATACTGGGCCCGGTTCCGTCCCCCATGTACCGTCTCCGTAATCGTTTCCGCCGCCAAATACTCCTCAAAGCCGCAAACCGGAACGACCTGCATCGTCTGCTGGCTGCCTGGCGGCAACGGACAACAGCTGTTTCAACCGTCCGCATTTCCGTAGATATTGATCCGGTTGATATGATGTAAAAACAAACGGGGCCCGCAGAAATCTGCGGGCCCCGTCGCGTATCAAACGTGTGTTCGTGCTGCTTAGAAGAATGCGGTGCTCAGACCAAACTCGACTTTGGCTTCATTCGGATACGACTTGTTATCATATTTGCCGGTTTCAGTGGCAACCGCAGCATTAAGGTCAAAACGGAGATACTGAGGGCCAAGCGAGAAGCCACCGGTAATAACCGGCTTACTGCCGCTTTCACCAATGTTTTTGTAAGCTCCGAGACGCAGGGCAAACCAGAGTGCATACCAATGATCAAAGTGCGCCTCAAGTCCTCCACCCAAAATTTGGCTGTCACGACCAGGAAGAACGGTTTTGTTCTTGGTAAGGTCCATATCGGCAGCAATTGACAGCCAGCTGAGCGGATCAAGTCCGACACCTAAACGAGCCTGCGGCTCAACTTTTACTGTTTCAGTCCTGCCTGTTGTCGGGTCTTTCGGCCCGTCAAACTTTGGCGAATTCAGGTTTTTGAGGGCAAGACCCACGTTGACCGGACCAATATACTTCACGTCTTCCAACCGGTACAATGCGCCAAGATCAATACCAAAAGAAGTTGAATCAGCCTTGCTGTCCTTAACCTTCTTGGTAAAATCGCTCGAACCGTCTTTGAAGTCCTTGAAGAGAAGCGCTTCCTGGAAATATACCGTTCCCCTCATTACCTTCGCAGCAGCACCTACCCCCAGCTTCCCTTTTGAACCGAAATCGAATTTGTGGCCATAGGCAATCGGAACCTCGAACAGAGAAATGCCGACCAGATCAACGGTGGTATTATTGTTGTCCAACGCCCCACCACTAAATGAATCAGCTGCCAAGCTGAGTCCGGAAACAACCTGATCAGTCGTAAGCCCGGCCAACTGGGTTCCTGGAGCGCCAAGCTGACTACCGACTTTATTTGCTAACACAGCGGCCTCGTTAACACCTACCCCGGTAGCCTGTTTTATCTTCTGAACAACCGCCTCCCACTGAGTCTGGCTGAAATATGACTGGCTATTTGCGATATCAGGTGTTGCAGGATCAGCAGATACAGGGACTGCAACTCCGCTGTTCAAATCCAGCACCAACTGTTGGACGTTTGCTAATGATATCGCATCAGGAGTAGCTCCTCCCGCACTAGTAGTATCACCGGTTCTTAAATTGTTTGTATCAACATTACCTATTCCAGCGCCCAGTTCGGTACTGTTAATAACACCGACACCAAAATTTCTGATCTGAAACGCAAGCGCCGCATCAACGCTAACGGTCAGTTCACCCTTGTTTTTCTTGACGTCGTCAATAATCGCCAAAGCCTGAACCGCCTGAGCGGTCGATTCGGCAGCAAGTGTAGCACTTTGAGCTGCTGTTAAACCGGTGGAATCATACGACAGTTTGCTCGTATCGAGCTTGCTCATCTTGTCAACGTTGTCGGCAAGTGTGGCGTTGATAGCAACCCCGACTCCCCCGCCGAGATTCATACTGAAACCCTTTTCATGAAACGCCAAACCGCCTGGGTTAATAAACGTGGCATAGGAATCCGTAGTGCGAGCCACGCCGGCGCGCCCTATCCCCAGCGATCCCGGAGTCTGAAACTCCATCGCCTGTGCCGCGACCGGCAGCGACAAGCCCAGCAGTGCAACCGCTGTCATCATTTTTTTCATACGCGCTCTCCTTTTGTATGTGGATTTACCTGCAAGAAACAAATGTGCAAAAAATGTGTAAACACTATAAATCAATACTAACCGCTGTCAAGTCCCAAAAAGCGTTTTGAAAATAATCGGATTGCACTTCCATCATCATCTGATACTATTATTTTCACGATCATTTCCAGGGCCGCATGAGGACAACATGCCTGAAAAACCCCAATTGATATATAGCGATATCTCGCTGTTATATGTGGAAGATGAGGCTGCGACCCGCGAGCAGGTCTCGCGCGTACTCTCGTCCCGCGGTTATCGGTTGACCACCGCTGAAAATGGCGAACAGGGACTTGAGCGTTTTCGCGAGCAATCGCCGGACATCGTTTTGACCGACATTATGATGCCGCGCTTGAACGGCCTTGAAATGTCCCGGGCAATCCGGGAGATTTCTTCCGACACACAGATTGCCTGCATGACCGCCTTTAACGATGCCAGCTACCTGATTGATGCGATCGATATCGGCGTTAACCAGTTTGTCCTCAAACCGGTTGAGTTCACCCGGCTGTTTACCGCCCTGGATCGTTGTCAGGAGATGGTGGAACTCCGGAAACGGCAACAAATACTGGAAGCTGAAAATCTCCGCGCGAAAAAGATCGAGGCCATTGCCATCCTCGCGGGGGGCATGGCACACGATTTCAACAATCTGCTACAGGTCATCCTGGGCTACGTTTCGCTTGCCCGCATGAATGCCGAACCAGGAAGCAAGACCGAGTCGCTGCTGGCCATAGCCGAAGGCGCTTCGGACAGTGCCAAAGAGCTGGGCGTCCGGCTGCTCACCTTTGCCAAGGGGGGCGAAGCGTTTATGAAACCGGCTGAACCGGGGCCGATTATCAGGAAAAGCGTCGAGGACGAACTGCCCCCTGCCATGTCGATCAAGACCGTCATTGATGTGCCGGACGACCTTCCACGTATCATGCTTGATGTAGACAAGATCAGACAGGTGTTCGTCAATCTTATCACCAATGCCTGTGAAGCCATGCCAAACGGCGGCTTGCTGCATGTCCTTGCGGAGCCTGTATCACTGTCGATAACCAACAGCCTTGGTCTCCAGCCAGGGAACTATCTGCACATTCTTTTTGAAGACAACGGCACCGGCATCCCGCCGGAAAACCTGCCAAAAGTGTTTGATCCCTATTTCACCACGAAAGAGATGGGATGCCAAAAGGGTATGGGTCTCGGACTGGCGCTCTGCCATTCAATCATCAAACATCACCAGGGACATATCCACGCCGAATCAAAGCCGGGAAAAGGGACCGGAATCCACATTTACCTGCCGGTATACCAATCAAACGAATAATTTCACTTCCCTCCTGTTTTCTCACACGTAGTGATTCACTCCCGCCGGCAAACCTGATACAGTGCAATCCGATACTATTTCAAGCTGATATGGACCCTCAACTATGCATCACGGCGGAATCTACGCAGAAGAAATAGCCGGAAAAGCCTATGACACCGCCCTGTTGCGGCGATTTGTCCGGTATGTTGCTCCATACCGGTTTTCCATCATGGTCGTCGTTCTGATTCTGCCGCTGGTCGCCGCCTGCCGCCTGGCACAACCCTGGATCATCAAACTGGCCATCGACAGTCACATCATTACCGGCAAACTGGCCGGACTGGAAACCATCGCGCTCGGCTTCCTCGGCATCCTGCTGGTTGAATCGCTGCTCTCCTTTCTGGAGGTGTATCTGCTCCAGTCGGTCGGCCAGCGGGTCATGTCGGACATGCGCTCGGAGCTGTACCGGCACGTCATGCATCTGCCGGTTTCCTGGTTCGACCGGGTGCCGACCGGCAGCGCAGTCACCCGCCTGACCAGTGACATAGAAGTACTGGGCGAAATGTTCGCTTCCGGCATCATCACCATTATCGGCGACATCCTGCTGCTGATCGGCATCATTTCCGTCATGCTCTGGATGAACCTGAAACTGTCGCTGGTGACCTTTTCGGTTCTGCCGGTGCTGCTGTATGTCGCCTATACCTTCCGCCGCCGCATGAGAAAATCGTTCCGCGAGGTGCGTGCCCGCCTGGGCAACATGAACGCCTTCCTCAACGAGTGCATCTCCGGCATCAGCATCATCCAGATCTTCAACCGCGAACGGGACGAAGAGCGGCGCTTCAGCGAACTGAACGCTTCGTATCGCGACGCCAACATGCCAGTCATCTTCTGGGATGCCTCTCTATACGCCCTAGTTGAAGCGCTGTCTTCAATTGCCGTAGCCCTGATCATCTGGTACGGCGGCGGCGAGATCGTCACCGGAGCCATGACCTTCGGAGTACTGGTCGCCTTTATTCAGTATATCGAGAAGTTTTTTGCGCCCATCCGCGACCTGTCAGCCAAATATTCGGTCATGCAGGGTGCAATGGCCGCCCTTGAGCGGATCTTTGCCCTGCTGGACATGGAAACGAGTGAGGGGAAAAGAGTGAGGGGTGAGGAGTCCGAATTAAAGGCCACGCCTCACCCCTCACTCTTCACCCTTCACTCTTCACCCCTCACCCCTCACGCCTCACCATTAATAGAATTCCGTGACGTCTCCTTTTCCTATCAGGACGGCAACGACATCCTGAAGGGGTTTACTCTTGCCGTGCAGCGAGGCGAACGGATCGCCATCGTCGGGGAAAGCGGCGGCGGCAAAACCACCATCACCCGCCTGCTTACCCGGCTCTATGAGATCGAACGGGGCAGCATCCTGCTGGCGGGAACCGACATTCGGGATATCGACATCAAAGAGGTGCGCCGCCGGGTCGGCGTCGTCCTCCAGGACCCCTGCCTGTTTGCCGGAAGCATTGAATTCAACATCTGCCTGGGAGACGAGCAGGCTAAACAGCGCGTGCGGCAGGCAGCGGCATCGGTCGGCGCCGACCGCTTCATCGACCGGCTCGCCAACGGCTATGACGAAGAGGTGCGGGAACGGGGCAACAACTTCTCGGTCGGTGAAAAACAGCTGATCTCGTTTGCCCGGGCCGTCGCTTTCAATCCGGAGATACTCATCCTGGATGAGGCCACTGCCAGTATCGACAGCGCCTCAGAGCAGATGATCCAGGAAGGGATCAAAGGGATGATGCAGGGACGCACCTCGCTGGTCATCGCCCATCGTCTCTCCACCATCCAGGACGCGGACCGCATCATCACCATCCAGCACGGCATCAAGGCCGAAGAAGGGACCCACGACGAACTGTTGCGCGCCGACGGCATCTATGCCCGGCTGCACCAGCTGCAGTTCAACGAACTGTAAAAAAATGTTAGCCACAGAGACTCAGAGACACGGAGATAAAAGCCTTACTCGTAACTTACTTTTATCAATCAGGTTATGATGCTAACCCAAAAGTCCTTGTATTTTCCTCTGTGTCTCTGAGTCTCTGTGGCAAACCTGCCGTTTTTGATTTTAACCGATATTGATTCTGCATAGCGAAGCTGTTACCCTGTTCATATCTTCTTTTATGGAGTTTCCCATGTGCACAACCTGCGGCTGTCCCCCGGCAGATCATCACCACGATCATGGCCATGATCACGACCATCACACCCACACTCACGACCACGGTCATGGCCACTCCCACCAACACGGGCCCAACCAGGTTGCGCGGAAAACCATTGCCATCGAAGAGGACATCCTGGGCAAGAACAACCGACTGGCATCCTTTAACCGCGCCCTGTTCAAGGACAAAGGGATTTTTGTCCTCAACCTGGTCAGCTCCCCCGGCTCCGGCAAGACGACCCTGCTGGAGCGCACCCTGCGCGACCTGTCCGGTTCGCTGCGCTGCGCCGTTATCGAAGGGGACCAGCAGACCGACAACGATGCCCAGCGCATCGCCGCCACCGGTGTGCCGGTCCGCCAGATCAACACCGGCGCCGGCTGCCATCTGGATGCCCGCATGGTCATGAACGGCACCGAATCATTTGACATGGACAATCTCGACCTGCTGCTGATCGAGAACGTCGGCAACCTGGTCTGCCCCGCCGCGTTCGACCTGGGCGAACACCACAAGGTCGCCGTCCTGTCCATTACCGAGGGGGAGGACAAACCGCTCAAATACCCCCAGATGTTCCACAACTCCACCGTCATGCTGCTCAACAAGACAGACCTGCTGCCGTACCTCGATTTCGATGTGGAGAAATGCAAGGAGTACGCACGCCGCGTCAGCCCGAACATCATCATATTTGAAGTATCCGCCAAAAGCGGTGAAGGTATGGAGGAGTGGTACCAGTGGCTGAACGCAGGAGCTACCCGCTGATCCGTCGCCGGCACACGATTCAGGGGATCGTCCAGGGGGTCGGCTTTCGCCCCTTTGTGTACCGCCTGGCGCATGAACTGGGCCTGACCGGCTGGGTCCGCAACACCCCTGCCGGTGTCGAAATTGAAATCCAGGGGAACGAACAGCACCACCTGGCCTTTGAGGAGGCGCTCCGCACCGCCCTCCCCCCGCTTGCGGTGATCACCGCCCATAGCAGCAGCGACATACCACCGGGCAGAGAAACAGCATTCACCATCCTGCCGAGCGGCAACGGTGCGGCGGATATCCAGATCGCCCCCGATTCCGCCCTCTGCCCCGACTGCCTGCGGGAACTGTTCGACCCGGCTGACCGGCGCTACCGTTACCCGTTCATCACCTGCACCAACTGCGGCCCCCGCTACAGCATCATCACCGGCATCCCTTACGACCGCCCCTACACCACCATGGCCGGATTCCCGCTCTGCACCGACTGCCTGAAGGAATACCATGACCCGCTCGACCGGCGCTTCCATGCCCAGCCGATCGCCTGCCATGCCTGCGGGCCGCAGGTTACTTTGGCAACTTCATCCGGTGAAACTGTTTTGGAACGGGACGAGGCGGTTACACAAACAATTACGCTGCTGAAGTCCGGCGCCATCCTGGCAATCAAGGGGATCGGCGGCTACCATCTGGCGGTGGATGCCTGCAACCACGAAGCGGTGCTGCGCCTGCGGGAGCGGAAGAAGCGGGACGAAAAACCGTTCGCGGTCATGGCGGCAACCGTGGGAATCGCACGCACCCTGGCGCAGATGGACACCATGGAGGAGCGGCTGCTCTGCTCTCCCGAAGCCCCCATCGTCATCGTCCGGAAACGCCCCGACACAGAGCTGTCACCCCTCATTGCCCCAAACAACGGCTGGCTCGGCCTGATGCTCCCCTACGCGCCGCTGCACCACTTATTGTTCGCCCCTTCACCCTTCGACTCCGCTCAGGGCAAGCCTCTCACCCTTCACTCTTCACCCTTAACCCCTCACTCGACTGTCACCGCCCTCGTCATGACCAGCGGTAACATTACCGACGAACCGGTCGCCTTCGAGGATGACGACGCCCTGCGGCGGCTGTCCGGAATTGCCGATTATTTCCTGTTCCATGACCGCCCCATCCATATCCGGAGCGATGATTCGGTGCTGCGCGTATTCCAGGGGAAACCGCTCTTTTACCGGCGAGCCCGCGGCTATGCCCCGCGCGCCGTCTCGCTTCCCTTTGCGGTGCCGCCGTTGCTGGCGGCGGGAGCGGAGCTGAAGAGCACTATCTGCCTTGCGGATGGCAGCCGTGCCGTACTCAGCCAGCACATCGGCGACCTCCAGAACCGCGCCACCCTCGACTCATTCGAGCACTCCGTCACCCATCTGACCACCCTGCTGGAGATCAAACCAACCATGATCGCCTGCGACCTGCACCCGGACTACCTGTCATCGCGCTATGCCGAGGATTCTGGCCTGCCGCTGGTGCGGGTGCAGCACCACCATGCCCACATGGCCTCCTGCATGGCGGAGAACGGCCTGGAGGGCGACGTCATCGGAGTCGTCTTCGACGGCACCGGCTTTGGCCCCGACAACACGATCTGGGGAGGAGAATTCCTGGTGGGAGGATACGGAGGCTACCGGCGCGCCGGACACTTCCGCCCGACACCGCTGCCGGGGGGCGACGCCGCCGTGCGCGAGCCATGGCGCATGGCCATGGCGTATCTGTATCAGGCACTGGGTGAAGATGCCTTTACGCTCAATCACCCGGTGACTCGCGTCCTCCCCGAACAGGAACGCGGACTGTTTGCCCAGATGCTCCGGCGCGGCATCAACTCGCCGCTCACCTCCAGCTGCGGACGGCTGTTCGACGCGGTCGCGGCTTTGCTCAATCTTCGTCATACCGTATCGTACGACGGCCAGGGGGCGATTGAGCTGGAGGCGCTGGCGGAACTGGCTATCGGGGAGCGTAGTGAGTATTCGTATGCCATTGCACAGCATGGGGACACACCGTTCCAACTGGACTTTTCTCCAATGTTTCCACAACTGCTGGCCGCTCTCGCCGACGGTGTCCCGACCGCCGCCATCGCCCACCGCTTTCACCAGACCGTTGCCGCAGCCACAACTGAGCTCTGCCTGGATATTTCCAAGGCAACCGGACTGGAGCGCGTAATTCTCTCCGGGGGCGTTTTTCAGAATCGCCTTTTAACCGAAATGATATATACTGCCCTGACCCGCAAGGGGTTAACCGTTTTTACCCACCGCCTGGTGCCGCCGAACGACGGCGGCATCGCCCTGGGACAAGCTGCAATAGCAGGAAAAAGAGAGGTCTGATATGTGTCTTGGCGTACCGATGAAAATTGTGAGCAAGGATGGCGACAACGTCGTCGCCGAAGTGGACGGCGTCCAGAAAGAGGCCAGCGTCATGCTGCTGGGGGAGGATGTGGCGGTCGGCGATTACGTGATCGTGCATGCCGGCTTTGCCATTTCCCGTCTTGATGAGGAATACGCAGAGGAGACTCTGCGCCTGATGCGTGAAGTCTTCTCCCACGAGGATATGGCATGAAATTCCAGGACGAATTCAGGGATCGCGCCCTGGTGCAGAACATGGCAGCCAACATCCGCCGCATGGCGGAGCATCTGCCCGCGCCGGTCAACTTCATGGAAGTGTGCGGCACCCACACCATGTCGATCTACCAGTACGGCATTCGCTCGCTGCTCCCGGACAAGGTCCGGCTGGTGTCCGGCCCGGGCTGCCCAGTCTGCGTCACCCCCATCGGCTATGTGGACAAGGCGCTGGCCTGCGCCGCCGCTCCCGGCACCATCGTTGCCACCTTCGGCGACATGCTGCGCGTGCCCGGCAGCCGCTCGTCTCTGATGGAACAGCGGGCCGGCGGCGCCGACATCCGCATCGTCTATTCGCCGCTCGACGCGGTAGCGCTGGCAAAGAACAATCCGGAACGCCGGGTGGTCTTCCTCGGAGTCGGCTTCGAAACCACCGCCCCGACCATCGCGGTCAGCATCCTTGAAGCGGCCCGCCTGGGCCTCGCCAACTACTGCGTGCTGGCCTCGCACAAAACCATGCCGGTGCCGATGGACATCCTCACCGGCGACCCGGAGCTGAATCTGAAAGGGTACCTCTGTCCGGCCCACGTCAGCACCGTTATCGGCGGCAAGGCCTACCAGCCGCTGGCGGAGAAGTACCGCATCCCCTGTGTCGTCACCGGCTTCGAACCGGCCGACGTCATGCAGGGGATCGAAATGCTGCTGGCCCAGATCCTTCGCAAGGAGAGCAAGGTTGAAATCCAGTACA
>Ga0154471_132_pt1 | contig 79943 bp, 78 predicted proteins | sample RifGroC2_FD_115950 | JGI IMG/M metagenome (GOLD analysis project Ga0154471, IMG submission 115950) | Geobacteraceae bacterium GWC2_53_11
CGAGCGTCTGCACGCCATCCTCAAAGAAAAGACCGCAGTAGTGAGATAGGAGACAACAATGAAAACATTACTCGTATGTGAATACCGGGAAGGAAAACTCCTTGACTCCAGCTATGAACTGGTAGCCTTCGCCGAACGTCTGGGTGCGGAAAAAGCCCTTGTAATAATCGGCAGCGAACCAGAAGCACCGAAAGTCAACGGCAAAGTGTACGTAGCCGCCGCAGCAACCTATGGAGAATACAACCCCGACCTGCACAAAAAGCTTGTCCTCGAAGCAGTACAGCGAGAAAACCCCGACTACATCGTCTTCCTGCACTCATCCTACGGCTGGGATCTGGCACCGCGTGTAGCCGCCGCACTAAAAGCCGGACAAGTCTCCGAAGTGGTCGGCATAGTCGACGGCAAACTGGAAGTCGGCTTCTGCAACGCCAAACTACGGCGTATCGTCAGCGCCAAAAGCGCTCGCACCGTAGTCACCATCCAGGCAGGCGCCTTCAGCTTTACCGGTGAAGCCACCGGCACCCCGCAGATAGAAAAACTCGACACCACTGCGGCATCCAGCGTGGAATTCATCGGCTATGAACCAGCCGAAGCCAAAGACGTCGACCTCACCCGAGCCGAAGTCATCGTCAGCGCCGGTCGCGGCATCGGTAAAAAAGACAATGTCCCGGTCATAGCTGCCCTAGCCAAAGCCCTTGGCGGCGAACTCGGCGCCAGTCGCCCTGTGGTTGACTCCGGCTGGGTAGAACACAGTCATCAGGTCGGCACTACTGGCCAATCTGTCAGCCCGAAGCTGTACGTAGCGTGCGGCATCAGCGGTGCCATCCAACACCTTGCCGGCATGAAGAAATCCGACTTTGTGGTAGCAATCAACAAAGACAAAGATGCCCCGATTGGCGAAATAGCCGATGTACTCGTAGTAGCCGACGTCATGCAATTTGTACCGGCAATGACTGCAAAATTGATGAAGTAGTTTAATCCCAAGAATACTTATGAGGACCCATATGCTTGTAGTAGCCTGCATCAAGCAAGTTCCGGACACCACTCAAGTTCAAATCGACCCGGTTACAAATACCCTGGTACGGGAAGGTATCCCGTTTATTGTCAACCCGTATGATACCCATGCGTTGGAAGAAAGCCTGAGGCTTAAGGATAAATTCGGCTTTCGTGTTGTGGCGATGTCCATGGGGCCGCCGAACGCAGAAGCAACCCTAAGAAAAGCTATGGCTGCAGGGGTGGATGAAGCAATTCTTCTTTCTGACCGGGTTTTTGGCGGTGCAGATACGCTGGCAACCAGCAACGTGCTGTCAGCAGCAATTACCCGGCTGAATAAAACCGAACCGGTTGGTATCGTATTCTGCGGCAAGCAGACAATTGACGGTGACACCGCCCAGGTGGGTCCTGGCATTGCGACACGACTGGGATTTACTCAGCTAACTCTTGTCGATCGTATTATTAATCTCGATCTGAGCAGGAAGGTAATTCGGGTGCGGCGTAAGCTTGAAGGCCGCCATGAAATTGTCGAAGCACCACTGCCTGTCATGATTACCGTGGTACGGGAACTGAATCGTCCGCGTTATCCGAAAGTCCCGATGCGCCTTGAATCAGCCAACTCTGAAGTAAAGGTTTGGAACAATGAAGTTCTCAAGCTGGATGTAAATAAAATTGGCCTCAAGGGGTCACCAACCTGGGTGAGTCGGATATTTTCACCCGAGCGGGAAAAAGGCGAGATCATTGGCGATGGCATCAATGATCCAGTCGGTACCGCACATCTGCTTGTCGATAAATTACGCAGCAAGGACCTGCTTGCCCTGTAGTGAACACAAAACGCATGTAGAGGGATCTCGTAATGACTGAAAAGAAATTAACCATAAAAAAACCACGCGGAAAGGCTCGCGTTCTTGAAGGTAAATGTATTGCCTGTGGTGCCCGGTGCGAGAGCTCCTGTCCGGTTAACGCCGTGGAGATGAATGAGGCCGGTGAGCCAACAATTATAGAAAACAAGTGCATCGGCTGTGTCAAGTGCGTGAAGATTTGTCCGGCTCAGGCCATAGAAATGTTTTTTACCGCTGAAGAGCAGAAGCTTCTCGATGAGTTGATGAAAGCAGGGGAGTCAGACGACTCAGTTGATGAAGAAGCTGACACATTGGCGAAGCTGCTGTCAGCCTACCGAGGCGTCTGGGTTTTTGTCGAGCAGACGGAAGGAGAGGTTGCTAAGGTTTCGTGGGAGTTGCTGGGCAAAGGCCGGGAATTGGCAGCTGCTCTTGGAACAGAACTATCTGCCATAGTAGTCGGGCATAACGTTGGGGAACTCTGTCAGGAATCATTTCATTATGGTGCAGACAAGGCATTCCTCGTTGATGCTCCTGTGTTCCGCTATTACCGAACCGAGGCGTATCTCAAGGCCGTCTGTTATCTCATCGATCTTTACAAGCCGGAGATCATCCTGATGGGGGCGACAGGGTTAGGTCGAGACCTGGCCGGTGCAGTAGCTACCGTTGTTGGCACAGGGTTAACGGCCGATTGCACTGGGCTGGGCGTTGATGACAAGCGCAATCTGATGCAAACCCGCCCGGCTTTCGGCGGTAATATTATGGCAACAATTATGTGCGATAAATTTCGCCCGCAGATGGCCACTGTCCGACCGCATGTTATGCATATGCCCGAACGTAAAGGTATTGCTAGTGGTGAAATTATTCGGGTTTCGTGTCCGGTGATCGAAGGAGACATTTTAACCAAAGTCCTTGAAGTTATAAAAGACAACAATGGGATGGAGCATGTTGACGTTGCCGGTGCCGAGTTCATTGTCTCGGGAGGTCGAGGGATGATGGGCAAGGATAATTTCAAGCTTCTGCAGGAACTTGCACATGAACTTGGTGGTGTCGTTGGAGCATCCAGAAGCGCTGTTGATGCTGGGTGGATGTCTCACGAACGTCAGGTAGGGCAAACCGGCAAAACCGTTCGCCCGAAAATCTACATCGCCTGCGGCATAAGCGGCGCCATTCAGCACCTCGTAGGGATGCAGGACTCAGACCTCATTATCGCAATTAATCGTGATAAAGACGCACCCATTTTTGAAGTTGCACACTACGGTATTGTCGGCGACCTTTTTCAGGTGGTCCCGGCACTTACCCAGCGAGTGCGGGATATGAAACAGGCTGAATAGACTGAATTACTAGTGAGCTGACTATGCTCATTTTTCGTGAGGATTTTACATGATACCCAACACCACACTATTTGCTTCACTTTTAATCGCATCCGTAGTTTTGTTTACCTGGAACTGTTACAGACGGTATGCATTGGTATCCATAGGGCAGGCAGAAGATAGAAGCCAGCAGTTAGGCCGTAGATTTCGTGATATGTTTGTCTACGCATTAGCTCAGACTAGAGTTGTAAAGGGCTCATTCGGCATAAATCACGCCTTCATTTTCTGGTCATTTCTTATGCTTCTCGTTGCTAACGTTGAGTTTCTTATTTCCGGATTTGTTCCAGCGCTGTTTTCAAGGTTTCTCCCTGAATCTGTTCATCACGTACTATTGCTGGTATTTGACCTCGTATCTCTGCTGGCTCTGGTATGTGTCGTTTTGGCCGTTGTCCGCCGTCTGTTTTTTGCTCCCGCCTACCTTGAAACTTCATATTCAAGTGCTCGCAGCCGGGAAGCATTTCTTATCCTCTCCTTCATTGCCGTACTTATGCTGGCGTACTTTGGACTCCATGGTGCCCAGATTGCCATGGGTCGAGAAGCGGCAGGCTTCTGGTTGCCCGTTTCGGGCGTTTTCGCAAAAGCACTTGCGGCATCCCCGTTTAATTCGAGTCTTGAAGCCATGGCTGCTGGATTCTGGTGGATTCATGCTCTTGTGCTTCTGGCATTTATGAATTATCTGCCCTACAGCAAGCACATGCATATCCTTACGGCCATACCGAACTGCTTTTTCGCAAGTCTGGAAAAGCCGAATACCCAGCCGCGGGAGGCTTTTGAGCGTGGCAACACATATGGAGTTGAGTCTGTTAAGGATTTTACCTGGAAAGACCTGTTTGACAGTTTTTCTTGCACGGAATGCGGTAGATGCCAGAATGCCTGCCCGGCGCATACCACCGATAAACCGCTCAATCCCCGTCAGGTAATCCACGACATCAAAGTAAACCTTCTCAAGAACGGCCCACGTCTACAGGCCGGAGATACATCTGCAGAAAAAATGGTCGGGGAAGGGTATGGCCGTATATTACCAGAAGCCATCTGGGCATGTACAACCTGTGGCGCATGTTTGCAGGCGTGTCCGGTCATGATTGAACATATGCCGAAAATTGTAAAACTGCGCCGTCACTTGGTCCAGATGGAAGCTGAATTTCCAGAGGAATTGCTTAATTTATTCGAAAATATGGAGCAGCGCAGCAATCCGTGGGGTATCGCTCCGGGTGAGCGGACGAAATGGACATCAACAATGGACGTGAAAACGTTTGAAGCGGGAAAGACAGAATATCTGCTCTATGTCGGTTGTGCGGGGGCCTTCGATTCCCGGCAGAAACACGTCACGGTTGCACTTGCCACTATACTGGATGTTGCCGGCGTCTCATGGGGGATCCTCGGGAAAGAAGAGAAATGCTGCGGCGACAGTCTGAGGCGTCTCGGCAATGAATTTGTGTTCGACCGCATGGCAAAAGATAATGTGGCGTTATTGAAGGAAAAGGGCGTGACAAAGATCATCACCCAATGTCCTCATTGTTTCACGACGCTGAAAAACGATTACCGCCAGTACGGACTGGAGCTGGAAGTCATCCACCACAGTGAATTCCTGCAGGGGCTCCTGTCTTCGGGAACATTGCGTTTAAACCGGCAGGTTTCAGATCTTGGCGCGCTCGTTTTCCATGATTCCTGTTACCTTGGGCGTCACAACGATGTTTATGAGGCTCCGCGCCTGGTACTAGCAGCAGCAACCGGCTCGGTACCTGGTGAGCTTGAAAGAAACAGAGATAATTCTTTTTGCTGCGGTGCCGGTGGCGGTCGTATGTGGATGGAGGAGCATGAGGGGAGCCGCATAAACCTTAATCGGGTGAAAGAGGCCATCAGCAGCAAGCCAGGCACAATTTGCGTTAGTTGTCCCTACTGCCTCACCATGTTTGAAGATGGTCTGAAAGATTTGCAGGTCGGGAACACGAAAGTTCGAGACATTGCCGAAGTAGTGGCCGAGGGAATGCGGCCGTAGAGATCAGGGTGAAGAGTGTATGCCACATAATTTGGAGGATACCATGAGTTTGGTTACGCTGTACGATACTACGCTGCGCGACGGTACACAGGGTGAGGACATTGCTTTTCTGCTGGAAGACAAGATCCGAATCGCACACAAACTTGATGATGGTGGAATTCATTATATTGAAGGCGGCTGGCCGGGGAGTAATCCAAAGGACATCGCATTTTTTAAAAACGTAAAAAAAGAGAAATTTGCCACAGCTAAAATTGCCGCGTTCGGCTCAACCCGCCGCGCCAGCATTGCACCTGGCAAAGATAATAATATTATCACGCTCGTAAAAGCAGCTCCTGATGTGATTACCATATTCGGCAAAACATGGGACTTTCATGTTCATGAGGCATTACGGGTTTCTCTGGAAGAGAACCTCGAAATGATCAATGATTCACTCCTGTATTTGAAACAGCAGGTGGGTGAGGTGTTCTACGACGCGGAGCATTTTTTCGATGGCTATAAGGCTAATCCCGAGTACGCTATCAAAACGCTCAAGGCGGCAGAGGCTGCGAACGTTGACTGTATCATCCTGTGTGATACCAACGGCGGCACCATGCCGTTCGAATTTGCGCAGATAATCGAGAATGTGAAGAAGCATATTGCGACGCCACTTGGCATTCATACCCATAATGACAGTGAATGTGCCGTTGCGAATACTCTTGTCGCGGTGCATAGCGGCATTGTTCAGGTACAGGGCACAATCAATGGGTTCGGTGAGAGGTGCGGGAATGCCAACCTCTGTTCCATCATTCCGGCACTGAAAAAGAAGTTGAAGTTGGACTGCATTACTGACTCTCAACTGAGAAAACTGCGTGAACTCTCGCGCTTTGTCTATGAACTGGCAAACTTACCTCCCGACAAACATCAGGCGTATGTGGGCGATTCGGCGTTTGCTCACAAAGGAGGCGTTCATGTCAGCGCAATCCAGCGTCATCCCGAAACCTATGAACACATGCGGCCGGAGTTGGTCGGCAATACCACCCGGGTACTCATCTCCGATCTTTCCGGACGTTCCAACATTCTGGCAAAAGCCGAAGAATTCAAGATCAATCTTAATAGTAAGGATCCGCTGACTCTCGAGATACTTGATAACATCAAGGAAATGGAGAACCAGGGGTATCAGTTTGAGGGTGCAGAGGCGTCCTTCGAGCTTCTGATGAAACAGGCTCTCGGCACTCGCCGCACGTTTTTTACGGTGCTTGGCTATCGGGTTATTGATGAGAAACGCCACGAGAATGAAAGACTGGTATCCGAAGCGACGGTCAGAATCAAAGTGGGCGGCAAGGTGGAACATGCAGCCGCAGAAGGGAGCGGTCCGGTAAATGCGCTCGACAATGCGTTGCGCAAGGCGCTGACCAAATTCTATCCGCACCTGAAGGATGTTAAGCTCATTGATTATAAGGTACGTGTGCTTCCGTCCGGCCACGGAACCGCTTCCGGCATCCGGGTGCTCATTGAATCACGTGATAAGGAGAATACATGGGGTACGGTTGGTGTTTCTGGCAACATTATCGAGGCATCCTATCAGGCACTCCTTGACAGTATCGAGTATAAACTTCACAAGTTGTGACCCTGAACCATGAAGAATGGCTAGGAATAACTAATCAGGTCTTTAAGGACAACCATCATGTCAGTAGCAACGATAGAAGTTGTAATCGAGGATACCCGACTCTCGAAAACCTTTAGCACGGGCTCGAAACACCGAATCTGATTGCCGCTGTTTCTGTTGAGTTCATTGCCAGTGCAGAAACACGTCTCTGTGCCAGCGCCGTGGTCCAGATGCACCAGGGGTCGCGCACCATGTTATGACAAGGAACTGACGGCACAGGGGATCGACAATACTATCTTTGGCCTGTTAGCGCTTTAAACAAAGGTTCATCAGTATGAAGCATTTAAACCTATTTTGCTGAGGTTGTACTTGAAATACATTCTAAAAGAGCTATTGGATGTTCAAATATTACAGGAATTATTGTTTTCTCTAAACGAAATCAGTAAGGTCCCGTGCGCCATTGTTGACTTAGACGGCAATATTCTTACCTCAACAACTCAACAAAATATCTGCACAGAATTCCACTGCATGAGCCCCAGTACAGTAAAAAAATGCATAGAAAACGGTACTTGTATTAATGCCAAAACGGGTGAAAACGGCACCCATTTTGTCTATCGTTGCCCAATGGGGATAATGGATTGTGCAACTTCGATAGCAATTGATGGAGAACATCTCGGCAACGTTTTTATTGGCCAATTCTTTATGGAGCAGCCTGATGAGTCATATTTTATGATGCAGGCACGTCAGTGCCAGTATGATGAAAGCAAGTACCTTGAAGCCATACGGAAAGTACCTATATTTTCAGAAGAACAGCTACACAAAAATCTAACATTCATTGAAAATCTCGTCAGGATGTTGGCTGACCAAGGGCTGCAGCGAAAAAGGCAGCTTGAGTATCAGGAGGAGCTGAATGAGAGCGGAAAAAAGTTAAAGATCGTCTTTGATAATGTAGAAGCCGGAATAATAGTGGTGTCTCGATCAGGAACAATTACGTTTGCCAACAGACAGATGGCTGAGATGTTTGGTATGTCGTTAACAGAATTGATTGGTACACACTACGTAGACCACTTGTATGAATCTGAAAAACATGCCGGCATCAAAAGCATGGGACAAATAGTTGATGGGAACGTTAAATCAGTCGAGTTGGATCGGCGCTATGTCCGCAAGGATGGCTCAGACTTTTGGGGCCATTTGACCGGGACTCGTTTCGATAACACAGATGGCAGTATGCGCGACCAAATAATTGTCATTTCTGACATTACTGAACGCAAACAGGCTGAGGAAGTAAAAAAGATACTTGAACAACAGTTGCAACAGGCTCAGAAAATGGAAAGCCTTGGAGTACTGGCAGGAGGTATCGCCCATGATTTCAATAATATTTTGTCGATTATTATCGGCAATTCTTATCTTGCAAAGTTGAATCTAGAAGCGGCAGAGGGCTATATATCTACAATCGAACAAGCTGCTGAACGTGCAGCGGGATTATGTCGACAAATGCTGTCGTATGCTGGCAAAGCCACATGCGATATCGCAGATGTGGATATAAGGGCGCTATTAGATGATCTGATAAATATGTTGAAATCAACCGTCACACAGAATGTAGCTATAACGTATACTAATTCAACCCAAATTCCCTTTGTCAAAGGAGATGTCAACCAACTTGGACAAATTGTAATTAATCTTATCATTAATGCATCAGAAGCTATCGGCAGTAAACAAGGTGAAATTCACGTTGAATTATCAAATAAGGATATACGGAAAGGGAGTCAGGATACTGACCACCTAGGAAAGGTCATTTCCGCAGGCCAGTATGTCTGTTTGGAGGTCAGAGACAATGGCTGCGGTATGGAAGATGAAACCAAACAACGAATATTTGAACCCTTTTATACAACAAAGCCAACTGGGCGTGGTCTTGGGATGTCGGCAGTACTTGGTATTATTTCAGCGCACAATGGTGCATTACAACTTACAAGCCACTTGAGTCAAGGTACAACATTTAATATATATCTGCCTGCCCATGTTAATAGTTGCGGTGTAGATCAATCCAAACAGCAAGTATTCTCATCGTCAGCATGGCAAGGTAGCGGAACAATTCTGCTTGCTGAAGATATGCAAGAGATCAGGACGATGGTTAAATCTATGCTGTGCACGCTTGGCTTCGAAGTTATTGAAGCAGCAAATGGTAAAGAAGCACTGGAGCTGTATGAGAAACGTGCTGCTGATATTAAGATGGTTTTAACAGACATAGGTATGCCAATTATGGATGGTTATGAGCTTTTTCGCGAATTGAAAATAATCAATCCAAAGCTTCCGATAATGGTTTCAAGTGGATATGGAGATGCTGCTGTGACATCTAAAATAGAGCGTTCTGAAATAGCTGGGCTAGTCAATAAACCATATAGAATTGAACAGCTGCAAGACGTTCTGAGGACTGTAGTGGAATGCTATTGAACATGCAGGCATAAAATATTCAGAAAGGCTTGTCATGTCAGTTTCACCAATAGAAGCAGCAATAGAAGATATACGCCAGGGGAAGATGGTCATATTAGTTGATGATGAAGACCGTGAAAACGAAGGTGACCTGACCATGGCCGCAGAAGCAGCCACGCCTGAAGCAATCAACTTTATGGCCAAATATGGTCGAGGACTGATCTGTCTGACTTTGACCCATGATAAATGTGATGATCTCGGGTTGCGACCGATGGTGCGTGACAATACCTCACCCTTTGAAACAGCTTTCACCGTATCAATTGAAGCAAAAAAAGGTGTCACCACCGGTATATCAGCCGCAGACCGCTCTCACACCATTCTGACCGCTGTAGCTGATAACTCCAGCGCCAATGATCTGGTCAGTCCCGGACACATCTTTCCGTTGCGGGCCAAACCGGGTGGCGTGCTGGTGCGCACAGGCCAGACCGAAGGCTCCGTTGATTTGGCACGGTTGGCAGGCCTGAAGCCGGCCGGCATAATCTGCGAAATAATGAATGACGACGGCACGATGGCCCGTATGCCAGAACTGAAGAAGTTTGCCAAGCAGCACGGCATAAAGATCTGCACCATTGCCGATTTGGTAGCCTACCGCCTGAAAAACGAAATCCTGGTGCGTAAAGTTGCCGAAGCTCAGCTTCCCTCGCGCTATGGCGGCGATTGGAAAGCCATTGCCTTTGAAAACGATATTGATAAGCTTGACCATCTGGCATTAGTCAAAGGTGATATCAATACAAGAGTTCCTGTCCTGGTACGAGTCCATTCAGAATGCCTGACCGGAGATGTCCTCGGTAGCTTGAGATGCGACTGCGGAGAACAGCTACATCAGGCAATGACCATGATCGAACGGGCAGGGAAGGGTGTTATACTCTATATGCGTCAAGAAGGCCGAGGCATCGGTCTCATCAATAAACTCAAAGCCTATGAACTCCAGGATCAAGGGCGCGACACCGTCGAGGCAAACCTGGAACTTGGCTTCAAAGCAGACCTGCGTGATTACGGCATCGGCGCCCAAATCCTTTTGTCACTCGGCATTCACAAGATGCGACTGATGACCAACAATCCAAAGAAACTAATCGGACTGGAGGGATATGGCATCGATATAGTCGAACGGGTTGGCATAGAAACGGTAGCCACCGAATCCAACGAAGGCTATCTGAAGACAAAAAGGGATAAGTTGGGGCACCTCCTAAATAATCTGTAATCGAACTTGAGTTGGGCTTTTTAAAGTGTATGGAGTAAATATGCCTCAAATTATTGAAGGGAAATTGGATGCAACAGGGTTACGTTTTGGTATCGTAATCAGCCGTTTCAACAGCTTTATCTGTGAACGCCTATTGGAAGGTGCGGTGGATGCGCTACTGCGGCACGGCGCAGAAGACTCTGCAATCCAAGTAATCCGTGTGCCCGGCGCTTTTGAGATACCACTCATTGCCCAGAAAATCGCAAAAAGCGGTCGGCACGATGCTGTCATCTGCATTGGGGCAATTATCCGAGGTAGTACACCACATTTCGATTTTGTCTCTGCCGAAGTGACCAAGGGGATTGCAACCGCGTCCTTGGAATCTGGCATTCCTATCTCTTTTGGTGTGCTGACAACTGATACCATTGAACAGTCAATAGAACGTGCAGGCACAAAAGTAGGCAACAAAGGTTTTGATGCTGCGATGTCAGCTCTGGAAATGGTGAATATTATTAAGGCTATGGCACTACTATCATAGTATTGGTTGAGTGACCTCAGTAGTTGGCAGGATGCCACCAACCGTTGTATGTTAAACATTTATCAAATTTCATGGAATACTCACTGCTAATCTGCTAAAACTCTTCATCCGCAGTATACTTCAATATCAATGCAGATGAGGAGCCCCACCTACGTGTTACACAACCCGTCCCAAACTAATGCTTTCAGATCTCATTTTCAGGCTGAAGCTGATGGACGATTCGGCTGTTGCCTCTGAGTATTTATGGGCATTGCTGTCAAGTACGGGCAAACGAAAACAGATTCAATCTCTTGCTGGTGGGTCGTCTGGTTCAATGCCCAATATTTCAAAGGCAAAGCTCATGGAACAAATGATAGAAGTACCTCCAATGGCACTTCAAAAGAAATATGCCAAAATCCTGCATAGTAATTACAGCATCAGGAATAAGTTGGAAGCTACTGCACAGTCGAGTAGCACTCTTTTCAATTCCCTTCTGCAAAGGGCTTTCAAGGGAGTGCTGTAATACCGTATAGATTGAAATATGACAATAGTTGCTGATTCAGGGGGTAGAGTAATGATTGAGAAAATGTGGGAGATACTGACTACCATTACCGAAGAATCCCAGCAAGCATCACTTTCTAAATGTGTGGAGCTTGGCCTGGATCAGAACCGTGGGTTAGTCTCCCTAGAGGAGTCGTTCATAAACTTGAACTCAGCCCGCTTCACCCTGATTGACGCTATCGAAAAGAACAAGCTTGTTCAGCTTCCAATTACGATTCAGAATAAGATGTTTGCAATGCTGGAAAGCATTTCCAAGCATCAGACAAGCTTAATTGCCGGAACGGATGAAGTGGTTAATCTTGCAAATGCTATTGAGCTACTCAATGTCGCAATCTGGCAGTATGGCCTTCACAACTTATCTGACGAAGTGCTTGGGTATGAGGCAAAACTCAATCAGTTAAAGACACTTGAGCTTGAAGCAAAGGATCTCAGGCGCAAGTTGCATGCAGGTTTGAAGCTGAACGACAGGCTTGAGCTGCTGGTCACAAAAACTTCAACACAAAATGAGGAAATTGCGGCGATTGTCAGCACTGTAAATACAGCGGGAGCAAAGGTTGATAGTGAGTTAATTCGCATTACAGAGGCAGGCCAAAAAGCGACTGCATCGCTTACTGTAATTCAGCAGAGCGAAGCAACTGTTACTCAACAGCTTGCAGCAGCGAATCTAAGTGTTGCCGATATATCAGCTCATGAAACCAAAATTACCGAGTTTTTTGAACGCATCAGCGAATATCGGAAGAAAATTAACACCGTCGAGGAAGATGCGAACAAGGCTGTCGCAGGGAACAAGGAAAAGACGGATGAGCTGATCACTACTCTGGCCACATTGGAAGGTCAAATTAAAGAGCAATTACAAAAAGCGACGGGCGTTTCACTTTTTCATTCTTTTGGTACCAGACAGGGATTGTTAAACTCTTCGACAAAATGGTGGTTGAAAGCCCTGACCGTTTTGGTCGTTGTTTCCGTAGGGTTGCCCGTTTATGTGCTTAACACCACTACTGGTATGGACACGGCATTTTTCCTGAAACTCTCAATGTCATTACCGCTTATTTACGCATTCACCTTTTGTACATTGCAATATTCGCGAGAAAGAAAGTTGGAAGAAGAGTATGCGTTTAAATCCAATATTTCAATTTCGCTTATGCCTTATCAGGAATTAGTTGAAAAACTTGTTGCCGGCGGCCAACCTGAAGAAAAACAAAAATATACTACATTCATAATTGACTCAATAAATAAGGTATTTACGTCGCCTACCGAGAAAATATTTGATCACGAAAACAAACAGAAAAGTTCAAGCGGGGACACCATTAAACAGGTAAGTTCATTAATCGAGACGATAGGCAAAACCTTCAAATAGATTGCAGATTGAGGCGAGAGGGCAGAGTGGCGGGTTCGACTCCCGCAATGAGTCAGTCAAGCGGTGTTACTGTGAGCAGAAAAATAACCCAAGAAGTATCTTTCAACTTCGAAGTAAAAAGGGGAAATCCTATGCGACAGAGAAACACAAGCGGAATTAGAAGCTTTGCCATGAAAATGAGTATGACTTATAAACACACGATGAAAACTATGTGCAATATCATGCTCGCAGTGGCACTCTTGGCTGATGGAACGAGTGGTTCCACTCTCGCCTGAGTCTGTATCCGCAAGCTGGTAGGCCTTGATCGTGGAGCGGCCAGCGAAGCTTTTGGTGAATTTCTGCATAACTCGACATATTCAGCAACTCAGATCAGGTTCATTGATCAGGTGGTAAGCTATCTGACCCAGAACGGCACCATGGATCCCGGCCTGCTGTATGAACCACCTTTTACTGATATCCACAACGAAGGGCTGGATGGGGTGTTTGGTGATGCCGGAGCGACGAAGATCATTCATCTACTGCAGGATATTGAACAGCGGGCGGCAGCGTAACGGATTGCCAACTGACTCTGAACATGTTGAAAAAGATAGACTTTATCGATGCATATCTATATAAGGTGGAAAAATTCATACGGGAGGGTTTATGAACAAAGCTGAATTAGTTGCAAAGATTGCAGAAGGTGCTGAATTGACCAAGGTACAGGCTGAAAAAGCGCTTAACAGTTTTATCGCTGCAACTACGGCCGCTCTCAAAGCCGGAGACAATATCACTCTCGTCGGTTTCGGCACTTTTAGTGCGGTCTCTCGTGCTGCTCGTACCGGCAGGAATCCACAGACTGGCAAGCCATTAAAAATTGCTGCCAAAACGAACGGTAAGTTTACTCCCGGCAAAGCCCTCAAGGATCTGACAGCCAAACCGGCCAAAGCAGCAAAAGCTGTTAAAGCCCCAGCTAAAAAGAAGTAAAACAACGGGGAGCTCAACAAGAGCTCCCCGTGTCACTTATACCAATGTTCATTTTGAGGTTGATGACAACTTAGTCGTTCTGGATGAAAGTTCTTATCGGACCAAGTCTATAAAATCACCAAATTCATCATCAAAGACCTGAAGTGCATTTTCATAGTTGCTGCTGCTCATACGTCGGCAAATATCGTCAGAATCTTTATCATGTTCACTAGCCAAGTATTGCGCATACCGCATCAGTTCGAACACGTTGCCCTGAGGGCCCAAAAGGTCAATAAAATCTTTAGTTCTTGTTATGATTGCCATGTTTTCCTCCAAATTTGATTAGATATGGTTGATGGAGCAAGCATGGTGCCAACGTTAGAATAGAAGACGATGTAGGTTTTTATTTTGTCACTCAACGGCTGTACCTGTGCGCTCGGAAAAAACGGCCCTTCGCCAGATTGTGACGAAGGGCCCCATCTGGCGCGATGCATTCGGAAAATTCCTGAGATACAGCCATCCATCCAAATTGACATTCAATATTCTGGAGAAAGATTTTGAGTTCGCCCTCAATCATTTAAAGGAATTTGATTATAAGAAGGATTCTGGCAGAGATCTCGTTGATAGACTTGATCAACATCTTATGATTTTCTGGATATGGAGTGACAGAGATTATTGGGCGCATCATCACGACAACATGTTGTATGGGTATAAACGCTGTCCAGCAGCATACCGCACTAGGTCGTGCTATACTTGCCAATTCTTTCTTGTTGCTAATGGACGCTATCAGGCTCCTGCAAGAATCCGCTCCCTCAACTCCCTTCCGACTTTAAAGTGAGGACACTTTTTAGGCGCGACAGTGACTTCAATGCCGGTTTTAGGATTTCTGCCGGAGTAGCCTTCATACTCGCGAATCTCAAAACTGCCAAAACCTCTTATCTCAATCCTGTCGCCATTGATGAGGGTCTCAGTCATACTGGCGAATATTTCATGAATAATCACTTCCGCAGTCGAAACGTTCATGTTCTTTTTCTCGGCCAGCAATACGATCAATTCTGATTTCGTCATAAATCTCTCTCTGCAAGTGAAATCACCCGTTTTGACCATTCAATAGCCTGCTGATAGCGCTCAAACTGCTGAGCAGATGGCAGCTTGCCTGATGTCATTGCGAGCGATGCTTCCTGTAATTCCTTCAGTGCAGCAAGTAAGTCGCCCTCGATCAGTGTCACAGCCACCCCCAGTACAATCAGTAGCGCATTCCTAGCACAACTGAATCATTAAATCGAATCAAATCATTGTCAATTGGTCTTCATGTGAACCTGCAATCAGAACACTAATCTGTTCAACCATTGATTGACGTCTCTGGCATTTTATTGACAGTTCAGGAAAGAGCCATTCAGAGCGGTATCTGTAGCAATATCAATGTAACTATGCGCCAACAAAACGCCGCGTGCCAAATGTAACCGCCAAGAATACAAAAACAGTAAGACATGATTCAAAGCCTGTCGCAGCAGTGAAATAAGGCCTTTTAATGTCAATGGCTGATATCAGATATATGTGCGGGATTATAGTTATACGGACTATTAGCCCGATTATGGACCTCAGAGATACCAGACTTATCAGTGGTCTCAGTAATCCATGAGAGTCTGATGCGCCGGAAATACTGGTTTCATATGTCATGCAGTAAAAAAATCACGGAATAAATTCTCCGCTGCCGAACCGTTGGCATTGCTTTTGAAATATATACTGCAAAGGCTGTATGAGCGGTAAAAATATCAAACTAGGAGAAAAATAATGGCAAACTTGGCAGAAGGCGGAATCACTATTACGAGTAACTGTAAAAATCTTTTTATCGATTTAAAAGAGAAAATTCTGAACAACCCTGATTTTTCATATGAATCGGGCCCATCATTTTCAGGCGGTGACGCTGGCAGTATGGATATTTGTTTTTACGGGCGCTGGAGCTGCTGTTTTGCATTTGAGTATATTGACAGTCTCATTGCTGACGAGCAGTATATTTATCGTCAGGATTTAATTGATGCCGAGATCTCGGGGTGGCAGGAGGAATTCAGCAATTTCGTTTTCGCCTGGTATCGCAAGGCACCAGGCGAAGTTACCATTACTGAACTTGACCCCTACGAAGTACTCGGCCTAGATAGTGATGATGATTTCTGGGGGGCAATGGGGTTGATAGTTCCGAAGCTCCCTGAGCTTGGCGAAACTCTTGAGTTTTCAGTTGACTTCCGTATCAATGTCATCTCAAAAAATGAAATATCACATCAGCTAACGCGTTACGCCCTTATAATAAACTACGTCGATTATGACATCGAATGTACATTCACATGTGACGAGGACGGCGAAATCGATGGTGAATCTTTTGCCGAGAGGTATGCTGAAAAGTGGCGTGATGAACACTATAAAATGTATACCGAAATGTGTAAATCAAATCCTCGACCTGGATATTACGAGGAAATGGAAAAGTACTACTACATGACCTACTACGGGGTAGAGCATGACATTGAACAGAGCAATGCTGTTCGCCAGTTAATCCGACCAATTCTTTACGAGTTTTTTCATAATGAATGATTGCATTGTTGGAACGGGTCAGTGACGTTGAATATATTATGCAGCGTCACTCTGCAGCCAGTCGGTTGTTTATTTCAAAATGGAAATTCGCAGTTAGTTTTATCTCTAAGGGTATAATCCATGTAACTCGCTGCGAAGTAGGCATAAAATACTTTCTCAGATACCCCGCTGCTTGCGGCGGGGTGATTTATTCCCGCAGCATAGTCATCCACTGTTTATACAATTTCCTGCGCATGACTTTATAAGCACCAGTATGACACTGTAGTCACAGATATGCCTGTGATTATGGTTGTCAGATATCTCAGAGATATCATGCCTATCTGTTTTGCGACTGTTACCAAAGTTATCCGAGATACGAGGAACGTTGATAATTCAGGTGAAAATCAAAAAAGTACGGAGAAAAAACAGATGCTCATTGCATGCATTTCTACAAAAGGTGGCGTTGGCAAAACCAGCATCAGCACAAATATCGCGGTATCTGCCGCGAGGGAGGGGCGCAGTGTGTTACTGGTCGACGGCGATGTTCAAAAAAGCTCCCTTTACTGGCGAGGGATCCGACCTGATGACAGTATAATCGGCGGCATTCAGGTTATTGGCCTGCCAACCAAGACTTTACACAAGGATCTGCCGCGACTCTCCGAAACCTATGATGTAATAATAATCGATTGTGGTGGCCGCGACAGTAGTGTGCTGCGCAGTGCTATTATTGCTTGCGGAAAAGGTGTCGTAAAAGAAGAGGGCGGTATCGCCTTGATATTGAGCGGTGCATCGCAGTTCGACATCTGGGGGCTTGGCGATACGAACGATGCCCTTGATGAAGCACGCTCATTAGTAGATATAACCTGCCACCTTCTTATCAATAATGTTACTCAGGGTACTAACGCAACGAAGAACGCAGTGACTGCACTCTCCGGTAATAAGGACATTCCGCTGCTAAACAGTAGAATCTGCTCACGTGCTGCAATCAAGGGCGCATCAGAGCGGGGCCTTGGTGTTGTTGAGTTTGAGCCGAAAGGTAAAGCGGCCAAAGAGATTCACCGGTTATGGCAGGAACTGAAAGAAATACACTCGGACATGAAAGGCGGAAATTAATAGTGAAAACACACCGACCGGTGCTCGAACAGCAAAAACTGGACGCTTTTCTGGAAGGCGCCTCCTCTACGGAAAAAAAGCCGGAAAACACGAGTCAGAGGAAAGCCGCTCTGAAACAGAAAACATCAATAACGGCCAAATCGTCCTCACTGCTGAAGAATAACAACTCGCCAAAGCTGCAGCAGAGAACAATCGGTAAATTTCAGGTAGAAATGCCCGTTGAACTCAGGAAAAAGATAAAATATGCCTCAGTGACGGATGGGATGCCCATGAACGACCTCATCGTCGCGGTCCTGACAAAACATTTTAGGTAGCCGCGACGGAGCATCGCTATCAATTGTGCATTGCTACATGCAACACCAGTTCTCTGTTATGACTTTGCCAATGCCGCCTGGTAAATCCACCGGCGCAGGGAATTATGCACCTCGCAAATCTCGATCGCATCGGGCCAGCAACTGATTTTTGCCAAAGCATCAACATCAATATGCTCAGTGGCCATGTAAAAAATATGGTCATCAGCGTAGAGACTTCCTCCGTTCTTAATGCTGCCCTTGTAAACTGCCACACCGATATCTGTGATTCCAACGGCATGATAGCTCTCTGCGCCAAACGTCCCAAAATCTTTCAACATGGCGATGCCTCTGGATGACATTGTTGTGTAAATCCATCCTGGCAGTCGTACTTCGGCGATCTTTTGAATAATCTCCTGAAGATACCTCGAAGCAGGGCAGACATCATAAAACGGAGCCGCATTTATCTCTCCGAGCACTCTCTCAACGTCTGGGCGGAATAATATTTTGTCCAGGTTCTGAATGGTAATTTCATATTCACGCATGACCCGGAGTGGTGGATGGCGCAGAACATTAGCCACGGATTCTCCCTGGTACGGATACAATCCTATGAGTTCATTATCCTGATGAGCAGCCACCACAATCGTTTCCATATTTTTTGCCCGAGATTCACAGCGCTTTGCCAGGACTGGCGAACCATCGGCGATCACATACTCGCACCAATTGTCATCATGACTGGTCATAACTTGTATCCTTCACTTTTACTGAATGCAGCAGTTCCCGTCTGTTCATGGTAAAAACCGCCATTGTTTCTGCTGCATCCTGAACATTCAGTATTCCGGCCAGCTTTTCGAGAGAAACATCGAGAGCCGTAATATAGTGGAGCCGGTCCTTCAATTGCGAGTCACTGCTTAAGGAGGTCGACCGATAAATTGCGATTGCGTTGCTACGAACAACTACAGTCACTTCTTTTCCTCTCCGCGTTGACAGGATCTTGACCATACCTAACCCGCGATCCGGCAACTCAGCCAGTAACCACTTATGAACAGCTGATCGTTTCTGCAGTTCACTGAATCGTCTTGCCATTATCACTCCTCCTGGATTCGCATAAGCGATTGAGTCGCACATCAAAATTATTCCACTGCGCAATGATGAAATTATCAATAGCCAGACACTTGCGTGATGCCCACCAGCCGGCAGTCAACAGTATGGTAAGAAGTGTCAGTAAAAAATGTACCGGCCAGAGATTTGTAATAATGCTGACGAACATTATTCCGGACGCGACAATCAGTGCCCTCGACAATTTCAGCTGTATTTCACTGGAAATGTCTTCAAGAACTTCCTCAGTATGTTCATCAATGATTTCCAGATAACGTTGCGCGTTATAGCGCAGCGCCACTTCCTCCTGTCTTATTGCTTTGTTGTGCATAAGCATTTCAAGCTCTTCCAGGCGTTTGTCGTTTATATGAATCAGGCACATGTTGCGCCAGGCCACTGAACAACTGGCCTCACTCGGTTCGTCCTTTGTAATTGCCACGGCAAACTGAATAGGTATCACTGCCCCTCCTTTCAGATGTCCTTCATGTAGCAGGACTGAATTTCCTCCGGTTGAATACACAGATACGCCAGCGTCTGTCGTTGGGTCGAATGGTTGAACACGGTCATGAGTGTCGGAATATCGACGCCGTGAACAGTCCTCATCATATAGCCCCAGGTTTTCCGCAAAGAGTGACTGCCATAGTTGCCGCGCAGATTAATCTCTGAACACCACGATTTTACCAGTTGCGACAAATATGAGACGGTCATGCGGCCGTTGCTTTTGCGTGACTGGAACAACCAGCCGTCATCATCAATGACCGGCATTGTTGCCAGCAGCGATACTATAATAGTATGGACAGAACGGTTAATGGTTACAGTCCGAGACTTGCCGGTTTTCTTCTCCCGGATGGTAAAATCCTCTCCCGGTTGCAGGTGGCGAACCTGTCCGACTTTTATTGACAACAAATCCGAGGCCCTCAGATTTGTATTGATGCCCATGATAAATATTGCTAGATCCCTGGGACTATCACTTAGCAATCTCTTGACGAGGTTGATATCTTTTTGACACCGTATCGGTTCAACCCGGATACTGCTGCCGAGCTGTGGATGATTTTCAGTCTGGGTTGCACCAGGTCTACTTTTCTCAACTATGTCAGCAATCTCGCCATTTCTTGAGATTCGCATTCTGCTGCTGTTTCCATTTTTCTTCAAAAACACCTCCGGATACCCGTATTTGCTGAATCTGGCGGTTTTATGCCAATCTCAACTAATAGACTAATGTTGAGATTCGCAAGAAATTGCTCTTTTTTATATTCGTTCAGCACGGGCATGATGCAGCGAAGCAAGTGAGTATAGAATTGTAACCACTCCGCCGATCGCTACTGCAGCAGAGTAGTAATGTGCAAGCGCCAGGAAATGAAGCGGCAGCATGGAATATTCGGCAATGAGTTTAATCTGTTCATATCTGAAAAATGTTTGGAGCATGGTTCCCCCTTTCGATAATAGTGATATGTATTATACAGTATTTACTGTACATAGTCAACAAACGAACCCGACAGCAAAAAGGACTGACTAAAGGGGTGGGTACGAAAACCCAATATGAGAAAATCGAGAGATTAGAACAGAGCCTCTATCGAGGAAGAATGGATTCTGAGATAGGTGGCAATTAACCTGCGCAAAGTATGGGCTCTCAAACGATCGCCCTGTTTAGCAGCAAGTTCATCGAGAAGCTTTGCTTCGTCAGCATGAAGATAGAGAAGGAGGCGTTGTGGAAAAGCACTTTCGGATTCTTCGTCAAGCCGCGATTCAGAGCATTTCCGTATTGCCAACCTGGCAATTGCGGAACTATTCAGGCCGGCATCCTGCAATACAGACATCTTACTGAACAGCTCTTTGCCGACATGAAAGTTGATTTCTATGGATTTTGTTCCCTTGTTTCTCATGGGCCATATTATACCGCAAATCATGCATATTGCATTGACAATATCGGCACGATTGCTACTAAACAAGTAACTGCGTTACTTTTAACAAACACGCTGAACAAGGTTTTGTTGTCCAGAGCACACATATTGGTCGAAATCGGCACGATTGCTACATTGCATATATCTAAGATATATATGCAGCGTCTGCCTGATATATGGAGTCTGCTACATAAAAGTCAGAAAAATAGTAAGGGAGATCGCCGCAGCAGGTACTGGCACAGCGATCTCCATTTATTTGTCCGAAGTCACTAAAGTTATTACAACAAAAGAGACCTGTCGACACTATATTGCAACGCCTTCTTTTAGGACATAAGCAGTAACGGCCTTGTAGAATCGTCGCTCCAGTTCAAGTTTATGCTCATAGTAACTGGTATAACGAGGTTGGACATTCTTGAAATACTCCAGAGCATCTTCAGACTCGAGCACAAGGTCGCGAGCATGCGTAACCAAATCATTTAAATGGCTGCAGTGGAACGAAAGCTCGTCTAAGCCGATTTCAGTTAAAATGCGATACATATATGTTTCGTTTGTTTCAACGAACGTTTCTTTTATGACAGCAATAAACTGATCAAACTCGGCACTAACGACTTTAGCGACTATCTCATTCTTGAATCCGCCAGGGGTTAGTGGTCTTACGTCAATGTTGATGGCGTCTAGAAGCTCAGCATATGGCGTCATCAGGCGGTTGTCTGATACAAATTTTGATTGCGCGAGACAGAAGTGAACAAAATTATCGTAGGAAAACAAATCAATGGCTTCGGTGGTGAATTCATACCACTCAGTGCTGCCGGTAGAAACCATGCCGTTGTTAACTTCTCCATTAGCATTGATATCTTTACTCAACAGTTTAAAGGTTTCAGGAACTCCATCAGCAAGCAGCATAGCAAATGCGGCAGATCTACTCACGCAATAAACAGGATCTGCGCCAACGGGTGAGCAGGTATATGACATTATATTCTCGAGTTCTGAAATAATGCCGCCGAGGTTTTCTTGTGCAACAATGTCCATTTTGTGACTCCTATATTGATTGGTTTGAGTTGTTGAGCCGTTAGGTGACTGCAATCAGTGCTATTAAGATGTCGCATTGATTTTTAAGACATATGAGGCCAGTGACTTTTTCAACTCCTTTGCCATGGCAATATTCGCATATTCAGCGGGAAAATTCTTATCAGGATCATCTGGAAAATGTTCTTTCATAGAAACTAGCATTTTCTCATAGCGCTCTAACAATTCTTCAGTATATTTATGCAACCCATCAAATTTAATGGAGTTGCCGATATAATTTAGCTCGTAATCATCAAAGTATAATACGTCGTATGCGACTGAATTATCTTGCGTTTTTGTTACCTCGATTACAGCTATATACCGTTTCATTTTCTTATCGGCCGCCTTGAGAACCATCTTGCGGTTAAAGTCTCTAGAGATAATTTCAGAGCCGAACATATTTGATGTAATCCTGTACCGATCGTATGGGGTCTTCAGATCGCATCCGCACATTACTTCTGACCTCGCGATAACGAAATTCTGGTATTTTTCATTCAGCAAATCTGATGCTGTGTAACCAGAAACTTGATTCCAATCCGGGGCAAAATCGACACTAAACGGCTTAAATTCTTTAGTGCTGAATATTTTCCTTTCATTCATATTATATTCATCAAGCTGATCGTCACAGTTCAATAGATGATATTTTGATGCCAGACCAGCAACGTCGAGGAGGGTCAGCGCAACCGGACGGCTTACATCAACGAGCGGCACTTCATAATCTTGCGATGCCTGAAAATGCATGACTTTTTTTAGACCTGATACGAGTTCATTTAAATTTATTGCCTGTTTTTTCATGTGATTCTCCTTTTATGGTTGTTCATGCATATCTACGCGATTATATGCGACGTACACGTTCGAGCCGACTATATGAGGGTTTGTCATCTCCATCTTGTTGACAGCAATTACTCAGATAGTCTAAGGATTGAAGTAACTGTAGGAGAACCCGCTTGAAGTTGTTTTGACAAGGCGCCACATTCCTTCGCAAATCGGAATATGCCGAGTAGCCCAGAGCTGGAACTTAATTTCCGGTTTACCCTGAAGGCTTTTTCTTATGGCAGTCTCACCAAATTTATCAATGACCTCGTAGGTCACTTCATACAACAATTCTTCACCTTTATTGAGTGCAAAAGAAATGTCATGATTGTCTGCGGGGCTGTTACGCAGAACCAATACTTCGGGCGGAAGTTTACCCAAAGTCAGGATAGAGACCGCCTCATCTTGCGAGATCAGATGACAAACGCATATTGAATTACTTTGAGAGCGATCCAAATCAATCATCTTGTTGAAGACCTTGTTAACGACCATTTCAGCGTTTACCTTGTTTTTCATAGTTTCTCCTTCTGAGTAATGTCTGTACATCTCGAGCTAAGTTGTGTAGGGAGGTTCTGATACATCAAGACGCTCCGCGGAAATATTTCCACAATTTTGTCATAAAAACTGAGCTATCAGCTATACATCCTTATACGCGTAGGAATATGTGTTAGCTGTTGCTTTGATATAGCGCCGCTTTCCCTCGCAATACGGGACAAGTCGAGTTGCCCACAGTTCAACTTTAATGTTAGGTAAACCTCGAAGTCCCTCTCTTATGACAGTTGCATCTTGACACCCCTTGTCATCACGGGTTATCTCATGCCAAACCGTTTCGATATTTTGTACCGAAGAAATAGCCAGGGAGTCCTGTGGATTGTTAAACATGACCATGATTTCGTGTGGGAGCTTGACCGTCGTCAATACTGCGATCGTCTCTTCGTCATTCAGCCGCATACGAACGCATATTTTGCCTTTTTGTGACTGCTCCGCTTTTTTCAACTTGGTGGTTATGCGGTTTACAAGCTTTTCAGCGATTGCCTTGTGGTTTGACATGGTTTCTCCTTTTTATAATTATAATGCTATGAATCCCGCGGAGTAAAAACGAGCTACTGAAAGAAGTTCGTATATATCCAGGCACATGCAGTTTAATTTGCATGTCCACCTCTCTTCAGTGGATGACAGCAAAATTCATTTATTCATCTTTCAGCAATTGTTGCTTTAGTGCCTCCAGATTGCCACTCCAGCTGTTGACCCGCTTTACATCGCACATCTTTTTAATGGATCTGTTGCCATAAACATCTACAAGAATCAGGGTAATCTTTTCGTCATCTTCGCCCCTAGAATCATAATTCGGGCCATGCACCATGTTTCTCCGTTTGTAGGTATATTGATGCCCATCGGCAGTCTCTACCAGATATCCAGGGTTTACGACTTGACCTTTACGATCAAAGAATGAATGAACTGAGTCAGCGGAGTGAGACTCATTGATTAATTCTTCTCCGTTATTGAAAACCGTCGTCACATCATATCCGCCATACATTTTTTCATTCATGAGAAGAGAAAAAAGCAACTTTGGAAAATGTTTTGAAATACAAAACATTGCTTTATCGAAACGACTATTTTTTGTGAGGCAATGCATATCAATACATTCAGAGGTCCAACGAATAATTACAGAATGAACACTCCAGCTAACGTTTTTATGCTCTTCACCAAGATCTGTTGGGATGAGCGCCGAAAGATTGTGCCAGTCGTCTGTATTCCGACAGGAAATAACTTCATTGATAAATCGTTTTTGCTCTGTAGCATCTCCTTCGATTTTTGCATGATTGTAAGCGGTGTATCCCATTGTGGTCTCCCTTGATTATGTCGAATCCGACATTTATTGGTGGTGATATAGAATATTAAAACTCGACGTCATCGTGCATTTCTCCGACCATCAGATGCGCATAGTGTTTCCTGCATATATCCGGGCTGTTTCCCATCAGTTTACTGATTTTGTACAGGCTGATGTTTTTCATCGCCAGATGGCTGCCGAAGGTATGTCTGAAATCGAGGCACGTCCAATTAAACTCCCGGCTGTTGTTGATATCCTTAAGACAGCCTGAAAAATTGTCTGCGTCCCATTTACATCCCTCCGGACTCGGGAAATACCAACCTTTAGATATATTTCGCCTTCGAACATACATCTCAAGAATCCTTGTAAGCAGTTTAGATATCGGAACAACTCGGTTGTTTTTATTCTTGGGCCTCCAGTAAACCCCATTGATTTTTTTGTTTCTGACATGAATTTTCCTGTCTTTAAGATCCACATCTTCAGTGCGTAACCAGAGAATTTCCTCCCGGCGGAGCCCGGCAAAAATCATCATCGCAACCATCGCAAATAGCTGAATGTTGTTGTGCAGCGCTAGAAGCTGTTTCCTGATTTCTGATAGAGTCATGAACCTGCATGGCAACTCATCTTCATCAAATTTGGTTATCGAGCACGTAGGATTTAAGTCGCCAGGCATTGGAACTTTCTTCACAGTCATTGCCCAGCTTATGAGCGCCCTGATGCGTTCGCGATACCTGTTCGCGGTTGTTTTGCTAATGTATCCGCTGCCGGCTTCATTCTTGATCATGCTAGTTAAAAAGTTGTCAATCTCTTCTGATGTAATGTCCTGAATATGTCTGACGTTAATTGTTGGGCGGTTCTCAGTTGAACCCTTTGTCTCCGTGCTCAATTTTTTTATAAGCTCGGGGCAGATAGGCCCAAAAATCTGTCGTAACACTGACCTGATCTTCTGCTGGTTTTTCCACGTCATACGCTTTTGTATTGATGTTAAATACTGGCTGATGACGTCAGAAAGCACATGCTTATGGAACCCGTTGTTGCGGGTTTCCTTGAAATCCTTCAGATGGCTTTCGGCAACTTTCCTGTTTTTGGTGCCAAGCGAGCGGACAACTTCTTTCCGCTTGCCAGCGACTTTGAGGTAGGATTTAAGATAAAAAACTCCATTTCTTTGTTTTAGAGATGCGGCAATTCTTTTCATAGGCTGCCTCTGATAGTGGTACTTTTCTCATAAGCTTCCACGTCTTCCATGTATATGCGAACCATGCCGTTACGACCGTCACCAAGGCATGCCTTGCGCATTCTTTCCCTGTCTATGATTCGGGATACACTTGATCTTGCGCAATCCCAACGATCCGAGAGCGATTTTATTGAGATCAGGTGCTGCGCGATTTTTTTTGGCGGCGCTGTACGTTTCATGCTTCGCATTGAAACATAGGCCGACGGTATTTTTCAACATGTTGAAAAAATTTGTAGACAAAATACCGCTTAAGAGCGCTAAATATGGGACTTTAATAATTCTGCTGACTAATATTGATTTGCGATAATAAAACTATTTCGTGGGGTAGTGCATATGAAAGGCAGCAAGAAAGGGAAAACGAGAGGTTTATACACAAAATATACGGTTGAGCAGAGAATAAGTGCTCTGGATCAATTAAGGCGAGGTGAGCCAGTAGAAAATGTTAGTATTTTAACTAAAATCAATAGGGGGACGTTATATTCCTGGAAGAAGGCCAGTAATATAACTACTGCTACTGTCAGCGATGGAGAGAAGAGCTTTGCATTATTTGCCTATGACGTACTTGTATTGAAATATTATAATCATAAATATGCCAAAAACATAATTGTAGATCTAATAAAGGAAAAATATAAAAATCAAAGCGGATATGTTTTGGGCAAGGCTAAGCAGTTTGGTTTACTTGAAAATTTATCTGTCAAAGAATATGTAAAAAGCAAATACGGAGACAGTGGGTGTGATTGGTATCAAAACGGTTACAAGACAATACTATCAAAATCAAGAAGGAACGAGGAAACGGTGTGGTTCCTCATGCTTGATGAAATCAAATTCAACTTTCCGAAGTTACGCAATTTCTCTTTTGAAAAGAGCTCAAGTATTCGCAGAATTATTGTAAGAATTATGGGTCCAGGAGGTGAAAATAGTCAGTTCTGGTGCTTAAAAACAGGTGTAAGTGCTGCAAAAATTATTGATATTACGAACTATTTACTAGGAATTTCATCTGGCAGTATCAGAGTAGTGATTCTGGATAACAGGATTGAGAAATATAGCACGTTGAAAAAAAGTTATTCGATGATTGAGATTGAAATGCCGTTTATTGAGAAGCACAAATACGAAAATTGGCTTAGTAATAATATCAGTTCCAAAAAGGAACGCGCAATAAGGCGGATGTATGAGGCGTGTGGTGATATTCGCGAAGTTGCAAAAATGTTTGATACGCAACGTGGCATTATTAAACGGATATGTGAATAACATTTATTTTAAAATTCAACACTTCCTACCAATGATTCTGGGATGAGAGCGGCATAGTGTTTTCGGCATATTTCTGGTGAATTGCCCATCAGCTTACTTATTTTGTATAGACTTTCACCTTTCATTGCCAGATGGGAACCGAATGTATGTCTGTAGTCCAGGCAGCCCCACGGTAAACCGGCGAGCACATTTTTTCCTCGAAGGTATCGGGATAAATTATCAGGATCCCAATGATGCCCTTCCGGGCTACAGAAAAACCACTCTCCCTTTGGGCAATTATATTTATCAAGTATGGATCTGAGTTTTGAGCTTATTGGCACTGCCCTGTTTATCCGGGTTTTAGGTTGCCATCGTTCACCTTCAACAGTTTTCGCTCTTACCCGAATCATGCCATAGTCGCCACTCGACAAGTCAACGTCCTCGTGCTTCAGCCAACACAACTCTGCGCGCCGGAGTCCGGCATAGATCAGCACAGCTACTATTGCCTGGAGGGCTGGATAATTTATGTGGCAGTTGATCTGGTACTCAATCTGATCCAATGACAGGAAGCGTATTTCAGACGCATTCTCCCGGTATCGTTCCACCTGGGCTGCAGGATTCCGGTCTTTCGGCATTCGAATGCCACCTTGTGTCATAGCCCAATTAAATAGCCGGGTCAGGATTTCACGATAGTGATTAGCTGTTTTTGGTGCAAGTGCTTGACGACGAACGCGGCTGGAGATGAAGTCAGATATATCGGCTGTCGAAATATTTTCAAAATAAGATGCCTGTATGGGTGGGGTTGGCTTGGATGCTTTGCGCTTTATGCCATTAACGCTGATTTTAGGATTTTTGAGCTGGAGTGATGGGGTGATTTCGCCGAAAGTTTGGCGCAGGTAATAGCATTCACGATCAATGCTACCTGGAGACTTGCGTCCCTTGGTATATTCAATATATTTTTCTACAATTACCGCTATTGGAGTTCGTGTTGGCAGAAGAATCTCTTCTTCTCGATACAGGGAAGATTCGATTTGTCTCAGGCGGTCTTTAGCGGCTGGCAGTGAGGATGTATTGAGGTTGATTCGTTTCTGCTGCCCATCGATGTAGTACTGTGCGTAGTAAACTTTGCCGCGACGCTTCAGGCACGCCATATGGTCTCCCAGAGGCCCCTTTATCGTTGTACCCTGCTGTACCCTAAAATAGGGTACAAAACAGGGTACAGTAGATATAAAAAAAGAGGCCTACATTTCTGTAAGCCTCCGTAATTATTTGGTTGCGGGGACAGGATTTGAACCTGTGACCTTCGGGTTATGAGCCCGACGAGCTACCAGACTGCTCCACCCCGCGACAGGGAAGAAAACTTATAGCAAACAACGTGGAGAGTTGTCAATAAAAACTTTCAGGAGATTGCATTTTGTTCTGTACTACGAACGTAGCGTTAATCTTTGTCAGGGATGGCAATCGCACCTTTGCCGAGTTTTTTGGCCAGTTCTCTCGCTGCATCGTTATCCAGTTTCTTGCCGACTCGAACACGATACCAGGTCCCTTTATCTCCCAGGTGCGATTCTGTAATGCCGACATTGTACCCTTTGGCAGACAGAGTGCTGCGCAACGTCTCGGCTTCCGATTTGAGGCTGTACGAAGCTACCTGGACAGTGAAGCTGCCGGCATCAGACCGTGAGCCTGATTTCGCCGGTGCGTTCTGGTTCTGTTGTCTTTGAGCTGTCTCGTCGTTTTGAGCCGATGCCGTTCTGTTCACATTGGCGGGCACAGCTGCCTGAAGCGGCTGTTTGGCAGGTTTGTCTTCTTTGGAGTTGATGCCGCTCCCCATGACATTATTTTTCTGTCCGCTGGGAAGTGTTTTGTAAAAACTGAGCGGCGGCTCGCCCGCAGGTGCTGGTCCACCTGCTGCTGTTGCTTGCTTGCCGGTGTCCACCGGTTGCTGGCCGGTGCCGGGAGGGACCGGTTGTTGCGGCAGCGGTTGAGCTTTAGCCTGTTGCGGAGAATTTTCCAGGCTCTGCTGTTCCATTGCTGCCTTGAAGGCCTTTTTCGCGGAGCGCTGGGAAAGTGTCCAGCCTCCACCGAAACCGATTCCGAGAGACAGGACCGCGGTGATGAATACAACGACAAATACGCCTCCGGAAGATTCCTTGCGGGGACGGTTCTGGCTTGGTTGAGGGGAACTGCATGATTTTTTTGGTTCGCTGTAGTCAATGCGCATGGTGCCCTCCGCTACATTCGTTCCGGTGCCGATATGCCCAGGATGGTAAGGGCGTTTTTCAGCGTTTGTGCGGTCCGCTTCAACAGGTAGAGCCGGGCAGAAGTAAGTTTCTGATCTTCGCTGATGACCCGGTTTTTGTTGTAGAAACCGTGGAAACAGGTGGCCAGCTCACTCAAATAATACGTCAGACGATGAGGCTCAAAGTGAACGGCGCAGTCATCAACCGTATCGGGAAGTTCCGTCAGAAGCTTGATCATTTGCAAGTCTTCAGGGGTCGACAGGCACGCCAACTCGCCGGCGGACGGTTTCTCGGGGGCGATAAACCCCTTTTCGGCGGCATTTTCGAAGATGCTGCAGATGCGGGCATGGGCGTACTGGACATAATAGACCGGGTTCTCGTTGGTCTGCTGTTTGGCCAGATCGATGTCGAATACCAGTTGGGCGTCGGGCTTGCGCATCAGGAAGAAGAAGCGGGTTGCGTCGCGACCGACCTCGTCGATCAGGTCACGCAGGGTGACATAGCTGCCGGCCCGCTTGGAAATCTTGACCTCTTCGCCGCCCCGCATGACGGTCACCATCTGGTGCAGCACGTATTCCGGCCAATCCTTCGGGATGCCGATGCTAAGGGCTTGTAGGCCTGCGCGAACACGGGTGACCGTACTGTGATGGTCGGATCCCTGCTCGTTGATGACCCGGGTGAAGCCCCGTTCCCACTTGGCCTGATGGTAGGCGACGTCCGGCACGAAATAGGTGTAACTGCCGTCGGCCTTGCGCATGACGCGATCCTTGTCGTCGCCGAAGTCGGTGGAGCGGAGCCAGAGGGCGTTGTCCATCTCATAGGCATGCCCCTTCTCGATCAGGCTCTGGACAACCGCATCAACCCGTCCTTCGCGGTAGAGGGATGTTTCAAGGGTATAGACGTCGAATTTTACGTCAAACGCTTCAAGGTCAAGATCCTGTTCGCGTCGCAGCCAGGCGACGGCAAAATTGCGGATATCGTCGAGATTCTCAGGGTCGCCGCTGGCGGTCGTGTGCTGATCGGTAGCTTCCACCGTTTCGCGGGCCAGATAGGCGCGGGCAACGTCCTTGATGTACTCTCCCTGATAGCCCCCTTCAGGCCAGCGCGGATCATCGGGCTCGATGCCGAGGCAGCGCAACTGAACGGAAAGAGCAAGGTTGCTGATTTGAACACCGGCATCGTTATAATAAAACTCGCGGGTTACGTCCCATCCAGCGGCATCAAGCACCCGGCAGAGGGTGTCGCCGATGGCGGCTCCCCGGCCATGACCGATATGCAGCGGTCCGGTCGGATTGGCACTGACAAACTCCACCTGGACCTTTTTGTGGGCGCCGCTTGTCGTATGGCCATAACGGTCGCTCTGTGCCTCAATTTCAAGCAGGGTAGCCTGCCAGGCGTCCTGCGCGACGAACAGGTTGATGAAACCGGGGCCGGCAATGTCGCTTTTGGCCAGCAGTCCGTCGCCGTCACCCAGATGTTTGATGATGATCTCAGCCACCTGTCGCGGAGCCTTACGCTCAGCCTTGGCCATCTGCATGGCGACGTTGCAGGAAAAGTCGCCATGATCCGGATTGGCGGGGTGGCCGATGATGATAGCTGGCAGAGGGAATGTCGTCAGTTCTTGCGCTGCATGGGCTTTAATCAGTGCGGATTCTAGAAGGGGGGCAATTCGGTTTCGCATCATTGTTTTGGCTGTTCTTTCTGTTCAGTTGGTATGGTGATATCCTCTGCACTCTCCTTGATGCTGACGTCCCGGGAAAAATCAGGGCATCTGGCACCGTTATCAGGGATGCAGAATCGTTTTGAGCAGTTTTCGCGCCAGGCGCAGACGACGCAGCTTTGTCGAGACATGGTGGACGTCCTGGGTCAGGGTTGTTTCTTTTCTTGTGGGAACTGGTAAATGACTTCATTGCTGCGTACAAGGCCGAAATCTTTGCGGGCAATGCTTTCGAGGTATCTGCGGTCGGATTTGAGAGCAACGATCTCGTTCTTCAATTTTTCATTGTCGATCTTACTGTCAGCGAGTCGGGCTTCGATTTTATTCTTATCCTGTTTCAGTTCAACGATGCGCAGGAGCCCCTTGTCACCAAAAATGGTGAAAAAGAGGATGAATGCCAGGCATCCGCCCGGTATGACATACATCCTTTTTTGCAGGGGCCACTTGAACATTTAGGATTTTCCGATCTGCCCGGCAAAATACGCCGCGGTTCTCTTGAGTCCGTCCTCCAGCGCAACCTCCGGTTTCCATCCCAGTTTTTCGCTGGCCAGGGAAATGTTCGGCTGACGCTGTTTCGGATCGTCCTGCGGCAGCGGCTGGAACACAATCTTCGACTTTGAGCCCGTTATTGTAATGATTTTTTCAGCAAACTCAAGGATTGTATTTTCCACCGGGTTGCCCAGGTTGACCGGACCGATGAAATTGTCGCATTCCATCATGCGGATCATCCCCTCTACCAGGTCGGAGACATAGCAGAATGAACGGGTCTGGGAACCGGCACCGTAGACGGTGATGTCTTCGTTTTTGAGCGCCTGCAGGATGAAGTTGGAGACGACACGGCCGTCGTTTTCGGCCATGCGGGGGCCGTAGGTGTTGAAGATGCGGATGATGCGGATATCCACATTGTTCTGGCGGTGATAGTCCATCATCAGGGTTTCGGCGACACGCTTGCCTTCGTCGTAGCAGCTGCGGATGCCGATGGGGTTGACGTTGCCCCAGTAGTCCTCGGTCTGGGGATGGACGTGCGGGTCGCCGTACACTTCCGAGGTGGAGGCTTGGAGGATGCGGGCGCGTACCCGCTTGGCCAGCCCCAGCATGTTGATGGTGCCCATGACGCTGGTCTTGATGGTCTTGACCGGGTTGTACTGGTAGTGCACCGGTGAGGCGGGGCAGGCCAGGTTGTAGATGCGGTCAACTTCCAGCAGGATCGGTTCGGTGATGTCGTGGCGCACCAGTTCGAAGCGATGGCTGTCCATGAGGTGGATGATGTTGTTTTTGCTGCCGGTGAAGAAGTTGTCGAGGCAGATGACGTCGTGTCCTTCACTCAGGAGACGTTCGCAGAGGTGTGAGCCGACAAAGCCGGCGCCGCCGGTTACGAGGATGCGCATGTTATTTCACCTCTCCGCAGATACCGCCGCCGCAGCGGCCGAGCGGGATGTAGTTGAAGCCGGCGCTCGCCATGCGCTCCGGTTTATACAGGTTGCGGCCGTCGACGATGTTGGGCTGTCGTAAGGCGCCCTTGATGTGGTCGAAGTCCGGATTGCGGTACTCGTGCCAGTCGGTGATGATGGTCAGGGCGTCGGCGCCGTCAAGGATGTCATACTGGTTGCTGCTGTATTCGATGCGGTCGCCGAAGTGGTGTTTTGCTTCCTTGAGCGCTTCGGGGTCGTGGGCACGGACGGTAGCTCCGGCGGCCAGCAGGCGTTCGATGATGGTGAGGGCCGGTGCTTCACGCATGTCGTCGGTGCGGGGCTTGAACGAGAGTCCCCAGCAGGCGATGGTGCGGCCGGTGAGCGGTTGTTCTTCATCGGGGGAACCAAGGAGTTTGACCAGTTTGTCGGCCAGGACTTCCTTTTGGAGTTCGTTGACATCTTCGACCGCTTTTAAAAGCAGGAAGTCGTAATTCGATTCCTCAGCTGATTTGATGAGGGCTTTGACGTCCTTGGGGAAACAGGAGCCGCCGTAGCCGGGGCCGGGGAAGAGGAAGTCGTAGCCGATGCGGGAGTCGGAGCCGATTCCTTCACGGACGGCCATGACGTCGGCGCCCATTCGTTCGCACAGTCCGGCGATCTGGTTCATGAAGGAGATGCGTGTGGCCAGCATGGCGTTGGCGGCGTATTTGGTCATTTCGGCGGAGCGGATGTCCATGACGATCATGCGGCTTTGTCTGCGCATGAAGGGGTCGTAGAGTTCTTTCATGATTTCGGCGGTGCGGACGTTGTCACAGCCGATGACAACCCGGTCCGGTTTCATGAAGTCGTCGATGGCGGCGCCTTCCTTGAGGAATTCCGGGTTGGAGACGACGTCGAATTCCATGCTTGCGCCACGGCTGGTCAGCTCTTCCTGGACGGCGGCGCGGACTTTGTCGGCAGTGCCGACCGGGACGGTGGATTTATCAACGATGATTTTGAAGCCGTTCATGGCCTGGCCGATATTGCGGGCTACGCCGAGGACGTATTTGAGGTCGGCGGAGCCGTCTTCGCCCGGCGGAGTGCCAACGGCGATGAAGCAGACCAGCGAAGCCTTGACCGCTTCTTCCATGTCAAGGGTGAACGAGAGGCGACCTTCCGCCTGGTTGCGCAGGATCATTTCCTTGAGGCCCGGTTCGTAGATCGGGATGATCCCCTGTTTCAGGTTGTCAATGCGGGTTTTGTCGATATCGACGGTGATGACGCTGTTGCCGCTCTCGGCAAAACAGGCGGCAGCAACAAGGCCGACGTAACCGGCACCGAAAATACAGATTTTCATGCAGCGCTCCAAAGAAGTTAAATAATCGGTACTCTATACCACATAATTACGCCGGAATTCCAGGTTTTAAGCGAGCTCGGCACTATTTCTCAAACGCAGAGCCTCGCTGTACGCTTCACTTCGAGAAACGCCCGAAATAGTTGCAGCCTGTTTTGCCGCATCCTTTATCGAAAGCGTTCCGGTTGCCATCAATCGTCGGAGCACCAGTTCCAGCGGTTCGTTCTCCTCCGGTACGGCTTCGCCCGCCGCAATGAGGATGACTACCTCGCCGCGCACCTGTCCTTGTGAAACAACAGCAATAACTTCCGATACCGTGCCATGAATGAATTCTTCATAAATCTTGGTCAGTTCCCGGGCCACAATTACCTGCCGTTCCCCCAGCACCTCGCGGATGTCGCCCAGGGTATCGATCAGCCGATGGGGAGCCTCGTAGAGAACCAGTGTCCCGGGCAGGTCGTTCATCCCGGACAGGAACGTCCGCCGTTTTCCCTGGCGCGAGGGAGGAAACCCGGCAAAGGTAAAGGTGTCGGTCGGCAGGCCGGAGGCGGAAAGAGCCGCCACCGCGGCGCAGGCGCCCGGCAGCGGCACGACGTTGATCTTTTCGGCCACCGCATCGCGCACCAGCTGATAGCCGGGGTCGGAAATGCAGGGTGTGCCGGCGTCGGAGATCAGAGCCACCGATTTTCCCTGGCGCAATGCGTTAAGAATCCGTTCTCCCTTGAACTGCTGATTGTGGTCAAAATAGGAAGTCAGCGGTTTGGATATGCCGAAATGATTGAGCAGTTTGAGCGAGTGGCGGGTGTCCTCGGCGGCAATCAGGTCAACTTCACCCAGAATCCGCACGGCCCGGTAGGTGATGTCCTCCAGATTGCCGATCGGGGTGGCGATTATGTACAGGGTTGCGGCCATGCAAACCTCCGGATGAAAGTTCGGGATGTTTCGGTGTTCATGATGAAACAGCGGGGTGCAACGGCAACGGTTTATCCCGTCAGGTATAAAGTGTAATCCGGCATGTGTCAACTTATTGCAAGTACATTATATAGTTCGCAAAATACGGCTTATAGTGCTAAATATCACTAACGTTGATTGCGTTGTCGGCGTGATTGAGTACACTTCTCAATAAGCAGTACGTAAATGTGATTAATTGTTGTCTGTATGCTGCCCTATGACTGCTCGGTGAAGAGGAGTTTGCATGATTCACACCAGGCGTACATCTGTTTCTATCGATCACGCACTCTCTTCTGCCGCAAGGCGTGGCTTCAGCTGTTTCCTGCTATTCCTTCTGTCCTTCCTCTGTTTTTCCACCTCGCTTGCGAACGCCTCTGCCCGAACCGTTAAAGTCGGCATCTATGAAAATGCGCCAAAGGTTTTTACCTCCGAAGCCGGCAAACCATCCGGCATTTTCGTCGAAATTATTGAGCATATAGCCCGGAAAGAGGGGTGGGAGCTGCGCTATGTTCCCGGCACCTGGGCCGAGGGTTTGGACCGTCTGGCGAAGGGAGAAATTGACCTGATGACCGACGTCGCCTACACGTCGGAGCGCGAGAAGATATTCTCCTTTCACAAGACGCCGGTGCTGTCGGTCTGGTCTCAGGTGTATGCTGCCAAGGGGAGCGGGATCCAGTCGATACTGGATCTGAACGGCAAACGGGTGGCCGCGCTGGAAAATACGATCCAGCTGGAGACCTTTACCCGGATGACGAATAGTTTCGGGTTGAAAATTACTCTCGTCCCCGTGCCGGATTACAAGACCGAGTTCAAGATGATTGCCGCGGGGAAAGCCGACGCGGGCCTGACCAACCGGCTCTACGGTTTGATGTATGCCCGCAAATCGGGGCTTGAGGATACGCCGATCATGTTCGATCCGGCCCCCTTCTTTTTCGCAGCTCCCCGGAATGCTTCGGGGCAGCTGCTGGAGGCCATCGACCAGAATCTTATCGAAATGAAGAAAGATCCACAATCCGCCTATTATGCAGCCATGAAACGATGGACGTCCGAAGAGGTGCAGTACAAACTTCCAGTCTGGCTGCAGATTTCCGGCCTTGTCTTGGGGGTTGCGTTATTTATGAGCCTGGTGGGGAGTTTCGTTCTGAAACACCAGGTCAATGCGCGCACCAGAGAGCTGAAACTGGCCAATCACGATATGGAACGGCGTATTGACGAACGCACGCTCACGCTGCAGGAAACGAATGCAAAGCTGCGGGCCGCGCTTGAAGACCTGGAGATTGCCAAGGAACATGCCGAGACTGCCGATCAGCTGAAATCAGCGTTTCTCGCCACCATGTCCCATGAATTGCGCACCCCGCTCAATTCCATCATCGGGTTCACCGGTATCCTTCTGCAGCAACTGGGCGGACCGATCAACGAAGAACAGGAAAAACAGCTGACCATGGTGCGCAACAGCGCCAATCACCTGCTCTCCCTCATCAGCGATATCCTCGATATATCAAAAATTGAAGCGGGGCAACTGACGATAGCTTCGGAGCCATTCTCTCTGGAAGAACCGATCCGGAAAGCGGTGCAGGCGGTGCGCCCGCTTGCGGAGAAAAAAGGGCTGGAATTGTCGCTGGAACTGTCCTGTGAGACGACGATGATTACCGGTGACATACGTCGGGTTGAGCAGATTCTGCTCAACCTGCTCAGCAATTCCGTCAAATTCACCGATCAGGGCGGAATTACTGTCCGTTGTTCACGCGAGTCAGGTAAGTACGTTGTCATGGTGGCTGATACCGGCATCGGCATCAACGATGATGAGCTGGAGCGCCTGTTCAAGCCGTTTCATCAGATTGACACCGGCTTGAGCCGAAAGTACGAAGGTACCGGTTTGGGTCTCTCTATCTGCAAAAAACTGGTGGAATTGATGGGGGGGGGATCAGCGTTGAAAGCAGTCCGGGAAAAGGGAGCATATTCAGCTTTACACTTCCGGTTGCCGGAGGACCGGTATGAAAACTCCCGCCGGATACCTGCACATGCCATTGCTCCAGAATGCTGTCGTTGCCCTTGCCTATCTGGCAACAGCGAAGCTCGGATTCCTTCTTGCCCTGGAACACACGAACGCCACCGCCGTATGGCCTCCGGCCGGGATTGCCCTGTCAGCCTGTCTGATCTTCGGATCCCGTGTCTGGCCGGGCATTTTTCTCGGTGCTTTCAGCGCCAATATGTTGGTGCTTGCCGCACCGTTTTCATCGTTATCAGTTTTGCTGGTGTCCTTTTGCACCGCTTCCGGGAACACGCTGGAGGCGGTGGTGGGGGCATATCTCGTAAAACGCTTTATACCAGGTAACCTCCCTTTCGACCGCACCCAGGATACCTTGCGCTTCATAATGCTCGGCGTATTTGCCAGTCCGCTCATCAGCGCGACTATCGGAACCGCCAGCTTCAGTATTTACGGGGCTGACTGGTCGAGGAGCGGGCAAATGTGGCTGACCTGGTGGCTGGGCGATGCGGTCGGTGTCCTCATCTTTGCCCCTCTGCTGCTCACCTGGGAAAAACGGGGCGCTCTGCGTCGGGACAGCAGGAGAGTTGTTGAAACAGCTGCCCTTCTGGTCCTGTTCCTGCTCGTTGAAGTAATAGTGTTCCGTTTGAATTTCCCTCTGGAATACCTGGTGTTCCCCCTGCTGTTCTGGACGGCCTTCCGTTTTGGACAGTTTGAGAGTGCCGTGACGGTGGCGCTGGTTATGGTTACTTTTCTGCTCTGGACAGTCAAGGGGTTTGGTCCATTTACCGGCACCTCACTCAATAACACCCTGCTCTATCTCCAGTCGTTTCTCGGCGTGGCCTCCGCATCGACCCTGTTGATCTCGACGCTGATCAGTGCCCGTAACCGGGCAGAGGATCGTTTACTCGAATACCAGAACAATCTGGAAAAGCTGGTCAACGCCCGGACGGCAGAGCTTGCCATCGCCAAGGAACATGCCGAGGCGGCAGATCAGATCAAATCGGCTTTTCTGGCCACCATGTCCCACGAATTGCGTACGCCGCTCAATTCGATTATCGGCTTCACCGGCATCCTGCTGCAAAAACTCGGGGGGCCGATCAACGAAGAACAGGAAAAACAGCTGAATATGGTGCGTAAAAGCGCCAATCATCTGCTCTCCCTGATCAGTGACGTTCTGGATATATCCAAGATTGAGGCGGGGCAACTTAACGTGACCTGTGAGCCGCTTGCTCTCAAGGCCTCGATTCTCAAGATAGTCCAGGCAGTGTACCCCATGGCTGAAAAAAAGGGGCTTGAACTTACTGTTGACGTGGCGGAAGATGTGGGAATTGCGCGTGCCGACGAACGCAGGGTGGAACAGGTATTGCTGAACCTGCTCAGTAATGCGGTCAAGTTTACGGAGCAGGGTGGTATTGCGGTCCGATGCATGCGTGAAGCGGAGAACTATGTGACCACCGTAACCGATACCGGCATCGGCATAAAAAATGACGAGCTGGAGCGTTTGTTCAAGCCGTTTCACCAGGTTGACAATGGTCTGAGTCGCAGATTTGAAGGTACCGGCCTGGGGCTTTCCATCTGTAAAAAACTGGCAGAGCTTATGGGGGGCGAAGTGGGTGTCAAAAGTGAATATGGCTCGGGAAGTACTTTCTGGTTTACCGTGCCAACTGCATCGAGTGAAATGAGAAAAGCAGTACACACGTGAAAGGAAACGGGCATGAAAAAAAAGATCCTGTATATCGAGGACAACGAACAGAACCTCTATCTGGTGAGATTTATCCTGGAAAAGCATGGCTATGAGGTGCATGCGGCCATGGACGGCCAGGAGGGAATTGATCGTGCGGCCACGATCCTGCCTGATCTGATCCTGCTCGACATCCAGTTGCCGCTCATGGACGGTTATGCCGTTGCCCGGCAGCTGCGCACCAACCCCGATCTGGCGAAAACCCCGATTGTGGCGGTGACCTCTTACGCCATGGCCGGGGATCGGGACAAGGCGCTGGGCGCCGGATGCACCGGCTATATTGAGAAGCCGATTAACCCGGATACTTTTATGCAGCAGGTTGAGCAACATTTTCCAGGGCAACAGTGATAGCAGGAACGGAGTAATTTGAGGACAGGGGAATGCCATGCAGCGAATTCTGATTGTTGATGATTTACCCGATAATCTCTACTTTCTTGAGGTGTTGCTGAAGGGGAACGGCTTTGAGGTGCTTTCGGCACCCAATGGCTCCGTGGCGCTCAGATCGGCCCGGGAAAACCGGCCCGATCTGGTGATCAGCGATATCCTCATGCCGGTGATGGACGGCTATGCGCTCTGCCGGGAATGGCGGAGTGATGAGCAACTGAAATCGATTCCGTTTATCTTCTATACGGCAACCTTTACGGAAAAGCAGGACGAAGAGCTGGCGTTAAGCCTCGGGGCGGACCTTTTCCTCATCAAACCGCAGGAGCCTGACGTGCTGATGGCTTGCATCCGTGAAGCGTTGGCATTAGCAGCAGTGGCCCCTGCTTCGGAACCCTCGTCCGATGAGACCGGTCTGCTCAAGGAATATAACGAGGCGCTTTTCCGCAAGCTGGAAAAGAAGATGGCAGACCTGGAACAGGCAAACCGGGAGCTGAAACTGCATATTGCAGAGCAGAAACGGCTGGAGGAACAGTTGCGCCAGGCCCAGAAGATGGAAGCGGTGGGGCGCTTTTCAGCCGGTATCGCCCACGATTTTAACAATATCCTGACGGTTGTCATCGGTTATGGCGGCATGATGCGCATGAAGGGCTCACTGGATGACGGCCAGCGCACCAAGCTGGATCGAATCCTTGAAGCGGCAGACAGGGCTAAAAATCTGGCCAGCAGCCTTCTGACCTTCAGCAGAAAACAATCTCTGAAGCTGCAGCAGCTGGATTTGAATGATGCTGTATCCGGAGTGGAGACCTTCCTCCACCGGGTTGTCGGCGAAGAAGTAACTCTTACACTCTCTCCCGGGTCGCAAAAGCTTCCGGTTATGGCTGACAAGGGGCATCTGGAACAGGTGCTGATGAATCTGGCGGTTAACGCGCGTGATGCCATGCCGGAGGGGGGCACGCTTTCCGTCGAGACATCAGTTGTCACCATAGATGATGAATATATTCGGATGCATGGCTACGGCACTGCCGGACGGTATGCCCTCTTGACCGTGACTGATACCGGCGTCGGCATGGATGCTGCGACCTGCCAGCAGATTTTCGAGCCGTTTTTCACGACCAAGGAGAGCGGCCGGGGAACGGGATTGGGACTGGCAATCGTCTACGGAATAATCCAGCAGCATAATGGCCATATCCATGTGTACAGCGAACCGGGACAAGGTACGGCCTTCCGCATCCTGCTCCCCTTGACGGAAGAAACAGCGGAATCCGGTGATATTCCACGTCTCCATGACCTAGCGCCGGGTGGAAGCGAGACCATCCTGGTAGTTGATAACGAGGAGCCTATTCGCGAATACCTGAAGCTCTTTCTCACCACGATGGGATACACGGTCCATCAGGCATGCGACGGTGAGGAAGCGGTGCGGCTGTATCGCGAAAAAGGGGATGGGATTGATCTGGTGTTGATGGATGTGATCATGCCGAACAAGACTGGCCGGGAAGCTGCCCTTGACATCAGGGGCATCAACGAGAACGCCCGGGTTCTTTTTATCAGCGGCTATCCCTACGACGTCATCAGTGACCGGCACCTTCTGCCGGAGGACGCTGAGGTTGCGATGAAGCCGCTGGCGCCGTCCGAACTTGCGCTGAAGGTTCGTGAAATGCTGGACAGATAAGAGCTGATCAATTCAGCGCTGCGCCAGCGCCAGCTTCAGCGCCAGTGCGGCAAAAATGCCCGCCGCCGCCCGGTTCAGCACTTTCTGTGCAAAGGCCGAGCGGCGGAACCGCTCGCCGAAAACTCCCGCCAGAATACTGATTGCGCCGAATACTATCAGCGTGGCGATGATGAAAATCCCTCCTAACAGCAGGATCTGCACGGATAGCTGACCCTTGGCCGGATCGGCGAATTGCGGCAAAAAAGCGAGGAAAAAAATCGACACCTTGGGGTTGGTGATGTTCATGATGATGCCGCGCCGGTACAGCACGCCCGGCTTCAGATGATCGGCGACTGCAGTCGGCCCGCTGTCGGTCCCGGCCCGGAAGGCGTTTCCCGCCAGATAGAGCAGGTAGGCGGCTCCGGCAAACTTCAGGCCGGTGAAGGCCACTGTCGATGCCGTGAACAGTGCCGCCAGTCCGAAGGTGACAGCTGCCGTATGAAACAGCAGCCCGGTGCAGAGTCCAAGCGTGACAAGCAGACCTGCTTTGCGCCCCTGCTGCGCGGCCTGGGTCATGACGAAGAGGTTGTCCGGCCCGGGAGAGAGGGCCAACAGGATGGATGTGGTGAAAAACATAAGGAGCATTCTGGATTCGATCACGTGCGTTCCTCAACTGTTTGGAGAAGTAATTTCGGGCATAATGGTGTACAAGGATAGGGCTGTCAAGCGTGACTACTGAAACAACCAAAGGAACTCTCATGACCAGAATCACCCTCAACAAGAACGAAGACCGCCGCATCAAGTCCGGCCATCCGTGGGTATTCAGCAACGAAATCCGCGAGGTAGTGGGCGAGCGGACTGCCGGGATCGCGGCAGAGCTGTATGACGCTGCAGGCGGTTTTATCGGGGTTGGCCATTACAATCCCCATTCGCTGATCGCCTTTCGTTTGGTGTCACGCGTTCGGGAGGATATCGATACGGCGGAATTCTTTGAAGGGCGGATTACGGCGGCACTGGCCCACCGCACGACCCGCTACCCCGGCTTGACCACCTTCCGCGCCGTCTACGGCGAGAGCGACTTTCTGCCGGGGCTGGTGGTGGATAAATACGGCGATTACCTGTCGCTGCAACTCCTCTCCGCCGGTATGGAGTGTCGGCGCGAGCAGATTATAACGGCTCTTAAAAAGGTGTTCAGCCCGCTCGGCATAATCGCCCGCAACGATGTGGCCGTGCGCAAACTGGAAGGGCTGGAAGAGCAGATCGAGCTGCTGTGGGGAGAAATTCCTGAACGGGTCGATATGGAGGAGAACGGTCTCCGCTTTCAGGTCAGTCTGCGCGAAGGGCAGAAGACCGGCGGTTTTCTCGACCAGAAGCAGAACCATCTGCTTCTCAAGGAGATCAGTGCCGGGAAAAAAGTGCTCGACTGTTTCTGCTACACCGGCGGCTGGGCGGTTCACGCCGCGTCGTTCGGCGCGCAGTCGGCGCTGGGGCTCGATATCTCGGCGCGGGCAGTGGGGCAGGCAAGCAGCAATGCCAAGCTGAACAAGGTGTCCGACCGGGTGCGTTTCGAAGAGTGCGACGCCTTTGAGCGCCTCCGTTCTCTGCATCAGGAAGGGCAGCGTTTCGGTGTGATCGTCATGGATCCGCCTGCATTTGTCAAAAGCCGCAAAAACATCGCCGAGGCGACCAAGGGATATTTGACCGTCAACCGCCGCGCTCTGGAACTGCTGGAGCCGGGTGGCTATCTGATTACCTGCTCCTGTTCGTACCACATGGGGCGCGAGGCGTTTCGCGACATGCTGATCCAGGCGGCGCGGCTGGCGAAACGCGAAGTGCGGTTGGTGGAAACCTGCAGCCAGGCTGCGGATCACCCGGTACTGCTGTCGTTTCCTGAGTCGGAATATCTGAAATGTTTTGTGCTGCAGGCGGTGTAACGCTTTTGAAATATATAGCTATTCAAAAGGGTTATCCTAAATTATAACCCCACCTGTCCTCCCCTTATCTAAGGGGAGGGACGCTGACGCGCCTCTTTAGATGTGCCTCCGTACTTGCGTTCTGGCGTTCCCCCTCTTAAGCTAAGAGGGGGACAGGGGGAGTTATATACCGGCGCTGAATAGTTACGAAAATGGTTGCGTTATATTTTTTGTAACGTGTCAATATTTGCTACGCATCTTAGATTTTTATGGCGAACCTATTGATGGGAGGAATACCCATGACCACCACATTCACCGGCTTTACCCCGGAAAGTCTGGGCTTTTTCGAGAACCTGGCCGCCCATAACAACAAGGACTGGTTTGAGGAACACCGGGACGATTTTGAACAGTACCTGTTGGAGCCTCTTAAAAGCCTGGTCAGCGACCTGGCCGGGGCGATGCTGGCCATCGACCCGGATCTGGTGACCATCCCGGCGGTGGACAAGACTATCTCCCGCATTTACCGCGACACCCGTTTTTCGCGCAACAAATCCCCCTACAAGACCTGTCTCTGGATCACCTTCAAGCGGCGAAGTCCGGACTGGAAAAGCGCCCCCTGTTTTTTCTTCGAGATCAGCGCCGACGGCTATCGCTACGGCATGGGTTTTTACAGTGCAACAAAAGAAACCATGGACAACCTGCGGCGCTTCATTGAGGCCAAACCGGCTGAATTCAAAAAGATCACGGCTGCGTTCGGCAAACAGGATACATTTACTCTGGAGGGTGACCGCTACAAACGCCCGCTCAATCAGGCTCTGCCGGATGATCTGCAACTGTGGCATGGCCGCAAGAATATCTATTTCATCTGTCAGCGACCGGTGGATGGGCGGATCTTTACGCGGGGGATTTGTGATGATCTGCGAGAGGGGTTTGCTTTGCTCAAGTCGCTGTATGAGTTGTTGTGGCGGGTGCGGGGGTAGTTTTGTTGTTCTATTTTAAACTGTTCTCAAATAAGTTACAAACGAAGCTGGTATGAGAACACTTGCAATGAAACTTTCAGAACTCGCAGAAGTCATTTTCAGTGGCAAACGGCGCGCTTAACGAGAGGTAACGATGCCAGGCAGATTTAGCGAACATATTGTCTTCGTCGATGAGAGTGGGGATCATGGCCTGAAATCAATCGACCCGAACTACCCGGTGTTCGTGTTAGCATTTTGTATCTTTCGCAAGACCGAATATGCAAATTCCCTGGTTCCTGAAATGAAGCATTTCAAGTTCAAGCATTTTGGCCATGATCAGGTGATTTTGCACGAAACCGACATCCGCAAGGATCGTGGTGATTTTGCCATTTTGAAAACTCGCGAAAAGAAAGAAGCGTTCTTAAACGAACTATCGGACATTGTCGAGGCGACCCCGTTCACGTTTGTGGCATCAGTCATCCAGAAAGAGGCATTGTTGGCACGGTATTCCAATCCGGAAAATCCGTATCATGTTGCACTCGGGTTCGGGCTGGAACGGGTTTTCTTTTATCTGCAGAGTATCGGAGCGACTGGGGCAAAGACCCACATTGTAGTGGAGAAGCGCGGTAAACAGGAAGATGCCGATTTGGAACTGGAATTTCGACGTGTCTGCGATGGCAACAATTACCAGCGGACGGCGTTGCCTTTTGAAGTTGTCTTTGCCGACAAGAAAAGTAATTCGGCAGGTTTGCAGATGGCTGATTTGGTTGCCCGACCGGTAGGTATGAAGATTCTGCGCCCCGATCAACCGAACCGGGCATATGAGATTATCGAGAGGAAATTTTACCGAAATGTGAGAGGACAGTATAAAGGTTGCGGACTGAAGTGCTTCCCCTGAATAACAAAAGGCCCCAACGAATCCGTTGAGGCCAACTGTCGACCGAGAATCCCCAGTCCTTGAAAAGACTTTACCGACGATGCATGTCTTTGTCAATAAAATGATTTTATAGCCGTTAGTGCGAAATTGTTGCCGTCTGCTAACATCAATTGAATGCATACTCAACGATTAGCAACGAGAAGGGCACTCTCTTCTCCGTAGTAATATGCTAACGACTTACTCTGTAAACCTCAAAGCTTTATTCCGGCAATGCCCCGAAAATCTCGGCTGGCCAGCGCTCCATTCTTCCTGTCGCCGGGTCGATACCGCTCCAGCCAAGCCAGCGCCAGGCATCGGAGGAAACCTTGATGATACAATTGTTAACTGGGTCGATGACTGACCAGTTTCCATTGGGAAGTATGTAGTTTCTATAAACTTCACGTTTGCTGACAATATCCCACATACTCAGCGTTGTATCGTCCTCTATCGCAATGACATGCTTGCCATCAGGCGATACGGCACAGTCAGTCAACCGTTTATTATCTTTACGAACAATAATTGAAGTTTCGTTGTTGGTGTAATTCCAAGTCCGAATCGTACCATCGCGTCCTGCTGAGAGCATTGTTTGATTGTCATTTAGGTGTTTCACCCAGACAATGCTATCCTCGTGATCTCCAAATGTTTTAAGACAAGTACCGGTAAGAATATCCCATATTCTTATTTTTTTATCAAAGCCGGCACTGGCCAAACTTTTACCGTCTGGTGAAAATGAACATGAAAACACGCCGCCATCATGGCCTAGTAATTTAATTCTAAAATCTTTGTTGTTTAAATCATAAACTGCCACAAAACCACCTCGTCCCGTTAATGCGAGAAGTTGGCTATTGGGTGAGAACTCGCAGTCAGCAATACTTGCAGTATTAATGCGTAAGCCAGGTTTTTTTCTCCAATTTTTGGTGTCAATAATTTCAAACCCTTCTTTTGTGGATATGACAAGAAGGCTGCCATCTGGTGAAAACTTACAACAATCTATTTGTGGGGCTGATAATGTAGCTAAACAACTCCAATTTAGCGCATCCCAAACCTGTGCCTGATTGCTGTAATCACTTGTGACGATATAATTGCCGTCTGGCGAGATAGAGCATGAACGTATATTACTTGCAAACCCTGAATGAAAAGATGTGCACTGGCCTGAATTTACATCCCATATTCTTATTATACCGTCTGAGCCACCGGTAATATATGTTTTGCCATCAGGAAAAAACATACAAGTATGTGTGTTGTAGTTATTGTCACCAAAACTCGGTAGATATTCGTATTTAGTGTTGTCCCATACCTGTATGGCATGGTCAGCTGGAAAAACTAGATACTTATTGTCAATTGACAGCTTACAGTCTGTAATATGTTCTGATCCACATTTGACCGTCTTTTCCAACTCCCAGCTATCTGTTTTCCAAATCCAAACGGAGCCATCATATCCACTAGCACATATATATAGACCATCGAATGAAAAGCAGCATGAAGCTACTCCTTCTTCACATTCCAGAATAGACGTACATTCCCAGCTTGTAGTGTCCCAAATATAAATGTCGCCCCATGACGTTACCAAGTATCTACCGTCAGGTGAAAATTCACAATGGTTTGAGCCCTCTTCCTGGTCCAATAGACTCAATTTCAAAGACCAATCATTGACATTCCAAATTGAAATTTTAGTATCACCTCTGCCAGCTGTCGCAAGCAAAAGGCCATCTTTCGAGAATGCACATGAAAAGGCTCGATCACTGTGTGCGTTTAATTTTGATATGCATTGCCCGCTATGAACATCCCATAATCGTACTGTGCCGTCGAGCCCAGCCGATGCAAGCGAGTGACCATCTGGTGCAAAGGCACATTCCATTATTTCATTTTCGTGCCCTTTGAATACTGATAAACAAACACCCGTGGCTGTTCTCCAAATTCTTATCGTTCCATCGGAACCTGCCGATGCCAATAAATCACCATTTGGGGAATAACAGCATGTTACACGCTCATCAGTGTGCCCTTTTAAAATTTTAATGCATTGTCCGCTTTTAAAGTCCCAGATGCGAATGGTTGAATCAAAACTAGTTGTGGCAAGAAAATTTCCATCTACTGAGAAGGTGGTTTGCAAAACTTCCGATGAGTGACCGGTGAAAACTTCCAAAGCTTTATTGCCTTGGTCGATTTTAACGTTTTTTTCATTCAAAGGTGAGAGTGCGAGAAACCCGATTGGAGATGATGTTGGAACTCCATTAGTCGCCTTGAGTTTACAGCGCAACCAGGCTGTGCGATGACATTGTGAACCGGTAAAATTATTTCCAGTATTGTCACAGTCTCTAAAAATTGTACCAGCCAGATTTGCCTTGTTGAGAACGCTATCGCGCATTTGGCAATCGATGAACTCTGATCTTGCCAACATTGCTCCAGAAAAAATTGCTTGATTCAGGGTTGTGTGATGAAATTCGGCTCCTTCCAGCAGCGCTCCTTGCCACGACGTTCCACGCAGATTTAACCGTTCTCCCAGTTTGCCATGAAAATGCCATCCCCGCAGATCTAATCCATTTGCATTGATTAGTGCAAGTGAGGGGGCAGGATGTTTTTTGTTAATGGCCGACAGGGTATAGGCCAAGCTCTGGCGACGGCCATCTGGTTGCCCTTCTGAGCAGAGTAGCTCGCGCAAAGAGGCAAGCGCCTTGTTCGTAGTTGAGCCATTTTCTGTAAATAGCTGGCCGATGAAATCCAGAGTTTCTCTGCTGACTAATGGAATACTCCAGTGCTCGACCTTGTTTTCCAATAGTCCTCCGTGCAGATGACAAGCCAGGAAGAACTCCAGAAGCGAGGTATGGGCAAAACGAAACCGGTCTTCCCCTATGCGTACCAGGAAGGTGGCGGTGCGCAGGTCCTCTTTCATCAACTCACGGTCTTTTCCTTCGTAATGAGCAGCTATTTCCGGGTGACTACGCAAATAATCGATCAGCCACTGTTCCAGGTCGTCCACACTCCAGTCTCGCCTCCCTGAACGCCATAGTTCGGCGGCGAACTGCTCCATCAGGCGCTGTTTGTGTGATGGGGTAAGAGTGTGTTTGCCGGTGTCACGTTCCAGCCAGGATCGCACCATGTGTCGGTAGAGGGTGACGCCTGTAACTACTTTCCCCTCCATCTTCCACTGCTCGATCTGCGGGATTTCCTTGGTAATGATGCTTAAGGTATAAGGGCGCTCTGCCATTTCGGTCAGATTATGGACAGAACGAATCAGGTCAAGCAGCTTCTGCGGGTCTTGCTCTGGGAGGGTGTGGTGTAGATATTCAATTATCTGGTTCTCGGAAAACGGCATCAGCACCAGTGCCCGGTAGTCGTTGGCGGTGAGCGGTTCCCGATCCTCGCCAAGCAGCAGGTTTTTCTGATCCCGCATGGTACGGAAATAGTGGGTGCGGCAACTAAATAGAAGTTTTCCACGTTTTTTGCCTTCCGGTAGCGCCTTTAGTTTTCCTTTGATCTTGATAGGTGGGAGCAGTCGTAATAGCTCCCGCAAGAAGCGCTGTTCACCCGATGGGGTAAGGTGTACTAATACCTCGTCAAGGCCATCGAAGATAGCCAGAGCGCCTTCCTCCTGCACCAGACGAATCACATCCGCCGGCGATAGATCAATCTTGTCGCGCCCACCTTGCCACTTCTTTTGAATAACGGTTTCCAGTATCTGGTCCAGGCTTGGTTCGCCTGCCCCCTTTTCTCCTAGTAGTCGAAGATCCATGTAGATCGGCAGAGGTAAGGAGGGCGTTGCTTTCCTCTGGTTCAGCAGATCACGGGCAAAGGCGAGACATGTTGTGGTTTTGCCCATGCCCAGTTCACCCAGAAGGGCAAAATATGCCGGTGCTGATGGTTCAGTGACCCATTCGTTCAGAAAACTAAGCGCGTCTATTCGCTGCTTTGGAGTTGTCTCGCAGTCTTGTCCGGTAGTGTCGAGCTTTTCTAGTGTGTTTATATGCGCTTCTGTGCGGACAAATCGACAGTTTTCCATGGCGCACTCGATCTCGTTCCGTATCTGTTGTTCAAATAATCTGTGATGTGATTTTGCTGCCGGTTGTTTCGGTGAGCTAATTCGCAAATCAATTACCCGTCTGATTTGCTGGTAAAGTTCAAGGGCGAATTCATCCTTTTTTGTGCCTTTCAATTGAGAGAAAGCTTTGCGGTCATGATTGAAAAATATCTGTGTGTGTTGCAGCCCTTTGAGGTCGGAATATCCGTTGAGCAGCAGCGGTTCCAGCGCCACCGGTACGGCTCGTTTGTCCGGCTCCGGCTCGTTGATATTTCTGGCTACGAAGTGGGGGAGCTCATGGTCCGTTATGAAACTGCTACCGAGAAAAGAGGATGTAACCAGAAGCAGGCCAAAATGGCACTTGGTTATTGCTCCTTCAATCTGCTCCTTCCATTTGTCTCCTGCCAATATATGGCGATCCTGCCACTCATCATAGTGATAGACACTATCGATATTGAGAAGTTTGCGGAGCCTCTTGAGGATATCATTTTTCAGATTGTCATCTTCACTGGCGTAGGAAAGGAAGTAGCGAATCACTATTTTGTTATCCCGCATTTCGTAGCCGCCCTGGCCGGATCGCTCTACAAACTCGGTCTCTTCCCGCATCAAGGATTCCACAGTTTCTACGGCGCTATCTTCACCTACAAACCAACACCATCGTTCGTTGGTCGGGGTCTTTTTGCGAGTGTCAACTTCCAAAGAAAAGCGGATTCCAGCTCCAGAGGCGGTTTCAGCAAGCCTCTTTCTGAATTGTCGGAAATATGTTTGTGCAGTGTCACTATCTTGATCTGGGAAAATAGTCTCAAGAGTTTGGCCAAGATTTATTCGGCCATCACTACGAGTGATGGTGATTAATGCATTTAGTCGTTCTCTATCCTGTCGTCCCAGTTCATCTCGAAGACTTGCAGTGCTTCGCTTGACGGCTTCAATTGATAGCGAGTTGGTTTTCACAAAAACTCCTCTGATACGATTTTGATACGATTAGTCTACTGTTCGATTTTGTGGCTGTCAATAATAATATACGATATTAATACGATATATCTGCGGTCGTGTAGGAGCCAATTCGAGACGTCTGGCATCCGAGGATTTTTCTCTGATATTAAGATTGGGCGCGATTAGTTGATCTGGTTATGTCACCGTTTTTGTATACCCTGACACATTCTGTCGTACACCTGTGCTACCCTCTCCACCATGATCACTCTTCCCCTTGAACAGCGCCTGGAAATCCTGGCCGACAGCGCCAAGTACGATGTTTCCTGCTCCTCCAGCGGCAGCAACCGCTCCGGTAAGGCGGGCGCTCTGGGGAATACTACGTCCAGCGGCATCTGCCATACCTGGACCGCCGATGGCCGCTGCATCTCGCTGCTGAAAATCCTCCTCACCAATGCCTGCATCTATGACTGCGCCTACTGTCTGAACCGTCGCTCAAACAATATCCCCCGCGCTGCCATGACCCCGGACGAAGTCGTTGACCTGACCATGAATTTCTACCGTCGCAACTACATCGAAGGGCTGTTTCTCAGCACCGGCGTGATTCGCACTGCCGACTACACCATGGAGCAGTTGATTGCCGTGGCGAAGCGGTTGCGCGAGGTGGAGCGCTTTAACGGCTACATTCATCTGAAGCTGGTGCCGGGGGCCGATCCTCTGCTCATCGCCCAGGCCGGGCGCTATGCCGACCGGGTCAGCATCAATATCGAGCTTCCCAGCAGGCAGAGCCTGGCGCTGCTGGCGCCGGACAAGCCGCGCGAATCCGTGATCAACCCGATGCGTCAGGTGAGCGGCCTGCTGGTCGAGGCGAAGGAAGCCCGCACGAAGTCGCGCCGGGCGCCCCGCTTTGCCCCGGCCGGTCAGAGTACCCAACTGATTGTCGGCGCCACGCCTGAGAGCGACCGCGACATCATCACCCTGACGGAGGGGCTGTACCATAAGCTGGAGCTGAAGCGGGTCTATTACTCCGCCTATATTCCTGGCTCCAGCGACAGCCGCCTGCCTGCTCTCCCCACGCCGCCGCTGCTGCGCGAGCATCGCCTCTATCAGGCCGACTGGCTGCTTCGCTACTACGGCTTTGCCGCCCACGAACTGCTGGACGAAGCGCGTCCCAATCTGGACATGCGCTTCGATCCCAAAAGCGACTGGGCGCTGCGCCATCTGGAACTGTTTCCGGTGGAGGTCAACCGGGTTGACTATGAGGTGCTGCTACGGGTGCCGGGGATCGGGGTCCGTTCTGCCCAGCGTATCGTGCAGGCCCGGCGCGGGACGCGGCTGGGTGAAGCGGAGTTGAAAAAGCTGGGGGTGGTGCTGAAGCGGGCGAAATATTTCCTGACTGCTGGCGGCCGTTATCTGGGAGGGATCAGGCTGGACGGGCCGCGTCTGATGGAGCGGATGCTGGCGCCGACGCGCAGACCGGCGCGGCTGGATCAGTTGGAGCTGTTTGCCGCCATGCCGGATGCCTCGGCGTTGACGGGAGAGTTGTGATTAGCGGGAGTGATGGCGCGTAGCTCATAAAAATATCATCCGACACGATTGCTTTAGCGTATGAATTTTGTTATCCTTCCGCCGTTTCAGAACGATGTCTTATGAGTTGTCTGCGGTTTGGTCCTCTTCGATGTGGTTTAAGGGTGACCCGCCCTGCCTGCCGCAAACGCTGGATTGAATGAAACGTATTCTAGGTATAACTTACTTCATCGCAAGTTTTGTCAAGGGAGATTCGAATGTCAACCGCAACTCAGTGCAAGTTCTTTGGACACATCATTACTGTTGAAAAGGCGTTGGCAGTCAGAAAAGCTGCGTCGCCTGAAGAGAGAAGAACGCTTGTCTTCGAGTGTTTGAAATGCGGAAAAGCCGTGCGGCCTCACGTGGCCGGAGACAGGTGTAAGGCTCACTTCGTACACATTAACCGTAATCCGGAATGTCACTTTGTTGATCCACCCAAGGAGTATTGATCCGTACCCCGATCCGACCAAAGCCATAGCCTGTCTATGGCTTTCTTTTTGCCGTCAGCGCCTGATTGAGATTGCCTGCTTCTTAGGCGCCGGTTATCGCTGATGCTTAAATATGGGGAGATGTAATGGCAGTCTATTGCTATGACGGCAGTTTTGAAGGGTTTCTCTGTGCCGTGGCCGACTCCCTGGAGAGTGGCGATAGGCAGCACGAATTTGCTCGGGACGGCGACGTTCAGGCAGCCGGGCTCTTTGCCGGTGAGGTTCGTGAAGTGGTAACGGTGCGGGAGAGCGCCGTGGCGTTCCGGAAGCGTTTTGTCGATGCGGTGTCGCAGGAAGCTTTTGCCACGGCACGCTATGCCTTCCATAGTCAAAAGCCGGGGATTGAGCTGCTGGTGTGGCGCTATCTCACGTTGGGTCTTCAAACTGGGAGGCGTTTGTGTCTGATGCTGGCGGAGGAACCGGTTCATTCGGTCAACCGCATTGCCCGGCAGGTGTCGCATGAAGCCCACAAGTTCAAAGGGTTTGTGCGCTTTCGCGAAGTGGAGGCCGGTTTTCTGTACGCCCAAATCGAACCGGAGGCCGACATCCTCCCCTTTATCGCCCCTCACTTCGTCGGGCGGGTCGGCGACCGCCCCTGGATGATCCACGACCTGCAGCGCAACCAGGCGGCGTTGTATGATCTCACCTCATGGCGGCTGGTCAGAGATGTTGAACTGACCGCCGAACCGGCACTCACCGCGACCGAACATGACTATGCCGCCCTGTGGCAGCGCTATTTTCAGCGCCACGCCATACCAGAACGGCATAATCCCAAACTGCAGCTGAAGCACGTGCCGCTGCGCTATCGTAAGCATTTGACGGAGTTTACAACCCGGTGATTTCCTTGTCTTTCGGGTACTCCACCAGGATGCCGAAGGTCAGCTCCTTATTCTCTCCCGCCGTGAGCGGCAACTTCCAGAGCACCGTGCCGTCGTTCTTGACCTCAGCCGGTTTGATAGACGGCTCTTCCAGCGACACCTTGATCTCCTCATCGCCGGCCACCGGCAGCTGGTCACGCAGGGTGAGGGTCAGCGGCTCCTTGCGGAAGTTGCTCATCTCGATGCGGTAGCGGTAGCTGATCCGGTTCTTGCCGAACAGTCCCGCTTCCTTGTGCTGCTTCAACTCTTCCCGCTTGACCGATACCTGGTCGTCAGCCCCGAAAAACAGCTCGAATTTTTCCCCGGCGGCAATCTTTTTCAGCTGCGAGCTGCCGGTGAAACCGGTGCCGATAAAGGTGTTGACCTTACCCGGCAGGAGCGGGTAGGGGGCGCGATTGACGAGTTCCGACTTGAGAAATACGGCCGGCGACAGTTTCGGTACCGCCAGGTATTCGATGCTGACCGGCAGCTGTTCAACCGCGACAATAGTGCCGTGACGATTGCCGTCGGACGGGATGTCAAGCGGACGGGGCACATGGAACGAGACGGAAGACTGCTCGTCGCTGATCTGCGCCACGGCAAATTGCGCGGGGGCTTCTTCGGCAATTTCCATATCCTGGGCACCTGCATCCATCTCGGCCCGTTTGGCTTTTTTTGCACTTCCGTACAGCATTGGCGCTGCTGCCGGATAGGCCATTTCCGACCTTACCGGGCGTGGACGGTACAGCGAGACATTCCACGGCGTCAGTTCCGGCGGCGCGCCGCCGATGGCGGGACGGGCGGTGGACAGGGTCAAGTCAACGTTAGCCCACTCTTCGCCGGTCTGCTGGCGGATCATCGCCTGAAAGGTCAGGCCGGCACTCTTGCTGTCCGAGGCCAGACGGACATCGTAGGTCGGTTCCCAGCTGGCCTGGGGAGTCATTGCCGCCAGCTCAAGCGTCAGATTGCCTGCCCGGGTGACCTCAACCGCCACTACGACGGTTTTGACTTCTTTGCGTCCCGAGCCGGCCGCTTCATTCTGCTGGCGGCGCAGGGCGTCGATCTTGTCCTTGATGACCTTCTTGTCGAATTCGATCTCCCGGCTCTGCTCTTCGGCCTTGGCGATGCCGTTGCCGACAAAGGTGGAGGCGTCTTGCAGCTCTGTCGCGGTCGGTTTGCCGATCGCCAGTTCCTTGGAGATGCGGTCACCCCAGGCGACGCGAATCGATTCGAGGAAGGCTTTCTGGGCGATGATACCGGACTTTCTGGCGTCCAGTGCTACGGAGCGTTTTTCCAGGGCCCGGATTTCCTCCTGCAGCTCCTGTACGCGTTTCTCGCCCCTCTGCTCCAGGAAAACCCGCTTGATCTCCAGGCCGGTTATGGTCGTCGTGGCGGTCCCTTTGCCGTCCACCCGCACCGAGTCATCCAGTACCAGTGTCGGCAGGGATTCAAAGGCGATCAGGTAGCTCCCCGGTTTGAGGGTAAGCGTACTGCTGCGGGTGGTCAGCGCCCGGTCCGCGTAGACGGTGACGGCGGTGATGTGTGACGGTGCGGGAATGCGTTGCGGTTCAGTTGAAAGTGCGAGGGTGGGGATCAGGATAAGAGTCAGGAACAGAAAAATGCGTAGACTTTTCATGGTGCGCTCCTTTGGATTTAGACGTTTCCCCTCCCTTGACGGGAGGGGATTAAGGGGTGGGTGAAGTAGCAAGCTGTGTCCAATGTGGCATGCTCCCCCGCCCCCTGCCCCCCTCCCGCAAAGGGTGGGGGAATTTTATCTGCGGCCTTTTGCCGGTGGGCGTGAACCCTCTCCCTGCCGTTTGCCGGAGGTCGGGCGGCCGGTCCGTTTGCCGGCAGTCGCGGGACGTTCAGTTACGGCAGCATCCCTCGTTGCTTTGGGACGGAATTTTCTGACCGCATCTTTTGCTGCGGAAGAGCGGCCGACCTTGGTCGCTTCCTTGGCTGCCGGACGACTGCTCCTCGCTGGCTTTGCCGCTCCCGGACGGGCACTTCCGGCACTGCTCTCGGCTGCTGCGGGTCTGGAACCAGCTGCAGAACGTGCTCCTGCCGCAGGCCGGGCGGTTGAAGGGCGGGCACCTGCTGCTGGGCGAGCAGTCGCCGCAGGTCTGGCACCAACAGCCGGTTTCCGTTTAACGAATGGTGTCTTGGCCGGGCGATCCTTTTGCGGTACGGCTATGCTGACGACGATGCAGCGGTCAATCAGATAGGTACCATCCAGGGTTTCGACGACCTCGTCCAGATTGACTTCGGACAGCATCCGCACGTAGCCGCAGCGCTTGAATTCGCCGGTCTGTTCGTCAACGATCAGGTGGACCGAGGTGACGACACCCATGATTTCAAAAAGTTTGCGCAGGTCTTCTTCGGTCGCCTGCTCTGAAATGTGTCCAACGTAGAGTTCTTTTGCCATGGTGTGATCCTTATAAGTAAATGCAAGATGCGATGGAACCTTACCACCCCCAACCCCTCCTTAGCAAGGAGGGGAGTTATGAAGTCCCCCTCCTGTTTCAGGAGGGGCTAGGGGTGGTAAGGTTTTGATCTGTTTTTATTTCTGTTGTCTGTTAATAGCGAATGGTCCCCACGCTTGGTCGATCGACATCAGCTCCAGCGTGTTGACGTTGACATGAGGCGGCTGGCTGGTTACCCAGCGCACCGTTTCGGCGATGTCTTCCGCGGTAAGCGGCTCGGTCCCCTGGTACACGTCGGCGGCCTTGTCGTCGTCTCCTTTGAAACGAACCTTTGAAAACTCGGTTTCCGCCATGCCGGGCTGAATGCAGGATACCCTGACTCTGGTCCCGAGCAGGTCGCAGCGCAGATTGCGGGAAAACTGGGTGACGAACGCTTTGGTGCCGCCGTAGACATTGCCCCCCGGATAGGGCCAGGCACCGGCGGTGGAGCTGATGTTGACGATATGACCTCGATTGCGCTCGACCATGCCGGGGAGGATAAAACGGGTGCAGTACATGACACCCTTGATGTTGGTGTCCACCATGGTGTCCCAGTCATCCAGATTGACCTGATGGGCCGGTTCCAGACCCAGGGCCAGGCCGGCGTTGTTGATCAGAATGTCGATGGTACGAAAGCGCTCCGGCAACCCTTCAACCGCTCCCTGTACCGCTTCGCGGTCGCGTACGTCCAGCGGAATGATATGGATGTCGGCGTGCGGGGCCAGCTCCTTCTGAAGCTTCAGTAGCGGGTCGATCCGCCGGGCGGTCAGCACGAGGCGATTGCCGTCTGCGGCAAAGATGCTGGCGCAGGCAGCGCCGAATCCGGATGACGCGCCGGTTATGAAGATGGTTTTCCCGCTCATGATTCCTCCTGAAGCAAGCCGTAGACCGCATCCTGCAGTTGATCCCGTCCGATTCCCCTCTGTTCGCACAGGGCCAGTAGTTCTTCCGGCAACGGGGCGCAGACGGTCAATGCTCCGGCCTCTTCCCGAACCAGTATCGTCCGGAATGAATGCAGGGCAAAACCGGCGAGTTCCGGCATATCGCCACCGCCATAGCGTTTGTCAGCCACCACCGGGTGCCCGATGGCTGCCAGATGGCGGCGGATCTGGTGCATCCGGCCGCTGATCGGAGTGACCGCCAGCAGGGAACAGTTGTCACCTGACAGGAGCACGCGGTAACGGGTTTCGGATTCCTTGTCGTCCAGCGGTTCGGTGATGGTCCCGCTCTCTTCGGTTGTTCCCCACACCAGCGCCAGATACAGTTTGTCCAGTCCGGTATCCTTGACCTGGCGGCCATAAATCCCGGCGGAACTGGAGCTTTTAGCCAGAATAACCGTCCCGGATGTGCCGCGGTCGAGGCGGTTGACCGGGTAGAGTTTACAGGCGGTGTCGCGACCGGTCATGTACGTCTGGCCAAACTCCACCAGATTTTCCTCGCATTCCGCGGTACGGTGCATCGGCAGTCCTGCCGGTTTGTTGACGATGGTGATCTGCCCGTCTTCGTAGAGGATGTCCAGTTCAGGCCTGATCGATGTAATATAGCCGACCGTGGCAGCGCTCTCCTTGAGGGTGACGATGTCGTGGAGCGCCAGCAGCGTATCATGGTTTGTCGTGGTGCCGTTGAGTTTGGCTGCGCCGCTTTTGATCAGTTTGCGGGCGTAGCCGAAGGGAGATGTTGGCATCAGGGTTCGCAGGAAGCTTTCCAGGCGGCGGCAGTGGTCGTGGTGGCTGATTTCGTAAGAGAGCATGATTGTGTGGGGTGTTTCAGGTAAGAGAAATGCCGCGATCCCGCATCAGGTTCTTGAGCGAGCGGTCATAGGTGCGTTCACCGGCTGGGGTGAACATGCAGCCGGTGGCTTCGCTCTTGTCGCGGTGGAAGGCGACACACTGGCAGCAGTTGCCACGCCGGGGACAGGCGGGGGTGTAGGTGCATTTACAGTCGGCGCCGGTTCTTGAACATGACATGTGACTCTCCGTAGTGTTAGAGGGGTAATGGCTAGACAACCAGACGATCATCCTTGTAGCCCGCGTTGACTTCCAGCGCTTCATTCAAGGAGCGGATGGCAACTTCAATCTGGCTGTCATCCGGTTCGCGGGTCGTCAGACGCTGCAGGGCCAGGCCGGGGGTGATGACCATTTTGACGAGTGGGTGGCTGTCGTGGGTAGCGCTCCATTTGAGGAATTCGTAGGAAATTCCGGCGATCATCGGCAGCAGCACTATTCGCGACCCGGCCTTGAGATAAAACGGCCAGAGCTTGGGAATCAGGGAAAACACAGCGATACTTACCAGCATGACGATCAGCAGGAAACTGGTGCCGCAGCGTGGATGCAGGCGCGGGTAGCGGCGCACATTCTCAATGGACAGTTCAACGCCGTCCTCGAAGGCAAAAATGGATTTGTGTTCGGCACCGTGGTACTGGAAGACCCGCTGGATATCCTCCATGCGCGAGATGCCCCAGATGTAGGCGAGGAACACGATGACACGGATGACGCCGTCCACCAGGTTGAAGACTATGTTGTTGTCGCCGATAACCGGTGTCAACAGTTTGGTCAGGTAGAGCGGGAACAGGAAGAACAGGCAGATGCCGAAGCCGAAGGCAATTGACATGGTGCCGGCCATGGCCCAGGAGGAGAGTTCGCTTCCCCCCTCTTTATCGCCGTCCTTTTTCTTTTCCTTCTCTTTGTCTTTTTCCTCCTCGGTCATCGCTTCGTTGGCGGAAAAATTGAGTGCCTTGATGCCGATGATCAGGGAGGTGAAGAGCGCCACTGCTCCCCTGATTATGGGAAGTTTGACGATCGGAAAACGCTCGGAGAGCGGTACGACCAGCTCTTTCCGGACGACTATTTCGCCATCGGGGCGGCGAACGGCAATAGCAACCGAGCGGGGCGCGCGCATCATAACCCCTTCAATGACTGCCTGACCGCCGACATGTATCTTATCCATGGAGCTCACTTCCTGTTAGTTCAGATTCTTGTAAAATTTCCTGACTTCATCCATCTGGCCGCAGCAGAATTGCCCTTCAGGGCACGGGGCGTTGACACAGCCGGGGCCGGCATCGCGGAAGATGATGGGTGCAATATTTTGTGCCAGTCGCAGCATCTCGATACTCATTTCGCGGATTTCCCACTGGGCGCGCTGGCAGCAGCGCAGGGCGAAGAAGTGGAGCAGTTCGCGGGCGTTCATGGTCATGATAATTTTGGTTTCGGTGGCGTTGGGGAGGATGTAGCGGGCATCCTCGGCCGGAATCCCCATGTCGATCAACTGGGCATAGGCCTTGTGCACAGTTTCCGACATGAAGGCGAATATCTGGCGCGCCTCGGCGTTTTCGGCGATAGTGTCCGGCATGATGGAGGTAAATTCCTCCTTGTGCGATACGTAGCGCTGGGACTGTTGGGAAAACGAGGCAATGCGGTGTCGGACCAGTTGATGGGTGGTGACGCGCGAAATTCCTTCAATGCCGAAGGTGAAGGTGGCATGTTCAAGCACAGAGTGGTGCCCCAGCGACATGACCTTGTCGAGGAACGTCTCGATATCTGACGCTGCCAGTTTCTCACGCAACTCGTCAATTGATGCGGGTGAGTAACAGAGACGGGCAGCCAGCGCCACGGTATGTTCGGGATTGGGGGTGTGTTCGATCAGGGTGACATTCATGGTGTCCTGCGCGAGCCATGCTCAGAGGTAGCAATGGTCATTTCAGAAACTGGCATGCTCTTATCAAAGTAGTGGCTCCTGACGATAATCCGAGGTGTCAGGAGAAAAAAAAGGGGATTTGCCTCGCGACAAAGCCCCTCACTTTAATGTGCGAAACGGTGGCTTACGCCTGGCCGTAACGTTTTTTGAAGCGCTCAACACGTCCGGCAGTGTCAATCAGTTTCTGCTTGCCGGTGTAGAACGGGTGGCATGCAGAGCAGATCTCGGTGCTGATCTCTTTTTTGGTGGAGCGTGTCTGGAATGAATTACCGCACAGGCACTTAACGGTAATCTCGGAATACTCTGGGTGGATACCTTCTTTCATCTCTTCCTCCTTCAATGGTGCTTTACAGCGTAAAGTAATCAGTCGTGAGCAGTAAGGGCTGATAATAGCTAGTTATAAAAAATTTTGCAACTCTTTATTTTGACATTGAATCCAGAAATGCCTGATTGGTTTTGGCTTCGGAAAGCTTGTCCAACAGGAATTCCATGCTGTCCACCACATTCATGGGGTGAATAATCTTGCGCAGAATCCAGATACGATTCAGAGAAGTTTTTTCGATCAGCAGTTCTTCCTTGCGTGTTCCCGACTTGTTGATATCGATGGCCGGGAAGGTGCGTTTTTCGACCAGCTTGCGGTCGAGATGCAGTTCCATGTTGCCGGTGCCCTTGAATTCCTCGAAGATGACTTCGTCCATCTTGCTGCCGGTATCGACCAGCGCGGTAGCGATGATGGTCAGCGAGCCTCCTTCCTCGATGTTACGGGCGGCGCCGAAGAAACGCTTCGGTTTCTGCAGGGCGTTGGCATCAACACCGCCGGTCAGGATCTTGCCGGACGGCGGCAGTACGGTGTTGTAGGCGCGGGCCAGGCGGGTAATCGAGTCGAGCAGGATGACGACGTCTTTTTTATGCTCCACGAGACGCTTGGCTTTTTCGATGACCATTTCAGCAACCTGGACGTGGCGGGTAGCCGGTTCGTCAAAGGTTGACGAAACAACTTCGCCGTTGACCGAACGCTGCATATCGGTCACCTCTTCCGGGCGCTCGTCGATCAAGAGGACGATCAGGTACACTTCCGGATGGTTGGCGGCGATGGAGTTGGCGATGTTCTGGATCAGGACGGTTTTACCGGTGCGTGGCGGTGCGACGATCAGGCCGCGCTGTCCTTTGCCGATGGGGGCGACCAGTTCAATGACACGCATCGGCATGTTTTCGGAGGTCGTCTCAAGCGTGAGTTTTTCCTGCGGATAGAGCGGCGTCAGGTTGTCAAAGAGGATCTTGTCACGGGCCACTTCCGGTGACTCATGGTTGACCGATTCGACCTTGAGCAGGGCGAAGTAGCGCTCTCCCTCTTTGGGAGGTCTGATCTGGCCGGAAACCGTATCGCCGGTGCGCAGGTTGAAGCGTCTGATCTGGCTGGGAGAAACATAGATATCGTCCGGACCCGGCAGGTAGTTGTAGTCAGTGGCTCTCAAGAAACCGAAACCATCCTGAAGCGTTTCCAGGACACCTTCGCCGAAGATGGAGCCGTTCTGCTCGGTCTGGGCGTTCAGTATTGCAAAGATCAGATCCTGTTTGCGGAGGCTCGATGCCCCCTCAATGTTGAGATCCCGTGCGATGGTGTTGAGTTCACTGATTTTCTTGCCTTTAAGTTCCTGTAAATTCATCTGTTCTCCTGCGAAGTGTCGTTCTTGATATGGGGAAGTTGCATTGATAGAATTATTTTTGTCCGGGGGATGTTTGATTTGGCTGCAGCGATGAAACCTGACATAGCCGGAGTAATGCTCAAAGAGCGGATGTATGAGTTTTCAGAGGTTCAATTAGCTAGTGTGTATGAGAAGTCTTGGGATCTGTTCGGTTACCAGGTTGTTTAATCTGAGGTGTTGTGACGTTACCCTTTATTTTCAGGGCTTGTCAATAAAAAACAGCACAAGTTGCCGTGTAATGGTCATTATTTCCTCTTCAAAAGCTCGTTGACCACAACGCCCGCCATAGTCAGTCCGAAGATGGAGGGAATATACGAGATGCTACCGAGAATCACCCGGCGATGCTCGCAGCGGAAGGTCTGCTCGGCCCGGTTGGGGCAGATGCAGTCGGCGCCGCACGCGCTTGAGGTCGCCGGATCAAGTTCCCGGTGCAGTTCGGTGGAGTAGACTACCTGTACGCCGGAGGTGATGCCCCGGTCTTTCAGTATCCTCCTCATGCTGCGGGCCATGCGGCAGTTCTTGCTGGCTGAAATGTCGGACACCTCGATCTTGGTCGGATCAAGTTTGTTGGCCGCTCCCATGCTGGAAATGACCGGGATGCCCTGCTGGCGGCAGAAGGTGATCAGCGCCGCCTTGGCCGTGAAATGGTCGATGGCGTCCAGTACGTAATCGGGGCGGGGCGTCAGCAGGCGCTCGGCGTTGTCTCCCGAGAAGAACTCCTTAACCGGAAGGATCTCGGCGCCCGGGTTGATGTCGCGCAGGCGGACTGCCATGGTCTCGACTTTCGGCTGGCCGACGGTGCTGGTGAGCGCATGGATCTGGCGGTTGAGGTTGGTCAGGCAGATGTCGTCAAAATCGACCAAGGTAATTTTGCCGACCCCGGCGCGCCCAAGGGCTTCCGCGGCGTAGCTGCCGACGCCGCCGATGCCGCAGATCATGACGTGACAGTTTGCCAGAGTGGATAAGCCGGAGGTTCCAATCAGAAGCTCGGAGCGGGAAAAGCGATGAAGTGCCATGGTGTTGGTTTGTCCTGTTTTCTTTCGTAGTGCTACACAATTATGTGTGCAAAGTCAGTGTCTTCGGAGATGCGCGCCGGCCCATAGCCGACGAAATCGCCGTCGATCTGGATGGGATGTGTCCCCAATATCTCAAAACCGGAAGCGTTCACCCTTGTCAGGTTCCCGTTCCTGTCCGCCCGGTTCCGGAACAGGTCGAGAGCGCAACTCAGATAGGTACGGCGGCTGTTTCCCGTTATGCAGACAGCTGAAAGGCCGGGGGAAAAAGGACTGCTGCCGGGTGACAGGATGAAATCGCCTCCGTAGCGGGCGGCATTGCAAATAATGGCGGTATGACAGGAAACCTCGCCCTGTTCGGACTTCAGCGTGAAGGTGGCCGTGTCCCAGTTGATCGCCCGCTTCAGTGCCGACAGTGCATAGGCGCCCTGGCGGAGATATTTCTTTGCCAACGGCCACACATCCCTGACAACGGCTCCGTCCAGACCGATCCCGGCCATGAGCAGGAATCTGAGCGAACGAGTTTCCATGTCCAGTACCCCGACGGACAGGGAGCGTGTCCTGCCGGCAATGATCTTGTCAACGCCGTCTGCAATGGAGGTTATGCCCAGTTCGGCGGCCAGCACGTTGGAGGTGCCGAAGGGGAGCACCGCCAGCGTGGCCGTGCCCGGCTTTATGCCGTTAACCACCGCGTTGAAGGTGCCGTCGCCCCCGGCGACAATAACCAGATGCGGTTCCTGCTGTTCGTTGATAACGGCACATCGGGCAAAAATATCCGTTGGTGTGCGGACCTGCAAAACCTCGGGGATGATGGCGTGGGCGTGCAGCTTGTCCAGGGTGTACTGCAGGTGCTCGGCCGAATGGTGCCCGGATAAAGGGTTGACGAAGAGATATGTTTTCATGGTTTCCCTGCCGTCGGCCTGTTGGTGAGTTGATTATGCTTCAGGCGCGTTTCAAACTGCTGAATGACCGCTTTCAGGTGCCGTTCCATATCTGTTGCCGGTACGCCACCGTTCGTCAGGATATTGTGTTCGAGGAGCTGGTCGTTCTCGTAGTTGTACAGTGCATTGTTTTTCTCGCCGTCAAACGCCAGCAGGTAGTCGTCCTGGAAATACTGGTAGATGCCGCTCATATAATTTACCGCAAAACCTTTGGCGGACGGATCGAACACGCTTGTGCCAAAAGCCGTGAAAGGCTGGTTAATGCCAAGGTAGTCAAGTACCGAAGGGGTGATGTCTGTTTGCTGGGTTACCCGTTTGCTGACCCCCTTCAGTGCGCTGTTTCCGGGGTGATAAAAAATCAGCGGTATCCGGTATATTCCCGCTTTGGTGCCATACACAGGCGATTGTGTTATTGCCGTATGATCGGCTACAAATACAAAGAGCGTGTGCTTGTACCAAGGCATTTTTTCGATTGTATCGAAAAAACGTCCCACGGCAAAATCGGTATAGCTGATCGACTTTGTCAGGGGGGTGGGAGCTGCCGCAAATTTTTGCCGGTACCGTTCGGGAACGGTGTACGGATGATGGGACGAGAGGGTGAATACGGAGCTGAAAAAAGGCTCCGGAAACGAGTTGAGTCGCGATGCATAGAACTGGAGGAACTCTTCGTCGAAGATGCCCCATTTGCCGTCAAAGGCTTCCGGTCCTTGATACTCATTCTTGCCGACGTAATTCTGCACACCCGCCAGGCGGGAAAATTCATCAAAGCCCATGGTGCCGTTCCGCCCGCCATGGAAAAAAGACGTGTGATAGCCGTGCTCAGTAAGAATGGTAGGGAGGGCTGCGATGTTGTTGCCTGAATAGGACGATGATATGTAGGGGTCGCTCATAAGCGACGGGATGCCGGCAAAGATGGCTGGCAGGGCTTCGATTGACTGTTTGCCGTTGGCAAAGGCGTTTTCAAACACCAGACCCTTTCTTATAATCCGGTCCAGGTTGGGAGTGTAGCCCTTGCCGTTATTGAGGGCGCCGACAAACTCCTTGGAAAAACTTTCCAGGATGATGATGACGACGTTGTCTTTGTTGGATGTTCTTGTGTGACTGAACTTGTGGTCGGGAGAATACTGTTTCGACAGTTCGTTTTCCGTGAAATATTTTTTCGGGTTTACCGAGCGCTTTTTGGCCGTGAACATAATACTGAACGGAGTGTTAATGAGAAGCGGAATGTTATGTGTTTGTGTATATCGTGCGGCAGAAATCAACCGGATCGGTTTCAGTCCTGTTCCCCGTGCCGCCAGAAACAGCACCCCTGAAAGAAGAATGAACGTAAGAAGTGCCACGATGCGGCTTTTTGCGGTGAATGAATACGAATCCGGTTTTCGATACAGAAATTTCTGGTAACAATAGATCCCACCGGCAATAAAGACTACCCAAATTACGCCAATGTACCAGAAATCATGAATGAATTGCGGGAAAAGGACAGCCACGTCATTACTCATGAAAATGAAGGAGAACAGGTCGGCTGTTGAACGCTTCCCAATGTATTTGAAGTACTCGGAGTCGCCAAGATTAAGAAGCAACAAGGTTGCATTAAACAGAATGAAGATAACGTTTGTAAAACGAATGTAATTTGGTTTTGCAATAAACTTGAATGGAAGCAGAAATGCGATTAAAAACGGCAGATTGAAAAAGATGATGGCGGAGAAGTCAAAGCGTATTCCAAAGAAAAAAATCTTAAGAAGTTCCGGTGTGGGGATGTCGGAAAAAGTCGCGGTATTCAACGTGTAAAATACTAGCCTGCTCAGGGTGTATAAAACTCCCAGCACAAGCAATTTGCCGAGCAGGTTTGCTATGTGTCTGAAATAGGGCTTCATCTGAGCAACGAACATGCTGGTCTTCATGTGAATGGTAATCCTCTTATGTCTCTATTTATAAAAGCGGTTACTCTTTTGAATCGCGTTAAGAAAGGCCGCTTTGTTCACTTTCTCTTTTGGCAGTTCATTCAGGTTGAGGTCTGTGTAGCTGATAGTGCCATTGAAATTTCTGGTAGCCATCTGATTGCCGATAATCACGGCAAAATTCTCCTGAGTCCCGGCAATATGCCAATCTCTAGGAGTTGCGTCTGTGAGCAGGCGCCCCATGCTGTAATCTTCTATGGGGGTGTTTATCCCTAATGTCTCTGTAAGGATAGTTGGCGCAATATCAAAATGGGTGGTCGTGTGAGTGTACACACGGGGTTGCGTATGAGGCATCTTCACGATAAGCGGAACGCCGATCTGAGCCTTGGTAAAATTACCATTATGTCCCCAGTAGTTCTTCCCATTTTCATTAAACTCCTGCCCATGGTCACCGGTTATTACGACAATCGTATTATCCAATAATTTCTGTTCTTTCAGCGATGTTAGGACACGCCCGATTTGAATGTCGTCATAGTTTACGCAGTTCTTGTACAAGTTGAAAAAAGGTTCAGCGTCTTTGCTGTTGCCCAGACTCATGTAGTCGGCATAGTTCCCTGATGGTTTGAATTTCTTTGGGTAGTTTTCCGGCATGCTGATAGCGTGGGGCAAATCGTAAAAGAGAAACGCAAAGAAGGGTGATTTCCCCGGCTTTTTTATGAATTCGATGAATTTATCAGATAGTAACGCGTCTCTTTCCATAACTGTTCCCTCTCCAACATAAAGAGGCAGATTTGGAACTGTTCCGAAAACAGTCTTGTCAAAGGGAGGACTTGCGATACTCGCTGTGGTAAAGGAAGCAATCTGGTAGCCTCGTTTTTGTAATTCGGTAATCAGGACAGGATGTATTTGTGCCGGCATAAAATTTTGCCAGTAGGTAGGCGGAATTGCATAGAATAATGAAAATATTCCACCACGTGTGCCGTTACTGCCGCTCAGGTGATTACTAAAGACAACGCTGGTATCGGCAAAGGCGGAAATATGAGGGCAGACATCGCGTGTGAAGGTGCGATAGTTCCACGAGTCGATTACGATAAAGATGACGTTGTAGCCAGAACCCTTGTTATTTGATGTCAAGTATTGCCTCGGGTAGTTGATATCTCCCGATGTTTTTAGATTGTCCAGTCCTTTTTGCCGCTCGGCATCGATTAATCCATGTTTTACGAAAAACGAATTGGCTGACAGCGGATAATTCAGCGGGTATGAAAGGGCGGCCCGAACAACTGCTCCTGATTTCCCGGTCGCAGCCCACACATGAATGCCATTGGCAAAGAGTTGGCAGGAAAAAATGAATACTAATATATACCGCCATTTGCAGGTATGATTTTTCAGTTTTCCTGCCAGCATGTTTAATGAAAGGTAAACGGTAAACAGTATGACGATTGTCAGTAACGCCTTGATATACAACATCTTGTCGAACACAAAGGTTTGACCGGCATCAGGCCCTGTCAGCATATCTACAACAAATCCGTTGATATGGAATCTATACAATTTGTATACGAATATATCGAGGATCAGGTAGATGTTAAACAGCGTAAAGAGAAATGCCACGACAATTGAAGGGAACTTTTTCTTCTGAAACAATAATTGCAAGGGGAGAAAACCCACCAGCCAGACAACGAGCAGCAGTGTGCCAAAATGGGCCGGGCCGTCCAGAAAAAGAAAACACCACGTCAATAAATCGAAATTTTTGCCAGTTGCACTAAAGTCAAAATAAAAGAAAGATTGCAGGAAAATAACTGTCAGGCTGAAAAGAAAGAACCAACCTGATCTCGAAAATATGGTTTTAAGCATAATACGTTGCCTCGTTTGTTTCTGGTATCAATGTTTTTGTGCACAGAGCCGCTGTCTGTCCTCATTACTTAAAAGCGTGAATACTGCTGATACAAATTCTGGAGGTAAGCCTGTCCGTCTTTGAGCGTTTCTGCGGACTGCTTGTCTGTCTGTTGCTGATTGTCCATAAGGATGGTTTTGTTTGCTGTCGTATTGTACAGAACGATCTGCCCATTGGTTAACATGGCAAAACCGCCGGAAAAAATATAGAAGGCAAAGTTGTTCCGGTTTGTGTTGAACAGGTTGTTGCTCCAGACAAACTCCTTCTCCGGCAGGTTTAGTTGGCTGCAAATGGTTGCCGGAATGTCAGACTGAGAACCGGTCACGCCTCTCTTGCTGCCGCGCAGATCCTTCCTGATAACGTCACCATAGAGAAGGAGCGGAATTCTGTAGCGTTCGGGGTAGGTGTTCTGTCTGTGTAACGGCAGGATACTGCCATGATCGGCAACTAAAATGAACAGGGTGTTTTTGAACCACGCTTGTGTTCGAGCATTATCAAAGAATGTTTTCAGGCTTTTATCGGTGTAGTGAACGGCATTTTTGAATAGGGACGGTTGGTCATTGCCTTTGAAAACGGTGTTCATCGGGACTTCAAATGGTTCATGGCTGCTGATTGTCAGCATGGCACTGAAAAACGGTTCGGATTGACGAGATAGATCGGACAGGACCCGTTCAAAGAGAATGTGGTCATGAACGCCCCACTTCGAGTTCAAATCCTTTGCTTGAAATGAAGATTTGTCGGTAATTGCCTCAAATTTAGAATGGACAAAGAAGGCATTCATGTCATCAAAATGGGTGTCACCCCCATAATAAAATGATGTGGCGTATCCGTTTGCCTTGAGAGTTCCCGCCAGGGTCGGCAAGCGCTCCATTTTATTTGGCCGGTTCAAAATACTACCCTCCGGAGTTGAGGGGAAGCCGCTCAATATGGCCGCAATTCCAAATGACGTCCGGTATCCGTTTGCGTAAAAATCAGTGAACAGGATTCCTTGCGCAGCCAATTCATCAAAATAGGGAGCAATGCCTTTTTCCGCACCGAGCGATCCAATCACGTCGGCTGTCCAGCTTTCCAGGATGATGACAATAATGTTTGGTCTGGATGTTGTCAGGATGTGTTCCGTGTCGTTAGGGCGTTTGCCGCCCATGAGGCGATCAATCCGTTCATGCATTTCATCGTCGCTCATATAGACGAACTGGTTGTTTTTATGTTTAAAAAAATGCTTCAGGTCATACATCAGATTCCAACTGGCGTTCAAGGCGGCATGATTGGCAAATTGAAAGTTTGAAAAATAGGCAAAGCCCGGATTCATGGGGGCAAGTCCTGTTCCGCCACGTATGGCAAGAACTAGGATTCCGGAGCAGACGATAAACAGGATGAAACGTGAGACCACAACGGAAAATGAGCGGGATGATACTGCAAAAGAGAGTCCGAATACCTTTCTGTACAGAAAATAACCGGCCAGAGAGAGGCCGATACAGATGGCGACCAGCAGCAGGATCGGAGAGGATGACATGGAGGCCAAGGCCTCTTTTGGATATCTCAAATATCCTATCGCCAGGGCGTTTAGTTTTGTTCCCCAGGCACGGTAAATCTCCATGTCTGAGGTCGTTATCAATGCCACAAGCATCAGCATGAAAGTGGTATAGCCGGTAATCACCTTTTTTGTGTACTTCGAGGGGAACAGGGTATGGATAAACCAGATCAGTAACGGAATTACTCCCAGATAGCCTGCGGTTGAAAGATCAATGCGAAAGCCGTAGAAGAAGGCACCCATTACGGTCGTTGCGGGAACTGTTTTGAGTTGAGTTGCATGATAAAGAATGAATACAGCCCGGCAGAGCAGAAAGTACACGAGCCAGAAGGCGGAATAACGGGCAATAAACTGAAAGAAACTTTTTCCTTCGGCCAGAAATGCAAGAGCAAAATGCTTCAATTGTATGAGACCCTTTTTTTACGTTGATATGGTTTTAGGGACATGAAAATTGTTGATTTACCGTTTCACGTAGGGGCGAATAATCATTCGCCCCTACAGATAGTTTCATCGGTCCTGGAGTTGTTCCAATTTCAGCACGACATCTGAAGGAGTAATGCTTTCAATACATGCGCAACGTTTGTCATGACGACATTGCCGGCACTGCTTCTCGTTGACAAGATATCCTGCCCGCATGCCCAGCGGCGACCAACGGCCGGGATGAATCGGCCGCATCGGCGCGAAGAGCCCCACAGCCACTTTTCCAAGCGCGGCAGCGATGTGCAGCGGTCCGGTGCTTGCAGCCACCAGTCCATCGGCATTATAAATAAATGCAATAAATTGTTCGAGTGCCATTTTTCCGGTGATATCAGTTACGTTGCTTCCCCACGATTTTATCTGCGCCTTGAGAGCCAACCCATCTTCGGAACTGCCGGAGATAAAAATGTTATAGCGATCATGTGGTAATAATCGTATGAGTTCGCTGAAGTTGTCGAGTCCCCATTCCCGGGCGCTTCCCTTTGATTTTGGATGGAGGATTACATTGAATCGCTGAGGGTCAAGCAATTGAGAGTATGAGCTGTCGAGTACAACTGGCCGGGTCAATCCGGTCAACGATGCCAGTTCAGCGAGTGAAGGGGTGTGGTTAATGCCAAGGGGGGCAAGAAGCCGGGCATTCAGTTGGGCTTCATGCAGGGGGGATCTTTTTCTGCCCACATGTACTAATTTATTGCAGTACAACCAGTGATAAAAGCGATGCGAAGTGCCAATACGAAGCGGAATCTTGCATTGGTATGCAATGTTAGCCAGTTCCCTGTCAGGGAATACGTGCACAATGGCGTCGGCCTGCAGTGCCTTGAAATACTCAATTCTCTTTTGGGAAGATTGCCCGGAAAATTCGTCCCAGTTGATAAATGTATCGACGTGTTCGCAGGCGGAAATGACCGGACCGGTGTACGTCCGGCCGATAAACCAGATGCGTACTCCTGGATACAGTTTTTTCATCAAACCGGCAAGCGGGAGGGTCAGAACGACATCACCGATACTGTCCGTGCGGCTTATAATCAGCTTTTTAATTATCAAGGGATGTTCCGGATGCAGAAGGAAAGGGTGGTTTTGGCGATTCACTGTTCTGCATTTCCCACGCAATAAGGTACTTGTAGAAATTGTGATGCAGGCTGGTCAGCGAGATGATAAACCCGGGGAAACCATCCAAAAAACCAGCTTTGACAATGTAATGTTTTATGAAGCACCAGAGCGGATTGGTAAACAACATGTAGAGCCTGACCTTTTTGCCCCGTTTGCAAAGAGATTGGGCGCCAAGTGCGGCGTAATGCACCCCTTTAGTCATATGCTGCTCATAATTGATATACGTATAGTGAAACGCATCCCCTTCAATTCTTTTGACCGGTTCCGGGCACTCCAGGGTTTCGTGGACATCCTGACCGGTCCAAACCGCTTTTTCGCGCCTGACGAGCCGAGTGCACCAATCCATGCCCCAGGCATGTTTTATCCAGTGCCCCATAAAAAATGATATTCGCTTTATTTTGTATCCGTTGCATTCGTTACTTTTTATTGCAGCAGCAATATTATCGCGGAGACTTCCGGAAAGAACCTCATCGCAATCCAGAAACAGCACCCATTGGCAGGAACATTTTTCTAGTACGGAGTTTTTTTGTGCGACAAAGCCTTTCCAGTCCTCAGAATATACTTTGGCCCCCATTGATTCTGCGATCACGACCGTATTATCGGTTGAACGGGAATCGACAATTACAATCTCGTCGGCAATGGGAAGAACACTTTCAAGGCATTGCGCAATGCGTGCTTCTTCATTGTAGGAGATGATGGCGACTGCGAGGGAGGATGTTTTGTGGTTTGTTTTAATGGTCACATTTTTCCCAATGATACGTTTCAAATTGATTTGTTGTTGCTACTTATCGGTTTTAGTATCTTTTTAAGGTGGCGTCCTCGGGTTTAGTGGTTTGTTTGCGATTCAATGTTCCATAAACACTTTATTAAACTTATCCATTACTCTTTTTGGTGAGAATAAATCAGAGTAGCAGTCCCAGTTACAATGTGGATTTGGTATGAAATTCTGTAAAAGTGAATATAACTCATCTTTAGTTTTATACAGAATGGCTTTATCGCCTAAAATATTGAGATGTGATTTTTCCTCGCTTTCAGACCAAGTGATTATGGGTTTGTTTTTTATTGAAAACTCGCCAATAGCTAGTCCAAAGGTTTCACCCCGACGACGAGCATGAATGTAGGCGTCGCAAGTATTTATAAATTTTACTTTGTACTCAACATTGATATTGGGGGGTAAAAATATGATATTATTATATGGCCTGAAAAAGCTCTTTTTTACGAACGGATTTGTGCCAAGAAATATAAAATATAGGTCTTTTCTCTTTCTAGCCAATTTTGCAATAGTTTGAGTTACGAAACCGATATCAAACGTATCTGCCCCCCCGTGTCTTCCAAAAACAATTGCGTCCTTAGGAATATTGAGTTCTTTTCTTAAATCTCCTGAATGCTCAGGGAGATTAACAATATGTGGTACATAGGGTGATTTGCCTTGTGTCATAACTTCTGATAGCCATTCTGAAACATAGGCATAAACATCTCCATGAGGTTCATAATTCTTAAAAACAGTATGAATGCATGTTTTGCAGTTACTAACCTCAATTCCATCTTTCTCTCCAGATTTTATTGCATAGAAAACGTCTGCTTTTTCATGTGATACAATTTTTTCAAGATCCTCTGTTGACTCATAGCCAATAACATTGAAATTAGCTTTGAAATGATCAATTGCGCTCGAAAAATTATTGGGATTAGTTCTGTTGTAAAGGATAATGGACTCATTATTTAAAAGGGTCTGATTGTAACGGGCATAATCAAAAATTGCCGCTGAGGTGCCCCGGTAGTTGAGTTGATACTCGTGAAATATTATTTTCATATGTCAAATCCCCTTGTATAACTGCTTATTTCAAGTGAAGCAAAATCATATAAAAGACTTTAATAGCAGCTTTAATTTCTTTGTAGTTTTCAGTTTTAGTTTGGGTTGCGGGTATTTTGATTTGCATAGGCTTATTAAATCGTCAATGTTTTTCGATTCAACAAATTCGAGGCATTCCCATGTAGATGGGGTTAAAGGATGGAAATTTTCAAGGTCTTTGTAATTGCTTCGATTTAGACTTTTCCATTGCTCAAAAAAAGTTGCAATATCGAAATCATCTTTATGTGACCAGTTGCTCAATTTTGTAAAAATATCATTTGCACTTCTTGCATACGATTGATGAATTACATGGAAATCTAGGGTAAAATTACGTGTTGCAGTCTTTCTTGAGTAGGTGTATTCGGGATAGTTTGTTATCAGATAACATGTCTCATTGAATGGTTTTATTAGATAGAATCCATCCGCTTCTTCTTTAAATATATTTATCCATTTTACTGAAAAATTGACAGGAGTCTTGTGCGGATATTTTAATAAAAAAGCATGAGATTTTAAGAAACAAGTGAGCTTCTCGAAGTCATAAGGATATTCGTCGGAATCTACTTGAATATGCCATCCTCCTTTCCCCATAAAATTACCCAGCATTTGTCTTTGTCGAGTGTCGAGAACCATTGGGTTTGTATCAGGGAGGTAAAATGTATCCTTATAAAAGGAAATTTTATGGTCAACGTCCAATTCATTGAGTTTCTCAAAAAAAGAATCTGGGATTGAAAAAATATTGCCAGCCCAAGTTCTAAAGTCTTTGTCATAACAGAATGTTATTGAATCGGCATATTGATATACTTCTTTCAAAGAGTTAAGAGCAAAGAAGTAATCGTAGGATATTAAATAACCGACCTTTATTATTTTTGCGTTGTCATTCATTTTGCTCCTAACCTCCATGTTTTATAGAATATATTTAGTAGGTTAGAATATCTTTGCAGGTGCCGTGACTTTTCAATCCTTTTCCAGACAGACCGGTATACCCCGATTTTTTCTGGACAAAACAGGTATAAACCGAGCAAGGAACTTAGGCGTATTCGAATGGGGAATTCGATGTTTGGCTTAATTCCAACCTTAAAAAGTGCTGCTTCGTAATAGTGGAGTTCTGGGTTTTTTCTGACCGAGTTATAAGCATTGATCCAGAAATGTTGATTTAGTGCCACAACATGTCTGTCGATTTGGTCTGCGGCAAGATTGGATCCGGCATACGTATCAAGAATGTTTTTGCAATAGAGTCCATACTCTACAATGGCATCAAAATGCTTGTCTATTCCTATCACCTGATTGCTTTCTGCCTCATCATGGATGCAAATAAAAGCCATAGCGTTACTTTCGAAATATAACTTATCCTGAATAGCCAGAGCAAAAATCAGAGCATCGTCTGCGGCCATGCCGGTCGTAAACTGAGGATACCCGCCGATTTTATTGAACTGTTCTCTTGAAAAGAGAATTCCGGTCAAATACCTGTCTCGTTTGAAATCTGCCCGGGCGGAAACAAAATCCAATGCGGACTCCTCGGCAGGAGCATTCTGTCCAACTCGTATGACCTGGTAACATTTATCAACAAAAGTGATCCGGCTGTGCAATATGTTTGTAATGCCGCGTTTTATGACGCTCGTTAGCATTATCTCTATGAAATCAGGTGCGATATAATCATCGTCACATACAATGGTGCACCAATTTACGTCATCAGGAAATAGGTTAGTTCCTTTTGTGATTTTCTTTGCAAGTCCTTGCTGATTTATATTAACGACATGTCTTATTCGTGAATCATGAAAACTTTCGATGACCGCTTTTGTTGCGGGAAAGCAGCCTTCATCCATAATATTAATTATGATGTTTTGGTGTGTTTGCTGTATCGATGACTGTAGTGCTTTGTTGAGTTGGTCAGGTCTGTTATAGGTGGGAATGATTATCCCAACTTTGATTTCAGATATATTTTCATTCGTGATAGTGCAGATATTCGTTTTACCGGGCATAGTCGGGTTCTTTCTAGTAATGAAATTATTTTTTCTCTGACGGCATGTTCAGAGTACTCGTCATATACTAATTGCCAACCGTTTTTCCTTATTCGTTCATAGAGATCGTTGTCGTTGAATAATCTGACAACATACTCTGCAAACTGTTCGTTGTCCTTTGCAATCAGCAAATTTTGCATGTTAACGCCATAACCCTCTGCGCCAATTGGTGTTGTGACCACAGGAACACCATGTGCCATTGCTTCTCCGATTTTTCCTTTAATACCGGCGCCATAACGGAGCGGTGCTACAGAAACGGCGCTCTGCTCCAGATATGGTGCGGTGCTTTGCACAAAACCGGTCACTTCGATGCAATCGGAAGAGAGTTGACGGACACATTCCGGTGGTGAGTCTCCAACAAGTTTCAGCGTAACATCTGGAACAACTTGTAAAATTAAGGGGAAAATGTCTTTAACTAAATACATGGCTGCATCTACGTTTGGCTCGTGCATAAAACCAGCGACAAAAATCAAGGAATGGAGTTTAGGGGTCTTTTTAATGAGCGGAGGACATGAATGTATAGTGGGAATAATTACTATTTCAGCCGAAGGAATCTCTTTATACAACTCTTCCGAATCTTCGTTTGTAACCGTTATGACAATATCCGCCTTTGAATAGGCTTCAATTTCGCGCCGTTTGGTGCGATTCGTGTCTTTAATATATTTATTGTCTTTCAAGCTTTCTGGTTTGGACAGCATTCTCCTGTAGTGTACGTCCACAGTGTCCACAATCACTTTAGCGTCAGGCTGAAGGTGTCTGACAATGTCTACAAATTTTCTGCATGAGCCATAGAACTCAAAAAAAACGGCATCAAATGCATGAAGTTTTAACAGGTCTGGCAGTTCTCCTGTCAGGATGGTAACGCCGGCCTCTGCCAATTTTGTTTGGTATTTTAATGTGTCTGCTTCTCCAAAGGTTTTGCATTGATTGAGAAGGCCACTGTTATAGAAAAAAACATGTTGGGATTCAGCCAGTATCTTAATTATGCTGAAGAACCTGAGCGAGCCCGCATGCCGGTCATATCGGGGGTACTCGTGTGAAATCATTAATAAATTCATTTTTATCCTTAATGTTTTTTTTGTTATGTTGTGGATGTATCTTGCGCAATCGAGCATGCATATATTTTGCTATAAAGGAAACATCTTCCCTATAACAGGTTCTTAGAACTAAGTACGGGTTTAGAAATATATTTTTTATATTTTTTGTAAAAAGGCTTGGCCAGTTTGTAAATGGGGTACCAACGTCTGAAGTATGAATAGTTGCTATATAAGTTAATCAGATCAATAGCCTCATGTCGGCTTATTCGATGGTTTTTGTGTAGTTTCCAAATGTCGTAAATTGAATCGTATTTTAAGTAGCTTCTTACAATGTTAGAAAGTGTGACGCTGCTATGATTTAAAAAATCATCAAGAAGACGGATAACATCTATACGATCGGCGACGGTACCGCTGTTTTTTTCCGTCTGTTGCTGGCTATGAATGCGAAAAGAACAGAGTGGCTCATTGATGTAAGCAAACGCCCCTTGTTCCAAAAGGTAAAACCACATCTCAAGATCCACGATCTGTATATAGGCTGAATTGAATCCTCGTTTAGCTTGGCATTTCCTGAACATTACCACTGAGGGCTCGCCGATGAGATTCTTTTGTTTTGCAAGACAGTAATTGATAACATCGCTACCGGACATGACCCCAGTATCGAAATGAGAGGCGATCTGTTTTACCAGTGACGATTCATCAATAATGTTTCTGGCAGAACAAACCAGGGAGACATTGCTATCGCTGTCAAGTCGAGAAACCATACGGCCAATTGCATCCGGGGAAGCTAAGAGGTCATCCCCAAATACAAATTTTATATATTCACCCCTTGCTTGTGCTAGGCACAAGTTCCAGTTTTCTACCATTCCGAGGTTGATTGTGTTGATGATGAATTTAATGCGAGCGTCTTTTCTCGCATAAAATTCAATTACTTCCGATGTGTTGTCTTTAGAACAATCATCAATGATCAAAAGTTCAAAATCAGAATAATTCTGGCAGAGAACAGATTCAATAGTTTCAGCAATGTAGTTTGCGTAGTTGTATGTTGGTATGCAGATACTGACTTTTGGTGGATTCAAAGGCTCCTCCGGTCGTTTCTAGACAATGGAAGTATCTCCTGATTACCACTTGAGTGTGAATTTGTCTTTGCGTTTTTTATACTCTTTTATTAAAAACAGTGTAACCTTCATGTTGCCAATCTTACTGATAGTTCTTTGGCCTGAAACAACGATTCTCACGCAAGTAGTTTGTATGACTCGTGTCCGCATGGCCCACGAATATTTATTTATGAACTTTTTTTGCGATGTCCTGAAAGCCTCATCCTGATTCCCCCAGCTTTTATGTTTAACAAGGTATTTTATAACGTAACAGTTATATCCCAGGATATCGGCATTAAGGCAGAGATCGGTTCCGTAAAAGTGAAATCCATGTAGATCTGCGGAGGTGGAAAGCCCCGCCTTGCGTTTTATGACAAGAAAGTTTTCGTCCAACGATGTTACTTGAACAGGGATATCCCCGATGTTTTCATGCTCATTGTTGTTATTCACAAAATATTTGAAATACTTCCGAAATGTTGAAGCGCCTGCATTCCCGGCAATTGCCCAATGAGGATCCATCTCTTCCAGCTCATTAATCTTTTCGTCAAGCACGTTGATTGAATCTATTGCCAGAACATCCTGATGGCAATAAATTATAAATTTACCTTTGGCAATGCGACTGAATTTTCTATAAGCCTCATACGCGTCGAATGAATTGCTTTTTGTATTGTCTGCGTACAAAAATTCGGTAGTAAGCTTTGAAAAACCTGCAAGTTCAAAGGAACGAACCATTTCTGCGTATTCAGTCTCTGACGTTACCAACGTGCAGATAGAATATTTTATGTCTGACTCTGCAATCTTGCAGATGTTTATAGGTGTTGTCTCTGTAATATGAAACCTCAATCTCTGCCAACTGTGATGTAATTACTCGTGGTTGGCAGCAAGGTAGTTTAGGCTGCTACGGTTTTCTTTTTTCTGATCCATGATGATTGTGGGGCAATCAGTGCCATTAATCGTAGTAATACTAATCTAAAAAACTCAATTCTTATTAAGAGGCTGTTTCCCAAAGGAAAAACCTTTTTCCCAATACAATGGTTTGCCAATAGTTTTTTGCTGTTCATACCGTTCTCAAGATCTTCAATATGATGAGTAACCATTTTTGCACAGGGAAAACTTCTAAATCTCCCGCCAAAATTTGTTTGCATAAACCTCATGCTCTTCGGAATGTGGACGGGCATATTCTCTTTGATATAAATAAAGGAATACTCGTTTTCCCTCAGGTAGTTGCAAACATACGCCTCAGGATTTGAACCAAAGCGGAATATGTTGGTATTATTCTTCAAGAATTCAGTTTTTATTATGGAAAAATCAAGCCCCAAGCTCCAATATTTTTTTACCCATTCCGAGCTAGCCCAGACAGCGTCGCTGTTATCGAGCATCTTGACATAACGGTCAATCCACTCGTCAGAGAATATCCAGGTGTCGGCTTCCAGAATGATTGTATAGCGGGAGTCTGTGGGAATGTAGTCGATGCCGGCAAGTAGAAGCTGCGCATTGCCATCAATATGTCCCAAATTTTCTTCAAGCTCTATAATGCGGTCAGCACTGTTTTTTACCTGCTCAGGTATTGTAAAACCGTTTTTCTTGCCATTGCCAACTACGATAAGAAAGTAGTTGTAGCAATTCCAGTACGACCTGATGCTTTCAACGCAAACAGCCAAGTCTTCCATCCGGTCATAAACCCTGATTATCACCGAAATTATATCTTTCTTCATGCCGTTGCACCCAAGCTATTCATAAATAACCGGCTGTACGGGCCGTTTGAGCAAAGCATCTTCAAGAATTCTCAACACGTCGGCCGGGGTGGTCATCTGCATGCATCTATTGTCTTTGCACTGGTTAAATGCTTCGGTTCTGACGCATGGGTTGCACTCAATGCTTTTGGTTATCGCTACGGCCCAGCCGTTTTTACTTGCAAAAGGTCTTGTATTAAGAGGGTTGCTAGGGCCGAATATCGAAATTACCGGTGTCGAAAGGGCTGCGGCTACATGGGCAGGGCCGGTATCGGTGGTGATCAGAGTCCGACTATTGGCAAGAACGGCCATTAACTGTTGTAGTGATGTTTTTCCGGCCAGATTGATGACATTCGGGTGCTGTGCTGCAACAGCCTCGCTCAAAGTCCGCTCGCTTTTTTCACCAATCAGTACAATGCGCATCTCCGGGTACTGAATGGCTAACAGGTTAACCAGTTCGCGCCAATGGGATTCCGGCCATGATCGCAACGCAGGCTTTCCTTGTGCCAGCAGGCTGTTGCCGGGGTGGAGGCAGATATATTCTTGCGAAGTTCCGATTAGGGCAGGAATGTCGATATGATTGGGGGGGCGTAATGATGGCTCGGCATTTTGACACAGAGCAGCAGGAATTCCTTGGGCAAGGGTATAACGCAGATAATCCACGTAATGCTGTTTACCCAGCTTGTACTCAAGCGGCAACGGTGCAGCAGTAATTTTTTGTGATGCCCGTAGAAACCACATAAGGCTGTTAAAATGTGAGCTTGTTTCCAGATTGATTGCCATATCATATGGCATCTTCATTGATTTCAGCAAAACAGCACGTTTTGTTTTACAGAACAAAAGCGGAACGGCTCGGTGATCGATCTCAAAAATAGTTCCGATGCGCGGATCATGCTCAAATAATACCCGCATCCCTTTCTTGATGATGATGTCGATGAGTGTATCTTTGCCTAATAAAGCCTGAACAGGTTCAAAGGCGGTGGTTCCCCACACCGTATCGCCAAGACGACCGGCCCGGATGACAAGGGCGCGTTTGGTATGGCTGCTTTCATGATTCATGTAGATGTTACCTCAACAGCACGTAGTTTTGATTACTATTTCAATGGGCTTGTCAGGCATCAATTTTCTTTTCACTTCCAAATTGCTGCGAGCAAAGGCGGCTGTAGAGCTCATTGTTTTCCAAAAGTGCGGTGTGCGATCCGCTTTCAACAATTTTCCCCTTTTCCAGAACAACAATCTTGTCAGCATGGATAACGGTGGAAAGTCTGTGGGCGATCACAAATGTGGTGCGATCAGCCATCAGGTTTTCCAGCGCTTTTTGCACCATCTGTTCACTCTCTGTATCAAGCGCGCTGGTCGCTTCATCAAGAATCAGGATTGGGGCGTTTTTGAGGATTGCCCGGGCTATGCAGATCCGTTGCCGCTGCCCACCGGACAGTCTGATGCCGCGATCACCTATGCTCGTCTGGTAACCGTTCGGCATTTCCATGATGAAGTCATGGGCGAAAGCCGCTTGTGCTGCTTTGATTATTTCATCATCGGTAGCGCCCGGTTTGCCGTAGCGTATATTGTTTGCTACGGTGTCATGGAAGAGGATTGTTTCCTGGTCAACAAGAGCTATGTGTTCCATCAAGCTCTCCTTGGATATGTCGCGGACATCACGAGTTCCGATAAGCACCTGCCCTTCACTGGTGTCAAAAAAACGTGCTATGAGAGATACCAGTGTACTTTTACCCCCGCCTGATGGCCCGACAAGAGCAACCATTTGTCCTTTTTCCGCTACAAGACACACATCTTCAAGAATATAATCATCCTGATATTTAAAATAGACGTGTCTTAATTCAACGCGATTATCGCTTTGGGTAAGCTTATAACCGTTTGGAGAATCAATTATTTCAGGAACTGCGTCAATGATCTCGAATACACGCTCCGAGGCGCCGATGCACTGTTGAATCCCGTTGTAGGAATTGATCAGCTTTTTGAGCGGGGAGTAAAGAAGGGCCATTGCTGTTATAAATGAAAAAAACTCCGGGGCTGACATTTCGTTAGCCATTACTTTGCTTCCACCAAAAAAAATAACAGCGGCAATTCCTAATGAAGTTATTACTTCGCTGATTGGTGATGACAGTGAATTATATTTAATCATTTTTCGATTGAAACTGTAATACTTGAGGTTAGCATTTTTGAACTGCTCAACCATGGATTTTTCAAGCGAGAAGGCTTTTACGACTTTTATGCCGCTTAACGTTTCCTGAAGTATGCTGGCGAATAATCCTGCCTCTTCTTGTCCCTTGCGTGCTGTCCGCTTCATTTTTTTTCCGAGGATGCTTGCCGGATAAATTGTTAAGGGTATGACGAGTATTGATATAAGGGCCAGCTGCCAATCACGGTAAAAAATGACGCCAAGTAGCGAAAAGAATCCTATAGCGTCTCTGAAAATTCCTGAAACAATTCCTCCAACACCGTTTTGCATAGCTGCGACATCATTGACGATGCGTGACATTAATGATCCGGTCTGGTTGCGGTAGAAAAAACTTAAATCTAAAAAAATGTTTTTTCTGAAAATCTCGTTACGCACATCTTGCACGGCAAGTTGTGCCGCCGTGTTCATGAAGTAGTCGTTTGCGTAGCGGCAAATTGCCCGGAAAACAAATATCAGTATTATTGCCAACGGAAGAAATGAGAAAATAAATACGTCTTTTGACATAAAAATTTTCTTCAATAATGGTTCAACCATATAGGCAAAAGCGGCATCGAGCCCGCCGTATGCTGATGAAGCCAGCGCGGCAAGCAGAATACGCCACCAATAAGGTTTCATATAAAGTATTAATCTTTTGAAAACGGGCATTTTAGGTTGTCCTTAGTTGATAAGTTCCTCTGCTGCATTGATAACCGCTTCCGCTGTTACGGACGTCATACAGCGGTGGTCGGTCGGGCATTCCCTCAGTTTGCACGGAGCGCATTTCATGTCGTTCCGGACAATGATGGAATTGCTGCTGTACGGTGATGTTCCTGTGTGGTCGGTCGAACCGAAAATTGCCACCAGAGGGACAGCAAATGCAGCAGCAACGTGCATGGGGCCCGAGTCGTTGGTAATGAAAAAATTGCAGCGTTTGATCAAGGCCATCATTTCACGCACGGATGTTTTGCCTGATACATTTACTGCTTTCCCCTCAAGGCAACGCTCTATATCCGCGGCAATTTCCGCTTCGCCAGGGCCGCCAAAAATAACCACTTTTGCTGACCATTTTTCGGCGAGTTGACGGGCGGCCTGGGCAAACCTGTCAGGGTACCAGCGTTTTGCCGAACCGTAGCTTGCTCCCGGATTGATGCCGATTACGAAATCGTCCGGCTGTATGCCCTGTTCTGCGAGGCGTTCAGTGGCTCCGTTCTCCTCATCGGCGGTAATGAAAAGCCGGAGCGGGGTGCGGCTTCCCGTTATTCCGAAATGCCCGAG
>Ga0154471_136_pt2 | contig 79570 bp, 75 predicted proteins | sample RifGroC2_FD_115950 | JGI IMG/M metagenome (GOLD analysis project Ga0154471, IMG submission 115950) | Geobacteraceae bacterium GWC2_53_11
CGTGTAGTCAAACCGGCTGAAATAGCTGACATACCTATCAAAAGCGATCCCCTGCTCATCCATCACATAACCGCCGACCTCAAACAGTACGTAGGGACGCTGGGAACTGATAACGACTTTCGCCCCCTGTAGCACCTGAAACTCGTGACCGTCCGTGTCGATCTTGATCAGCCTTACGTCCGTCAGGTTGTTGCGGGCGCAATACAAATCAAGAGTTGTGGCGGCGGCACCGTCTGCAGCCTTTACCGTGCCCAAGTGTACCGGGTGCTTTTCCCCCTGTTCGTCGCCCCCGCCGACCCTCCAGCTGGCATAGGCTTTGATATCCGGATGCTGTGTTGCAACATCTGAAACAAAGCTCCGCACCAGGGTAATTCTTTCTGCCAAAGAGGGATTCAGCTCCAGATTGCGCCTCAGCTTTTCACACGCATACGTGGTAGGCTCAAAAGCATGTATTCGTGCATCGGTAAAAAGCCGGGCAAACATCAACGACATACTCCCGATGTTGGCACCAATATCGATAATCGTGGCCGGACCGGAAATCTTCAGCAACCGGTTCCGGTAAATATGTTTCTGAAATCCTCCAAACAGGAAAATTGCCAGGTCAATTCCTTCATTAAGATCCAGCTCATAACGGATGCCGCTTCGCTTTGCACTGACAATCGGGTTCCGGATAAAGAGATGGACTATTTTGCACAGGATCCTGGCAATGTATATTTTTACGGTAGTCCGTTGAAAATAGCCACATATCGACATAATCACAGCCGGTTATATAAATTTTAGCCGACGGGCGGCAAACACAACCATCCGCAACAGCAGCAAACCGTGCGACCAGCGGCTGATATTTGTGGTTCCGTACGTGCGTTCCCCGTAACGCACCGGCAGGTCGATAATCTTAAGATTTAGCCTGGCTGCGCCGAACAGCAGGTCAAAATCTCCGAACGGGTCAAAATCGCCAAAACAGCTGCGATTACGGGCAATTTTGTGGTAATCACGCTTCCAGAGAGCTTTGGTTCCGCAGAGAGTATCCTTTACCGGCTGACCGAGCAGCCAGGAGAATGCCATGCTGAAAAACTTGTTGCCAAGAAGATTGAAAAACCGCATTGCCTTTTCGTGCATCGGATACACCAACCGAACCCCGTTGATGAATTCCCCGCGGCCATTCAGGAGGGCAGAATAGAATTTCGGCAAATCTTCAGCTGCTACGGTAAGATCAGCATCAAGAATCATCAGGACATCTCCCGACGCCACCTCAAAGCCAAGCCTTACCGCATCACCCTTTCCGGTTCCTGTCTGTTTGGCAAGCACTCCATTGATATGCGGGTTGTCAGCCAGGAGGGATCTGATGGTTTCTTCCGTGAGATCAACTGATCCGCCTTCCACAAAGACCAGCTCCGTCCCCCCCCCCATCTGCGGAACCCGCTCAAGGATTTCCCTGATGTTGCCCGCTTCATTTCGCGCCGGAATAATGACCGAAACGGTAGGTTTCAGGTCTGACAGGACAGAGACCGGGACAGGTGCTGCAACGACAAAATCAGTCAGGGCAAACCAGCTGAAAGGCTTGAATTTCACCAGATACCGGTTGAATACAGCCGTCAACACCGGGAGATAGAGCGGAAAAAGAATTTCTGGCCGATGCGCGACCAATTCAAGACCGGTCAGTTTCAGCAGGCCGTTAATATCATCAAGGCAAAGCCAGTTTTGAGGGAGCAGCGGATTGGCACAACCGGATGACTGGGCCAGCCTGACTGGTTGGCTCCAGAGGTGGCTGTACACGTTAAAGACCACTCGCGTCTCCGGAGTGCATAACTTTCTGACTTCTTCAAAAAAACGTTGAACATCCCACAGATCGCCAATCAGATCTGAAAAGATAATATAATCGAAGGGACCGGACACGTCCTTGAGGTTATGCGCATCACACTGCATGAATTCGAGAGCAGGATACTTTCCCTGTGCGCTGGCAATCATGCAACCTGAAAAATCAACACCAACGCCCCGGGATGGCTGCAATGCCGCCAGCAGGTCACCCTGTGCACATCCGACCTCAAGAATCCTCTCCCCTTGCGGAATAAGTTCACGATACAGGTCAGTAATCCTTCGGTGGTAATACGAACGCAAGCCTGCATGCGAGAATTTCTCCGCCAGACCATCCCAGTGGGCGCTTCTTTGTGACTGGTACTCTGCCGAAGCCTTGGTTACTGAGGAAAACATGTACGTAACGCCTCGCGACTTCCCGGCTGAAAAGCCTTGATGAATAAAACCTGCTAAACCTTTGTAGTATGCCGGAAAAATTCAAATAGTTCATCTGGAATTATTATGCTAGGCTACTTCTCTACTACCTTTACTGCACTGTCCAGGGTTCCTTATGAAAATTTGCCTTATATTCACACCAAACCAGCTGAATCCTAACTTTCGTGAACTGGCTTTCAGAGATGACAATATTGGTTTCGTTCCGCCACTAAGCCTCTTGACGGTCGCTGCAATACTGGAGCAGGAAAATGTTACCGTAGCGTTGATTGATATGGAAGCCGAACAGCTTTCGTATACTGACACACTGGAACGGATACGGCAGTTCGCTCCGGACATGCTTGGATTCACCCTGACAACCACCAGCTTTCGCCCTGTCCTGGAATGGATAAACCGCTTCAAGAATGGCACTTCCATCCCAGTCCTTGTGGGAGGCGATCATGTGAGGCTTTTTCCGCAGGAGACCATGTCTCATGATGCCATTGACTACTGCATCGTCGGAGAAGCCGAACTGCCGCTCCCTGAATTTGTGCGTGCATGGAAAGCCGGAAAGCCGCTGGAGGGGATAAAATCGCTCGGTTACAAATCAAACGGCAGAGTGATTGTTGATCGTACCGTTCAAACCGTCGCCGATATCGATTCGATTCCGTTTCCTGCCCGCCACCTTATAAAGAATGAACTGTATGAAAACATCCTTGCCAACCGTAAGAATTTTACCGCAATGATGTCGGCACGCGGCTGTCCATTTAATTGTGCTTTCTGCAATGCCAATCATCAAAAATATCGGGCCAGGACACCCCGTAATTTTGTTGACGAAATTGAATTCAACCTCTCCCGGCACGGCATACACTACTTTGATATCTATGACTCTACCTTTACCACAGACCGGGAAAGGGTATTTGCGATCTGCGAAGAGATCATACGCCGTAAACTCGATGTTTCATTCAGCGTCAGAAGTCGTGTTGATGTAGTCAGTAGAGAAATGATACGTGTCCTGAAAAGTGCCGGCTGTCACGCCATCATGTATGGGATTGAGTCAAGCAACCAGGAGATACTCCGCACTATGAACAAGGGGATATTACCGCAACAGGTGATGGAAACCGTATCCTTTACCAAACAGTGCGGCATTGAAACACTGGGCTTTTTCATGTTCGGTTTCCCTGGTGAAACACGGAGAACAATGGAAGACACCATCAGGTTTGCTCTGGAACTGCCCTTGGACTATGCGCAGTTCACAACCCTGCTCCCGTTTCCCGAAACGGAAATATACACGTATTACATGGAACATGGCTTGGAAGATTACTGGTCAACATACACCCTTGACCCGTCTAAAGATCGTCTTATTGAGCTGATCGGCACTGAGGTCACGCGACAGGAGGCTTCTGCATTCGTTTCACGTGCATATAAAGAATTTTACTTCAGGTCCCGGATAATTCTCAACCGGCTGAAGAGGTTGAGCTCTCTGAAAGAGTTGAAAAAGTTGTTTGGCGGTGCAGTTGGTATTCTTGCAGGCAGCAGAAAATTCCGGTAACTGCTTAAAGGAATGCAGATGAGGCGTGGTGTATCAAGAGCATGTGACTATCTGTTTCTGATGATCTCCTGCGGATCGTAAATAAATATGCTGTAACCGATTTTTGCAAGTGGCCTATACTTCCTCAACCATGCAAATTCATCCCGGTTTTCAAAATACACTCCCTGCAGATTGGTTGCACTTACGGCAATGAGCTGGTCTGGTGAAATGTCATACGGCTTGTCAGGCGTTGGATTATACAGATAGTGGCTTGGCAGCCAGTCATAGTCAATCCCATACCGTTGCGGCGAATCCGCCCCGAAATAACTTAGTGATACCTTCCGTATTCCGTTTTCATCCATGTATTTTTTCAGACCTTTCAGATCCTGCCCCCAATCAAGATTGGAATCAACAAGGTATCGGTATCCGTTATCCGCTCCGCCAGTCACCTCATTAAAATACGCAAGAAAATGAGGAGCAATGTGAACTGTCCCGAACACAAGCCACAGGGCCATACAGCAGGTGAATATAACCATTTGTCGGCTGGCTTGACGATATAATACTCCCATGCCGACAAGAGCAAACGGAAACATCGGCAGCAGGTAACGGATTCCCACCGAGAACGGAGAGAGGCTGAACAAAACGGTAAGAGAAATAACCGGAGTAAACAAAATCAATATAGTAAGTGCGTTTTTCTTGATTTTATTCAAATAAAACAGTGAGGTAGCGAAAAGAAGCAGCAGAGGAATTGGTGTTTTAATCAGTAGTGACTCCAAATAGAAATACCACCAGCCGAAATTTGAGTGCCTACCGTTTAGAAACGCAGCCTGGCCACGCTTCATTTCTGCCAGACGGTACTCGTTCCCTTGAAGAAATGGAGTAATCTTAAAACCATAGCTGCCGAAAAGCACCAATAGGGCTATTCCAGCGATTAACAAGACGGTATATGACGGCTTATTCTTGGTCTTATACAAGTACAAACCGTAAATAAAAACTTCATACGGGATGAGGAGCATCGCCGTGAATTTGACCGCAAGAGCCATCCCCAGAAAAAGACCGGACAGCACAGAGTGTTTAACACGTGAATCCTGCAGATACCGCCATAAATAATAGACCGAAATAAATGAAAACACCGTTAACGGCATATCCTGGGTACTGATCCCTGAAAACGCTAGGATAACCGGCGTAAAAGCATACAGAAACAGTGAAAAGAGGCCACCAGTGACGCCAAAAAGCTCTGACGAAAACAGGTACACGTATACTCCAAGTACAACTGCCAAAAACAGTACTACCAACCTGCAGGCTATAAGCTGACGGTCATCTCTGTTTTCAGGCTTTGAAAGCAGGGACTGGCCTCTTGTTATATCAACCCCGCCAAGAAAAACAGTGTCCCTATTTTTCTCTTCATATTCCCACGCCTGTTTGTCATCGTCATACAGCAGCAGCGGTAGGCTCAGGATATAATATCCCAATGGCGGATGGATGATTGACCCCATAACATCCCACTTCTGATTCAGCAGAAGATAGCGACCCATTCCAAAATGCTGAACTTCATCGAATGTTGCTGACTTGGCAGTAATGCCGGCAGCAGCAAGAAGAGAGAATGTTCCCAGAAGAATGGCTATGCATATCAAACGTTTAATAGCGCTCATCTGTCATAATTGCATATAAGGTAAGGTTTGCTCATATATCCTCATTCAGTTATTTCAATACGTGCCATCCGAGAGGGCCGGTCTCTGACCCGGCTACCTTGAAATCATCCTCTGCCTCAGAAATCCGCCCCAGCCCTTTGAGCGCCAAACCACGATAATAGAAATAATTGGGTATGGGGTTCATCTCGATCGCAATGTTGAATTCATTAACAGCCTCATCAAACTGACCGGCACCGCTCAGCGCCGCACCTAACAGAGCGTGAATATTATATATTTCGCGCAAGCCCGTTATCTCAGCTTGCCTGATGGAATATTTCAGGTCAACAATTGCTTCAGGATACTGGCCGCTTTTAAGATAATATTCTCCCCGGTAATAATAGGCCCTGCCAACAGGCCGGATATCAATCAGGCGACTCCAGAGGGTACCTGAGTTTTTCCACGCTCCAACAAGATTAAAGGTCAAACAACCGTGTAAGATCAACAACGCTGCCAGCGCGGAAAATAGTATTCGTCCATACAGGCGTGATAGTGAGCTTACGCGTTCATACCAGACAACAATGAAAAAAGCCGCCATAATACTTGGAAAAATCGAGGGGAGATAGCTGAAACGATCAGCATGAGACTGGGTTCCGTTCTGTAAAAACCCCAGTACCGGCAGAAGCGGTAACATATAGAGAAGGACGGTTGACAGCAGCCAGGGGAATGTTTTGTAGCGCAAGACACTGTAGCTGATAACAGAGACCGAAATGACGAAGAAGAAATAATGGATGGGGGAAAAAGTAATTGGAAGAGAATAGAAATGAACCAGACCGAATGGATAGATACTCATCCTGGCATATTCGGTCAGCGCGTATCCGGCAACGATCAAACGCTTATAGAGTGGATAGTCCGCCAAAGAAATCAGGATGGTCTCTCCGGCAGCGAAGTATACCGTAGCCACAGCAACAGTAATCGCAAAAACTACGAACGGAATTTTTTCAGCAAGCATGGTAAAGAAAGTTCCGGTTCGTAACCTCCCCACCGGAAACCAGTCAAGGACCAGAAACATGGCCGGTATAACGACACTTACCGGTTTGGCAAACAGTGCGAGCAGAAAGAAAAACAGGGCAAACGCATAATCCTTGCAAAGCACAGATTTGATCTCTTCTTTTGCCTTCGCCAATGCATAACGAAGATAGAAAAGTATTGATAGCAACGAAAACAGACCACTCAAAACATCCTTTCGCTCCGTTACCCAGGCAACCGACTCAACCCGGAGCGGATGAATTCCCCAGAACAATCCGGCAAGAAGCAGAGTAAACGTATATTTTAGGCCATAACTACTTTCTCTAAACTGAGGATGCTCAGAAAAACAACACACTTCTCCTTTCTGTCTATCTCTTACGCAAGAAAATAGCATCTGGCCACTCAAAACTCTGTCTGCTAACAGAACCACCAAAGACGCATTAACGGCATGCAGCAGGGCATTGGTCAGATGATATCCAGACGGATTCAGTCCCCAGAATCTATAATCAATGGCCAGCGAGATCCAGGTTAACGGCATCCACCACCCCATATAAGAAGTAGTAAACGATTCAACAATTAAAGACCAATCAAAGAATCTGATACCAGTGTTAAGATAGACATACTGCGGGTCATCAATATTTACAAAGTCACACGTGAGCGTACGAAGATACAGCAGAAAAGTGATGGTAAAAACAACAACGGCGGTTTGTCGAATGGATAATTTCATAAAGATGAGCATTTCACGAAGAATATTAATAAAAAAAGGTTGGATCATTACCTGACCCAACCTTAAGTAAAACTACAACACCATAATTAGCAAGGATGAACTGTTGCACTTCCAACAATCTTCGGAGTTACGTATTGTTTTTTCATGGTCGGCACCTCCTTTCTTTATATTTCCAGCTTTATATACTCTGTTTATAGCCTGGGCACCCGAAGATACCCAGGCTATTTCCTTACCACGAAGACCTGTTATTCCACATCTGGTTAGTCGGGTTGTATGCAGTTCCGCCGGCATTTGCTGCGTTATGGCAGTTGGAGCCATATGCAATAGTACCATTTACGTTTGTCTGCTGGAACCACCATGGGCCAGGGTTGAATGCAGTCGGCCACTGTGTTTTATGCAACCCGCCACCGGCCGGGAAGCGGCCAGTACCACCGGTAGTAACAGGCAGAGTTACGTTACCGGCAACTGCAGCACCGGCAGCAGTTGGTATTGTTCCAGTTGATGAAGCATTCTGCTTAAAGTGCTTCACATCCAAACAGTTGGTAACCAGGAGACGCGGCAGACGTGAAGTATGCGGCGCGTGACACTTGGAACAGGTGTACGCATGGACTTTGTTGCCGACATTATTGCCGGTTGTTGCTGCCCACCCTTTGACCGACTGGTGGATACGTGCCGTTGTTTTCCAGTTGGTGCTTGACGGCGCCGTAGCATTTGTCAGGGCTGCTTTTGCATGACACTGTATGCAGAGGCCGGCAAAGTTTGTATCAGCGAACGTCTGCTGAGAAGAAGCAGCATTAGTGAATGGCGCAAATTTCTGGCTTCTCAAAGCGCTTCTTGCAGAAGCAGTAGTTGCACCACCGGAACCGGTCGGGTTAGGCTGTACAATCAGGGTGTTCTGATCGATATGGTAACCCGGTATTGCGCCACCAGCGGTAAAGCCAGTATACCTACTACCGCCACCACGCTGTACGGCAATATCAGCCTTGTCTTCTTTGTATGGCGATGTGACCCAGGTTCCTTTGAGCAGAGGTACTGCATTCGCCTGAGTAGGAACGAATGTTGTATTGGTTGTAACACCATGCGGATCGTGACATGGGGTACAAAGCCCCTGAAGACCTGCTGTTACAGTTGTCGTATGGGCCTGTTTTGTGATAGCCGATACCGGAGTTCCGACAACACTTGTACCGTAGTGACCGCCCAATGGCATAGCCTTGGCGTTTGCAACGCCTGCTTTATATGGTGTGCGAGTTGCAACCGGCATGGTGAAGGCACCGAAATACGGAGTATCAAGGTATCCAGAAAGTGCTGCCGTTGCACCAAAAGTCTGGTAACCCCATGGAGCAGTACCGGAAGCAGTATAACCAGCGGTCAAAGTTCCGCTTGCACTGTTATGGCAGTCGAAGCAGATAGTAGCTCCAGCGCTGAACGAAGCAGTATCTTGTCCGGTCTTTGTATGTGCGACAGGTTTATATGCGTTTACATAACCACCTTTGCCAGCCGCTACATCTTTGATCAAGCCGCCTTTATTTCGACCGGTAGCACTTGAATACTGGCTGGTTATGCCAGCAACTGATGAACCATGCGAGTTATGGCAGTCAAAGCAAAGTACAGCAGTTGCTCCGGAAATATTGGTTATGGTTGTGTCTGTCTGGGTGGCACCGCCCATCTGGTTTCCAGAGGTGTTGTTGTGAGCGGAGAAAGCCTTGGTTACCAGGTTTTTAGCATTTGTGCCGCCGATTGGGTTTGTTCCACCAGAGAAGTTGAATTTACCCCATGGAGTCGTACCGGCCTGAACCCATTTGGTATTAATATCAATACCATCCCATGCATACTTGGAAGTTGGCGATGTGTCTCCAGCTGCCGTAAATGGAGCTGTTGTTTTATTTAATGTGTTGTGGCAGCTGATACACTGTGAATTGATCTTGGCAAGTTCAGTGCGCGACGTTGCTAAAGTACCGCCACTCAGGTACTCAACAGCAGTTGTGCCGACCGTATATGTTGTAGGACGTATCGTTGCATTCCATACAACCAGATTAACTGGCTGTCCAGCTGCTTCCGTGTGGTAAGTAACATTTTTTGTTCCGTCAGCATTAGCTTCCCAGTGGCAGGCATAACAAGCTTTTACGTCAACCGGATCACCGGAAGCAGTTGTCTGTACGTGGTGTGAGTTGCCTGCAGTATTAAACTGCGGTGTCACTGCGACACGACCGTTCTTATCACCAGAACCGCCGGTATCGTGACATCCGGTACAAGATCCGCCTTCAATGGAGCCGTTGATATGTTTTGCTACGTCAGCAAAAATATTTGTATAGAGTGTTGGTGTTGCAGCAATAGTAGGATGACAGCCACCTGAAGCGCCGAGCGAACTACAGGCGCTGAGTCCGGCTATTGTTGAAATAGCAGAAGGGATTGATGCGTGTGCGCCTGAGCCGGGAGTCGGAGGAAGATCATGGCATTTTGAACAGTCTGCTATGGAGTTGTTCAGCATTGTTCCAGTCCATGCCGGAGCCTTCGAATTGTGACACGAAGCTGTTGCACACGATGAGCCAGCATATCCAAGAGCAGCTTTCACCTCGGCTGGCAGTGCAGAATCATTATGCCCAAGATCAGCTACAGTTCCAGGAACAGTATGGCAATCGGCACAGGTTATTACAGTGGTTGACATGGCATGTGTTCTGTTGAGATGACTGACATGAAGTGTTGAGCTTGTCGAGTCGGTGGTACCCGCAGTAGTTTTAAATATTGCTGTTGCTGAAGTGTCGCTATGGCAGGTGGCACAGCCACCAGCTCCGGTAGCCCCCCATGCAGGGCTTGCTGCACCATGGCACTGTGTCGAACTACAGGTATTCAAAGCCGATGGTGTATTTGTTGCTGCCCAGATTGCGCCTTTACCGTAGCTGCCACCTCTGATTGAAGCCGCCATTTCAATGTTGCCGTTGGAGTGATCAAAAGTCGAATTAGAAACATGACAAAGTGTACAATCGGTACCATGCTCGGCAACAGAGTGAGAGCCAAGGAAGGTTCCGGGAGGGTTGTTGCGAGCTGTTCCATCGCTTAAGGAGGGGTAGCTCGCATGACACTGAGAGCAACCGCTAATAGTTGCAGGCATCTGTGTGTTAGTGAATGCTCTAATAACCATGGCTGAAGAGGAAATACGACCGGCAGCAGATGGTGTGTGTGAAGCCGTGCTTGAATCAGCGGTCGTAGTAGTAAAACAATACCGGTTTGTTGCTCCTGGCGGGTTTGTAGTTACTGCAGTTGCAGTTGCAACAGAAGTCCAATTGGTGGCAGGAGCAATTGTCAAAGGTGCTGTCAAGCCGCTATTGACAATCATCGCTACACCAAACCCAATATCTCCGGAGAATATTGAAAGACGTGTAGTCAAAGGCATTGTAGAGGCATTAGTTACGCCACTATTGTAACTGCCACCAGTTGGAGCAGTTTGGGATACGCCATCATAAACCGCATAATGAATACTGTTTGCAGTCATAGTTCCTGCCGAAACAGTAAATGTCAACGGACGAGAGGTTCCGTTCATCAATGTTGTATTATCAGTCATATAAAACATGTAGGTATGTTCCAATGCTGATGTTGCAGCTGTACTTGTATTTGCAACAGCGGTCAGAGCGGTGCCACCATATGTACATGTAACTGTCGGAGCAACGGCAGCAGTAGTTGCTACAGTTACACCTGCAACTAACATCCGTTGGCCGGAAGCGCTGGCCGCAATCGCAAAACTTGCCGACGCAGGGACACTTGTCGCAGATACACTAACTGGCGCAATAAGTGATGAAATTGCCGCTTGTGCAGGTACAGGTTTGTACCACCCTTGGTACATAAAGACCGTAGTTGCCAGCGTGAGGAGGAGAATCAAGCTGGTTTTCGCCCACCAGCTCATTCCATTTAATTTTTTCTTAATTACTTTTCCCATTGTATATCGCCTCCCGCGCTTAGTACGTAGACCAGAGTGGTGTAGTGAAGTAGTGGCAACTGATGTTAGAGCAGGTTTTTTCCTTATTTAATGTCGCAGATGGAGTACCCGGTGTTCCTTTGTAGGCTGGTGCACCGCCAAACGAGAACGCACTGATCAATTCAACATTTACCGTCCCGGTGTCATGATTACCAGGAGTGTTGCCGTGGCAGACTCCGCAAACATTTGTCCAGGTAGTTGCAGCTGATGCATAACCATCAGTTAAAGGATTAAGGGTAATAGTCGGGAAGCGCTTTGTTGTGAGCCAGGTTATATGTGCCTCATGTGCACCTTTGCCTTCAGCATTGATACTTGGCGCACCTGCCCATGACCCAGCCTGATAGCCATGGCAACTGTTACATGCGCCACTGGCTTGCAAAATTCCATCGATGTGTTTCGAACCATTACCCTCATGACCATGGCAACCGTTACAATTTTGTGTAGCAAAGTTCATAGCTGAATGGTCTTTAGCTGCCACAACCGGGAGCGCTGCATGGCACTTACCGCAGTTAGTAACATCCTTGGCATACGGAGTCAAGTATGATGTGCCGGTGAACCGCCACTCCGGCGTCGTGTCCGTACCGGCCATGACGCCTCCACCACCATGACAGTAAACAGCGGAACATGTTCCGCCTGCATACGTTGGAGTCAGAGTACCTCGTGTTGCAGGTCCGGTGGTTGCATTGCCGCCCGATGTACCGATGTTTTTGGCAAGATCACTAAATGGCATTGCCGTCAGACCATCAGCATGGGTGCCGCTTGTCGGTAATGTACCATGGCAATCGGAGCAGAGGGTCTTGCGGGTTGTATACTGATTTATGGCGCGGACGTGAGCATCATGTGCTCCGTACGGTGCGGTATCTGATACGTTGTTTGTATACGTACCGCTTCCAGCAACCTGAGCATAACCAGGAGCTGCCTGCCAGGCATTTGCCGTACTGTAGTTAGTCAAGGTCGGCTTACCATGGCACTTGGTACATGTCACACCTGCGACTACAGTACCCCAGTTAGGTGAGCTTGATCCGTGGCAGGCTGTTGTAGAACAGGAACCGGAATAAGTACCGACAACATGTTTTGCTACATTTGCAGGATATCCATTGGTTACGTCGATGTTACCATCGCCGTGGGCTGTTCCTGAATTCGTATTCAATACTGCACCATTATGACATTGATTACATGCTGCACCTGCCAGGGCCATATGAGCCGAGTGGGCACCCGTTGTCGGTGAGGAAGCGTGGCACGATGCACAGGTTGCCGTAGCGCTCCAGATTGGAGTAGCAACCGGAGTTGTTGAGGTTGAGTGACATACGGTAGAGCACGTTCCGCTGTATGTACCGACAGTGTGTTTGGCAATATTAGCCGGGTAGTTGGCAACAGATATGTCAATATTGCCATCACCGTGAGCTGAACCGCCGTTGGAATCTTTGACTGCGCCGGTGTGGCAGTCTGCACAAAGTATGGCCGTTATGGCAGTGTGTTTTGCATGTGCGCCCGTTGCAGGTGAAGAAGCATGGCACGATGCACAGGTTGCCGTAGCGCTCCAGATCGGAGTAGCAACCGGGGTTGTTGAGGTTGAGTGACATACGGTAGAGCACGTTCCGCTGTATGTACCGACAGTGTGTTTGGAAATATTAGCCGGGTAGTTGGCAACAGATATGTCAATATTGCCATCACCGTGAGCTGAACCGCCGTTGGAATCCTTGACTGCGCCGGTGTGGCAATCAGCACAAAGAATAGCCGTTACGGCAGTGTGTTTTGTATGTGCGCCCGTTACCGGTGAGGAAGCATGGCACGATGCACAGGTTGCAGTGTTTCCCCAGACTGGCGTTGAAACAGCTGCTGTTGAGGTGGAATGACATGTTGTTGAACAAGTACCGCTATAGAGACCAGCAGTATGCTTGGTTACCGGTGAGGCAGTGTAAGAATTGGCAACCTCAACCGTATTATTGGTGTGGCTTGCACCACCATTGGTACCGGCGACTGCTCCTGTATGACATTGATTACATGCTGCTGAAGCTAAAGCCATATGCTTGTTATGGCTTCCTGTCGCAGGAGCCGTACCAGTTCCGGTGAACGCGCCACCAGCAGTATGGCAAGCGCCACATCCTGCTGCTGAGGTTCCCCAAGCGGGAGCATTAAACGACGCACTATATGGGTCTGCATGACATTTACCGCAACTTACGGTTGCAGAAGGTGTCAACAAATCAAGAGATCCATTGATATGCTTAGCATCAGTGGTGCTAGTGTAATCATGACAGGTTGCACAGCTGGCATCACCGGTAGGAATCTGAGTAAAGTGAGTAGTATGCGAACCGGTTGCAAGAGCACCGTTAACAGCTGTCTTATGGCAATTACCACAGACTCCACCAACACCGCCCCACACTGGTGCAACTACTCTTGTGCCTGCTCCATCACTGTGACAATAAACGGTATCGCAAGTTGTTCCGGTTGACAACGCAGGTGCTACTTGCGAAAACTGAATATCTTTCTGGGTATTTACATGCTTGCCACCAGCAACATTGATTGTAGCATCTGTTGTTAATGTGGCAGCATGACAAGTTTTACAGCCATAACCACGTGTAGAAACATGAGCAGTGTGTGAGCCTGTACCTGGAGTTGCTGAATGACAAGATCCGCAATTCAGAGTATTTAGACCTCCAGCCCATGTAGCACTGCCAGTTGCACTGGTTGAAGTACCATCACTGTGACAATAAACCGCTGAACAAGTTCCGCCACTGTAGGTAGCACCAGAGCCAGCTAAAACACCACCAGATCCAACAGCAACTTTATCGATAAAAACACTCGCATATGACTTAGTCGGCGATTCGTTATGAGTTGCTCCGGCCCCTACGGAACCATTGTGGCACTGATTACAGTTAAAAGAATAATTACTTCCGCCTCCGACATGAGTTACATGAGGAGAAGTGTCTTCGTTGCCTGTGTAACCTGACTCTTTATTGGCATTGCTGGTTACAGGATAACCGTGGCAAGTGTCACATGCGCCGGCTCCAGGACTAAATGAACCAGTAACTTCATTGTGGTTGTGGCAACCCGAACAATTGGTTCTGGTAAGAACCCCACCTGAAAAATGTGTTGCAACCGGAACAGCGTGGCAACTCTGACAAACACCGCCACCACCTTCGATATAGTATTTTTTAGTATTTACATCATTGTAGATAATACGCTTACTTATACGGCCTGCTGCTGAATAGGAAAGGTAGCGACGCACAAGGTAGACGTTGGGAACATTTGAAGTATCAGTGCCAGTAGCAGATGGATCATACTCAACATGACCGGAGTGACAGTCATTACATTGTACATTCTGGCTGGATCTATTGTGTGCAAATTTGTTTGTATGGCAGTTTGTACAAATATTTATATCATTTGCTGCTTTGCCGCGTGCATCAACGCGCAGAAGGTAACCTTTGGAAGCCGACAGGTTGGAAAAAGCATGGCCGGTTGAGTAGTTATCAAGAGTTGCAGTGCGTGAATCGGCAGCGTGTACTTTATGACATGAAGAGCAAACAACCTTTCCCTTCACAAGCTTTAGCTGGCTTATAGCACTACCAGAATCAGGTGTGGCACGGAACGACGTTGGGTTTGCTTTATAAGCAGTTGAATAGGAAACGTTTACCGGGTGAGTACCAAACGTGTGATCAGATTTATCACGTGTACGATGGCAGTTCGTGCAGAGTTGGTCAGAATCATTGGCCGCACGAAGATATGGGGCATAGTTGGATTGTGCTCCGGAGGTACCATGAATATTGTGGCATCGGGCGCAAAACAGAGAGCCTGAAAAATAAGTATTTTTATTCAGTCCACTTCCAGCCGGGTCGGTAGGTGCCAGTGCGCCAGCCTTTGGCACGACATCAGAGCCAAACCATTTATGGGATGACTGAACAGGCGTTCCCCTCACCATTGTTGAAGTGCCGGCAATATCGGCAAAATCTTCCGGCTTGAATACTTTCAATGTCTGGTTTGTTCCGGACAAGTGACAGGTCAAGCAGACGTTAGAGCTATAATTTGCTTCCGTATTACCATATGACTTGGTGGCTTCATGGCACGATTGACACGTGACGGAATATCCGCCAGATGTAGGGTCATGGGCTCCGGGCAGAGCTAATGCCAGGCAGGGCACAAGCAGCAGAAACGCTATAACCAATAAGTTTAATTTACATTTGTTCATGGCACACTCCTAATAAAAGCATGTGAAAATAATATATTATTTATCGTGACAGGAAAGGCAAAGCTTACTTTCAGAGTTACTCATGACCAAAAACGGTTTTAACGTTGTATCTGTATTGTAATCGACGTGAGGATCATGGCACGTAGCACATTCCACCCTTTGGACAGCTGCTCCACCAAAGAATCGTATTTTACCTAAACTACGTGTGTCAATATCAGCAAGAGTGCGCAAGCCTGTCGCACGTTCGCCGTACACCTCCGTGTAGCTGAAACCTACCGGATGATCGTCTGTAAGATCAACCGTAGTGCCGACCCCCGGAGCCCCGCCACCAAGACTGGGCGAAGGAGGATTGGGAAGGAAGAATGTAGGATCAGGATTAGTCATGAACAGCTCACCTGTTCCAAACGCATAGCTGGACCCTGCAGGGTAACCGGCCGGAGCCGCAGTGCCTTTGCCACCGTTATGGAGGACGTTCATTGCCGATTTTCCATCATGACAACCAAGACAGAGTAGCGATGAAGAATCCGCTGAGAAAGCAGATTGTGTCCGTATTGCGTTGGTAGTTGACACCGACGAGTAAAACTTGTAGGTCAGGACGGTATTTTTACTGACCTTATTCCAGAGAAATTTTGGCTGACCTGCATTATGCGGAGTATGGCAATACACGCAAATCTGCGGCTGAGCATTGGTGTCATCATGAAGCTGGGTACTGCCCCAATCGGGAGGAGCATTTTGTGTAAAATTGTGCTTCGTGTTTTCAATGCCAGCTACCGCCAGCGAAGCAACCATCATACCCGCTGCAACAATCGCCAATATCAATGTATTTCGAGAAAGTTTTTTCATGTCACGGCCCTTATAAGTGAGATGTAGTAAGTTTTTACCAGTTACCAGCTTTTCAGCCCAAGAGCTTTACGAAGAATGAGAATGGCGTCGACAATTTCAATCTTGCCGTTAGGATTCGGTTTACCATTAACCAGAGGACCGATGTCATAGCTGGCAAGCTCTTGTGCAGTCGGTGTCAACTGATTTACTACGATACGAATTGCACGGAGAGCATCCCCTTTAACCGTAGGTATGCCATCAGGGTTAAGCGTTCCAGACGGATAACTATAGGAAAGTGAGGCTGAAGTACTGTTACCAGCAGCATCGGTTGCAACAGACATAAGGCTCTCAGGACTGTAGGACACTCCTGCAAGATCAGCCGTCCATAAACCATTTGCTATATTCACAGTACCAACTTGCGTTGCCCCGTCCTTAATAACTACCGAAGAACCGGCTTCTACGGTACCACTCAACTTTGACGGCATCGCTCCGTTAACCTGGTTCAGCGTAAACACTGGCGGGGTAATGTCATAAATAACATTACGGACAACAGCTGAAGTATTACCAGCAGCATCTTTTGCTTTAACAGTAACAGGATATGTTCCTTCGGCTGCAAAATCCACATTAAAAGAGTACGTACCCGCATTAACTGGCACGGCAAAAGTTGAACCGTTCAAAGTATATTCCAAAGAAAGCGTTGTTGAGTCTGCAACGGTACCGGAGAAAAGAACGTTGGGAACATTTGTTGCCATATCCTGAGCAGGTGACACAATCGAGAGATTCGGGTTAGAAGCATCAAGCGTGATCGAACGCTTTACCGAAGAGCTATTGCCGTAAAGGTCAGTTGCAACAATTTCAATGGTATTAGAACCCGTAAGAAGATTTACTGAAGCACTCCAACTGTTATCCTGCAGGGTGGCTGCAACTCCTGCAACTGTAACAGACGATACTTTGTCAACTGATCCACTGACTTTCACCACTGAAGAGGATGTAAATGAATTGTCAACCGGCTCTAAGACGGCTATGTTTGGCCTTGCAGCATCAAAATACAGCGTTCTGCTGTCTGCTGTCGTATTACCAGCGGCATCGACAGCAACAACCGTTATAGTATTGGAACCATTTACAAGCGAAACCGGCACACTGAATGCGTTACCGGCAAGCGCAACTGGCGCGCCGTTCACCGTAACCACAACTGAGCCAGGATCAGCAATCGTCCCAGATATGTTCTGGACAGAGGTACTGGTATAACTGCCATTTTGAAGCGCCGACACGGAAAGCACCGGCGCTACTGTATCAAGAGTAACTGCAAAAGGAGTTACCACGGTAGCACTTTGAGTTTTTTGAGCGGAAACATTTATTGTATTCCCTCCTTCAGCAAGAAGAAGATTATAGCTCCATGCCGTACCCGAAACCACAGCGTTTCCGCTTACTGAAGTTGCCTGATTAGTCACAACCACGACTGCACCGGCATCTACGGTTCCGGTAAGCGTTACAGACGGACTTTTGGTTACCGAAGCTACCGGAGAAATTGTCAATGCAGGAGCAGGGAGTAGATAGTTAACATTAACAACTTGGGCAGCAGCGCTGTTGCCAGCTACGTCTTTTGCCGTTACGGTGACGCTATTAGCACCAGCAGTAAGCCCGGCAACCTGAACACTCCATGCAGAACCGGCATAAACAACTGCTCCGACTACTGAAGACCCGCTAGCAGACACCTGAACAGTAGCTCCCGCCTCAACGGTACCACTGATAGTCAGCGAATCTACCGTCACTTCAGCAGGCACCTGATTCAATGTAAAAACCGGAGGAGTCGCGTCTACATATTCCGGGCTTTTACCACCATCTATTCCATAGATCGTAACATTACCAAATCCGTTTACGACCAGCAACCGGCTATTTACTGAATCAAACACTGCGTCAGAAGGAACCATCAGCTGTCCGTTCGCAGTACCGGATGAGCCAATATAGTTTTTAGTTGTACCGGAAACCGTCAAAGCCGCTGACGTAGCTGGGTCAACGACCTGAATGTTACTCTGAAAGGCATCAACTACATACATTCTCAAAAGAGTTGCCTGATCCTGACTATATTCAAAAGCGACCGCAACCGGAGCAGCAAACTGCATCACACCAACCGCAGCACCCAGAACTGTTGATACCGGATTTCCCACACTCTTAACAAGCGTACCGTCAAGCTTGTTAAAGAACCGCACCTTATTAGCAAAAGTATCTGCCACAACGACTTGGCCAGAAACTTTTTCAAAAGTGACACCTGACGGCGAGAGAAGCCCTGAAGCCAGCACCTGAACAAATGCGCCGGAAGCGTTATACACCAGAACCTGGCCGGTTGCACCGTCGGCTATATATATATAACCGGTCACATTATCAACGGCGATTCCAGTCGGCGACTGCATTGGCGCACCGGCTATACGACCAACCTCCTGCCCCCCTGCAACATCGTAACGAGCAACAAAAGAAGCCTGGCTCACCAGCAAAGTGCCATCCTGAGCAAGAGCCATACCCGCAGGAGCCGCGGCAGTCTTAATAACAGAAACCTGAGAGCCATAAGCATCAAGCTTCACCACACCGCCGATTCGCTGATCAGCTATGTACGCATTACCTGCCGCATCCATAACCATCTTAACCGGCGAACGAAGCCCTTTGGTCAAAGGACTTAACACTGTTACCGTCGGTGAAGTGGCCGCTACAGAAACCACTGGCAGTGAAATAACCGCTGTCGCCAGCGCTATAACACCCATCACTACAACTTTTTTCGCTCGTACTAGCATCTCTATGCCTCCGTTATTGTGGAGTTTTTCATTATTTCAAGATTGACAGATTAAACTGTATCAAAGTTCTTTCGTTGTATATGAGCAATTTAAGTGCCAAGAACATACTTACTTTAAATAACCAAATTTCTTCATGCGGTATCGGAACGCGTCAATACCCAGATTCAACTTTTTTGCCGCCTTTGACTGATTCCATTCTGTTATTTCAAGAGCCTGCCTAATGAGTTCCTTCTCAACTTCTTCAATATCTATACCCTCAGGCGGCAAGCGAAATGACGATACGGGTGCACCGTATTGCGGCGAAGTCTTGGCAACAATTTCAAGCGGCAAGTGTTCAAGCAGCAGGGTATCATCATTACCAAGAATAATTGCCCGCTCAATTACATTTTTCAGTTCACGGACATTACCCGGCCAGCTGTAATCCGTCATCATCCGCTCTGCCATTCCTGCAATGCCCTGGACTTTTTTGTTAAAGTCCTTGTTGTACAAGTTGATAAAATGAGTCGCCAACGGAATAATATCTTCTTTGCGCTCTCGCAGCGAAGGCAGGAAAATAGGGATTACCTGTAACCGGTAGTACAAATCGTTGCGGAATGTTTTCTCCTCTATCGATTTCTGTAAATCTTTGTTCGTCGCTGAAATAATCCTGACATCTACCGTAAAGACGCGACTACCGCCAATTCGCCGAAATGAGCGATCCTCGAGGAACCGTAGCAGCTTGGCCTGCATTCCCATTTCCATATCGCCAATTTCATCAAGAAAGACCGTTCCGCCGTCAGCTAATTCAAACAGACCTTTTTTAGTTGCTTTTGCATCGGTAAAAGCACCCTTTTCGTGCCCGAACAGCTCGCTTTCCAGAAGTGTCGCGGGAACAGCTGCACAGTTAATTGCAATGAACGGCTTCTCAGCGCGATTTGAGCTGTAATGAATCCATTTAGCGACCAACTCCTTACCCGTACCGGATTCACCCTGCACAAGAACGGTAGACGCCTCGCTTCGGGCCACTTTATCCAGCACTTCCATCAAATACTTAATCTGGCGGCTTTCTCCAATAATATGAGGAGGACCGTTTTTCTTTGTTTCAGTACGGAGTCTGACTACTTCCTGTTTAAGATCGGATGTTTCAAGAGCTTTTCTGACAACAATCGACAGTTCATCGAGGTTAAACGGTTTACTGATATAGTCGTAAGCACCAAGCCGCATGGCACTTACGGCATTTTCAAGCCCGCTATTGGCAGTCACCATGATGACGATAATATCTTCATCATGATCCTTAATCTTTTCAAGCACATCTATACCACTGATTCCCGGCAACTGTATGTCCAGCAGGACTAAATCCGGCTGTTCTTCCCGGACAAGGCGAAGCGCATCCTCACCGCTCCCGGCCGTGACAACCTCGTAACCCTGCTTTTTCAGATTTTGTTCAAGCGACCAACGGATAAGGTGTTCGTCATCAACAACCAATAGTTTGTTTTTTTTCATACGGTTTCCTCACTTACATCGATAGATTCGGGATAGTATGACGGCAACTCAATGGTAAATATTGTTCCATTCCTATCATCGCTGGTTACTCGAATATCACCTTTATGAAGTTTTACGAGTTTATTACAGATCGGCAAGCCTAAACCGGTTCCCTGGGCTTTGGTTGTGTAAAACGGAGTGAAGATTTTTTCCAGTATCTGAGGAGGAATCCCTGAACCGGTATCGGATATATCAACCCGCACATACTCAATATCGCCTCGCATCACAACAGATGACCTTACACCTAAAACACCACCAGCCGACATTGCTTGGTACGCATTGAGTACAATATTCAAAAAAACCTGCTGCATCTGCTTGTCATCAGCATACACAGCGGGAAGATCCGGCTGGAATTGAATTTTTCTTTCTATATTGGCACCACCGCGATGTTGCGAAGCAAATTTGAGCGTCGTTGCAAGAATCGAATTTATGTCAACGCATGTCAACTCCGGAAGAGAAGGCTTTCCAAAGAAAAGCAGGTCGTTAACTGTTTTATCAAGTCTCTTGACTTGCTCAATGACCTCACCAAGAATTGCGCCACGAGGATCGTCCGAAACCATGTCGTCTTTAATAATCGTTACTGCAGCAGATATTCCGGCCAGAGGGTTTTTAATCTCGTGTGCAATGCCGGCGGCCATTTCCCCGATCGAAGCCAATCGATCAGCCCGTTCTAATTGCTGGAAATGGAGTTGTTCCAGCTCTTTCTGCGCAATTTCAAGTCGATCAACCATTGAGTTGAAACTCTCGATCAAACGACCTATCTCATCCTTACCTTTATATGCTATTCGTACCGCGAAGTCGCCCTGCTCAACCTTGAGCATCGTATCAACCATGTTATCAAGAGGGTTTTTTACGAACCTTACCAGCAGAAAAGAGATGGTAATCGCAAGAAACACCGTGATTGCTATTGATGAAATGACAAAGATCCTGGAAGCATCAAGCATCTGCATTTTTGTTCGATTGAGAGAATAGTTTATATTGAGAATGCCGATAACCCGAGCTTTGCTGCCATGACAGGCATGACAGGACGCCTCGTTGTATATCGGCTTAACCATTGACAAGACTTCTCCATGAGGAGCTATGGTAAAAATACTATAATTTTTAGGGCTTTGATATATTTTGTAATCATTTTCATTAACGGATCTACCGACTTCACTCGGCACAGATGAACGCAGAATTACCCCATGCGGATGAAATATGCGGACCCCCACCAACTGATTATGCTGACCGACCATAGACAAGATAGCACCGACGTCTTGCACATTCCCAAGATGCATCGTATTATAAATACTGCTCTCAACGGTATGCAGCAACAGTTCGGTACTCTCACGAGCTGTTTCAATAAGCATTTCCTGCTGATGACGCACGTTGAAGGTAGTATAGATAAATATTCCCGCTACGAGCAGAGAGATGGTGGTTGCAATTACACGTGTCGTGAGGCTACGAAACATATGAGGTAACCTTCGCTGAGGTGATGCTTGAGAGATCGTTATTTATCACGAGGGCCAAAAAACGAAAGAATTGCTTCATCAAGATTTACAACTTTATCATTATCTTCAGGGGTGTTTTTTTGATTTTGAGAAGATGCCGCAGCGTTTTTTCCCGCCTGCTGTGGCAATTCAAAAAGCAGGGAAACATCAGCTTTAGCTGTAGGACTTGTGGAGGGAGATGCCGAAAACATGTCTGAAATCGGATCAGCTTCCGGCGCAAGAGTAGGAATTTCATAGTTTTCAATGAGTTGGGCTTTAAATGAAAATGCCTTTTCGTCAAATTCACCCGTTTTCAACCTGCGCATCATGTCTTTATGCTGCTCTTTCATCAACTCTTCAACAACGACTTCCAGGTTATCCATCTTCAATATATCGGAATAACTGGTTTTTTTAGAACTTATTATTACTCCGCCCCGATAGAGCAACGTAATAATGTGTGGATTAGCCACGCCACTATCTTCAGTCTGGACGTGAAAGACCTCACCTTTGTACATTAGATTGTGATTAAAACCGAGAACCATCGTACACCCTTATTCTTAATTACGCCATTTCACGTTATCACATTACAGCAAACAATAGCAATCCACATAAATACGAATCCATGCTATTCCGCCGCGAGACAATTTGTGCTCAAAAAATAGGCGTCCATATTTCAAGCATACGACACTGAATTGCCGTGCCACATACCATCGGCAGTATTTCGCAAAAAAGACGCTGAAAACGCAAATGCCGCCCAAAACACTTCAATTCAGTCATTAGCACCTAACAGCTCTTTTATTTTCGCCACCGCTTCCATGGCATCTTTTGCATAAAGGTCGGCACCAATCCGATCTGCGTACTCCTGGGTCACAACGGCGCCCCCAACCATGGTAAACGTGGCAACCCCTGCGGATTTAAGTTTTTTTAACACATTGTCCATTTCTGACATGGTTGTTGTCATAAGAGCTGAAAGGCCGACAGCATGTACTTCATATTCCTTTGCTTTTGCAATGATGGTTGAAGCCGGCACGTTTTTGCCGATATCAAAGACTTCAAAACCATGGTTTTCAAGTAAGGTACAGACAATATTCTTACCGATATCGTGAATATCGCCTTCCACCGTCGCCATAAGGATCTTTCCGCGACTCTTGAACGATTCACCATGCATCTCGGCTTTCAAGCGTGTAAATCCGGCCTGCATGGTATCCGCCGACTGCATCACCTGAGGCAGAAAATATATATTGCGTTCGAAACGCCGTCCCACCTCCTCCAGGCCAGGTAAAAAGCCCTTGTTACTTATCTCAAGGGGAGCAAGCCCTTCCGCCAATGCCAGCTCTACCAGAGCAACGATGCCGTCACGATCACCACTTATGATACTCTGCGAGAGTCGGCCTAATGTAGAAACATCGGCTTCAACTTGAGACTGCGAATGAGAAGGAAGCACGTGCTGATCACGATACGCTTCAATATAGGCAGCAGCCTGATGATCACGATTAAGCAATACCATCGCCGATCGCCAAGCGTCCATCATCGGCTTGTCTTTTGGATTGATAATAGCGGCATCAAGCCCGGCTTCCATTGCCATTGCAAAAAAAGTCGAAGAGATCAGCGGGCGTTGCGGCAGGCCAAACGATATGTTGCTTACACCAAGAACCGTAGAGAGGCCTAGTTTCTGCTTGACCAAACGAATGGCCCGGAGAGACTCGGTCGCACGCTTCTGTTCTGCGCTTACCGTCAGCGTCAAACAATCAATTATTATGTCGTGATCAGGAATACCTATACGCCTGGCAGCGTTACGGATACGACGGGCAACAGCCAGGCGCCCCTCCGCAGTTTCCGGGATGCCCTTCTTGTCAAGAGCCAGACCTATGATAGCCGCTCCATATTTTTTGGCCAGCGGCAGCACTCGCCGGAGACTTTTGGCTTCACCGGAAACTGAGTTGATCAAAACTTTGCCGTCTGAAGCCTTCAGCCCTGCTTCAAGCGCGTCCGGATTGGATGAGTCCAGCACGAGCGGGGCACTCACGGCGCTGCTGACACAGAAGACAGCTCTCTGCATGGCTGATGGTTCATCAATGCCGGGCGCGCCGACATTGACATCCAATAGCGAAGCACCTGCCTGCACCTGATCAAGGGCCTCACGTCGAATATATGAGACTTTCCCTTCCTGCAACTCCTGCGAATAAAGACGTTTACCTGTCGGATTAATTCGTTCACCGATAATGGCAGTAGCTGTACCGGCGCCAACACGGGTCCACCCCGAGCGACTAGAGAGAAGCGTGGCACCACTGCTGTCGCTTTTTTGAGACCATGTGCGCTGTTTCAATGCCAATGCATCTTTCATTGCACGAATATGCGCCGGTGTTGTACCGCAGCATCCGCCAATGATACGAACGCCGAGTTCGATCATACGCTCATGGTAATCAACCATTTCCTCCGGAGTCCCGGGAAAAACGGTCTGATCACCGACAAGAAGAGGAAGTCCGGCATTAGCCTGAGAGATTAGCGGCAATCCTGTCACACCACGCATACGACACAATATGTCGTATATTCCATCCACCCCCAACCCGCAGTTTGAGCCGATGATGTCGGCACCTGCGGCCTCAAGGGTAATCGCTGCCGCTTCGGGTGGAGTGCCGAGGACCGAACGGCCATTGTCGTCAAACGTCAGCATTGCGACAATCGGTATGACGGAGGATACTTCTCTGATTGCGATGACAGCAGCGCGAGCCTCTTTTATATCAAGGAAGGTTTCAAGGCTGATCAGGTCAGCCCCCGCCGTAACGAGCGCCTCGGCTTGTTCACGAAAAGCTTCCTTCATGCGGTCAAACGTCACCTCACCCACGGGTTCAACAAATTGACCGGTCGGCCCCATTGAAGCGCCGACATATGCCCTGTTGCCAGCTTCCTTACGGGCTATTTCCACTGCACGGATATTGATTTCCCTCAGGCGGTCTTCCAGCCCGTAATGTGCCAGCTTGAATCGGGTGCCACCGAACGTATTGGTAATAATGATGTCTGCACCTGCCCGTATATAGTCGCGATGTACCGAAGCGACAACCTCCGGCATGGTCAGATTAAGTTCTTCCGGAGATTGCCCCGCCTTCAGTCCGCGTGACTGCAGCATCGTCCCCATGGCGCCATCAAGGATCAGCACCATTTCCTGAATTGCAGTGCGAAAAGGTTTCATGGTACCGCCCCCTTACTGGTTGTTGTCGAACCGGTTACACTCTTTTCAGGGTTTGGGACAGCCAGCAACTCCAGAGAATAATCAGGCGACAGCGGCTCAGAAAGATCGAGATGCTTCAAAACGGCGCCGGAATTCCCATCAATGTTTATCTTGACCTGGTGTATGTCAGGAAAATTGGCGTTAACCGTATTTACGACGGAATACACTGCCAACATCTCTGCGGAACTGCCGGACAGCATCGACTCGGAAAAGGAGCTGTTGAATTCAATTGTCGCAAGGGGCCCTTCCAGGAGTATTGTTTCAACAGCAGCCCCTTCAGGGATCGTTTCCAGATACTCGCCAACAGGGCCGTTCTGAAGTTCGTCAAGAATACTTTTCAAACAGGAGGAGTCATCGTCACACGGGTCTATATCTCTCGCTTCCCGGACCAGGTACGTTCCGTCAGAAGCAAAAAACAGGGTCACAGAACGTCTGCCTTCCGTACGAGGTGGTGCCGGAGTATCAGACAGGTCATGACTGGCACGATATTTCTGCCAAATCATAATTGAGAAAAACAACATACATACGACAAAAGGTATCAAAATACTGATCGTTATCTTTTTTTTCTGGTGCGCCATCAGTTGTTGTCCTCTTCTTCATCAAGACTAACCTGGAATACGTCTCCCAGCTTCCCACCTAAAAAGCGGTTACCAACCCGGACAAAACCAGCAGGAATGTCACTGACATAATAGCTGTGATTTCCATTTTCCGCCGGCGGTCGAAGCAATTTCTTTTCTGCCAGTATTGTTGCAACAGTCCGTGCAGTTTCTGCGGCAGAATCCACCAGTGTTACTCCAGGCCCCATAACATCGGCAATTAAAGCTTTGAGTAGCGGATAGTGGGTACACCCCAGCACCAACGTATCAACCTTTGACTCTTTCAACTCACGCAGATACTCCTGTGCCGTCAATCGCGCAATTTGATTATCGGTCCACCCCTCTTCAGCCAACGGCACAAACAGGGGGCAAGCACGGGTCAGGACAACAGCATCAGGATTTAACCGCTTGATTGCGCGGGTATAGGCGCTACTGCGAATGGTACCGGCAGTGCCTATTACGCCGATCTTCCCCGAACGGGTAACCTCGACAGCACGCCTCGCCCCCGGCTCGATAACGCCAACGACCGGAATAGACAACTGCCGTTTGAGTGCAGGCAAGGCAACGGCTGAGGCGGTATTACACGCAACAACCAACAGTTTTATATCCCGCTTTATAAGGAAGGAAGCTATCTCAGCCGCATAGCGGGTCACCGTCTCGGGAGACTTGGTGCCGTACGGCACTCGCGCCGTATCACCGAAATACAGGGTATCTTCCTGGGGAAGTGCCTGCATTATCTCACGCAGAACGGTCAGTCCCCCTACTCCGGAATCAAAAATGCCAATTGATTTCCACGCCACAATGACGTCTCCTCGCGTACCAGAAGTTTACAACAATTGAGAATTGTATACTTCTTTGCATCATTCAGGCAAGCCATTTGCTGCCATCGATATCGTAGTTTTCACGTAAGCGTACGTAACTCAATTGTTTGTTAATAACCGTATATTTTTTATGTTCAACGACACCGTAATGCGGTAGAGTTGCGTGGCTAAAAGAACTTCACAGGGGGACGGATATGCTTTTCATGGATAATGTCGGCAGGAACACTATCGCCATGGTTTTGGCGGGCGGGAAAGGCGAACGCCTCAGTCCTCTCACCCTTCGCCGCGCCAAACCAAGTGTTGCCTTTGGCGGCAAATATAAGATTATTGATTTTGTTCTTAGCAATCTCTTTAATTCCGGCATCAAGAAAGTCTACATCCTGACACAATACCGGGCTTATTCGTTGAACAAGCATATCCGTGAATCATGGGGTAAATGGACCGGGCTGGGTGAATTCTATGTTGCCATCTCTCCCGAGACGAGCAGCGAAAGTGAAGAGTGGTTTAAGGGAACAGCAGATGCAATTCTCCAATACCTTCGCTTTGTTGAGTCTTCCGATGCCGATTATGTTGCAATATTCGGAGGAGATCATATTTATAAGATGGATGTTACCCAGATGATTAACGCCCATCGCATGAACCGGGCAGATATAACCATTGCAGCCCTTGAAGTACAGACTGAGGATGCCAAAAGGTTTGGTGTATTTTCCGTAGATGACGACGCACGGGTCACTGCTTTTAACGAGAAGCCGAAATCACCGGAGAGAATTCCCGGGCGCGACACTTGCCTTGCCTCAATGGGTAATTACATTTTTTCAACAAAAAAGCTGATTGATGTATTACTTGAGGGAAAAAAGCACCATGAAGATTTGGATTTCGGCAAGCATGTTATTCCAATGATGCTTGAGTGCGGTGACCGTGTCTTTGCCTACAACTTCAATGACAATCTGATTCCCGGTATGAAAGCCGAAGAACGGGGATACTGGAAAGATGTTGGCACAATCGACTCTTACTACGAAGCGAATATGGATCTGATCCATGTCTCACCGCAGCTGAACCTGTATAACTACAAATGGCCCATCTTGACCAACCAGGGGAATCTTCCTCCGGCAAAAACCGTTTTTGACGATGGCGATCGCAGGGGAGTGAACATTGATTCCTACGTGTGCGCAGGCTGTATCACCAGCGGCAGTACGGTCAGACGTTCCATCCTCGGTCCGCTCTGCAAGGTAAACAGCTACAGTCTTGTGGAAGATTCAATTCTGTTTGAAAATGTCACGGTAGGGAGACACGTCAAGATCAAAAAGGCTATCATAGACAAGGGAGTTGTTATTCCTGATGGCTCGGAAATCGGCTACGATACAGACGCAGACCTTTGTAATGGCTATACCATTACTGAATCAGGCATCGTTGTTGTTCCTCGCAAATACAAATAAAGCTCCCGGGTTTCTGCCAAGGAGCTATCAGCGGCTACTGGAGTATTCTGCCAAGACATTCCAGCAGCCGCCTGTTCTCATCTGCAGTACGTATAGCTATGCGAAAAAAGCGCTCCGTCAACCCCTTGAAACCGGCACAATCCCGTATCAAAATCCGCTGAGGCAGTAAACGCTCTCTCAGTTCCCGCGCAGACATCCCTTCCTTGATTTCTACCAGCAAATAATTAGTATTCGACGGATATAATTTCAGTTGCTGAAACTGAGCCAGACTTTCAGAGAGAGATCCCCGTTCCTGCCGGACAAACTCCAGACTTTCCTGATTATGCCGGGTGTCCAGAAGCGCTGCCGATCCGGCAGCCAATGCCATCGTATTGACACTCCACGGGCCACCCATTAAGTCCAGTCGTTCCGCAAGGGTCGCATTGCAGATCGCATAACCAAGCCGCAACCCCGGAATCCCGAAGAATTTTGTCATGGAACGGAGTACAAGGGCATTGTCACTGTGCACAATCATGCGTTTTGCAGAAGCTTCCTCGCAGAAGTCCATAAATGCCTCATCCAGAACCAGAAAGGTTCCTGAAGAGAGGCAGAGGCTATAGATCTTTTCGATGAGCTTCTGAGGATAGAGAGTCCCATTAGGATTCCCTGGATTACAGATAAAGAGCACATCAATCCCGCTGGCAAGTGCCTGTTCCAGTTTATCGGTATCAATGGCAAAGTTATTTTCCGGAGTCAGGGTAAAATGCTGTGTTTCCCAATGATGCTGACCGAGCGCCCGCACATACTCACTGAATGACGGTGAAATAATAAGCGCTTTGGAACCCGGCAGCATGGCTGGAAGATTATAAATCAGCTCCGTTGAACCATTTGCCACCGTAAAGTGAGCGGGCGATAGCGAATGAAATTTTGCCAAAGCCTGTTTCAATTCAACGTGGCTGGTATCCGGATAATGAACCAGGCTGTCAAGGGAATTGATCAGGGCTTTTCGGACCATTGGCGACATGCCGAGCGGGTTTATACTGGCGGAAAAATCCATAATCAGCTCGGAAGCAACGCCTAGTTTTCGGGCAACGGAAAAAACATTTCCGCCGTGATCATATGAATGGGACACGCATTCCTCTCAGGCAGAAGGTGGCAGCCAGACAGAGGGCAGCCATCAGCAGGGTCGAAATATACATCAATACAATCATACCTTGGTACGTTCGGGCATCAATAGGTTTCAACGGATCGCCAATATGCTTTTTCCATGAAACAACCCCGTGATAACTGGCTTTCCCGCCAAACTGCACCCCCAAAGCTCCTGCTGCGGCAGATTCCGGATGGCCGCTATTGGGAGAAGGATGATTCAAACGGTCCCGGAAAGTTATCCGTGCAGCATCAAATAGCGATCCGCCTGCACAAGGTGCCGAGATTATCAATAGCAGCGCAGAGATACGGGCCGGGATGTAATTCAAAACATCATCCATCCGTGCCGACGCCCATCCAAGCTGAAGATAGCGCGAATTTTTATAGCCGACCATTGAGTCCAACGTACTCACAGCCTTATAGGCAATTGCGGCAACCGGGCCACCAATTGCCAGCCAGAAAAGCGGGGCAATAATGCCATCGGAAGTGTTTTCGGCAACCGTTTCTACAACGGCTCGCCATATCTCGGGCTCCTCAAGATGCTCCGTATCGCGTCCAACAATATACGAGAGGAAATGGCGTGCCGCAGGGAGGTCATTGGCAAGCAGTGCAGAAGCTACACGAGCTGATTCCGTGTGCAGGGACCGGGAAGCAAGACAGGTTGTCGAGACAACCACGGCAGCGATCCAGCCGACCAGCGGTAACTCCGTGGCAAGCACTTCCAAGAGAATCCACGAACATCCTGCTGAACAACCTACTACCAGCAGCAACAGCAGCATCCCGGCAACACGCTCATCAAGCCATGTTCGGCGCAATTTTTGATCCAGAAAATGAATCAAACGACCAATTGCAACCACTGGATGGGGCAGCCAACGTGGGTCTCCGAAAGCCAGATCGAGCAAGAGAGCAATCAGTATGATCAAGGGCTCAGGGGGTTTCACTACCGAGTCCGCAGATGTTCAATATCCGGGGCATGTCCAGATTCTTTTCAAACAGCTCCGCCAACTGATCAAAGGGATCATTCTGTGGCTGTTTCTGGACACCTCGTCTCAAGGGCATTCCTTTTTCCAGTCGAATGCTGTTCAGGTAGATTTCGCGAAATCGTACGTTATCAAAGAGACCATGCAGATACGTACCGAAAATTCTGCCGTCAGCAGAAACAGCTCCGTCTTCCACAGATACAGATGCATCACCGCGCCGGAAAATACGGGAAAAAGGTCTGACGCCCTTATCAAGCGTCGTCAATCCCATATGAATTTCATAACCGGTCATGACCCCGTTGCATTCCGGAGCTACCGTCAACCCGGCTTCATCAAGATATGTCAAGGCCTGGTGTGTCTCCTTTTCCATCAACAGTTCAGTCGTAGAAGGGAGGAGATCAAGCCCCTGTGCCTCTTTGATAGCAGACTCGACGCCGTGCGGGTCAAGAACTGCAGTCCCAAGCATCTGAAAGCCGCCACATATGCCGACAACATGTCCCTTAAAGTCACGAATTGCATCATACAGACCACGCTCCATCAAGAAATACAGATCCGCGATCGTTGATTTACTGCCAGGAATAATCAGAACATCAAGTCCATGCAGTTGATCCGGCATCTCGACATAACTCAGAAGTACATCAGACTCGCTCTGCAATGGGTCAAAATCGGTGAAATTTGAAATTCTCGGAAGCTTTAGCACTCCGATGTGAATTTTTTTGATTCCGGTCATGATGCTGACAACCTTGGAGCGCTGACCAAGAGCCACGCTATCTTCCGCCGGAAGACTGATATCCGTAAACCAGGGAAGGACTCCCAACACGGGCAGACCGGTTCGCTGCTCGATAAATTCTATACCCGGCTTGAGAACCTCAAGATCACCGCGGAATTTGTTAATTATTATCCCCTTGATGTAGGAACGCTCCAATGGATCAAGCAGCTCAATTGTGCCAACGATCTGGGCAAAAACTCCGCCTCGATCAATATCCGCAATCAAAATAACGGGGCATCGCGCCATCAATGCAATTTTCAGATTGGCAATATCGTTTTTTTTCAGGTTTATTTCAGAAATGCTTCCCGCACCCTCAATAACAATAAATTCATACGCCTGACGCAGACGGTCGAAGCTCTCCCATATCTTTTCAAAGGCCGCCGGTTTGTAGGCATCGTATTCCGAAATAGACATATTACCCACCGGCCTGCCCTGCACAACAATCTGGCAACCGGTATCCGAATTCGGTTTGAGTAAAACCGGATTCATATCCGTATGAGGTTTAATATCGCATGCCTGCGCCTGAACTGCCTGAGCACGGCCGATTTCCCCCCCCTCAGGCGTTACATAGGAGTTGAGCGACATATTCTGGGATTTAAAGGGGGCAACCGCCATACCACGCTTCACCAGACAGCGGCAAAATCCGGCGGTTACAATTGATTTTCCCACGTCAGAGGCTGTGCCGCAAAACATGACAGATCCAGGGTGCGGAAGCGGAGGCTGCTCTGCGACTAATTCTGTCGCTACCTCCGATGTGCCGTATTTTGCGGCGTAGCCACGGGGGGTTACCATTCGTCCTGCGGAATCAATAAACGTACTGGAGTTTCCAATCAGCACGATACTGACCATGTCTATTTCATGGTCAAGCAATTCGCCAAGGGTCGTCACCACCTGTGTCTGTCCCTTGCGGCAGGCGTTACGTACTATACCTGCGGGAGTATCTGCCGGGCGATGCGCCAGAATGATATTCTGAGCTTCTTCTATTTGCGTCCTGCGGCTTTTGCTGCGCGGATTATAAATGGCAAGGACAAAATCCGCCCGCGCAGCCGCCTCCACTCTTTTTTTAATCAGTTCCCATGGGGTCAGAAGATCCGAAAGCGAAATCACGGCAAAATCATGCATCAAAGGTGCGCCCAGTTGTGATGCAGCGGCCTGAACAGCAGAGATCCCCGGGATGACCTGAACATCAACATGCTGCAAAGCGGCATCCTGCCTGGCATCCATTTCAATCAGCTCCAGCACAAGCCCGGCCATACCGTATATTCCGGAGTCACCTCCCGACACCAAAGCGACAGATTCCCCGGATCGTACAAGCCTGATCGCTTCACGACATCGTTGTACCTCCTGCATCATGCCGGTTGACAACACCTGCTTTCCTTCCAGCAGAGGACGTACCAGTTCAACGTAATTATCATATCCAACAATAATATCGGAATCCGCAATTGCCTGACGGGCCGCTTCAGTCAGATGGCAGACATCGCCGGGACCTGTGCCGACGATAAATAACGAAGCCATAATGTTCCTCACATAGGGGGAGTATATTCATTCCGGGGTACTACAAGAAAGGCGTGCATACGAGCAGTCATGCACCTGTTTCAGCTGCTGAATGTAGAGTATAGTTGCTTGACTCGTGCAAGATACTCACGTGTTTCTCTCGGCAAATGATCGGGGCGTCTGTCAACATTACCGGGCCCCCAGTTGTAGGCGGCGAGGGCGGAGTCAACATCACCATTATAACGTTGCAGCATATCCTTGAGAAATCGGGTGCCGGCCATAACATTCTGCTCCGGGTCAAACGAATCGCCGACCCCCAGTGAGCGGGCTGTTGCGGGCATAAGCTGCATCAGCCCCTGTGCTCCGGCATGCGAGACCGCGTGCGGGTTAAAGTTGCTTTCGGCCTTGATAACCGCTTTTATCAAACCGGCATCAACGCCATATTTTCGGGACGCCCTGGAAATGAGGGGATCGAACGTCACATTATCGGCTCGGGACAGTTGTGGCTGATTTGCGAGTAAAGCAGGAGACACTTCCGCTTGCAATTCCTGAAGTTGCGTCTGGACTGGTGCCGAAGACGCGGGAGCAGACGACTCGGTATATGTGGCAAGATTAGCTCGATAGGCCTGAACAATTGCGTTTGCAGAGGAAAATAATGCGGGACCTGACTTTCCGGTACTTTCAGCAGAATCTCCGGCAAGGGATAGAGAATTCTGCAACATCTGCAAGGTCAGCGTCTGCGCCAGTTCCCTGGCTTTTTCGCTGGCATTCGAATCAGAGGGACCGCCACTTTCAAGTGCTTTGTCAAACTTATCGGCAAAACCGCTTTCCTGCAGGGGAACAGCACCGGCAGAAAGCTGCCGAAACGGAGCAAGCGCACCCAACAATGAAAGCTTATCAATTGGTATTGACATGACCGCTAGTCCTCGACAAATGCCAGGTTCTTCTTCTTAAGTTTTTCAATCAGAGTAGTACGCTTCAGATTCAACAGAAGTGCTGCTTCCTTTTTATTGCCGCCGGAACGAGCTAGAGCCTGAATTATCAGATTATTCTCGAAAGCATCTACGGCAGAATTCAGGCAGATGCCCCCATCCGGAAGAATATTGTCTGAAGGAAGAGAAGGGACCTGAACCGAGATTGCTTGTACGGGCTTTCCGGAAAGATACTTCTCCGGCAGGTCATCCGGGACAATCAGACCGCTCCCTTTCAGTATTACAAGCCGCTCCACCAGGTTTTCCAATTCTCTGACATTGCCAGGCCATTCATAATTACAAAGGATTCCAAGCGAATCACGTGAAAAGCGCTTTACGGCATGCCGCTTATCAGAATTGAAACGGGTCAGAAATGTATGAATCAGTACCGGAATATCTTCCCGTCTCTCACGCAGGGGAGGAATCGTGATCGGAATTACCGACAACCGATAATACAAATCTTCACGAAAATCCTTGCTGACCACCAGTTCTTCAAGATTCTTATTTGTTGCAGCAACAATGCGAACATCAACTTTCTGCGATTTCGAAGCCCCGACCGGTTCAAATTCCCTGTTTTGAAGTACCCGCAGCAGTTTGACCTGCAGGTTGGCCTTCATGTCGCCGATTTCGTCAAGAAAAAGAGTCCCCTTGTCCGCCATTTCGAACCGACCGGCACGATTGGCGTATGCGCCGGTAAAAGAGCCCTTCACATGCCCGAACAATTCACTCTCAAGCAGATCATCCGGTATCGCAGCACAATTTACCGGTACAAAGTTTTTCGCATGCCGATCACTCAATAGATGTATGGCTCTCGCTGCAAGTTCCTTGCCGGTACCTGATTCACCTTGTATCAGAACCGTTGCATTTGAAGCAGCAACCTTGGATATCATATCGAATAATTCGCGCATCGGCTGGCTTGTGCCGATCATGGTTGCCGAGAGGAGATGAGACTGATTCGAGGTACCGCTTGAAAAATCGAACATCTTCATCGACTGATATTCCCGCGCCCGCATGACAAGACTTTCCAGCTCATCAAGATTGAGCGGCTTCGGAAGGGTAAAAACAGAATCACTACCAATTTTTTTATATTCGGCAGCCCCCGCTTCGCCATACACGATTAATACGAGCAGCGGGTTGAGTTGAGCGCAGCGTTCCTTGAAGTCAGGAGCTATCGACCGCAAATATGCCAACTCAGCGATTACAATATCGACATTATTCTTCTGAAGAGTGTCAAAAAACAGGGCATCGTTTTCTGCCGCAGTAATGCAGTACCCCTGATATGTCAAAAAAGCAGACACTAAATCACGAGTTTTCACATCATTGTCAGCAATGAAAATCGTTCCGTTTTCGCGCATAGCGGCCCTGTCCCCCAGATTTTAATACATGTGCGCCATACTACATGGATTACAGAAAATGTCAATAAAATGACTTACCAACCATTTCGTATCCTGATGACGTTAATAATCTTACAATCGCTTACATTTTGAAGCAGTTATTTTCTTTGTATGTTGCTTGATATCGATTGATATGCATGGTAAATTGTCGAAACGTACCTGAGTTGTTAGTATAATTCACGGTACATTTGACATGACAATTCATGATCGAGGAGATCGACTGATGCAGAATGCACTGGTACCGGTAAAAACTGATAATACTCATGACGAACTGATCCAGTTGGTCAGCTTCAACCTTGATCAGGAAGAGTATGGCGTTGACGTGCTCAAAGTACGTGAAATCATTCGGATGCCTATTGTTACCCGTGTACCGAACACCCCGCATTATGTCGAGGGGGTCATCAACCTGCGCGGCAAGGTTGTCCCAATTATTTGCATGAGAAAGAAATTCGGCTTGATTGAATCCGAGAACGACAAGCAAACCAGAATCATGGTAATGGACATGGAGGGCGAATTGATGGGATTCATTGTCGATGCCGTCTCGGAAGTTATCAGAATATCAGGAAGCGAAATCCAGCCATCACCGGCAGTTGTTGCGGGTGGAATAGATCAGGAATGCATTGCCGGTGTCATTAATCAGGCCGAGCGACTGCTCGTGCTGCTGAATCTTGAGAAAATGTTTTCCCGCGATGAAAAAAACTTGTTTACCGGAATGTAACAATACCCTCACGTCATTACCATTAGCAGGAGTTACGCACCATGCCACCAATTGATTGCGAAGACCAGGAACTACTGGACGGCTTTCTCGCCGAGACAACTGAGCTGCTCGAGAAACTCGACGACGACCTCATTACGCTTGAGAAAACCTCCGATGACACCGACCTGATGAATCGCATTTTCCGGTCGATTCACACCATAAAGGGCGCTTCAAGCTTTCTGGGGTTTGATCTGCTGGTTAAAGTCGCCCATAAAACCGAAGATGTTCTGAACCGTCTGCGAAAAGGTGAGCTCATAGTGACATCTGATATAATGGACGTCATTCTTGAGGCAACAGATCTGATAAAACTTCTGGTAAGCGATATCAAAGCCGGTGACATCCAGGAACGTGAAACGGACGGCACTATCAACAAACTTCTGCCATTCCTAGCAGAATCGGCAGGAGCACAGCAGCGCGCTGCTCAGCCACCGGCACAGCCAGCGGCTCCTTCCGTGGATGCAGCACCATCGGCAGACATCCAGACTCCGCCGGCGTCCGAGCCGGCGCAATCCCCGGAAGTGCCGGAGCCTTCTGCTGACGCAGCTCCTGTTGCACCGATACCGCCATCATCGGTTCCAGTTCCGAAACCCGCTTCTGAAGCCGCTCCCAAAAAAGCGCCCGCCCCCCCTAAACCGGCTGAAGGCAAAGGAGACGATCTTTCTGACAATTCAACCGTCCGGGTTGATGTAAAGCGCCTTGATGACCTTATGAACCAGGTCGGTGAGTTAGTGCTCGAGCGCAATCGCATGATCCAGATCAATCAGGATCTGCAGCAAAATGATGCAAACCGGGCCGACTTTAATGAAGAATTCGGCAAACTCACCAAACGGATGAGTTTTGTAACGTCTGAACTCCAGATGCAGGTTCTCAAGATGCGGATGATACCGGTTGAGAAGGTCTTTAAAAAATTTCCGCGGATCGTTCGCAGCATGTCCCGCGATTTGGGAAAAGAGGTTGAACTAGTTATTATCGGTGAGGAAACCGAACTGGATCGTTCGGTCGTTGACGAAATTGGCGATCCTCTGATTCACCTTATCCGTAACGCCATGGATCACGGCCTGGAGACCCCCGACGAGCGGACAGCCGCTGGTAAGACGCGTGGTGGCACACTTGTACTTGCAGCCGTACATGAAGGAAACCAGATCATCATCAGTATCAAGGATGACGGCCGCGGCATTGACACCGAAAGAGTAGGACGCAAGGCGATTGAAAAAGGCCTCATTACCGAGGAGCAGTTTGCGGCAATGGGACAGCGTGAAGTCTTTGACCTCTTGTTCCTGCCAGGCTTCTCAACCAAGGAAAAAACCACCGATCTTTCAGGCCGCGGTGTTGGTATGGACGTTGTCAAAACCAACATTAAAAAACTGAATGGACTGATTGAAATCAAGAGCACCAAAGGACTCGGTTCAGAATTCATTCTCCGGTTGCCGCTGACGCTGGCTATCATCCAATCTCTGCTTGTTGAAGTTGAAGGAGAAATCTACTCCATTCCACTCTCGTCAGTCCTGGAAACCATCCGGGTTGACCAGCGTCAGTTTCACCTGATTGGCGGCCAGGAAGTACTGAAACTGCGCGACATTGTTCTTCCGCTGATTCGTTTACAGCGGGTATTCAATGTCCAGCCGCAGGGTGAGGCAGACAACTTCTGTTATGTGGTTGTCGTCGGTGCTGCGGAAAAAAGGATGGGACTAGTTGTTACTCGTTTGGTTGGACAGCAAGAGGTGGCTATCAAGTCACTTGGCAACTACCTGGCAAACATCCCGGGCATTGCCGGCTCCACTATTCTTGGCGATGGGCGGGTTGCCTTGATCATCGACCCGGTTGCAATGTCAGAAGGCTGCGAATAACAGAGCTCCATCGGCAGCCAACGTATTATTTTGCAGAACAATCAAGGGAATGACGTCCAAGGAGTGAAACGTGGCCATCAGTGATAAGGATTTTGAACAACTCCGCGATTTTATTTACAATATATGCGGCATGTATTTTCACACCACCAAAAAGTACTTTTTAGAAAGCCGGCTTACAAGGCGCATGGAAGCCACCGGCAGCAAAACGTACCAGGATTATTACCTGCTGCTCAAGTCGCCACGTGGTTCTGAAGAATTAAAATTCCTCATGGATGAAATAACCACCAACGAGACCTATTTCTTCCGCAATGTCCCTCAATTGGCTGCGCTTGAAAACAAGCTGCTGCCGGAACTTGTTGAAACCAAAAACAAGATGGGCTTCCGTAAACTGCGGATATGGAGTGCAGCTTCGTCCTCAGGAGAGGAAGCCTATACCATGGCAATGATTCTTCTTGAAAAGCGGGCCACACTGCTCAAAGACTGGATCATTGAAATTGTCGGCACCGACATTAATGAAACGGTGATCGCCCAGGCAAAGGAAGGCGTGTACAACGCATATTCTGTACGCAATATCCCGGATATGTATAAGCGCAAATATATTCGCGAAGACAACGGGAAATTCATCCTGTCGCCGGATGTAAAGAAGTTTGTAACATTCAACAAGTTAAACCTCTATGAAGATTCAAAGATGATTTTTATGAAAAGTTTTGATTTCATTTTCTGCGCCAATGTACTGATCTACTTTGACACCGCATCAAAATCAAAAGTTGTCCAGCACTTCTATAACAACCTGCAACCCTATGGCTATTTCTTTGTCGGCCAGTCGGAATCACTGCACGGCGTCAACGACAAATTCAAGACAGTTCACTTTCCCGGTGGTTTTGGCTACAAGAAATAGCCTGAGAGGTTTTATTATATGGACAAGAATCAAATGATGGAACGTGCTGAAATCCTTGTTGGGGCTGTTGATGATCTCCCTACCATTCCAATTGTTGCGACCAAGGTTCTACAGCTTCTTGATGATCCTGATGTCAGCGTTGAAGAGATTGCCGATCTGATGCTGACCGATCAGGTCATGACTGCGCGGGTCATGAAACTGCTCAACTCTCCCGTGTACAGACCGGCACAGGAGATCACCTCCCTTAAACGCGCTCTGGTCTATTTGGGATTGCGCCATGTCCGGGAATTGGCTCTGACAACTTCAGTTATCGATGTCTTTGATGGCAATACCGGAGCACTTGATCTCAACGCCTTTTGGGAGCACTCTTTTGGCGTCGGCATGGTGTCAAAAATCATCGCGCAAAAGATCGGCTACCAGGATCTCGAGAAAGCCTATATATCCGGCATCTTACATGATCTCGGCGAAGTTTTTTTAAGTAACTTTTTGCGAGAGCCTTTTTTAGCGGTATTGGAGCATATCAAGGTGCACCCGGTGAAACTTGTTGATGCCGAAGCTGAACTTCTTGGTACAACTCACTGCGAAATCGGCCTCAGCATGGCGCGTAAATGGAACTTTCCGGAAGCCTATTGTGATGTTATCGCACATCACCATGCCCCGGGAGAAGCCACCGTTGATCCGATTCTATGCGCTATCGTCAACCTTTCAGATCTATTCTGTTCCGTTCGTGAATTGAACTATGGCGGGCTTGAGTGGATCAGTTTCAATCTGAGCGAAGAAGAAGCATGGACCATTCTTAAAAATGAGTCTCCGGGACTAGCTACAATGGATGTTGAACGGTTCTGTTATGAGCTGGATGATTCAATTCCTGACATCAAGGAACTGGTTTCCTCCATTTTCAACCCGTCATAACCTTGACAGTGGTATCAGTTTTACATTTTGTACCTGATACAAGAATACGCATACAAACCACTACAAAGGCGAAGCCCTGATGTTAATGCCCCAACAAGCAAAAACCAGAATTCTGATCGTTGATGACTCATCATTCATGCGCATGGCCATCCGGAGCGTTCTGTCGAAAGACCCCTCCTTTGATATAGTCGGTACTGCCGCTGATGGCATGGAGGGGGTAGAAAAAGCAATCGCGCTTAAACCGGACCTTATAACCATGGATATCGAAATGCCGCGAATGGACGGCATTACCGCCTTGAAGCAGATCATGGCCAAAGCGCCGACCAAAGTCATCATGGTATCAACACTGACCAATGAAGGTGCCAAATCAACATTCGAGGCGCTTGACGCCGGGGCTATCGATTATATTCCGAAAAACGTCACCGATTCTACTGACGCGCAGAATACGTTCAGACAGGAATTAATGCGTAAAATAAAGGAAGCGGTTGCTTCGCGCATACGCCGCGCGCCCAGCAACGTTTCCGTGCCGACGCGCCCCGCAACACTTGCTTCCTCAACCGCAGCACGTCCAACTGCATCAAAGTTCGCGGGAAAGAAAATTCAGTATGTTGGAATCGGAGCGTCAACCGGCGGGCCTGTTGCACTTCAGGAAGTTCTCTCTCGTATTCCGGTTAATTTCCCCTATGGTGTCATTGTCGGTATCCATATGCCGAAAGCTTTTACCGGACCGTATGCTGACCGTCTGAACGCAAAATGTTCCATGACCATCCGTGAAGCTGTTGACGGCGACGTTCTTAAACCGGGACTGGCTCTTATCGCCCCCGGGGGAATGCACACGACACTGGTGCGCCAGGGTGCCAACATCGTTGTCAAAACGCGGCCAACCAGTGAATATCCACAGTATGTCTATATCCCGTCAGTGGACCTGTTGATGTCAAGCATGGCCGAAGCGACGAATGGTGCAATGCTGGGAGTAATTCTGACTGGCATGGGGAACGACGGCTTCAAAGGAATGCAGTTACTCAAGCAAAAGGGCGGTGTAACTATCGCACAGGATGAGGCAACCTCTACAATTTACGGCATGCCGAAAGCTTGTGTTGATGGCGGCGTAGCCGATGAAGTACTGCCATTGGGACAGATAGGATTCGAAATTTCAAAATTCATGTAAGAACAAAAGTGATATATGAACAACGAGAGGCGACCATATCAGGTCGCCTCTCGTTGTTTTAGCGGTCAGCGTACACCACCAGCCCTGTCCAGGATGCCTCAACCCGGCAATTTGAAAACCCGCGACGTTTAAGACGGAACATGATGAGAGGAGCAACAAGCGGGTGGACTCCCGGCATAATCAAAGGAAAGTGATTGTATGACATCCCCATTAACGCACGCATCGTTGCGTTAAAACCGTACTGAGACCTGGTCTTGGCCCTGTGTATCTTATTCTTTAGAAGCATCTGTTCAGCTATGTTCGCTTGTTTCGTGGAATTCAAGCATTTTCCAGGTATCAATGGTATTATCCAGCCGCCACTGGCTCCCCGCCATATAGGTCAGCTTCCCTTCACCATCGATATACACATGCATGGCTTCCTTCTTTTCAAAATCTTCAATAAACTTCTTTTCTCCGGTTACCCAGCGCGCGGTAACGTAACTAACCGGTTCAAAAGCGACTTTAACGCTGTACTCAAATTCAAGACGGTGCATAACCACCTCGAATTGCAGCAGACCGACCGCTCCAATCACCCAGTCTGATCCCATCACCGGCTTGAACACCTGAGTTGCACCCTCTTCAGCCAGCTGTACCAGACCTTTTTCCAACGCCTTTGACTTCATCGGATTCAGAAGCCGTACCTTGCGAAAGTGCTCCGGAGCAAAACTTGGTATACCGGTAAATTTGAGTTCCTCGCCCATCGTAAAGGTGTCACCGATCTTGATCGTGCCATGATTGTGAATACCGATAATGTCACCCGGCCACGCCTCCTCGACATTGGTGCGATCCTGGGCCATGAATATGGTAGCGTTGGCAATCTGAACATCCCGCCCTAATCGAACGTGGCGGACCTTCATGCCACGGGTAAATTTACCCGAGCAGATCCGAAAGAACGCAATCCTGTCACGATGAGCCGGGTCCATATTTGCCTGAATCTTGAAGGTAAATCCGCTGAAAGGCTCTTCATAAGGAGAAACCGCACGGGTGGTCGCTTCACGTGGCAACGGATGCGGAGCATACTGAACAAAAGCATCCAGCAACTGCTGCACTCCAAAGGTATTGATGGCGCTGCCGAAGAATACCGGGGTCTGACGCCCGGCCAGATACGCTGACATATCGAAAGGATGGGCTGCACCCTCCAGAAGTTCGATATCATTTCTCAGTTCATCCACCTGGCTTCCCAGTAATTCATCAAGACGCGGGTCAGCAAGACCGTTGACCGTTATGATCTCTCCGGTGCCGTTATCCGCTTCAGCATCAAAAAAGGTCAGCTCTTTGGTATAAAGATGATAGGTACCTCGAAAACGCTTGCCCATCCCGATCGGCCAGGTAATCGGAGCCGTCTGCATGTGAAGGTTTTTTTCAATATCATCCAGCAGGTCGAATGGTTCCTGCCCTTCCCGGTCTAGCTTGTTCATAAATGTCATAATCGGGGTATGACGAAGACGACAGACTTCCAACAGTTTCCTGGTTTGACTTTCAACACCTTTGACGGAATCGATGACCATCAAAACTGAGTCTACTGCGGTCAATACGCGGTAGGTATCTTCAGAAAAATCGTTATGTCCCGGAGTATCCAGCAAATTGATCTCGCACTGTTCGTACGAGAACTTCATGACCGAAGAGGTAACAGAAATACCACGCTGTTTTTCCAGCTCCATCCAGTCGGACGTGGCGTGACGGGCGCTTTTTCGGGCACGGACTTCACCGGCCTGCTGGATCGCCCCCCCGAAAAGAAGCAGCTTTTCGGTGATGGTGGTCTTGCCTGCATCAGGGTGGCTAATGATTGCAAACGTACGACGTTTTTCTACTTCGTTCTGATTAAACAGTTCCACGGAAATAAACTCCTTATCGGCAATCGAAAGGCGGGGCAAGCCCGCCTGAAGTGACAACAACTATCTGAAGCAAAAGCAACTACCGGAACACCAAGCGGTCAAGACACCATCTGCCGCCACCAGCGATCACCAGGAACAGGGCCATCCCGAGCAGAGCAACATTGTATTCAATGCCATGACCGTGGCCGGCAGAGCAGGTCATGTTCAGAAAAAAACCATTCGCCCAGTGAATTTTGTATATGGACACCAGCATGACTGCAGAGATGCCCGCTGCTGAGAGACGGGTCATGAAACCGGTCAGGATGCCAAAACCGCCGCCAAATTCGGCGATGATCGCCAATAACGTGAATATGGGTGGAATCCCCATTTTTTCTTCAAAGGTTCTGAATGTGCTGGTCAACCCCTGCCCGCCAAAAAGGCCCAGCAGTTTCTGAGAACCATGAGCCATAAATATCAACCCGAGCGGAATACGAAGCATCAAGGGGGCTATCAACTCCGTAGCATCAAAACTTCCCTTAGCCATGGATAACCTCTCCGATCTTTGTTAACAACCTGATTTTATCGTTTCTCTTAACTATATACATCAGCTTATAAGCATTTAGGATCGTACCCGACAGCGGGTCACATCAAGCCGATACCGGAATCAGGTAGAAGACAATCAAGGGAATTATCTCACCGGTAGCGAGATCAAGCCTACCAAGGAGAAAAAGGGAGATAGAACAATAAATTGTCGTCATCGCCGGAGAGTGCGGCGATACTATTTGTATGATTCTATTATGGAGAGGTCTGACTATTAGACGACCCGTCGATCGGGTGAAATAATCTCAGAAAACAAGCAGACCAATATCAGTAACCGTTACCAACCAAACCAGAATCACCGGCATATTATCGTAATCGCCGGGCAACACACATAACATCATATGGTTTGCCTCTGTAGTCTTTAAGGTAGGTATAATCCATCCCGACTGCAGTGCAGGCATTAATCTTGGCTTTCAATTCCTCTTCACTAACCTTGGTGCAGCCTGCCAGCAGAACAAGTGAAAACAGGAGCGCAATTCTCATCATTTCCCTCAAATATTCTAATTAGATTCAAGCGCCGATAAATGAGCATGAGGGGCTGCATGGGGGATGAGGGAAACTCGTTTTATGACGCGGCAAACCCCGCAGGAAGCAGCCGGAACTTCAAAAGCAGTAATTACTTAAAATGGTGGGCGGCACGGGATTCGAACCCGCGACCCCAGGCTTCGGAGGCCTGTACTCTATCCAGCTGAGCTAACCGCCCGTACACCAAACAGCAAAACTTCTTAGGTCGAAAATGATTACACTATTTAGCCACTCAACTCAAGCCAAAAATCTGTCATTTTGCTGTTTGCTCTGTTATGATGGCAATTCTTATGGGGGAGTACATGAAGCGAACAGCATTGCTAATACTCTGCATGGTCCTGATGCCGACATTTGCCCTGGCTGCCAATTTTTCCTTCAAACATATTCGAGGCGGCGTTTATGCAGCAATTGCCGAGCCGGGTGGAAAAGCTGCCAGCAACTCGCTTATTGTTGTTACAAGTTATCAAGTCATTGTCGCAGGCGCACACTTTGTCCCTGAAACTACCAAAGAACTGCTCGATTTTGTCAAAACAGTCACACCTATCCCGGTCCGCTACATTATTCTGACGCATCATCACCGCGGCTTTAACCATGTGGACTTTGACCTGCCGGCTAATGTGGAAATCATATCTTCCGGGCAGACATGGCAAGCCCTCAAAAGCGAATTCCGCCAGATCAAAAACCAGGTCACCTTTTTCGACCGTAGCTTGACCATGAAGCGGGGCTCAACAACCCTTGTTCTCAATGCCACCGAGCATGCCCACAGCGAAGGTGACATGTTTGTGATTCTCCCTGAAGAGGGTATTTTATTCACCTCTGATCTCGTATTTAACAACGTGGCAGGATACATGGGAGATGCCACGTTCCAGGACTGGGCAGGCATGCTGGAAATACTGGCCAGCATTGACATCCGTTCCGTCGTACCCGGTCTGGGAGACGTTACGACAACAGACGGCATCCTCCAGTTCCAGACATTCTTCCGTGCTTTTACAACGGAAGTCCTTCGGCTCACCGCCAAAGGGTTTGAGGTTGAAGCCGCCAAGCGGCAATTTTCTCTCCCGCAGTATGAGAAACTGCCGGGGTTTCGAGCTTTCTTTGATGTTAATTTCCGACGCGCATTTCATGAACTGAAGGCCCTTCGCTGATGCCGAACACAATCCGGGTCATAGGATTAACAGGTGGAATCGCCACCGGCAAAAGTACCGTCGCGCGTTTTTTCACTGACCGGGGCATTCCGGTTATCGATGCCGATCAGCTTGCGCGCGATGCTGTTCAACCGGGGAGCCCCGCACTGAAGCAAATAGTAGCCACCTTTGGGCGGGAGATACTGACCAGTGACGGTGCACTTGATCGAAAACGCCTCGGTTCGTTGATTTTTTCAGACTCTGATAAGCGCAGCCAACTGGAAAGAATTCTCCACCCTGCAATACGTAAACTTGCCGAAGCGCGGATCCGTCAAGCGGCTGCCGCCGGCCATAAACGGTTGATCTACATGGCGCCACTTCTTATCGAAGCCGGGGCAACCGACAGGGTTGATGACATCTGGGTCGTAACGGTTCGTCCCGAAGTTCAGCTGGAACGGGTCATGCAGCGTGACTGCATAAGCCTCAAACAGGCTCTACAGATAATCGGCAGCCAGATGCCGCTTGCAGACAAAGAGCACTGCGGAAGTGTGGTCATTGACAACAGCGGTACCGAAGCAGAAACAATAAGCGCTTTAGAAGCGATATGGGCACAAGAAACAGGGAGCAATCGCAATGACTAAGGCTAAGCATATTTTACGTCCTGGCAAACGTCAGGCCGGACAGCAGAAAAAGGGACGGGAAGCGGCTACGGCATTTCCGGCAAAAATGGCCGTAACAGCGGCGCCTGCTGCTCAAACAGACCCGAAGCGCCCTTTGAACTGTTTTGCCGCAGTGCCGCGCGGCGCTGAAGAACTGGCCGCTGCCGAACTGGCTTCGCTCGGCATCAACGGAGCAAAACCGGGTAAAGGCGGCGTATCGTTTTGCTCTGATCGCGCAGGGTTATACCGGGCTAACCTCTGGTTACGTACGGCAAGCCGGGTCTTGGTCCAGTTGGCACTCTTTCCCTGTTCAAGCCCGGATGAACTGTATGCCGGAGTATATGCGATAGCCTGGCAAGAATTAATTACTCCGGACATGACACTCGCGGTTGACTGCTCGTTGCGAGATTCGGCCCTGACCCATTCCGGTTTTGTCGCGTTGAAGACCAAGGACGCTGTGGTAGACCGCATTCGAGAATCGTGCGGCAGCCGCCCGAATGTTGACACGACCTCACCGGATGTACGAATCAATGTACATCTTCACAAAAACATCTGCACTCTCAGCCTTGACAGTTCCGGCGATTCACTTGACCGGCGTGGCTATCGCCTGGAACGAAACGAAGCTCCTCTGCGCGAAACGCTGGCCGCAGCGGTCGTCGCTCTGACCGGCTGGGATGGTTCCATACCGCTGGCAGACCCTATGTGCGGATCCGGCACCATTCCGGTCGAAGCGGCTCTTCTGGCCGCACATATCCCTCCCGGCCTGCAGCGTCGGTTCGGCTTTGAGCGCTGGCGTGACTTCGATAATGAACTCTGGACCGGCATCTGTTCGGAAGCCGAAAAAGGTATCCGCAAACTGCCGGTCGGCCTGATAACCGGTTACGACCTTGACAGCAAAGCTCTGCTACTGGCCGGAAGGAACACTGCCAATGCAGGATTGACCGGTCAGATCCATTATTTCCATGCAGCATTGCAGGAGTTCCAGCCGGAGGGTGACAAAGGTGTCGTCATCATTAACCCTCCCTACGGCATTCGCCTGGGCGAAGAAAATGACCTGCGCGAACTGTACTGCCAAATCGGCGACATCATGAAAAAACGCTGTCGCGGCTGGACCGGGTATGTTCTGACCGGCAACCTTGAACTGGCAAAATATATCGGCCTTAAGGCATCCAGGCGTTTCGTCCTGTATAACGGAGCAATTGAGTGCAGATTATTGAAGTATGATCTGTACTGATTCCTGAAACGTGAGGAGTGAAGAGCAAAGGGTATCTCCTCACCTTTCATCTAAATGGTTACATAAAAGGGACAATAATGACAATTCGATGGTATCCGGGACATATGGGCAAGGCGCAGGAAAAGATGGCCGAGGCGATCCGCAAGATCGATGTGATCATCGAGGTACTTGACGCACGGCTTCCCTTATCCAGCTCTAATCACCAACTGGATGAGATGCGCCGCAACAAGCCCTGCATCAAGGTATTGAACAAACATGACCTGGCCGACCCTGCCGTTACGAAAGCCTGGGTAAGGCACTATGAACGCGAAGCAAACGTTTGTGCCATTCCTCTGTCGGCCAGACTTCATGCTGACACAAAGCAACTGATCAAGCTCTGCCAAAAAACGGTGCCACACCGGGGACGTCCCGGGTGGCCGCTACGAGTCATGGTGTTCGGCATCCCCAACACCGGCAAATCGACCCTGATAAACACACTGGCGGGAAAGAGTATTGCAAAAGTCGGTGACAAGCCGGCAATCACCACCTGTGGACAACAGATCGACCTCAAAAATGGCATTGTTCTGACCGACACCCCCGGTATCCTCTGGCCGAACATGGATGATCAAAACGTCGCCTATCGGCTTGCTGCCAGCGGAGCAATAGGTGCAAGCGCACTCGACTACACCTGCGTCGGACTTTTTGCGGTCGAATACATGATGACCAGATACCCGGAGCTTCTGAAAGTACGCTATAAGCAGACCGAACTGCCTGAAACACCCACGGAGATGATTGAATTAATCGGACGACGGCTGGGCTGCCTGATAGCGGGGGGAGAGATTGACGTACACAGGGCCGCTGAAGCATTCCTGCGCGAACTGCGGGCTGGTAAAATAGGGAGAATCAGCCTTGAAGAACCGATGCCGGCAGTTTCTGCTGTCGCCCCTGATGAAGAGGCGACAGCAGCAGAGATTACTGTTTGAATTTGTGGCAGAACAGGCAGCGGTTCTTGGCGGGGTGGTTCGGAGGAAACGGCACCCCCTTCTCTTTATGACACGGCTCACAAAACACCTCAGCGCCCTTTTTGTCCGGCTTGAAAAAAGCACGTTTAAAAAGCGAGGCATCGGGACCGGGGGCATTTCGGAACGCAGTTTCGTAGGCAATTTTATGCATCTGGTTGTTGGGAATCGGAGTCGTCTTTTCTTTACCTGAAATAGCGACAAAGATCCCCAGTACGACAACAATTACTCCTATAAACAGCCAATCACGTTTTTCAATTTTCATCTCGTAAATTCCTTACACGTATCAGTCAGATTTAATAAGCGAAAAATAGATAACCACACCGCCAACCAACAGTCCACCACCTATGAAGGGGAGCATTGACGTTACCGACAGGTCATCCCCCGGGGCCGGCATGGTATAGCGCATGATCACGGCAATACAAAAAAGCGAAAAAAGAGACAACAAGACAGGCTTTGAACGCTTTACAACACCGAAAAAAAAGATGGCAACAATCACAATAAGCACAACTGGATGTGAAAACACATCATTGACGCTCAAATGTTTCATGGATTCAATCAGGTTTGCCGTTTCAAACGGACGAAGGGTTTCGGCGGTTTTTTCGACTAACTTCTGCTTATCCATACCCCACCCCTCTGAAAGTCGCCCGATTTAGTCCTGAATACTAAATGAGTTTACATGCCTTAGGCAAGAAAATAAATGAGCCCGCCTTTTCAGCGGGCTCATTGACTATTAACTGATAAAATCCATCACCTTGTCTAAAAATCCCTTTTTCATGGGATGCACATCTTCGCCGCTGATTCGGGCAAACTCCTCAAGCAATTCTTTCTGCTTCTTGTTCAGATTTGTAGGAGTCTCAATCCGGATGACAACCAGCTGGTCACCACGGCCATACCCCTGGAGAGAGGGGATACCTTTCCCTTTCAATCGATAGATTTTACCCGACTGCGTGCCGTCAGGTATTTTCATGGCAACTTTACCGTCGAGCGTGGGAACTTCCAGCTCACACCCGAGTGAAGCCTGGATAAAGCTTATTGGGACTTCACAGATGACATTATTCTCTTCCCGCTGAAAAATGGCATGTTCCTTGACGTTGATCGCAACGTACAGATCACCGTTCGGACCACCCTTGCCAAGGCCCCCCTCACCGGTTACTTTAAGCCGTGACCCAGTTTCAACACCGCCGGGGATCTTGACGGAAAGAGTCTTCGTATCCTTCGTGCTCCCCTTGCCGCGACAGTCGGGGCAAGGATCTTCAACTACTTTACCTTCGCCGTTACACTGGCCGCAGGTTTTGCTGACACTGAAGAATCCCTGTTGGTAGCGGACCTGCCCGGCGCCACGGCAGGTCGGGCATACTTTGGGATCGGTACCCGGCTTTGAACCGGAGCCATTACACGTGGCACAGCGTCTGGCAAACGGAACTTCAATCTTCTTCTCGACGCCGAAAGCCGCCTCTTCAAAACTGATCTCCATATTGTAGAGCAGGTCATCGCCACGTCTTCCCTGAGCACGGCCTCTACCGCCACCACCACCGCCGAAGATATCGCCGAAGATATCACCAAAGATATCGCCAAACGGGGTACCAGCGCCAAAACCGCCAAAACCTCCCCCTGAAAAACCGCCCCCTCCGGAGACACCGGCATGCCCGAACTGATCATATTGGGCGCGTTTCTGCGGGTCGGAAAGAATTTCATATGCCTCAGAGGCTTCCTTGAAGCTCTCTTCCGAGGCCTTGTCGCCCGGATTTTTGTCCGGGTGGAACTGGATCGCTACCTTCCGGAAGGCTTTTTTTATCTCTGTTTCCGAGGCGTTGCGATGAACGCCAAGCACCTCGTAATAATCACGTTTTTCGCCGATGGCCACAGTAAGTTCCTTTATCTTGAAATGCGTGTAGGGGCGGGTTTAAAACCCGCCCCTACGGAGCTGACCCGGTACCAAAACCCGGACTATTTTTTCTCTTCTTTTACCTCTTCGAAATCGGCATCAACAACCTTGTCATCTTTCGGTTTTGCCGAACCGGCCTGTTCAGCACCCGCGGCAGACTCGCCTTCCGCGCCATCTTTCTTGGCGTACATGGCCTCCGCCAGCTTGTGAGATGCCTGGGCAAGCTCGTCAGTACCCTTCTTGATAGCCTCGGCGTCTTCGCCTTCCATCAGTTTCTTCAGTTCAGCAAGTTTATTTTCGATATTCCCTTTTTCAACGGCATCGATCTTGTCGCCAAACTCCTTAAGCGACTTCTCGGTGCTGTAGACCATGCTGTCAGCGTGATTGCGAGCTTCAATCGCTTCACGTTTCTTCTTGTCTTCGTCAGCATGAGCTTCAGCGTCACGCACCATTTTGTCGATCTCGTCCTTGGAAAGTCCGGAAGAAGCGGTGATGCTGATTGACTGTTCCTTGCCGGTACCGAGGTCCTTGGCGGAAACGTGCACAATACCGTTGGCATCGATATCGAACGTCACTTCAATCTGCGGCAGGCCGCGCGGTGCCGAAGGAATACCTGTAAGTTCAAAATTGCCGAGCGTTTTGTTGTCGCGGGCCATTTCGCGCTCGCCCTGCAGAACGTGGATGGAAACAGCCGGCTGGTTATCGGCGGCTGTTGAAAAAACCTGGCTTTTGCGGCACGGAATCGTCGTATTTTTCTCAATCAGCCGCGTCATGACGCTGCCCAGCGTTTCAATACCAAGTGAAAGCGGGGTTACGTCCAGCAACAGAACGTCTTTAACATCGCCCCTCAGAACACCACCCTGGATACCGGCGCCGATAGCAACGACTTCATCCGGGTTAACGCCTTTGTTCGGCACCTTGCCGAAAATGTCTTCGACGCATTTCTGAACAGCAGGCATACGGCTCATACCACCGACCAGGATAACTTCGTCGATCTGGCTGGCGGTCAAACCGGCGTCTTTCAGCGCGGTGCGGCACGGCCCTTCCAGCTTGGCCAGCAAAGGAGCACAGATAGACTCCAGCTTGGCACGGGAAAGCTTCAGCGTCAGATGTTTCGGCCCGGTAGCGTCGGCAGTGATAAACGGAAGGTTGATATCGGTTTCAACTGAGCTGGAAAGTTCGCATTTGGCCTTTTCCGCAGCTTCTTTCAGACGCTGGAGAGCCATCTTATCGCCGCGCAGGTCAATGCCCTGATCTTTTTTGAACTCATCGGCAATCCAGTCAATAATCAGCTGGTCAAAGTCCTCGCCACCCAGAAACGTATCTCCGTTGGTTGATTTAACTTCGAATACGCCGTCCCCCAATTCAAGAATGGAAACGTCGAACGTTCCACCGCCGAGGTCGAATACGGCAATTTTTTCATCCTTTTTCTTGTCCAGACCGTATGCAAGTGCGGCAGCAGTCGGCTCGTTGATGATACGAAGGACGTTCAGACCGGCGATCTTGCCGGCATCCTTGGTTGCCTGACGCTGGGAATCGTCAAAGTAGGCCGGCACCGTAATGACAGCATCCGTGACGGTGGCTCCCAGATAGTCTTCAGCAGTCTTTTTCATTTTTTGCAGAATCATTGCCGAAATTTCCGGTGCGGAATAACGCTTGTCGCGCACTTCCACCCAGGCATCGCCGTTATCAGCCTTGACTATCTTGAACGGGGAAATGGCAATATCCTTCCTTACCGCTTCTGTATCAAACTTGCGGCCGATCAGGCGCTTGATGGAATAGAGGGTGTTTTCAGGATTGGTGACCGCCTGACGCTTTGCCTGTTGTCCAACCAGACGTTCTCCGCTATCTGATATTGCGACCATCGAAGGGGTCGTACGACCACCTTCGGAGTTGGCAATAACGACCGGCTCACCACCCTCCATGATTGAAACACAAGAGTTGGTTGTTCCCAGGTCGATTCCGATTACTTTACTCATGACGTGTAGTCCTCCTTTTTAAATGCTCTGACTGAAAGATATTCATCGTGTTTGGAAAAAACAAGGTCTCAGGAAAAAATTATTTTGGAGAGGTTGCCACCGTCACCATGGAGGGGCGCAACAGGCGATCTTTCAGCATATACCCCTTCTGGTATTCTTCAACAACCGTATTGGGTTCATACTGATCGGTCGGCACCTGCGCCATGGCCTGATGAAAGGCCGAGTCAAAGGGGGTTCCCACAGCCTCGATCGGAGTGACGTTAAACTTTTTGAGCGCTGCCAGCAGCATGGAGTGCGTCATGCGGATACCCTCGACAATGGCGCCATGGCTCTCCTCGGAAGCATGAACAAGAGCACGCTCAAGGTTATCGATGACCGGCAGGATTTCCTCCAGCAGCGATTTATTGCCGTAGTTCAACAACTCTTCTTTCTCGCGCCCTACCCGCTTGCGATAATTCTCCAGATCAGCCCGCTCACGGAGAAAACGATCCCAATTTTCCTTGGCTTCCTTTTCCTTGGCTGCCAACTGTTCTTCAAGAGACTGGACACCTTCCGGGAGAGTGATTTCAGAAGCGGCTTCCTCATCAAAAACAGCGTCGGGCGGCGTAGTTTCTACGATTTCATGTTCTTTTGAGTTCATATTGTATGTCCTTTATGCAAATTTAGACTTCGCTCAGCAGCCTGCTGACCATCCGGGCTGTGTAATCAACTATCGGAATAACACTCGAATACCCCATGCGGGTCGGTCCGATCACCCCCAGCATACCTACCGTGTTGCTGCTGGTAACAAACCGGGAGGTAATCAGACTGATCCCGGCGGACTGGCTCAGAGACGTTTCCGACCCGATATAGATCTGCACGCCCTCAGCTGTCATACAGCGCGACAAGAGCTGAACAAGCAGTCCCTTCTGTTCAAACGCCTGGTATATTTCTTTCATGCGACCTGCATCACTGAATTCCGGCTGGTCGAGAATTCGCGCCTGCCCTTCTACAAAAATCTCATCCCCTTCAGCCCGCACCGCCTGTTCACTGATTTTAAGAGCCCGGGCCAGAAGCTGGTCGTACCGGGCTTTCTCCGATGACATTTCCTCTAATATCATCTCTCTGACCTGGCTGATGGTCACCCCCTGCATTCTGTCATTAAGGAAATTCCCCATCCTGACAAGCTCTTCCGGGGCATAATCATCATCAGTCTCGATCAAACGATTCTGGACGGCTCCATGACTGGAAACAAGGATGGCCAAAATTTTGCGCTGGCCGATACGGATAAACTCGATATGGCGGAAAACGTCAGCGGTAAAGCTGGGGGCCACTACGATCCCCATATAGTTTGACAACTGCGACAGTGTCCGGCTGGTTTCCTTCAAAATTCCTGACAGGCCGGAACCTGCCTGGCGGCAGTGGCTTATAATCTGGCGCTTTTCATCGCGGCTTACCTGGCGCAGCGCAATCAGCGAGTCAACATAGAAGCGATAGGCCTTTTCCGTCGGAATCCTCCCTGCCGAGGTGTGAGGCGACGTCAAGAGCCCCATTTCCTCCAGATTGGCCATAACATTGCGCACCGTGGCCGATGAGAGTGTCAGGGCGTGACGACGCGCCACGGCACTGCTGCCAACCGGTTCGGCAGTAGCAATATAATCTTCGACAATTGCTTCCAGTATCTGTCTGCTACGGACAGAAAGCTCAATGTCCATGCTGTCACCCCAAAAAAAATAGCACTCGTCACTGTTGAGTGCTAACAGGGTAAAGGTAATAAGCACCCCTGTTTTTGTCAAGGGGATTTCAGGTTAATTTGTCCGGCAGGCAACGGCGGATAAATGAGCTCGGTGGTAGAGAAAAACAGACTCGATGAAGCGTTCCCTGATTTCAGGATTATTAAGGCGCTCGGCTTCTTCAAGCGGCATCAGCGGAAAACGGCGGCGAATCTCACGGGCAAACAAACCCGCTGTAGCCACCACAGAATCAGCGCCGGTGTAGAGAGGTACTGCTGAAATGCCGCAACTGGGGGAGCGCTCCTTAAAGACAAATCCGCACAAATCCATTTTTCCAAATTCTCCGAGCTTTGCAGCGCAATAGTCCAGCATCTGCCCGGTCCGGTCAATCCGGGTCTGAACAGTCATCAAACGCGGAGCATCTTGCTCTCCCTCAAGCCGCATCGCTTCCCGGGGAGTCGGCAAACCGCACCCTACCTCGGGACAGATCGGCACAAGGGCAAAAAACTTCGCTATGACCCCGGTGATGCAAAGGTCAAGTTTGTGCTCGCCATCGTAACGAACATACTCCCCCAGCAGACAAGCACTGACACCTATTCTGACCGGTCCAGTCACAGGTTATTCTCCATGCCGTGCGCATACAAAATCGGCAATTATATGGGCGATTCCGCCGGGTGAGACATGGTTATTGTTGAACAACATGTGGTAGAGCGCCGGATCATGGTCATCCCTGTCAAGAAAATCCCTGGTAAAATTATCGCGCAGTTTCTGCTGCCGATGCATCAGCTTCTCGGCGGCCTCCGGTGCCAAAGACAAACGGCGGGCAAGGGAAGCAACTTTAAAGGATTCGGAGCCATATATCCTGAAATGAAAGGAATGTTCGATGTGCCGGGTGATGATAGCTCCCCCCAGTTCGACAATGATGACGTTGCCCTGCTCCGCCAGTGCCACAACATGGCGTGAGAGTAGCCGGAAGTAATCCTGTTCACTTTTCCAGTTCGGCGAGAAGGTGGCCAGAACATCATTAAGTGTCCGGTTATTCTCTCCCAGCGTGCGCAGGATTTCTTCCGAAATATTATTCCTCCGGGCAACTTCTTCCAGAACAGCTTTATCTATCAGCACCCATTCATCACCGGTCCTCTGCATCATCAATTCACGCAACAACTCGGCAACAGGATACCCCTCGCAGCCGAATTCCCGTGAGAGTGTAAGACACGGACGCGGTTTCGACTTTCGGTGCTGTAATGCCGCCTTCTCCTTCTGCCTGCGATTATACTCTTCAAGTGAGCCGATTCTCAGATCCACTGAGGGAATAAATAAATTTTCCGGCATAGTTTTTCCTCCCTGCATTGCGATATTTATTTATACCAATAAGCACTATTTGCCACCAAGGGTAACATAATAACAAGCAAACTGTCCAAAACCAGAGGTTGTTTGTACGGCTTTAACTGGTACACTTTTCACTGCAGGGATCAAACATAACGATTACCAGCCCGTAGGCTTGATTTTTGCTGCCTTTCAGCAAGACATTCAAAGGGCCGGTAGTGAGACGGAATCCACGTACGTTAAACCGTCAACAAACACCTTACCACTCCGTTCAAACCGGGTCCCAGAAGAGTTCCGGGGCATCACCACGAGACGCGTCATTTCACTGAAACAGGTGCCTCAATTAACTGTATACGCAACGTTACGAAAGGATAAGGAGTACTGACATGTCACTATTCACCTGGAAACCGGAATATTCTGTTCGCGACGTAGAGCTGGATATCCACCACCAGAAACTGTTCGCCATTCTTAACTCGGTGTACGAAAATGTTATGAACTCTCGGGAGGTTGACCACATCATCCCGAAGATCGACGAGCTATCGGCATACACCTGCTATCATTTTTCAGCTGAAGAGCAACACATGCTGGAAGCCGGTTTTCCCGGACTCAACGAGCACATTGCAAAGCACCGGGAATTTACCAACTCGATTGAAGCACTTCGCGCGAGCTACCACGACAACGACCTGGAGGTTTCCCGTGACCTGATCATTGTGCTCGGTGAATGGCTGCTGAACCATGTCATCAAGGAAGACCGCAAATATTCGGAAGTGCCTCAATAAACAATCTGCCGAGGCTCCATACACAGTCAACCTGCCAGAGCACACTCACCAGGCTTTTATTGCCCTGCGAGCGCATGTCCCCGCCCTCATTTTACCTGCCAAATGTTACCTTGACCAGACCTGAACAGTCCGCTATGTTTAGCAAAATTCAAATTTCAAGCCAATTTCGGAGAAGAGTTTGGCACCTGTTGCTGAAATATGAGCATAATCCGCTTTCCTCAAAACATCTGGTGGCGTCTGACCACTCTTATTGTCTTGTTGCTGCTGCCGCTATCCGCATTCGGCAACGTCAAGGAGCGATCGCACCCCTCTCCTCATAACAATTCGGAAGTAACTGCCGCAATGGAGCTACAGAGCCCGGCCTTTGACATTAAGCGCTTCATTGATGCCCCTTCTACAACACAACCATATATAAGATCGGTATACGGAAGAATGGCGGTTGGTTTGCTGCTGGCACTCATTCCAACCTTTATTGCGCTCAGATTTGTCAGGCTGTCAAAAGCGTTAAAAAGAACCATTATCGAGAGCAAACAGGCAAATGATGCCTTGCGGGAAAGCGAAGCGCTCTACAGGTCCATCCTTCAGTCATCCCCCGATGGAATTACCGTCACCGACATGGAGGGGCGGATTCGTAAGATGTCAACCGCCGTTCTGACGATGTTTGGATACGAACGGGAGGAGAGTGCGCTCGGCAGGCCGCTCACAGACTTTATTGTCCCGGAGGACCATGAACGGGCCATTGCCAACATCGGGCTCATGTTTCAAGGGGAGTATCCCGGCCCGGGAGTATACCGCGCCATACGTGCCGATGGCAGCGAGTTCGATTATGAGGTGAATGGCGAATTCATCCCTGGCCCGAACGGACAACCATCCAGGATGGTATTTATCGGTCGCGATGTCACCGAACGTACAAAAGCAAAAAAGGTGCTGGAAGAATCAAACCGCCTGCTGGAAGCTTTAAGCGGCACCGACGCTCTGACCGGACTTGCCAACCGAAGACGCTTCGATGCAATACTTGCGCAGGAACATGCACGCCATGCACGTTCAGGAGCCGAACTGTCGCTGATTCTGTTGGATATCGACCACTTCAAGGCATTTAATGATACGTATGGTCATGTGGCAGGAGACGACTGCCTGAGAAAAATTGCCCAGGCAATAACCGGGTGCGCCATTCGTGCTGCCGACCTTCCCGCCCGGTATGGGGGCGAGGAATTTGCCTGCATCCTGCCGGAAACTGATCTGAGTGGTGCCGCTTCCATCGCGGAAAAAATCCGGCTGGCCATAATAGCGCTGGCAATTCCCCACGAATCGTCCCCAACATTCGATTATGTCACTGCCAGCATAGGCGTTGTAACCATTTCGTGTGCAGCGGCTCAATCGGAATCCGACATCATTGTTCTAGCCGACACCATGCTCTACAAGGCCAAGTCAAATGGACGCAACCGTATGGAAATTGATGCTTCATTCAATGATATAAAACGTCTCACTAGTGGCGAACAAAACAATCCGATTCAACTGGCCTGGAAAGACACCTTCTGTTCAGGAAACCTTCTTATCGACAGCCAGCATCAGACCCTCTTCACCACAGCCAATGAATTACTGGATGCCATTCTTTCGGACCTCCCGACCTCTGAAATTTCAGCGCGTGTGTCGTTGCTGCTTGATGACATTGCCCTGCATTTCCACGATGAAGAGGACATCCTTGAATCACTCCGGTTTTCCGCGTTGGCACAACATAAACAGGAACACGAACGTCTGCTTGACGAAGGACGGAATTTGGCGCAGGCCCTGAATCAGGGAGTATCGGCCATAGGCAATATTTTCAAGTTCCTCGTTTACGAAGTCGTCCTCCAGCATATGCTCAGCATGGATCGGGAATTTTTCCCCTGCATCAATGCTGCTAAAGCACCCCGTAATTGTGAGTAAGGAATAACGCAGCTATGATCGAAAACCTTCACAAATGGCTCCTTATCAGACTGGTACTGCTCTGGATAATTCTTTCCCTGGCAATTGGCACTCTGGTTCATTTTCTCGGCAATGTACGACTGGACAACCATGTCGTAAGCATGGCCAAAGCAGAAACAGCCTCATACACGAACGCCATTATTTCCTACTTGAAGTCACCCTCGGAGCAGGCGCTTGACGAACTAAATCTCAGGATTCAGGATGAGATCGAGCAGGACAACCTGATAGCAATCGAATTCTACGACGCCAACTCCAGAAAAGTTTCCGAAGCGATCAAACCCTCCGCCCGGGAGATTGAAACTAGGCTTCCCCGGCACGGCAGCGAGTTTGCCGAAGAAAGCGGCATCATTTGCAAAAAAGTGATGCTGGCTGACGACACCTACCTGAGGGTATTTATCCCCATTATCAACGGCGGGGGGAACAAGCTCGGCTATATCGAAGGGATCTATCACGCTCCGGGCGATATCATCGCACAGATCAAACAACAGACCTTCTTGTCGCTCATACTGGTCATACTGGTCATTTTCGCAACCAGCCTGGCACTGTATCCACTTATCATCAGTCTCAACAGAAGGCTCATCGACTACTCTCAAAATCTTGCCCTGACCAACATCGGCATGCTGAAGGTGCTGGGCAGTGCCATCGCCAAACGCGATAGTGATACCAACATTCACAATTACCGGGTTACCCTCTACTCTGTGCGGATCGGCGAAAAGCTGGAACTTTCCAACAGCGCCATGCAGGGACTTATCAAGGGAGCTTTTCTGCATGATCTGGGTAAAATTGCCATCAGTGACGCGATTCTGCATAAAGCGGGAAAGCTGACCGGCGAAGAATTTGAGACCATGAAAAGTCATGTGCACCACGGTGAAGATATAATTCATGGCTATGACTGGCTGAAAGACGCGCGGGACGTTGTCCGTTGCCACCACGAAAAATTTGACGGCAGCGGGTATCCGAAAGGGCTGACAGGGGGAGACATTCCACAGTGTGCCCGTATATTCGCGCTTGCTGATGTGTTTGATGCCCTGACCTCAAAGCGGCCCTACAAGGAACCATTCAGTTTTGACGTTTCCGTAAGCATCCTGAAAGAATCCATGGGAAGCCACTTCGATCCGGGCATTACTCACCTGTTTCTCGACCATGCCTCGGAACTGTATGCGGAGATCGGCAACGATGACGAAACTCTTCTGCACGGCAAACTGGAAATCTGTATCGGAAAATATTTCACGTAGAAGACAGGTATATACTCTGCGTCACAGAGCGAAACGAAAAAGGGGCCGACACTTTATGATAAGCATCGGCCCCGCAACGAACTTCAGAACGAAAACCACCTATTTGCAGTTATGCACCAACTGGTCAAGAATGCCCATCAACTTCTCCGAATTTGACACCATCTCGTCACACAACTCCTTAGCCTTCTGTTTATTACCACCGTTAAAGGCGGCAATCGCCTGTTTGCCCAGCTCATGTACCTTGGCATGCGGAGCGTCAATTTCACGGAAATGGCTGGTATGGCCGCAGCTTGTTTGTCCTTTGGACTGATACCACTTGCCGAAGGCACAGGTCAGGTGGGTCGGTAGTTTATCGGCGTCGATTGTCGCCACCCCGTCCAGATGGGACTTGATTTTACCAACAAAAATCATGTGGGCGCTCTTGGCTTTTGCAATAGCCAGCGGCACATCCTCATTCATCTTGAATCGGGCAAAACAGGCCATCATCTCCTCAACATGATTATTCATCCGGCTGGTTGCTGTCGCCGAGGTGTGGGCCTCCTGAGCGGTTGACTGAAGTATGGCGGTGATCTGCAGCATATTGCCGGAGATCTCCGCAGTAGTGGCGGTCTGTTCTTCAGCAGCGGTAGCAATCTGACTGACCTGCATGGCCACATTATTTACCTGATCAAGAATATCCCGAAGCGCCTCACCGGATTTGGCTGCTTCGATGGTGCCGTTTTCTACCTGTTCTACCCCCTGCTCCATCGCAGCGACAGCGCTTTTGGTCTCGACCTGAATATTTTTAATCATCTCGCCGATTTCACGGGTGGCACGGGTAGTACGCTCGGCCAGAGCCCTGACTTCATCAGCAACAACGGCAAAGCCGCGCCCCTGTTCGCCGGCCCGGGCTGCCTCAATGGCGGCATTCAAGGCCAGCAGATTGGTCTGATCGGCAATGTCTTCGATGGTACCGATAATATCCCCGATCTGATCGCTCCGCTCCCCCAGACTCTCGACTGTCCGGGCCGATTGCTGGACGTTTTCAGCAATCCTGCTCATGATGGCAACAGTTGCATCAACGACTGCGGCGCCATTACGGGCTGAATCGGAAGCCCGCTGCGCCCCGTCGGAAGCCATTTGGCAGTTCTGGGCAATATCGCTGGATGTCGCTGACATCTCTTCTCCGGCGGTTGCCACGCCGGTAGCCTGTCCTGCCCCTTCCTCAACTCCGGCAGCGATCCGCTCAGCACCGGCGTGCAATCCGTGGGCAAAGACAGCCGAATTGGCGGCTATTCCGGAGATCTCGCTGATAACCCCCCCCAGTTTATCGCTCATTCCTCCCAAAGCCACCGCAAGCTGGCCGACTTCATCCGCCGAGTTTACCGCAACTTCGATGGTAAGATCACCGTCTGCAAGCGCCTGGGCAGTCGCAACAAGCTTCTTGAGAGGTATGCAGATACTGCGTGTGATCAAAACGGCTAAGAGTACGGCAAAGAGGATGGCCAGTCCGAAGAGAATGGCTATGGTGCGCTGAGCAGACGTAAAGGCGGAGGACATTTCACCCTTCTGTTCCTTGACGGCTGCTTCACATTTCTCCTGCGCCGCTCGGGCAGCGGCCACCATTTTTTTATCCAGTTCCGCCTGTTCCGGTGTCGCTTCGCCCCCAGCAAGCACGATCTCCGCTAGCCGGCGAAAAGCATCTTCATAGATCGCCGTACCGGCAAGGACATCATCCATCAGTTTTTTGTTATCCGCTTCCTTGAAACTCTCTTTGGTGGCAAGAGCCTGACGCTTCATCTCGGCGGTGGCCTTCAAGGTTTTATCCCGATACTCGGCTTCCTTACGAATGATAAGGTTCTTTTCGTGACGACGTGCTTCCAGAAGATTTTTGACGATCATCTGCACTTCATCCACTCTGCTGCCACGATCCATCACAGCGCACAGGCTCGAATACCCCGTAACACCGACAAGGCCAAGCAGAATAAGCATCAGAATGAAGCCAAGTCCGATCCGCGTTCTAATTTTCCAGTTTTTCCACATATCCCCTCCTTAATTGCAGCCGACACCCATCATTTCAGATCGTTTTAATCCACTGTAATTACTTGTAAAAGCAGCGACCGTCAAGTTTTAATGAGAACAGACGCATCACCACATTGTTCCACATTTACTCCCGCCAACTGACCACCGCTTCTTTTCTCAACGGCACCCTGTGATACTCATATTTTGGGTAACCGATCATCAGCGCTCCGCAGCAGGCGTTACCTTCCGGCAGGGCAAGTAGCTCCTGCAGAACCGGCCACTGGGCCGCGGCCATCATGAAAAAGCCGGCCCAGCAGGCGCCGAGTCCCACCATCGGCGCGGCCAGATCCAGGAAGGTAAGGGCAATGGTGCTGTCCACCTGGGCCAGCGGATACCCTTTGGGAGCATGGGCAACAACAAGTGCCGGCGCCCCCCGCAGGACGGGATCTTTCCCCGCTTCCCACGCCGCAATTGAACGTTCCAAACGATAGGCTTTCGCCAGCGGATGCCCTTCGTTAATCAGATACCGGAGCATATCGATAATTCCCGCAGCCAGAGCGTGAAGCTGCTCCCGCGAATTGACCACCAGCCACTGCACCTGCTGACTGTTGGTCCCGGTCGGGGCATAATGGGCCATATCAATCAACCGTGCCAATTTCTCGCGCTCCACCGTTTTACTGCTGTACACCCGAATCGATCGGCGTGACCGGAACAGTTGCTCCGCCTGTTCACCATCAATCTTCAGTTCCGCCTTGATCGACGGACAATCCTCCGCCTTCATCTCGTCCAGCGAAAGAGCGCCATGGGGACAAACCGCAACGCAATGGCCACAGGAAATACAGAGATCTTCAAGTCCTGCCACCAGATTGGGCACCGAACCGTCTTTCATCTCGATAATACTCATCGGACATACTGCAGTGCAGATGCCGTCATGTTTGCATGCTTTCTGATCCACCATAATGTGACGCATGATTTCTATTCCTCCCGACAGGCTTGACGATCCGCCCTGCAAAATGTTAGGTGCAAGGCAAGGACTAATACAGGATTTTACCACAAATTCAAAACACTTCATTCAGAAGGTACAAACAATATGACCTATAGCGAACTTGAGAATCTCTTGCTCTCCCGCAGGGGGGCTGCCCTTGATTATCCGTTTGGTCCTGATGCCGCAGTATTCAAAGTGGCAGGTAAAATGTTTGCCCTGGTTGCCGGAAGAGATGAACCGCTCAGGATTTCACTCAAATGTGACCCGGCGGAAGCGGATTTTTTCCGCAGCATCTATATCGCCATAAAACCGGGATACCATCTGAACAAGCGGCATTGGAACACCATCACCCTTGACGGTTCCGTTCCTGACAGCCTGCTCCATAAAATGATTGATTCTTCCTATGCCCTGGTGGTCAAAGGGCTAACCAAAGCCGGGCGGGAACAACTGACGAAAAAGGTAAGCAATGCTTAGAAAATTCAGCAACAACGGTTACAAAAAGGTATTGGACGGCATTGAACAAAAGACGCTGGCGTATGGCGACAAGACATTGATGGTGGAGTTCCGCCTGCAACAAGGCGCCGCCCTCCCCCTGCATTCCCACCCCCATGAACAAACCGGTTATCTGGTCACCGGACGGCTCCGGCTGACAGTCGGCGAGGACAGTCATGACGTGCTACCGGGTGACAGTTGGTGCATTGCGGGCAACATGCCTCACTGCGCCGAGTGCCTTGAAGAAGCGGTTGCTATTGAAGTATTTTCGCCGGTCCGGGAAGATTATCTGCCGGATTACCGTCGCTAACTACGCTTCCAACCAGCGGGCACGTATCAATTCAATGTCTCTCCGGACTTCAAAACCTGAGAAACTTTTAGCGAAAGGTGCAACCTATTAAAGGTGCCAGCGGCATTAAATGTCGAGAAAAGTTTGGACTCACTATTCAAGACTTGCAGACGGCATATCAAGTTACAGATCGCCACGCTCCGGGCGATGCCCCCATCTCTTTCCGGAACATTTCGATAAAAGCGCTCAAGCTCTGATAGCCAAGATCAAAGGCGATGCGGGTCACCTGCTGTCCCGCGTCAAGCCTTTTGATCGCTTCCTGCAACTGTAACCGCTTGCGCCAGACAGCAAAGGTCAAGCCGGTTTCGGCGACAAACAGCCGTGACAGCGTCCGTCCGCTGGCCCCGGCAACGACTCCCCACTGTTCAAGATCTCGGCTGTCGCCCGGATCTTTCAGCAGCGCCTCGATCACCCGCATCGCCCGTTCATCCCGTGCCATCGGCAGGTGCAGCGGCGTTTCCGGCGCCTGCCGCAACTCATCCAGCAACACCTGCATCAACCGCCACCCGGCACTGTCCGGCAGATAGCCGTCCCCGATCTCCGCAGCTTTCAAAATCAGCTCCTTGAGCAACGGCGACACCTTCAAAATCGTGCATCGATCCGGAAGCCCCACAATAACGGACGGGTCGATAAACAGGTTGCGCAGGGAGAGTTCACCGGAAAAATATACCTCATGCTCCTGGTTCGGCGGTACCCACACCGTCTGCGAAGGCGGCACCACCCAGATGTCACGGCTGCAGACAACCCGCATCACGCCGCTGATGGCGTAAATCAACTGCCCACGCGGATGGGAATGGTGAGTACACTGCCCGTCCGGCTGTCCATCCACCAGCCGTGAGCTGGCCTGCAAGGCGAGCGGGATAACCGGCCTGTTACGATCCAGACCATCCCCCAACGCTACCGGTGCCAATCTTGTCAGCTTTTCGTTATTCATTGTCGCACTATAGAAAGCACGACACGAAATGACAAGGTATAATTCTGTCAGCTTACTCGCAAAGGAGACACTGATATGCCCTCAAGCGCAGACTTCAACTCGCTCATGTCCATCACCACACGCCCTGACATCACCATGGTTTCCGGAAGCGGATCATGGATTACGGATCAAAACGGCACGCGTTACCTGGACTTTATCCAGGGATGGGCGGTCAACTGCCTGGGGCATTCTCCGCAGGTCGTTGCTGATGCGCTGGCCCGGCAGGCTGGACGACTCATCAGCCCGAGCCCGGCATTCTATAACGATCAGGCCATCAGGCTCGCCGATCTTCTGACCGCCAACAGTTGTTTCGACAAGGTCTTTTTCGCCAATTGCGGCGCCGAGGCCAACGAAGGGGCCATCAAGCTGGCCCGCAAGTGGGGCAGCGTCCACCGGAACGGGGCGTATGAAATCGTCACCATGATCAACGGCTTTCATGGCCGGACTCTGGCGACCATGTCCGCTTCGGGAAAACCGCACTGGGACGAACTGTTCGAGCCGAAGGTTGCAGGATTCATCAAGGTGCCGCTGAACGATCTGGATGCGGTTGCGCAGGCAATCACCAATAAAACAGCTGCGGTCATGCTGGAACCGATTCAGGGTGAAGCAGGGGTTATCCCGGCAACGGCGGAGTATCTGGCCGGTTTACGGAAGCTGACCAGAGAACGCGGCACACTGCTGATTTTTGACGAAGTGCAAACCGGCATGGGGCGGACCGGATCGCTCTTTGCCTATCAGCAGTGCGGAGTGGAACCGGACATCATGACGCTCGGCAAGGGCATCGGCGCAGGCGTTCCACTGGCCGCGCTGCTGGCGCGGGAGGAAGTCTGCTGTTTCGAGCCGGGAGACCAGGGGGGAACCTACAACGGCAACCCGCTCATGGCTGCGGTTGGCTGTGCCGTTCTGGAGGAGTTGCTGAAACCGGGATTTATAGAACATGTCCGTGAAATGGGCTCGCTGTTGCGGGACAAACTGGAGGCGCTTTCACGAAAGCATCATCTGGGCGAAGTGCGTGGCGCGGGGCTCCTGTTGGCGCTAACGCTGCCGGAAGCCAACGGCGATACGCTGGTCGTGCAGGCACGGGACAAGGGACTGATCATCAATGCAGCCCGGCCTGACACGCTACGCTTTATGCCGGCCCTGAATGTCAGCAGGGAGGAGATTGAAATGTGCTGCGAAATCCTTGATGAAGTTTTGACGATTGACGCTACCGGCACTACGGGTGTAACAGTGTGAGGAAGTAAAGGATGAGATTCCGAATCGCTACGGAGACGTCTGAGGTGGAACATTTCATATGTGGAGGATTCATGTCTGAAAAGGAGATACTTAACTACCAGGTTGCCTTGCAAAAGGTTTTTAACTCCCGATTATTGAAAAGCGGTTATTCCGATGTAGAAAGTTTTCGTAATGACAGCGGTTTGAGCAAGCACCTGAATGCCATAGCTGCTGACCGGTGCTTTAATGACAGAACGAAACCCGTGCACCCTCTTTCCATGGCATTAGTGATGAAATTTATTGATTTTTCTCATTCCGAGATTCTGAAGGCAATAGATACGTTGGGTGGCACCAAATATCTCATTCTCTTTGAAGATCCGGACACCCGGCAGCTTGAAAATTGGGAAGAAGGGTTATTAGGTGCCCTCAGAAAAATCAAGGATCAACCTCATGTTTTTGAGGATATCGTTGATTTTTTAACGAATATTACGAATATGCATAATGTTAATGCTGCGAGTGATATCGCCCGGATTCGGGTTCCTAAAAAGATAATTATCCCAAGAAGCGGTGACAGAAAACTGAGCTCCAGATTAGTACCAAAGAAGCAACAATTCTAATAAAGCGGCCTCTCACCATCCCCGTTTCAAATCGCGCTTGAGATGTTCCCGTATTTCATCAAGGAGGAACCATGGATATAACAACTCGTTGTGCCTGGGCAGGCAACGATCCGCTCTATCAAGCTTATCACGACCGAGAATGGGGAGTACCGGTTCACGATGACCGGCTGCTGTTTGAATTTCTGACCTTGGAGGGAGCCCAGGCCGGCCTTTCGTGGATAACCATCCTGCGCAAGCGGGCAGCCTACCAGACCGCGTTTGCCAACTTTGATCCGGAAGTTGTGGCCCGTTTTGATGAAGCAAAGGTGGCGGAGCTGCTGGGAAATCCGGGCATTGTACGCAATCGCCTGAAAGTGGCCTCGACGATAACCAACGCCCAGGCGTTTCTGAAAGTACAGGAGGAATTCGGTTCGTTCGATGCCTACCAGTGGAGCTTTGTAGACGGCAGCCCGATTCAGAATTCATGGCAGAGCATCAGGGAAGTCCCGGCCAGCACCCCGGTATCCGATGCCATGAGCAAGGATCTGAAGAAGCGCGGCTTCCGCTTTGTCGGTACCACCATCTGCTACGCCCACATGCAGGCGATCGGCATGGTTAATGACCACACGGTTGATTGTTTCCGCTGGCAAGAGGTGAAAGAATATAGTTAGACCGGATGGATTTCGGCAATTATCTCCACAAAACGTTCAAACAACTCCGGGTTGAAAGCCCCTTTACGTGCTTCATCGCGCATGGTCTTGATAGCATCGTCATGGGAACTGGCCTTGCGATGGGCACGATCCATTATCAGGGCGCTGTACACATCACAAATGGCCGCTACCTGTCCGCTGCGGGGGATGTCATCCCCCTTGATCCCGGTGGGGTAACCGTTGCCGTCGTACCGTTCATGGTGATAACGGACAATGTTCAGCACAACCTCGCTGTAATTTCCGCACCGTTTCAGATACTCGTACCCCTTTTGGGTGTGCTGCTTGACCTTGTAATATTCAATGTCGGAAAGAGCATCATTCTTTTCAAGCACCTCACTGGTAATAAAGGTCATACCGTAATCGTGAATTAGTGAACCAATGCCGACATCAGCCATTTCGTCAGGGGCCAGATCAAACAGCTTTTCGTGAACCAGCAGGGAAAGCGCGGCGACCTGAACGGCATGGGCAAAAATATAGAAGTTATGATCGATAACCGTTTGCAGAGATTCCATGGCATGCGGATCAGCAGCGACAAACTGCATGATATGCTGAACCATGCTCCGGCAGCGCGCCAGGTTTGACGCCGTTTCCGGTGCTTCAAACATATCAATGACGCAGTTCACCGAGGTTTGATACAGCACCCTCCCCTTTGCGGCACTGCCCAGATCTTCCCGGGCAAGCAGATCAGCCAGGCTCTTCTCCATAAACTCATTCAGAACCTCCATGTCGCCGCTGCGGACATACAGGAATTCGGTAAAATTACGTTCCAGACGGTTAAAATCCGCCGAAGTAAATTTTCTGTCCGGATCCTTGTAGAGCACGTAATTCCCCCCGCTCCTGAGAAACAGGGCCACATTGGGGAAACAATCAGGTGAAATACTGTCCAGGCTTATTGCCCGCCAATACCGGTCTTTACTCATGGAGCTTCCCTCGTTGCTGCCGGTGAAACCATTTTCCGGACATTCGCTGCAAACAGGAATGACAACGCATTGCCTGCCTCACCATTTTTCAAGCACGCGGCAATTAAGTGCATCCTTGACTTCCTGCCTGAACTTGACCAGTTCCGCCTTTTCTTCACCGTACGCGTTGTTGATACTGTCGGTGATTACCGAGTGAAGCTTGCTCAGCCTGCTGCGATCACCCATGGCCGCTCTCAGCTCTCTCCGAAGCGCTACGGTTGACATTGTTGATGTAGACATATTTCACCTCTCGATTGTACAAGTACCTGCATCACAAAACATTTCTCTAAAGTATATCTCAAAAACCCGCTCTGACCATTGCCGCACACAACAAAAAGCCCGCATCTTCTCTCGAAAAGGCAGGCCATAAATTGGTTGCTGTACGCACAACCATATCTACCGCTTCGGTAACCCCTCTTCCCGTTCCGGGTAGGTGGCTTTGCGTCATCCGGTCCCCCGGATTTTGCCTTTTCGGTGATAAACTTCGTATGTCTAGTAACTCGGTACTGTTCAGTACTATGAGAGCATTACTCGCATGTGTCAATACGGAAAACGAAGATGGCCTGGCTCCGGCATAATATCTTGACAGAGGCATGCAGCTTGCGGCATCTGTTGGGTGAAAACTGCACACGGAAGGAGTTGAAATATGCAACTGAGGACACTCGGCACGCAAGGTTTGAAAGTATCGGCCCAGGGATTAGGCTGCATGGGAATGTCCGATTTTTACGGCAAGCGGAACGAGGCGGAGTCCATCGCCACCATCCACCATGCTCTGGAATTGGTGGTTAATTTCCTCGACACCTCAGACATGTACGGGCCATTCACCAATGAAGAACTGGTAGGAAGAGCAATAAAGGGGAAACGCAACCAGGTAGTTGTGGCCACCAAGTTCGGCATCATGCGCAGTCAACCGGTCAAAGGAGGATGGGCACCCATCACCGGCATCAGCGGCAGACCGGAGTACGTCCGGGCATGCTGCGACGCTTCGTTGAAGCGGCTTGGCATTGATCATATCGACCTCTATTACCAGCACCGGGTGGATAGCGAGGTACCGATTGAAGAGACGGTCGGCGCCATGTCAGATCTGGTCTCTGCCGGCAAGGTTCGTTTCCTCGGCCTGTCGGAGGCAAGCCCAGCAACCATCCGCCGCGCCCATGCCGTACATCCGATTACGGCTCTGCAAAACGAGTATTCACTCTGGACCCGCGACCCGGAAGAGGAAATCCTGCCGACTCTGCGGGAACTGGGCATCGGTTTTGTCGCCTACAGCCCTCTTGGGCGTGGCTTTCTGACCGGCCAGTTGAAGAGTCCCGACGATTTTGCCGAAGACGATTACCGGCGCACCTCGCCCCGTTTTCAGGGGGACAATTTCACGAAAAATCTGGAACTGGTGGAACGAATCACCTCTATTGCCGTACGCAAGGAGATTACTCCCGGCCAGTTGGCACTGGCCTGGGTACTGGCGCAAGGGAGCGATATCGTACCGATACCGGGAACCAAGCGGCAGAAGTACCTTGAAGAAAACATCGCCGCCGGCACCATGGAGATCAGCGCTGCGGAACTGGCCGAGATTGCCGAGGCACTTCCCGCAGGTGCTGCCGCAGGCACCCGCTATCCGGAGAACCTGATGGGACTGGTTAATAGATAAGACGAGGAAATAACCATGATCAACTACCTGATACTTGCCAGAATAAGAGACACCGAGTTGTTTGCCGACTACATCAAAGGCACATTCCTACCATCATTCAGTACGGAGGAAAGGTGACGTTTCGCTCGGTCGATAATGTACCGGTGCTCGGTGCTGAAACCTGGGACGCTATCGCCATCCAGGAATGGCCGAGCGAGGCCGCGTTTGAGGCGTGGTGGATGTCGGAGGAGTATCGCCCCTGGGCGTTGATTCGGGACAAGGCCGCAACCGTGACCATCGTGAAATGTCATAATCTGGCGGCAGCAATTGCCGTTTGAAAAAGCCGGAGCCACCGCGTATGATGGCCGCCAAAATCTGACCGGAGTAACGGAATGACAGTGTGGTTGATGTATATCGCCCTTGGGGCGTTCGCGGGGGTTCTGGCCGGCCTGCTCGGTGTCGGCGGCGGACTGGTGATCGTGCCGGTGTTGACCTTCATCTTCACCGCCCAACATATGCCGGACAGCCATATCCTTCACCTGGCCCTCGGCACCTCCCTGGCCAGCATCATGTTCACCTCGGTTTCCAGCCTTCGCGCCCACCACCTGCGCGGCGCCGTTGACTGGGTGGTGGTGCGGCGCATCAGTCTCGGTATCATGGCCGGCACCTTCGGCGGCTCCTGGGTCGCCGCCCAGCTTTCCACCCGCTTCCTCAAAGGCTTTTTCGTCGTTTTCCTCTACTACGTCGCGACCCAGATGCTCCTTAACATCAAGCCCAAACCGCATCGCCAGCTCCCCGGTCTGCCCGCGATGTTCGGCGTCGGCGGGGTGATCGGTTGTGTGTCCAGCCTGGTCGGTATCGGCGGCGGTAGCCTGTCGGTCCCCTTCCTGACCTGGTGCAACGTAGCCATTCACCGCGCCATCGGCACGTCAGCTGCCATCGGCTTTCCCATCGCCCTGGCCGGTGCGGCCGGCTACGTGGTCAACGGTCTGTCAGCCCCGCTCCCCCCGCACAGTCTCGGTTTCGTCTATCTTCCCGCACTGACCGGCATTGCCGCCGCCAGCGTAGCCACAGCCCCGCTCGGCGCCAAGCTGGCGCACAGTCTGCCGATTGATAAATTGAAGAAGATTTTTGCGTTGCTGTTGATCGTGATGGGAACCAAGATGCTGGTAAGTTTGTTGTGATGGATTGCTGCCAAGCCACTTCGCCGGAACAGGAATACAGATGTCTGACATGAGCCAAGACTCCACCTTCACCTATCGCCCCATCGGCTTCCTGCGCTCCCCCTATTCCCGCCGCATTGATGCACCCCATCAAAGCACGGTGGTGGAAGGTACGGAAAGCGGGGATTTCGCGATAGCCACGCTGGAACTCGCTGATTGGCTGGACGAGAAGGTTATCCAGGATTTGAGCGGTTTCGAGCGGCTGTGGCTCATCTTCGCCTTCCATCTGAGTGAAGGGTGGAAAAGCAGCGTCAAGCCGCCCCGTGGCGGACCAAAGCGGGGCGTGTTAGCCACCCGTTCCCCCCATCGTCCCAACTCCATTGGCCTGTCTGCGGTGGAACTGGTAAAGATCGAAGGCAGGACGCTGCATCTGCGCGGTGTTGACCTGCTGGATGGCACACCGGTACTGGACATCAAACCCTACGTGCCCTACGCCGATGCTTTTCCGGGCTCCAAAGCCGGATGGATTGACGAACTGGATGCGAAGCTGGGGCGCAATTCCGCACCAGGGCTTCGCAAGCCGAGGTAATTGGTAGACGAAGAAATGGTTGAGGCCCTGCGCAAAGCCGGCAAGAATGTCGAGTTCGTCGAATTCAAAGGCGACGGACACGGCAATCAAAAGTGGAGCAACAACCTGAAGCTCTATCGCGAGATGGAGGATTTCCTGGCCGGGTGCCTGGGCGGGCGGAGCAGCGGCTTTGACTATTTTGAATTGGCCAGTTGGGCGTTTTGATTGCGAAAACGGTTCAGCGGCAGGCCGTCAATACAAATTTACCTTCTAACGTTAAATTTGTATTGACGGCCTGCAAGACGTGAGTGAAACAATATTTCAATTGACCTGAGTGACATTTGTGTACACAATTATAACACAAAGGAGAAATGATCATGAAATTTTTAAGTGTGCGAGATTTACGAAGCAAATCCGCCCAGGTCTGGCAGGAACTCCCGGAAGAGCGCGAACTCATCATCACCAGTAATGGCAGACCAATAGCCATTTTAGCGGCTATCAGCGAATCAAACCTTGAGGAATCGCTGATGGCATTTCGTCAGGCCCGCGCCGTGGAAGCGGTCGCCACCCTTCAGCGGCAGTCTGCCAACCAGGGAACAAGTAACTTGACCATGGATGACATTGACGCCGAAATCAGGGCAGTCCGTAAAAGCCGTGTTTCGCCAAAATGAATATTGTCCTTGATACCAATGTTCTTGTTTCCGGTCTGTTATCGCCGTTCGGCCCGTGCGGCAAAATTGTCCGCATGGTTTCATCCGCGGAACTGGCTCTTTCCTTTGATGCCCGCATCCTGACCGAATACAGGGAAGTACTTCTCCGTCCCAAATTCAAGTTTGAAAAAGATAAAATCGACGCTCTCCTTGACCATATCGAACACCGGGGACGTGCGGTCGCTTCATCCCCACTTCCGCATTCTCTGCCCGATTATGATGATGAACCTTTTCTTGAGGTTGCCATTGCCGCACAAGCCGTTTGTATCGTAACAGGCAATCAGATCCACTTCCCGCCTGATCTCTGCATGGGAGTCACGGTGTTTGCTCCGCACGATTTTCTGCTGTTTTATCAAAAGCGGGGAAACGCTGAGACAACGTAGGGACAGTCAGACAATGCCCGCATTGAGCACGTCAACAATACATAAAACCAGCCTTCCGTCAGCATCCGTATTACACGCGACGGATCAACAGTACGACTACGCCGACAGCTATTCGTCAGTCATTGAGCTGTCGCCCGGGCAAACAGTGCCAATTGAAGATGTGGCAAAAGCCTTCTTCACATCCGGGCCGAAATGGGTAGAGGATCTGTTTGCGCTCAGAAACAGAATTGTAGGCTGGCTCGGCCTCAAGACGGGCGGAGCGGCCAACAGACAGAAACTACTCGACAATTTCACCTGCGAAGCGGGAGCAAAACTGGGCTTGTTCAAAGTATTTACAAAGAACGAGCAGGAAGTGATTTTAGGAGAAGACGACAAACATCTGAACTTTCGTGTGTCGCTATTCATGCGTGAAGCGAGTAATCAGCGCGACAGGGAGTTGATAATTTCAACCGTTGTCATATTCCACAATTGGCTTGGCAGACTTTATTTTTTACCGGTTAAGCAGTTTCACCGGATGATTGTTCCGGCAATGCTCAAAGGCGTCGTGCAGCAACTGCACCGGTGATACACTCCAGTTCTATCCCATCAAACCGAGCAGCACAGATAAGCAGCCACAGTTCACCAGAAAGGCACGTAAATGCAACCAACTGTAACCGTCTTCGGCACACTCCGCTTTCTCCCCGAGTACGCCACCTGATCCCGCCTGCCCCTGTGCCGGTGATCGCCTAGCAAAAACAGCAAGCCTGGAATAGCGGCCACGTACGGACGATGCTAAGGTGCCGGTAAACGACACGGAGAGAATGATGCGCCCTGCAACCATTGACAGCTACCAGGAACGGCTTGGCCGGGTACTGGCCCATATCGGCGAGCATCTTGACGAGCCGCTCACGCTTGACCGGCTGGCCGACGTGGCCTGCCTGTCGCCGTTTCATTTCCACCGCATATTCAGCGCCTATCTGGGGGAAACGGTAAGCGGCCATGTACGCCGGCTCCGGCTGGAGAAAGCGGCAGAGCGGCTGCTGACAGGGATTGACAACGTCACGGAAACAGCGCTGGCGGTTGGCTACGAAACCCCGGCGGCCTTTGCCAAGGCGTTTCGCGAGCGCTTCGGCATGAGCCCGAGCGAGTTCCGGCAGCGGCAGTGCGCCACCATTCCTCCGTTTGTCGCACCTCTATCAACGAAGGAGATTGCCATGATGACTGCCGAGATGAGAGAAATCAACGATACGAAAGTGCTGTTCGTGCGCAAAAGCGGCGCCTACAGCGAGGCGGCTGCGGCTGCCTGGAGCGTGCTGATGGGGTACGCCTACCAGAACCGGCTGCTGAGTGCCGATACCTGGGCCATCGGTATGGGCAATGCCGATCCGGCCATCACACCGGCTGACCAGTTGCGCTATGACGCCTGCATCACCATTCATAAAGAAGTGGCGCCGGAGGGGGAGATTGGCGTGCAGACCATTCCGGGAGGACGCTATGCCGTGTTTCTGCACAAGGGGGCGTATGAGGGGCTGGGCGACAGTTACCGGAGTATCTTTGCCGCCTGGCTCCCCGCCAGCGGCTGCACCCTGCGTAATGCCCCCTGTTTTGAAAAGTATCTGAACCGGGATCCGCGCCGTACGAAACCGGAAAACCTGCGCACCGAGATCTGGCTGCCGGTGGAGTAAGGCGGCCGCTCCAAAGGCCCTGTATGGATGATCCACGGCATACCGCTGTTGAACACCACGGCGATCCATGTGGCAGCCATCGTGGCCGAGTGTCTGGGGGAGTAGCCGGGCACTTGAGCGCACACCGGTCAGATGGTGCGCGCAAATGCAGTGCTTCCCGCCTCTTGCGGTCATTCAGTTAGCTTCGCTCCATTAATTCTGTCTTCTGAAATAACTCCCGATGTGCTACCGTATGGCATGATTTGCGGTATCGGTGCGAGATCCGATTGCCGCCGGATAAATGTTCCGCTTGGGAAGATCACCGGTTCACGCGCACGTGCTCGTGAACCGGTCAATAGGGAGTTATACCTGAGGTAGAGCATGGAAGAATTATTAGAAATTGAAGATATGTTAGAGAAGCTGGCTGAGGAAATTGAACCTCATTTTCCACTTATTCATGAGTTTTTATCAAAATTAAAGAGCACAGATAAGCCACTGTCCATTTTCTCAAAGACTACCTTATTCACGAAGATTGAGAGTATCCGTATAGGTGTTTTTGAGGTGGCGAAGATTGACGAGTTTTATTCCTTAAATATTCTATACAGATCACTAATAGAGCACTTTATAAAATATCAATACATTTGGATGAAAACGATAAGTAATAATAATGACGAAATCGGAATAGATTATTGGGTATTCGGTAATCATCAAGAAAACATTGACTATGCTAAAGCTCTTCAACAGAGCTATTCCTTGGTTGGTATAAATTCTGAAATATCTCCGTTTGAAACTCTCAAAAATATGGGTGTTATCTCTAACGATAAATCAGCGAATCAAATACGTAAGAAGTCGGATCAATTTAAGTATAAAAACATGACACACTATATAGCTGAGCAGTTGAAGACAAAGGAAAGTGGTGCAGCACCAATACTGAGTTCCATTTTTCCAAGATATTCAGAGCTTTCTTCATGCGTTCATGGTGGTCCGGTTTCGGTTGGGGCTTATGAAACTGGGCCTGAGGCAGCGAAGGAAATAGTCGAAATGTCAACATTTGCATCGTTATATACAAGATGGTTGGAGTATATACAATACTACCAATATGACAATAGTTTCGAGCCGTTATGTCAAATTACAAAGAAATACTTGAGCAAATTCACAACGCATAACAATCGGGTGGTGCGGTGAACCCGCACACCATCAGCACCGTTGAACAATATAAAAACCAAGACAGGAAAAAGAGCATGACGTCCAAACTGAAGAATATTCAATTTTTTACCGCGTTGAACGTTGATGCCATGTTTTTTCATTCCGCAGTAAATAACCTGACAGACGCAACAAAAAATAAAGCGGTAGCAGATGCCACAAACGAGGAATTAAACTGCATCCCTTGGTTGGATGATTATGAAGTATGGGATATTGGAGATGAGATTGATGTTAGCTTTAGTAATGAACAGATCATGTATGTTGAGGGTCTAAAAGATAAAGCAAAAGCGGCTTTCAGCAGGTTTCTTCAAGCAACGGCTACTACGCACATGTTTTGCGTAGCCGCACTTGAGGCACATATAAACAAAATTGCTTCATCAAGCATTAAAGCTAAAATGTTCGACCACTATGAAAAACTGTCGATAGAAGGCAAATGGTTACTCCTTCCCCAATTGCTCGGCAAAAGTGGGTTTGAGCCTGGGCATCAGCCATTCCAGGATTTTTCACACCTAATAAAAACTAGAAACGCCTTGGTACATTACAAAGGTAAAAAAATTCCTGGTTTCTACGCTGATTCTACTGATCTCTACAAGCCTCTTGGTCTCACAGTTGAAGAAGCACACACATCTGTGGAGGCCACAAAGAAAATGATTGTAAGGCTGGCAGAGGTAATGGAACTAGCCCCTCCAAAGTGGATACAAGATACAGCTGCTGAATACCTTAATGTAGAAGTGGTTTGGGAATGAGTGCTGCCCATCAAACGACGTCAGTAGGCTACAGCTAGTGGCAAATTTTCATAAAAGCGAAATTGCACGGCTACAACTTGAGACAGCGGTAGACATTTTCTTGCGCGGTTTGGACTGGTCGTCTGTAATTACTCTCGCAGGCGCGTCAAGCGGAATCCTCGACACCCTTGTGAGGAGGGCGGGCAAAGAGCCGTTTGTAGACTATGCACGACGCGTTTACCGCGAATTGCAGGGGAATACTCCGAAACGAAAATCTTATGCGCATCACATTGACAAACGGCTCGGAGTCATTGCCCACAAGCACTTGTCAAAGGACGATAGCGAAACAGTCGAGTTAGACTTGGAAAAGCAAGCGACTGACGCATTGGCTCGTGCGATTGCAGATTATGTTACGCTGAACGGGCAAGACGAACCATTTGTTCGGGCCTATCTACAGTGGACTTGGGTCAACACTGACGGCCCCGGTCTGATGGATAAGTTCGCTACTGTGCCTGCCAAGATGAGGCCCAAATGACAAATAAGGTTTATACTCGCCTCGAACTAGCAACTAATCAACTTGAAGCAGCAATTGGCCTTTTTGTTGCTGGACGCGATAGATTCTCGGTAATCACGCTTGCTGGTGCCGCAGACGTGATTCTATCCCGTCTCGTTATCAACACGGGACGAGAGAATTTCACAGAATCAGTTCTTTTGTCAGAAGTCGCGCAAGGTGGCACCGACCTTACAAGAGAAGGGGTTGGCAAAGAAATTAACGATACCCTGTCCATTAACCACCTAAAGCACATGGACGATGACGACGACGGTTACATCGACATTGATCTGGAAGAGTGCGCACTCGCGGCAATTCTCAAGGCGCTGGCGAATTACGTAACGCTAGCCGGACGAAATGATGCCTTTGTTCAAGCGTTTCTCTATTGGGTGAAACTGAATCTTGACCCAAATAAGTACAATGTTGACTGTGATCCGAATTGGGAGCCTCCTAGTGGGGAAGCCTAACCTATGAACGATGTGAACCAAGGTTGTTAACTACACCATTGGACCTGCCCGAAAATCCTGCAGGTCAATGGCCGACCCGTTGTCACCCAAACAGCGAGAAAATCATGAACCCGATAACCTGTGCCGACATAGCTGATGCCGCGGAGATTCTGGAACTGCAGAAGCTCGCGTATCAAAGCGAAGCCGCGATATACAACGACTGGTCCATCCCGCCATTGACAGAGACACTTGACGACGTTAAACGGGAATTGGTGAAAATCACCTTTCTCAAGGTGTGCGATGCCGGCAGAATCATCGGCTCGGTGCGGGTGGCGATCAACAACGGCACCGGCGAAATCGGCCGGTTGATCGTGCATCCCGATTTTCAGGGACGGGGCATCGGCTCGCAGTTGATGCTGGCGGTGGAGGCCGGGTTCCCCGCCGTCAAACGGTTCGAACTATTCACCGGCAGCAAGAGTGTCCGCAATATTTGGCTCTACGAGCGGCTCAGCTACACGATTTTTGACCGGAAGCCATTGTCCGATCTGGTGGAACTGGTGTTTATGGAAAAGCTCCGGGACTGACGCTCCATGCCTGCGACCCTGAACAGATACGTCATTCTCCTGCGCGGGGTAATGCCGACCGGGCGCAACCGGGTACCGATGGCGCAGTTGCGTACGGAACTGACCGAAGCGGGCCTGGTCGAGGTGCGGACCTACATCCAGAGCGGCAACGTCATTGCCGCTTCCCCCCTCGATGCCGAGGCTGTCGAGCAGCTGGTGCATGATACCATAAGGGAAACGATCAGCGCCGACATCGCGGTGATCGTCCGGACGCCGCAGCAGCTCGGGCGCGTGCTGGCCCAAAACCCGTTCCCCGATGCCGATACCTCCAGGCTCTACTACACCCTGTTCCAGACGCCACCTGACCCGCAACGGCTGAGTGATTTACTGGCCATGGATTGCGCCCCCGACCTCATCCGGGTGACCGATGCGGCGCTCTACACCCTCTACGCCACCAAACAGAGCGACTCCCGCTTCACCAACAATTTCTTCGAGAGCAAGCTGAAGGTAAAGGCCACCACGCGCAACTTCAACACCATGAGCCGGTTGATGGAGATGTGCGGAAAGAAATAACGTGCCCTGCCATAATTGCCAAAAGGAGCCCATACCATGATCACCGCTGAATTCCTCATAACATCTCTCATCGTCGTTCTTATCCCCGGAACCGGTGTCATCTTTACGGTTTCCACCGGCATAACGCAGGGACGCAAAGCAAGTTGTTATGCTGCTCTCGGCTGTACCGCCGGGATCATTCCCCATCTGCTGGCAACCGTCTGCGGTCTGGCCGCCATCATGCATACCAGCGCCCTGGCGTTCCAGACCCTCAAGTACGCCGGTGTCGCCTATCTGCTCTACATTGCCTACGGGACTTGGCGCGATACAGCGACATTCGCGCTGGACACCGTGTCATCCCGGAGTACGGCACTGTCGCTGATAGTCAAGGCACTGTTGCTCAACATACTCAACCCCAAGCTGACCATCTTCTTTCTGGCATTTCTGCCGCAATTCGTGACACCGGGGGGCGCCGCGCCACTCATGCAACTGCTGCTCTTAAGTAGTGTCTTCATGGCCATGACCTTTGTCGTATTTGTCATCTACGGGCTGCTGGCCCATGCCTTCCGCACCACCGTCATCGAATCCGAGCCGGTCCAGGTCTGGTTGCGCCGCAGCTTTGCCGCCGCCTTTGCCGGGTTGGGGGTGCATCTGGCCGTATCAGAGAAGTGATACTCGACAAGTGGCGCTGACCACGAGTTGCCCGGAAACGGGTTAGACGCAGGCAGCGCGACACTACTGACAGGTTCTGACACTGTCTTCCTGTAAGGTGGTATTTGAGAGCCGATGCTCGACAAATCATTCGCAAAGGAGAAATGACAATGAGCGTAAAACCGATTCCCGCAGGATACCACACCGTCACCCCTTTTCTGACCGTCGCCGGCGCCGTGGAGTTGATCGACTTCCTGAAACAGGCGTTCGATGCCCGCGAGAAGGAACGGATCATGATGCCCAATGGCGCCCTCGCCCATGCCGAGGTCTGGGTCGGCGACTCCATCATCATGCTGGGCGAGCCGATGGGGGGGGATTGCGTGCCGATGCCGGGCGCATTCTATCTGTATGTGGATGATATGGATGCCGTCTACCAGCGCGCCCTGGAGGCAGGGGCAACCTCCACCATGGAACCGGCCGACCAGTTCTGGGGCGACCGTTTGGCTGCGGTAAAAGACCGGTTCGGCAATATCTGGAACCTGGCTACCCGTATTGAGGATGTATCGGCTGAGGAGATGCAGCGGAGGATGGCGGCGCGTTTCGCATCGTAAGCACCTGCAGTAAAAGTGTCGTGTCCCCGCCAGCGGCTGCACCCTACGTAATGCGCCCTGTTTTGAAAAGTATCTGAACCGGGATCCGCGCCGTACGAAACCGGAAAACCTGCGCACCGAGATCTGGCTGCCGATTCATAGTTAAAAAGCCACTATCCAGAATGAAGACGGGATAGCACGGTATGTGGGAGTGCAACCCTAACCACAAAAATATTGACAACAGATCTCCGGTAGTGTTAGCACAAAAAAATGAACCGTTACGTACTTAACACTGCGCTGTTTTTTAGCACCATTCATAGAATGGTGGGCTAGCGCACGTTTTAAAGATTATTAAAAACCCGCCCCCACGGAGGCGGGTTTTTTTTATTTCCGCTTCCTGGGTTATTTCAAAACAGAGGAGCAGCTATGCAGCAACACAAACTTGGACATGTTGTCGAATCGACGGATAACTCTATGAATCGTGATAACACCGAATTAAACACAGAATATTCACGAAAGAAGTTAGAAAACAACTCTGGGAAAAACAAAATAGCATTGATATTCCATTTGAAAATTGGTGATCTTGAAAGATATACGGACTGGCTTGATAAAAGTAAAAGTATGCTCGGAAGCAGAAGGTTGTTTAGAGTAAAAGTCGATCCTGCGCCTCGCGAGGGAATGGTAATCTATGAGATAGTTATTGATGAGTTTCCAAAGTCTCAGTCCGCTCTGGAATTTATGTCCGTCTTTGGACCTGAGTTAAAAGAGATTTGCAGTAATGTTGTCGTGCTTGCCATTGAAGCGGAACCAGCCGCAACGTTCCGTATTGTCAAAGCGATTTCATGGGTTGTCCAGTTGTTCAAAGGAATTAAGGATTGCGGTATTCCCAGCGCTGACTGGAAAGCTCCAAATACCGCAGTATGGCCTGATGGGTATCAGATGGATGTTGCCAGAAGTCAAAATCTGGACGAACCGCTCTTTGTTTACAACCTGAACAAGAACAAAGAATTTGCTGAATACCAAACATCGGGAATTGGCAGCAAACAGGTTAGTGGACAAGAAGCGTATGACCGTTATGCCAAAATCGCCGGGTTCGAGTTACTTCGCAGAGGGGCATTCCCCGTGTACGGAGGCAAACCAATTTGCCTTTTGGAAGGTGATCCTGATTGTATGCTGGCAGATCGATGGGATAAGTTTATTTTCGTTCGTTATCCCCAACGTCGCAACCTGCTGGCAATTATTGAAGGCAACGAATTCAAAAAAGGCCAGGATCACCGAGATGCCGGTTTGGAACGTGTGGCGATCTTTATGGGAAAAGAGGCCTAGACCGTCAGGCAAGAATAAATATGACAAAAACCTGAACGCATAAACGGAAGCATCCAAATGAAAAAGGTCATAATCATAACCGGCGGCAGTCGCGGCATCGGCGCGGCAACAGCCCGGCTTGCGGCGACACGCGGCTATGCGGTGTGCATTACCTATCTCCGCAATGAAGCGGCAGCGTCCACCGTCGTGCGCGACATTTCAGAAACCGGCGGCGAGGCTATTGCCGTTGCTGCCGATGTCAGCGTGGAAGCAGATATCGTCCGCCTGTTCGAGCGCGTCGATGCGGAACTGGGGAAGGTTACTGCGTTGGTCAATAATGCTGGTATCCTGGAACATCAGGCGCGGGTGGAAGAGATGGATAGCGCACGGCTCAGCCGCGTCTTTGCAACCAACGTTTTTGGCAGTTTCATCTGTGCGCGTGAGG
>Ga0154471_134_pt2 | contig 76269 bp, 69 predicted proteins | sample RifGroC2_FD_115950 | JGI IMG/M metagenome (GOLD analysis project Ga0154471, IMG submission 115950) | Geobacteraceae bacterium GWC2_53_11
AATGTGCCAATTCTTCTTATTCTGTTTTACGGGGGTTCTATGCCTGGCCGATACCCGACAGTCGCCACAGATTGTTGCCGACCGGCCTGGTAAATGTCCAGAACTCCTCAAACTTGACCGGCTCGCTCTTGCTGCCGGACACGACCGATCCGGTCAGCTCATCGGTTGTATAATCAAGCAGGTTTGCATAGATGGAAGCGGTGATAAAATCCTGCCCGGTCTCCTGCCACACCTCGGCAACAGCTACTTTCCGGACGGCAATATTTTCAAGCCTGTTGATCTGTTTATCCTTCAGCAACAGGTCCAGGTCCGCCTGGAATATTCGATTCATCTCATCGGTCAGCAAGCCTGAGACCGGCGACAGGTCGCGCCCCATCCAGGCTCCCTGGATTTTGAAAAAATTGTCCATCACCAGGTCGTTGAATCGGTTTTCATCAAAGGAATGATCATTTTGGCGGATATGGGCCAGGCCGGTCGCAACCTCATCACCTGCCGGTTCATTAATCTGCTGCACGCCGGAAAATGGAATTACCGTTCCTCCCTGATAAGCTCCCTGCCCGAAAGGAACTGCTTCACTGTCAGCGCGTTTCTTTTTGATGTAGCGATAGATAAGATAGCCGCCGCCCGCCAGCAGGATGATGCCAAACAGGCCAATGCCACCCCCGCCCGTGCCGCCAGCCGCTCCCGCGCCGGCTCCGGCAAAGCTGCTGAAGAGCATGCTTCCCAGCATACCACCCGCAATTCCGCCGGCCATACTTCTCATGAAACCACCACCAGGCTGCTGAACCTGGCCTGGCGCAGGCGCGGCCTGCTGCCGTGGTTGGCCGGACTGTGGTGAAGAGCTTGTCGGCCTGGAATAGCTGCGTGAGCCGCCGCCGGAAGAGCGGCTGCCACCGGCTCTGGCGTGAGCGTTCAGTTCCAGCACGGTGATGCTTACAAACAGTACGGCTGCCATTATTGTTACTACTTTAACAACGTGTTTTTTCATTTTTACTCCTTGAGGTTTGTGTTGTTGAATACTGTTTAGTCGGCTACATCCCTTTAAGCTTCCAGAGAGCGGCAACACCAAACACCAGAAACATGAAGCCTGCGGTGCGATGAATCCAGCGGAGCGGAATGAAGCGAACCAGCTGTTTGCCGGCAAACATCCCCAGCAGGGCCACGCACCACAATGCCAGGGTGGACGACACAAAGACCATGCCCATTCCGGCCAGGCTGTCAGAGTGCTGGGCCGCCTGGCTGGCGGTCACCAGCTGGGTTTTGTCACCCAGTTCCGCCATGAAGATCATGATGAAAGCGGTGCGGGCGGCAGTGGCCGCGGTGGGCGGCGGCCCGTCTTCATCATCCTGGCTGTCACTGGCGTGCCGCAGGGTGCTATAACCAAAATAGAGAAAGAGCAGCGCCGAAACGAGTGTCACCCAGAAGATCGGCAGCAGCAGAAACAACACCTTGCCTACCACGACCGCAGCCAGATTAAGCACGACAAAAGCGGCCGCAATCCCGATAAAAATCTTCTGCCACGGGTAGCGTAATGCCAAGGCAATAGCGGTAAGCTGGGTCTTGTCGCCCAGCTCAGCCAGAAAAATCAATCCAAAGGTGCTGATAAAAATCGTTTGTTCCATGGCACGTTCCGTTGTTTTAATCCCGCCTGTTTTTCATCAAAAATCGAACAGTTCACTTAACAACGATTTTTTCTTGTGCTGTCCGTAGTGACCGCCGCCGTGCTGCTGCTTGTAGCCATGATGATTATCATGACCCTGCTTCATGTGTGACGACGGATATTCCGGTTCGCGGTAGCGCGGCGGGGGAACATCAACCGGCTGCGGCACCGCCATTACGGCAGAACGCTCGATGATTTTGTCCAACTCCCCCCGATCCAGCCATACTCCCCGGCATTGCGGACAGTAGTCAATCTCGATTCCCTGGCGGTCAGACATCATCAGATCGGTTGTTGTGCATACAGGACATTTCATAGTGTTTTCTCCTTTTACTGTTTGATGAAGCGGCCTACGTGTTTTTAACAGGTGGGGTCTTTCGTGCGTGATTCCTTCCGATAACAAGCGAAGCGAGAACCGACATGGAAAGGCAGGTGAAGATCACCAGTAGCGAGACCTGGATCGGAATGTGAAATCCCATGGCCGTCGCAATCATCTTTCCCCCTACGAACGCCAGAATCGATGATATGCCCAGCTTCAGATAGACGAACATCCCCATGATGCTGGCCAGCAGAAAATAGAGCGCCCTGAGTCCCATAATGGCAAAGATGTTGGAGGTGAAGACAATGAACGGGTCAAGTGTCACCGCAAATATGGCCGGGATCGAGTCGATGGCGAACAGCACGTCGCTGCTCTCGATCATCACCAATGCCAGAAACAGCGGGCTGGCTACCAGCAGGCCATTTCGGCGTTTGAAGAACCAGTCGCCGCGCACCCGTTTGGTGAACGGAAACAGCTTGCGGGCCAGCCTGACCAGCAGATTTTTATCCGGATGGACTTCTTCTTCCGCACCGAAGGCCATTTTCCAGGCGGTAAACAACAGCAGCGCGCCGAACAGGTAAAACAGCCAGTGGAAAGCCGTCAACAGTTCGATGCCGGTGAAGATGAACAACGCGCGCAGAACCAGTGCGCCGATAATGCCCCACTTGAGGATCCGTGCCTGGTGTTCGCCGCGAATCTTGAAATAGTTGAAGATCATGATAAAAACAAACAGGTTATCGACCGACAGCGATTTCTCGATCACATAGCCGGTAAAAAACTCCAGCGCCTTGATCTTGCCGAGAAAGACATATATCCCGGCATTGAATGCCAGCGCCAGCGACACCCAAATGATGCTCCAGGTCAGCGCCTGGCGGAATGAGACTTCGTGAGCTTTGCGGTTCATGCCGAGATCGATCGCCAGCATGATGACCATCAGCAGTGCAAAGGCTCCCCACATTAGTGATTGTTCCGACATCAGTTCCCTTTCCTCATGCGTTCAAAGCGTTCTTTTACGGTCACCAGCAGTTTTCTGGCCCAGAGGAACTCCGTGGCCAGCAGCGCCAACCCAATCGGGATGACAACAATAGCCGGTCCCGGCAGCACGATCATGGCTAGTCCGGCTGCCAGGATCGTGAAGCCGATCACCGTAACGATCAGGCGTTTGGCCTGACCCAAAGTTTTAACGACAAAATGTTTCATGGTGTGGTTACCTTGTCACAACGGGCAGCTACTGTGCCATCCGCTTCAGGACCTGTTCCAGCTTGCGCAGTTCCTCGCCGTAACCGGCCCAGTTCCCCTGACGCTGCAAGGTGGTAGCCTTTTCATAGATCCTCATCGCTTCCCTGGCCAGTGATGACGGTGATGTCTTCACAACGGACTCCGCCGTCGTGACGGCAGCCGAAACGGCTTTCCTGCCGCCAAAGAGCCGCTGCAGGGCAAGCTCCAGATTCTCCTCCATAACCACCTGATCGCCAAAGGCCACAATCACCCGTTTCAGTTCAGGCAAACCGTTTTTTTCGGCCGCCAGAAACAGCGGCTGCACGTAGAGCAGCGACTTCTCGATAGGAATCACGAGCAGGCTCCCTCGAATGACTTCCGAGCCGCGCTGGTTCCAGAGCGACAGTTGCTGGGATATGAAGGAATCCTGATTGATCCGGGCATCAATCTGTTTCGGGCCATAGATCAACCGGTCGCGCGGAAAAGTGTAGGCACGGATCTTCCCGTAATTTTCCCCGTCGCAGCGGGCCGTCAGCCATGCCGCCAGATTGTCCCGTTTGGACGGGGTAAAGGGGAGCAGCAAGATGTATTCCTCAACCTTCTCACCCGGCAATCTCATGATCGTGTAATAGGGCTCCATCGCCTTTTCGCCGATGGCGGGGATCTCCCAGAGATTTTCTTTGTTGTAGAAGACCTTGGGATCGGTCATGTGATAGGCAGCAAACATGGCGGCCTGAACCTGAAGAAACTGATGCGGGTAGCGAATGTGCCTGCGCAAGTCCTCGGGCATGGCGGCCAGCGGCTTGAAAAATCCCGGAAACATGCGGGCATACACCTTTACCAGCACATCGTTCGGCTCGCTCACATAAAAGTTAACCGAGCCGTCGTAGGCGTCAACAACCGCCTTGACGGAATTCCGCATGTAATTGATTCCACCCTTGAGCGGCTTTGAATAGGGGAGGCGATCCGAATAGGTATAAGCGTCGATGATCCATTTGAGCCCCCCTTTTTCGTCAACTACCATGTACGGGTCGCCATCAAAACGGAGAAAGGGCGCGATCTCCCTGACCCGCTGGTTGATATTGCGGTTGTAGATGATGCGGCTCTCTGCGGTGATATCCGATGAAAGCAGAATTTTTTCGGTTCTGAAACTGGCGGCAAACAGTGCTTTTTTGAGCAATGAATCAATCGGCACCCCGCCTTTTCCGGCATAGGTGGTGTTGATATCACCGGTGGCGGTCGGGTAGCTGAATTCAGGTATTTTGGTCTTGACGACCACATAGTCGTTCGACAGCTCGCCGAAATATATTTCCGGCCGGGTCACCTTGACATCAGCCAGGCTGACGGCCGGGATATCCTTGACAAAAAACTCCGGCAGCCCTTCCTTGCTGATCTTGCTGACCGGTCCGAAGGTGATGCCGTTGCCGTGGGTAAAGATCAGGCGCTCGTTGATCCAGTTCTTGCTCGGGAGATCGGCATAGGAAAGTTCGCGTGGCGACAGCATGACCTGTGTATACTGACCGTTAACCTTGTAGCGGTCATTGTCCACATCGAAAAACTTGTAGTAGGTCCTGATCTGCTGCAACTGGCTGTAGGTTTTAAGCAGCGGGGCATGATCCCAGAGCCGGATGTTCTTGATGGTGGCATCATTGTTGGCAATATCAGCGGCTGACAGCTTTGTATCCACATCGAACGGCACGGTTTCTATCTTTTCCAGATCATAGCCGAAACGGGTAAACTTGAGATTGTTCTCGATGTACGGTGTTTCAAGGGCAAGTTCGTTGGGTGCCACCTTGAATTTCTGCAGCACCCCCGGATAGACCCGGATGCCGATCACGTAGAGTGCTACTACGATGGCAGGCGGCAGCAGCGCGGCACGCCAGGTCCCTTTCCAGATGCCGACTGCCAGCATACACCCGGCAAGCGGCGTCAGGAACGTCAGCGCCCTGAACGTCAGCAGACGGGAATGCACATCCGCATATCCGGCGCCATAAAAAGAGCCGTTGCCGGCATACAGCAGCCGGAAACTGTCCAGATAGAAGCCTGCGGCAATTACGCAGGAAAAGAGCGCCGCCAGAACCGCCAGATGCCGACGTACCTTTTCGTCAACCGAGGCCCCCCGTTCGGTCAGCAGTATACCGCCGCGTACATAATACACGGCCCCGGCAAGAACGGTGGCCGCCAGCAGGATAAATCCGGCAAAACCTTTACAGATTTCCAGTAACGGCAGGCTGAACAGATAAAAGCCGATATCCTTGCCGATAACCGGGTCAACGGTACCCACATCCACCCGGTTCGCGAAGAGCAGCACCTCCTCCCAGCGCAAAGCGCCCCAGTTCCCTGCCAAAAGCGCCAATCCGGCAGAGATGAGCAGGGCAACCGGTTTTACCAGGCGAAGGGCATCATCCCTCTGGATGCGGAAACTGCCTCCCCCCACGACGAACAGAGCGGAATAGGGAAACTGCGCCCTGTTCGCATACCACAGATTGATCATGACCACGGCGAACAGCAGTGCCCCGAAGAGCACGCCTACCCCGAGTTTTGCAGACAGGGCCGTGGTAAAGACGGAGGTATAGCCGGTCTCCACAAAGAAGAGCCAGTCGGTGTAAAAATCAAGCAATGATGAAGCAAATGGCAGCAGTACTGCTGCGAGAACCAGAACCAGAACAAACCTGTTTTTAAACATCGCCGTCCCCCCTTTGTTTCAATTTTTCATCAACGACGATACGGATCAGAGGAACTTTCGGCTCTCTTTTTTTTCAGATACCGGTAAATCAGGTAGCCGCCACCGGCCAGAAGAATGATTTCAAACAGGCCGATACCACCGCCGCCGGCCATGCCGCCCATACCGCCGCCTGCTCCGGCCATACCGCTGAACAGCATGCTTCCCAGCATTCCACCCGCAAGTCCGCCGGCCATGCTTCTCATGAAACCGCCTCCGGCAGGCTGCTGAAAAGCACCCGGCGCAGGGGCGGCCTGCTGGCGCGGCGGTGGCTGATAGGAAGGAGCAGCGGCCGGGCGGGAGTAGCTGCGCGAGCCACGGCTCCCCATGGAGCGGCTGCCGCCGGCCCTTGCTTCGGCGTTGAGTTCCAGAACGGTAATGCTCATAAACAAGACGGCGGCTAAAACGGTAAACACCTTAACAGCATGATTTTTCATTGTACTCTCCTGAGGTTCTTCATTTCCGGCAATGCCGGAGTCCTACGGGTGCGATACGTCTTCAGCGTTTGCTTCACCATATTGATTGTGCAGCTTGACCGGCGTCCCCCGGCGCATGCGCAGGTTGAGCATCTCCACCAGCACCGAAAAGGCCATGGCAAAATAGATGTATCCTTTGGGTATGTGCATGTCGAGACCGTCACCGATGAGCGCCACGCCGATCATGAGCAGAAAGCTGAGCGCCAGCATCTTGATGGTCGGGTGTTTTTCCACAAAGACACTGATCTTGCCCGAGAAGAGCATCATGAAGCCGACGGCAATGACGACCGCAGCAACCATGACGGCCAGCTGGCTGGCCATCCCGAGAGCGGTGATGATCGAATCGAGCGAAAAAACTATGTCCAGCAGCAGAATTTGGACAATTACCGCCCCGAAGGTGGCGCCTGCTCCGGTGACCGCATGCCCCTCCTCTCCTTCCAGCTTCTCGTGAATCTCCATGGTGCTTTTCCAGATCAGGAACAGACCACCGGAAAGAAGAATCAGGTCGCGACCGGAAATCTCGTTGCCCAGCACGGTAAACAGCGGGGACGTCAGCCCCATGAGCCAGGTCAGAGAGAAGAGCAGCGCGATGCGAATAAACATCGCCAGGCCGAGCCCGACCAGCCGGGCCTTTTCCTGCTGGTGAACCGGCAGTTTTCCTGCCTGGATCGAAATGAAGATGATGTTGTCGATGCCGAGTACGATTTCCAGCGCACTCAATGTTACCAGTGCCATCCAGACCTGCGGGTCAGTCAGCCATTCCATGTGTCCTGCCTCCTCTATTCATGTAAATGCAATTAATCCATACACAGCTTGCGGCGTTTGGAGCTCCACATATCAATCGCCTCTCGCATGATCTCGGAGATGCTTTTTGATGTGGACTTTGTCAGTTTTTCCAGCGCTTTCTTTTCTTCGTCATTTATGCGCAGTGAAATGACATTCTGCAACTGCTCAGTTTCTTTTCTTTTCTTTCTGGATGACTTCGGTTCCCTGCTAAAAAGTGTTCTTGTGTAAGACATGGTTTCCTCCTCTGTCTGTGTATGGGAGCAGTGGTGTCCCGTGGTTACCGCTGATAGATCAGCGCATTCGTGCTGCCAGTTCCTGTAGTCGGGCGATGCGCTCCTCCATCGGCGGGTGGGTCGAGAAAAGCGCCATCATACCGCCGCCGGTCAGCGGATTGACGATAAACATATGGGCGGTGGCAGGCCGGGCATCCAGCATCGGAATCGCCTGCGATGCGGTGTGCAGCTTGCCCAGGGCGCCCGCCAGCGCCAGCGGCCGGCCGCATATTTCAGCTCCGGAAGCATCCGCAAGGTATTCGCGGGAGCGGGAGACCGCCATCTGAATCAGCATTGCGGCAATCGGTGCGATGATCGCCATGGCCAGCGAACCGACCATGCCGCCGATACCGCCCCCCTCCTCATCATCTCCCCGGCCGGCGCCCAACATCGCGCCCCACTGCAGCATGCTGCCGATCATCGAGATGGCGCCGGCAAAGGTGGCGGCAATCGTTGAAATCAGTATATCGCGATTTTTCACGTGAGCCAGTTCGTGGGCCATGACCCCTTCCAGCTCATCCGGCGTGAGGATGCGCAGAATTCCCTCGGTGGCAGCAACGGCGGCATGTTCGGGATTGCGGCCAGTGGCAAAGGCATTGGGGGAATCGTCCGGAATTATGTAGACCTTCGGCATCGGCAGCCCTGCCCGGCCGGCAAGACGTTCGATCATCCCGTAAAACGACGGGTGAATGTCGCGGGTAATTTCCCGGGCGTTGTACATTTTGAGGACGATCTTGTCGGAAAACCAGTAGGAGCCGAAGTTCATGACAGCGGCCATCAGAAAGGCGAACATCATGCCCCCCTTGCCGCCGACGGCGCCGCCCATGAAAACAAGCAGCATGGTAAGCAGGGAAAGAAGAAGTGTTGTTTTGAAGCGGTTCATCATGACTATATACCTCCGACGAGTTTATTTTTCGCCGGGGTAAATAAAAAAGACCTTTACCCACGGCGTACTGCGCATTGGATAAAGGTCTTGCTTGCGATTGGTTATCGTTCCCTGTCCGAGTCTTGCGACTGTGTTGACGAACAAGGGATCAGCCATGTCTCCGGCTGATAGCTACTCCCCTTCATTGAGTTCTAATAGTAGAGGAACTGTTCCCTGCCTGTCAAGTGGTTATTTATTTGCCGCCGCCGTAGCTGTGCAGACCGGACAGAAACAGGTTGACCCCCAGGTAGCAGAAGATGGTGGCGGCAAAGCCGACGATGGAAAGCCAGGCGGCGCGGCGGCCGACCCACCCCTTGGTGATGCGGGCGTGCAGAAAGGCGGCGTACACGAACCAGACGATCAGCGACCAGGTTTCTTTCGGGTCCCAGCTCCAGTAGGTGCCCCAGGCGTAGTTGGCCCAGGCGGCACCGGTGATGATGCCGAGCGTCAGCAGCGGAAAACCGACCATGATCGCCCGGTAGTTGAGGTCATCCAGTACCTTGATCGGAGGGAACATGCCCATGATGCCTGCCTCGCCCGACTTGTGATCGCTCTCGTCATGATTGGCCTTGATCAGGTACATGATGGAGATGCCGCATGCCACGGCAAAAGCGGCGTAGCCGAGGAAACAAGTGATGACATGGTAGAGCAGCCAGTTGCTCTGCAGGGCCGGAACGAGCGGCTCAATGCCGGTGTTCAGTCCGAGCTGTGCCCAGGCCATGCCGAGCAGGGCAAAGGGCATGACAAAGGCGCCGATCACCCGGTACTTGTACTTGATGTCAAGCAGGGCGTAGATCAGCACGATGGTCCAGGAGAAGAACACCACCGATTCATACAGGTTCGAGAGCGGGGCGTGCCCCACCCCCATGTCGTAGGATTCCTTCCAGCGCAGGCCGATAGCCACGGTCTGCGCCAGCAGGCCGCCGTAGGCAACGGCAATGGCGGCTGTGCCGAGCACCTTGGCGCGACCGGCCAGAAACACGAAAAACAGCAGCATGGAGATGAGATAGGCAAAGGTGGTTATATTGAAAAGCAGTGAACTGGTCATGGCTGTTTCTCCTTGGTAAGATCTGTGGTGAGGCGGGCTACAAGCCCCTCAAAGCTCTGCTGGAACGCACCCTGATTCTTGCTGGCATTGCCGCCGACCGTGACGGCGCCATGCTGGATGCGCACCCAGATACGGCGATGCGACATGAAAAAGGCGATATAAATGCCGACCACCATCAGCAGGCACCCCAGCCAGACGATTTCTACACCCGGATCCTTGGCAACCTGCAGACCGGTGTACATCCGCTCTTCGGCCCCCTTGTAGTGCAGCACCGGCCCCTTGCCATGTTCCTTGGCGTGCTGAAGATTCAACTCAGGATGGTTGGCATAGACGACAAAGCTTTCCGCCTTGCCGTCAGGGGTATGCAGTTCAACCTGCGCTGCTGGCCCGGATAAATCTTTCGCAAACTCGGAGACATCCCTGGTAGCCTCCAGCACGTGCATACTGCTGCCGTCGGGAAGATTCACGGAAGCTTTCCCCTCCACGGTCAGCGACACCGGATTTTTACCGTCAAGATCACTAACGGTGAAGAAATAGTTGCCGGCGTTGCCGTAGCTGGACTGATAGAAGGTAATCCCCTTATAAGTGAGCGGATCATTAACAATAACCCGGGCATTGGTATAATCAGGCACCGGCTTGCCGTTCTCCAGCACGGTCAGGATGCTCTTGAACTCCTTTGGCGCACCGCTGGCGTAGTGGGCAACGCTGAATTTTTCAAGACGCAGAGCGAAACCGAGGTCGAGCTGCTTTCCTGAACGGGATTCGATTTTGGAAACGCTCTCGCCTTCCAGGATATTGACAAAACCCTTGTAGCCGAATAGCGAGCCAATCAGGGCTCCAATAAAGATGATGATGACGCTCAGATGAACGAAGTAGACGGAAAGGCGGCACCAGGGTGCTTTCTGGGCAAACAGATGCCAAGCGCCGTCGGCTTCGACGACTTCCGGTTCAGCAAAATCCGCCTTCAGGAACGCAGCAACTTTCTCTTTCAGTACGGCAGGGTCGTCTGAACTCCTGATCGTTGCAACATTGGACAGGGACTGTTCCAGTGCGCCGCTCAGAACCTTCACCGGTTCGGTAATGATTTTCCAGATATGGGGCAGCCGCTTGAATGAGCAGGCCACCAGATTGACGGTCAGCAGGTACAACAGCAGAATGAACCACCAGGAATGGTACATATCGAAAAAGCCCAGCGCCTTGTACAGCTTGATCTTGGCAAGACTGATACTGGCAAGATATTCCTCGGGAGGAGTCCCCTGGGGAATCACCGTCCCGATAATCGAGATGACTGCCAGTGAGATAAGCAGGAACATGGTCAGTTTAAGCGAGCAGAAAAAATCCCAGAGAGAATGCAGAAAATCTTTTTGTTGTGTTGTCACGTAGTTGTTCTCCTTCAAAAATAGTGCGCCGCTTTGGGAATCAAGAAATTACCGGGCATTCTCCGGCAACGCGCGGAGTTAATGTAGAGACGGCAGAAGAATCAGGAGCTTCAAGCGAGGTTTTGCGGAGGGACGAATATGGCGAGGTACACCTGCGGCAGCAACCAGAAAGGCTCCCGAAAGTTCTGGGCAACAACCACCGGAGCATAGGCTAGCCGCACTCTCTGGCCAAGTGGGGCATGACATGCACAACTACAGCCGGTTGTGTCGCAGCAGTCCGAATCATGACCATCGGAACAGGGGCAGGTGTCAAGAGGAGATGTATTTGCCGTACTGCTGATCGTCGGCATCAAGTCTCCTTCAGCATCAAACACGACAGATTGAGCGCAGAGCGTTGCCGGCAAAGCCAAATAGATAATGATCAGAACAAAAGCAATAAACTGATTATGAGCAAGCGAAAGCGTCATGAAGTACCGAAGAAACCCTGTGATCAATCCTGAAAATCCTTACTCCATGTGTTGGAGCGTATCGCATTTAATCAAACCTAGTCAAAGGTTTTTCTGAGCAGGTGCAACAGCAACGCAATCAGCAGCATGACCGACACAGCAACCGCACCGGCTATTGCACGTCTCTGCCGGGAGTCATCAAACCGGTCAAGCACGACCTTGATTTTTTTCAGATCGGCCTGAATCCCGGCCGATTCCTGTTTGACCAGTTCAACATTCACGTTGTGGAACAGGGTATGGAAGCGATTGCGCACCGCAAACAACTCCTGTTCCAGCTTTGCGGTATCGGTTCCGGTCATTTTATAGCCTGAGATTCGGCTCTCAATAGCCACAATGAGCGCTTCGGTTTCCTGCATGGCGGCGCGGATCACCTTGGCACGTTCATAACTGTGGCAGCGGCTGCAGCTCTTTTCGTTGATCAACTCCAGAGAAGCTTTCACCACCTGATGGCTGCCGTGGCAGGTAACGCAGGTCGGCCCCCCGTGGGCCAGTTTTCGACCATGCGCGCTGTTCAGGTAATCCTTTAGCACGCCGACATGGCACCGCCCGCAGAAAGCCGGAATAGCGTCCTCTTTCGGCACTCCCAGAAAACCGCGTGCCGGACTCATGGCATTGGCGGCGTCTTTCGGATCTCCCCCATGACAGCCGTTACAGAAAATACCGTTCTCGGCATGAATGCTCCCGCGCCAGAGCGTGACCGGCTGGCTGTATTTTTCCGGCAGTTTTGAATGGCACTCGATGCAGACCGGCTCCGCATTTTCCGGCGCAGCAAACGCCAACAGCGGCAGCAGGACAACGAGAGCGAATAACAAAACTGAAGTCAGGCCACGGAGGCACAGAGGCACAGAGGAAATCCCCGGCCTTTTATCTCTGAGTCTCTGTGCCTCTGTGGCAAATACTTTTTCTACGTTCATAGCTGGATTTCCGTATCTCATGACAAGTGCCCCCAAATGCTCAGCCCGATCCAGAGCAGCACCCCGCCGACGGCACAAGTCATGAACAAGGGCCGTTTCAACGGGTGACGCTCACTCCCCCGGTCAACAAAGGGGAGCAACGCCAGAAAGGTCATGGCGGCCCCCTGCAGCGACAGACCGATCAGCTCGTTGGGAAAAATTTTCAGGGTCTGGTAGTTGGCCAGAAAATACCACTCCGGCTTGATGTGAGCCGGGGTTACAAAGGGATTGGCCGGAATAAAAGCGTCACGGGGAAAGAACAGGTACGGATCGAAAAAGACCACCGCCAGGAAACAGGCCAGGTAAATGGCAATCGAACGCAGGTCCTCCAGGGCATAGTTGGGAAAAAACGGGATCCCCCCTGGATGCCCTTCATAGCGGTAGCTGTCCCCCTGCCATTGGTTGGCGGTCTCCTTCAGCCCGAACGGAGGGGTTGAAACCCCGGTACGCTTGAGAAGAAAAATATGGGCTCCTATCAGGGCAACAATGCCGGCCGGAATGACCGCGACATGCAGGGCAAAGAAGCGCCCGAGCGTCGGCGGGCCGACCAGTTGACTGCCGCGCAGGAACTCGACCAGATACGGCCCGACCACCGGAATGGCGCTGGCACTGTTGGTTGCTACGGTGGTGGCCCAGAATGAAAGCTGGCTCCAGGGCAACAGGTAGCCGGTCAGGGAGATTGCCTGCACCAGCGTCAGCAGCATGAAGCCGCTCACCCAGTTCAGTTCGCGCGGTTTTTTGTAGCTCCCCATAAACAGCACCGACAGCATATGGAGCAGCAGCGCCAGCATCATCATGTTGGAGCCGACGGCATGGCACATGCGGATCAGCCAGCCATAGGGAACATCGTTCATGATAGCGGTGACGCTTTTAAATGCCTTGTCCGCATCCGGCACGTAATAGATCAGCAGCAGCATGCCGGACACCACTTGCAGGGCAAAGGCACACAGCAGAATGCTCCCCATTGAGTACCATGCATTTATGTTGCGCGGCAGGAGATAGCCGGTCAGTTCCTTTGCCGCAACATCACGAATCCCAACCCGCACATCTATCCAATCGATGATCTTTTTAATGATTGTCATGCAGTCTCCTTCACCCCGATGTTCAAACTAGCCAACCGTAATACTGTCGCCTGAAACTGAAAAGGGAAGCTTGTTCAGTGGCTTGGGTGGCGGACCGGCTGTTACGGAGCCATCAGCGGAAAAATGACCGCCGTGACAAGGGCAGAGGAAATCCTGTTTATCCTTCTCCCACTGCACGATGCAGCCAAGATGTGTACAGACCGCCGAAAACGCGACCAGATCACCGCCGCGCTTGCGTACCAGCACCGCCGACGACCCGGCATATTCGAAGAATTTCGCTTCCCCTTCGCGGACATCCGCAGCAGGGATCACAACCTTTCCAGCCGCATCACTTCCGGTGCGGGGCGCCAGATAACGGAACAGCGGCCAGGAAAACGCAGCCGCCGCAACCGCCCCGAGTCCTCCCAGGCACAGGCCGAGAAATGTTCTTCTGCTGCTGTTATCCATACTTCCCTCCAAATCGTACCGATCTACTTCCACCACTTCTAGGCAACCAATGTCAACTATAGCCAAGCTGCCGGCTATTGCAAGCAATTCTGCAACGTATCAATCTGTCGAACCAATGCTCCCGCAGACACCACAATGCGCCTATCTGTCATTTCAAAACATGAAATAGCCATATTCGTTGCAGGGGAAACATCCTTTGCAAACATCCCCCCAGAAGAAACAGGCTCACGTATGCAGCAAAAAAACAAGCAATAACGAACAGTTGCTTAGTGGCGGCAACCAGTATCGACAGAGGACTCATTTTCTCATGAACATTATGTTTCACCAGAAACAAGAGCGATCTTATGTAACCAAACTTTTAACCATCAAGAATTATTACATAAATATTGAAAAACAAAAATGGGCATACAGCTTGCGATTATCGGATGCACGACGCACTTGATCCGGCAAGCGGCACCAATGCGCAGTTTACTTGACCCCTGAATTTTGCAGAACCGTTCGCGAGGTATCTCAACATGCTTTTCTGCATATTACTTACATCGCTCGTCACCACTCTGGTGCTGGTGCCCAGGACAACCAGCTGGGCTCTGGACCATGGCTTCCTCGACCAGCCCGATGATCGCAAGATTCATATCATCGGGACTCCTCGACTGGGGGGCATCGCCATCATGATGGGACTGCTCCTCACATCTTTGCTTTTTGTGCAGAGCTCCCCCAAGACGTGGGGATTTCTGGCCGGGGCGATCATCATCTTTCTGACAGGACTGTACGACGACCTGAAGAGCCTGACTCCACGCCAGAAACTGGCCGGCCAGTTTGCAGCCGCCGGAGCGGTTGTCTTGGCGGGCAGAACAGAGCTGAGCTCCTTCGGCAACCTGTTTGGCATGGGCGAACTGTACCTGGGGCCTCTGGCCGTTCCGATCAGCATCTTTGCCATCGTCGGAGTAATCAACGCCATCAACCTGTTGGACGGGCTGGACGGCCTGGCAGCCGGGGTGTGTGCCCTGGCAACGTCCACCTTTGCCGTGTTGGCCTACTTCAGTGGCAATGCAGAACTGCTGGCACTGTGCCTTGCACTCCTGGGAGCCCTGATCGGATTCCTGAAATACAACACCCATCCGGCACGCATATTCATGGGTGACTCGGGCAGCCTCCTGCTGGGGTATTGCATGGGAACCTTTTCGATCATGCTGGTGACTGGCGGCAACCAGACGATCAGCCAGGTAACCCCACTCATGGTGCTGGCCATACCGATCCTTGACACCCTGTTCGTAATGGGAAAACGGGTCCGCTCAGGCAAGCGCATATTCTCTCCCGACAAGAGTCACCTGCATCACCGGCTGTTGAGTCTGTGCGGCGACCATCGCACAACGGTGCAGATCATTCATGCCTTCTGCTATGCCTTATGCATCACGGCACTGGCAAGCATGCACCTGCCGGACCACCTGATTCTGACAACCCTGTTGCTGACGTACAGCGTACTCTTCCTTGCGATGTGGCAAATGGCCATAGCGATCGGGAATCGGAACAAACAGTGGGCTACCTCACGTTCGACAGAATTACTCAGCATGTTCGGGCACTACGGCAACCCTGCCAGAAAACCGATCAAATCCGTCATGTTGGCAATCGTATTGTTGGCCATTCTGATCCCGCCACAACCGAGGTGGAGCTTTGGGCGGGAACATGCGGAGCTCATATCGTCGCACTCCAGCTACCCGGCAAAACTGCCTCCCACAGATACTGACGATCTATATAGTGATCTCACCATCACAATCGCCCGGCAAAATTTACGACAAGCATGCCTATACCAGGACGCACGCCAGAAATTTGGCCGTATCCGCCCTTCTGCTCAGGTTCAACGAGCAACCTATGTTAGCACCCCCTTTTCCGGATTCATCCAAACAGGAGAAACGTTATGAGAAACAAACTTGCAAACATTACAGTCCTGCTCATCATGATGCTACCCGGCACGTTGCCGGCCCTGGCAGCCACGCCGGAAAGCACTCCATCACCACTCAAGCTGCCTGTTGCCGCCGTACCGGACAGTCAGAAAACAAAAACTTCCGATCTGGCAACGTCAGTGCTGGAGCGTTTTCGAACGTATGTCGGCCCACGCACGACGACCGCCATGTCAGAGTTGTTCAAGGCACCTGTTTCGAAAGGGATTCGCCAGCAGCCCGAAATAGTATTAAGTAATGGTGCAGTTATAGCAAACATAGCGGTGTCGATTCCTACCAAGGACAAGACCGCCCCGAACTTCGCTTTTAACGGAGCACGCCTACTAAGCTCCGAGCAAGATAAAAAAGGTGAGTGGCTGCTCTCGGCGCTGCCCGACACAGGGGGCATGAAGGCAGAGCTGCTTGTACTGTCGAATGGCGCTGCTCTTGATATCCCTATCACGATTGCTCCCCCTCTGCCTCTGGAAACCGACCTCAGCGAAAAGGGTTTCATCACCTTTCTCGGCAGCAAGACTCCGGGAGCAAAGCCCCTGTATGACCTGAACGGTGACGGTCGTCACGACTACATGGATGACTACATCTTCACCGCCAACTACCTTGTCAACAAACTGTCACCACTGTCCAGACGAGCACCGGAAGAAGTTCGTGCCGCACAGGAGCCAAGCCAACCCGCATCATCTATTGAGCAGCAGATCCGTGATCTCCAGGCTGAAGACGCAGCCAGCCCCCCTGAACAAAAAACCGGTGTCGAGCAACAAAACCCGGTGCCCGCGTTTGGAACAGGCGGGGGGTACGGAACTGTTACGAACAGCGCAACAAGTGGTAGTGGAACCGCTGCAACAAACAGCGCAACCGCCGGTACCGGTGGTTACACGACAACAACCACAACCGGCAGCTCAGCCGGAAACAACAGTGTCAACACCACAACAGGAAGCACAGCAGGAAGCAGTACCGCAACCATGACAACAATAACCGGCCCATCCGGCAAATCGGTTACCTATGTCGGCACCGATAAGCGCAACCTGAATTTAAGAAACTTGAAGGCCAAAGAAACAAAAGACCTTCTCAATACCACCAACAAAAATTCGCGTTGAACTATATCGTACCCCAGACCACCTTTTAAGGAGCACGTCATGACCCGTACCAGCTTTACACTGCTGACTCTGCTTATTCTTATCCTGCTACCGCTGGCGATTGATCCCGTTCTGGCTGAAGAGATTAAATACAAGCGTACGGTAGAAAACTACACCATACCTGACGTCACTCTCGTCAACCAGAACGGTGCCAGAGTAAAACTGAAAGACCTGATCACATCCAGCAAGCCGGTGGTACTTGATTTTATCTACGGCACCTGCACCACCATCTGCCCCGTACTTTCGGCCGGCTACACCAGTCTTCAACGAAAACTCGGCGAAAAAAGCACTAACGTTCATTTGATTTCAATCACCATCGACCCCGAACACGACACCCCGAAAGTCATGAAGGAATACCTGAAACGCTATCAGGCACGACCGGGCTGGGACTTCCTGACCGGCAGCCGCAGCGACATCGACAAGGTCATGCGCGCTTTTGACTCCTACATTCCCAACAAGATGTACCACTACCCTGTGAACCTGATTCGCGATCCCAAAGATGGCACATGGGTCAGAATCCTTGGCCTTACCAGCACCTCGGAATTCATGAACGAGTACAAAAAAGCAGGCGGCATTATCTAAATACACCAACTATGAGCTATCAGGAGTCGAAAATGCGAAAACTACAACTTGCAGTCCTAACCGTCATAACAGTTGCGGCCATCCAGGTTCAGGCCGAAGACCGGCAGCCGCTCACGACCGCCAAGGAAAAGACAAGCTATGCCATCGGGGTTGATCTGGTCAGGGATTTTAAACGCCAGGCCATTGATGCCGATCTCAATGCCGTTATCAGGGGAATGCAGGAAGAAAACGCGAAGAAGAAACTGCTGATGACCGAACCCGAGATTACAAAAACCCTGACAAATTACCAACTTGAACTGAAGTCCGCTCAGGCGCTCCTCAGACTGAAGACCGCAGAACAAAACAAACGAGACGGCAAGTCCTTTCTGACGGCCAACAAGAGCAGGGAGGGGGTTGTAACTCTTTCCAGCGGCTTGCAGTACAAGGTCATCAAGGCCGGCAACGGCAAAAAGCCGGGCGATACTGACGGTGTAACCTGCCGCTATCGCGGCACCCTGCTTGACGGCACCGAGTTTGACAATTCGGAGAGCCTCGGGTACCCGGTGACCTTCTATGTCAAGGACAGCATCATCGCAGGCTGGAAAGAAGCTCTCAAGCTCATGCCGGCCGGCTCCAAGTGGCAGATATTCGTTCCTTCCGAGCTTGCTTTCGGCGAAAAGGGGGCAGGACGCGAGATCGGCCCCAATGCCACTATTATTTATGAAATCGAGCTTCTTGCGGTCAATCCGAAAGCAGTACATCCGGCGAAAAAGGATAGAACATGAGAAACGCCAGAACCAAAAATATGCTGGGGCGTATAACCGCCGCGCTGCTCACGGCCCTGATTTCTCTGTTCCTGTTCAGCTTTACGGGGTGGGGAGCCGGGCTGCCGACTGCTTCCGGCGCAGACTCCGAAACGCTACGCCTGGGGGAACGGATGTATCGTGACAGCCTGCTCCCCTCCGGAGAGCCGATGACGGCATTTCTGAGGGGCGACGTCCAGGTACCGGGCACCGCCTTCAGCTGTGTCAGCTGTCACCTGCGCAGCGGCATAGGTTCTCTGGAAGGACAGATTCTTTCCACCCCGACCAACGGAACGAAGCTCTACAAACCTTACTACCAGTACCCTCTTCCCCAGAATTGGGAATACGGCAAGGTACGGGAAGGGATGTGGGACATGCCGGAAAGCACCGCCATCTATCGCCCTGCCTACACCGATCAAACCCTGGCGGCAGCCTTGCGCGGCGGGGTGGATCCGACCGGCAGGGAACTCAACTCCGCCATGCCACGCTACCAGATCGACGACAGCTCCATGGCGATTCTGATCGCCTACCTGAAGACCCTTTCAGCCGAGATTTCTCCGGGGGTGGATAAGGAATACAAGTACATCCGTTTTGCCACCGTGGTCGCCGGAGACGTGCCTGCTGAAGATCGCGAGGAAATGGTGGCCATGCTTGAAGGCATCATGGCGCACCATAACCGTCAGGGACAGATCAGGAACAGATACCAGAACATGGGCGGAAACGTGATGAAGCCGGCCTCCTTCAACAATCCACTCTTCACGATAACCATCTGGCAGCTTACCGGCCCGGCAAGCAGCTGGCGCGCGCAACTTGAGGAGCACTATCGCAAGGAGCCGGTCTTTGCCCTGCTGGGTGGCTTATCTGCCGGAGACTGGCAGCCGATCCACGAGTTCAGCGAACAGAACAAAATCCCCTGTCTCCTGCCGGTAACCGATCTGCCGGTGGTCTCCGACACGGATTGGTACACCCTCTATTTCAGCAAGGGAATCTATCAGGAAGGGGAGAGTGCCGCCCGTTTTCTGGCTTTGAATTCAGACACGGCTGATACCGGCCGGATTATTCAGGTTGTCGAGGATTCACAGCGGGCCCGCGCCCTGGCCAACGGATTTGAGGACACCTGGAGAGAACTAGGCCGCACCGACGCGCCCGAGACGGTGCATCTTGCTCCCGGAGAAACCATAAGCGCTGCAAAAATCCTCTCGTTGAGCCGACATAGAGAAAAACGGCCGCCTGTAATCCTGCTCTGGACAGCCGCCGGGGCACTCCCGGTTCTCGAAAGCCTGGCCGCCGACAAGGACAGCGTCAAGGGGGTCTATGTATCCTCGACACTTCTCAAGCAGGAATTGTGGAAGATTCCGGAAAAAGCACGGGATTTCACCTATATCAGCTACCCGTACCGGGTTGACAACGAATCCGACTTTTTCACCTACAACGCCAGGAGCTGGATGAAAAAACGGCACATACCTGCCGGTGAAAAACGAATCTCCACACACCTCTATGCCTTGATGAACGTCCTGCTCGACCCATTCCGGATAGTCAAACAGGACTTCAACCGGGCCGGCCTCGGCTCGGGCGATGTCATTATGGAATACCAGTTTGAAATGATGATGCACGTAAGACGCAACTATTATCGCGATTATCTGTTTGATGTCATCGGAATGTCCGGCGATCTGCCGAGCATAGATTTTGAACGATTAAGCTTTGGCCCCGGTCAGCGCTACCTGTCCAAAGGGTGCTTCATCGTCCAACTCTCCGCCGGCTCCAAACCGGGACTGATCAAGAAAAGCGACTGGGTAGTTCTATAGGCAGCCATCGGCGCAGCACTGACTCGCCGCCCATTGTCAAGCAGTACAACCATGTATCCTGATAAAATTCGGGATCAAAACAAAGGAGGTTCATCATGAGAGCCAGAAGCAGTACCACAAAGCGACTGCTCAAGCACATCGTCGGCATTTCCGCGATGACGTTGTGTGCAGTGTCGTCGGTGTTCGCAGCGTCCCCGAACACCGAATTCCTTCCCGATTTCCAGGTAGAAACGTTGGCCCCGGCATCCCAGGCCGCCTTTGCCTGGAAAAACGTAGCTCCCAACGCACTTGCGGACTACTACACCTATCTGCCCATGACTACGGCCGACGCTGCTGCGGTAGGGTTCCCAACTTCCGCAACGGTTACCGCGCAGAATCCGCACGGGGTCATCTGCGGGAGGGATGCTGCTCACGGTGGCAGTGATGTTGCAAGCACGGCGGACTGTTACATCATCACCCTCCGCAAACTTGAACAGCCCATGTCACTGGATTTCCTCAGGAACCCGCTGATCGGCATCAACGGCTTTACCGGTCCCGGTCTGATCGGCGCAGACGGGCTCACCCCTCTCTTTGACACCGACACATTGTCCGGTTCCACCACCACCGCCTACGGGTACGGTTCCGGCGGCGTGAATTGGAAGCCGTACGGCGCAAGTGGTCCTACTCTTGCTCAAGGCAGTGCACCGGCTGCTTTCCAGAACGTACCGATCAGCGCTTTTACGGATAACACCTTCGGCGATCCGGCTCCCAAGGGGATCTGGCACTTCCCCGCCCCATCCATCAAGGCCACCAAAGACCGCGCCGTACTGGTGCAATGGCTAAACGAACTGCCCAATTACGAACCGGTAAACCTTGATCCGTCAGGCGATTGCGGCATCAACACAGAGTCATGCTACCCCTTCAACCGCATCGTCACTCACGTTCACGGAGCCCACGTCGGACCCGAGAGTGACGGCCTGGCCCTGGCCTGGTACACGCCCAACTATGCTCTTGTCGGTGAAGGCGCTTTCCAGACCTCTGACTACACCATGAGTACCAATGGGTTCAGCCCACCGGTTCCCATCTATTACTACCCGAACAGTCAGGAAGCCGCCACGGTCTGGTATCATGACCATGCGGTTGGCACCACCCACAATAACGTCGCCATGGGGCTTGCCGGTTTCTGGCCGCTAAGCGATGCCGTGGAAGATGCTCTGAAAACCTGCGTCGGTGTCGGCTGCAAAACCGTACTACCCTCGACAGCCACCACAACCGACTTCGAACTCGGGTTTGCCTTTCAGGATCGCAATTTTGACGTCAATGGCAAGATGGTTATGCCGGCTGCCGCCATTTACGACAAGACCGATCCCAACTGCGTTTTTGATGCCAACAACAATGCTCTCCCCGGCACCTGCAAGCGCCTGGATTTTATGAAGCAGCTCGGCAATCCGGCAGCAGCAGCCGGACAAGATCCAAATCCGATTGTGCATAAAATACCTTATGATGCCGCGACGCTTGCTTCCTGGCAGAATGGCACAACCGCCCAGCAAGCAGACTACGCCCTTAACTTTCCGGCAAGCTGCCAGGTCAACCTGACCAACACCTTTGAAGGTATCGCCGGGGTTGATCCGGTCACCGGCGCCAGGGTGCCCTTTACCCAGTGCGCTCCTTTCCCCGGCACCAGCAACACGCTGGAATATTTCGGCAATATGCCCGTCGTCAACGGCGTAACCTACGCCGTGTACAATGTCGATCCGACCGTGTACCGCATGCGCCTGCTCGGCGGCACCGATTCCCGTGCCTGGATTGCCCAGCTGGTCAAACAGGGGGCGACGCCATCCATGATGAATTGCGGCGGCGGAGCAGCCCCCGCAGGCTGCGCCGTGTACGATGCCAACGCCATTATTCCGTTCTTCCAGGTCGGCTCCGAGCAGGGTCTGCTGACCAATATGGTTCAACGTAGCGAGATCGATCTGATGCCCGGCGAGCGTATTGACGTGCTGGTTGACTTCAGCGGTCTTGGCGGCACCACCGTCACCATGAAAAACCTTGGTGACGATGCCCCTTACTCTGGCCGCTTTGATTTCGACAACATCGCCACCCGTCAGCCGACTTCACTTCTCATTCCCGAAATCATGAAATTCAAGGTCCGCCCGGTTGCCACTCCGACTCCTGTCACCAGCAACGTCCAGACTCCTGTTGACGGCGCGCCCTTGAAAGGGGCCTATCCGACGATTACTCCGGTCAAAACCCGGACTATCGCCCTGATCGAAATTACCGATCAGTACGGTCGCACCATGCCGACCATCGACGGTCGGGGCTACACACCTCCCGGCATCCGTACCACCGAGGTCATTCCCATTAATCAGCACGAGCAGTGGGATATTGTCAACACTACCGTTGACGCGCATCCGATGCACCTTCACCAGGTTGCATTCCAGGCAATTGACCGCCAGGCAATCGCGGTTGATGCCAACGGCGACGCCCTCGCATCAGGATTTATGGCCGGAGCCAAATATACTTTCGGTGCCGATGTTTTCCCCTACGATCAAACTGTTGCGGCACGTCAAGCCAGCATTTTCTCCGAGTCGCAGTATCTTGTTGCTCCGGGATCAACCCCGATCCCCGTGGCAGCGTATGAAGTCGGCCTGAAAGACACCATTCAGTGTCCTCCGGGTTATGTGACGCGCGTCAAGACCTTCTTCGACATCGCCGGCGATTATGTATGGCACTGCCACATCCTGTCTCACGAAGAGCACGACATGATGCGGCCGTTCCGTGTAACAAGCACTGCAGCGCTGGCTGCTCCTGCTTCGGCCACTGTTGTCGATCTAGGAAATGGCCAAGTGCAGCTTACGGTTGCTCCTGCTCAGATAGCTCCTATACAGCATGTTGTACAATACAGGGTAGTCGGCGATCCGTTCTGGCTCACTAACGCCGCATCGACAAGTGTTCAGACGGTAACTCTTCCTACTACTGGAACTTATGAGTTCCGAGCTCAGTTCGTTGAACCGGCAATTCAGAGCGTACATGCCAATACGGCTCCGGATAGTACCTTTACAGCCGGCAACGCGCAGGTAAACTACGGGCTTACTATCACCACAACCAGCCCGCGTCCTAGTGCCCCTGTTAATTCGTTAGTAAACGACGTTATTATCGCTACCGGCGGAGCAGGCGCTAATTCCTTCGCTGTTACAGCCGGCACCGTACCGACTGGTGTCACCTTCTTCCCCAACGGCCAGTTGTACGGTGTAGCGACAACTCCGGGTACGTTTAACTTTACCGTTACGGTTACTAATGGTGCTGCAACCTTCAGCAAGGCATTTACAATGGTTATAGTTTCAAATCTTAACATTGTCACTGCAAGTCCACTTACCGGTGGTACTGTTGGTGCATTGTACAGCAATGTAATCACATCAAGCCTGGGTGCTGGTGGTTACACCTATGCTGTTACAGCCGGCACCGTGCCGACTGGAGTTGTCTTCTTCACCAACGGTCAGCTGTATGGTGTACCAACCGTTGCCGGTACGTATAACTTTACTGTTACGGTGACAGATGCTGCAGCACAAACTGTAAGTAAGGCATTTACAGTGACAGTCCTGTAGTAATTTACACCAGTTGGTTTTGTAAATGAATCGGCCCTCACGAAATGTGAGGGCCGATTTTAGAAAAATAAACAGTATACTCCAAAATCATTGTTCTCATTACATTGTAACTGGTTAGAATAAACGCTTTCTATGATATTAAGCGTAATTTAAAGCCCAGGCAATCCACAACACCCTGGCTTCGCTGATAGAAATCAACTCTCAGTATGGATATATTGCTGGTTTTCTGTTTTTACCCAGAGTAATGTTTGCTTGAAAATAGCTAAGCATTTTTTATATCAGCATCCAACTCTCTTAAGCTATTCAATAAATCGGAAGTATTGCTATGAACATTCTACTGATATATCCAGGATTGATTGAAGGTTTTAACTCTTACGACAGGGGGTGCAACTGGATCAATCACGGCGTAGGAATAATTTCAACTGTTCTAAAAAATGAGGGCCATTTTATTACATACATGGATCTCAGAAAACTTCACAACTGGAATGAAGTAACGTCAGAAATCCGTCGTATCGAGTTTGAAATGGCATTAATTTCCGTTGCTACTGTTGACTTTGAACCGGCACAAAAGCTTGCAGAAATAATCAAGTCAAAAAATATACATATTAAAATCATGGTTGGAGGTCCACATCCAACACTCATGACTCATCAAACTGCCGAAGTTAAGTCATTTGATTACATTTTCACTCATGAAGCCGAAAAAACCCTGCCATCACTTCTGCATAACCTTCATGACATCCCACGCATCATAAAGGGAGAGATGCCTCCGGATCTTGACAAGCTTCCCTTCGTTGACAGAGCCTTGACACCTACGGGAGAAACACCATTTTTTGCAGGACTTGCACAACCTTATTTTTCAATTACCGCTTCACGGGGATGCATGTATAAATGTTCGTTCTGTCAGCCTGCAGAGCGCTCTATTTTTGGCAATATCGTGAGAAAAAGGAGCGTCGACAATATCCTTGATGAAATTGAATATCTCGCCAAAAACCATGGCATGCAGTCTTTTATGATCCACGATGACTGTTTTACGCAATATTATTCCTGGATAGAGGAATTTTGTGCAAAAAAAATTGAGAGAGGGTTTGAACAGAAGTTTGTTTGCCAAAGCCGCGCTGATATCATATGCAAGCGCCCCGATCTTATGCAAAAACTTGTTGATTCCGGTCTTGACTGGGTACTGATTGGCTTTGAAAGCGGTAGCGACCGTGTCCTCGACTTTATCAAAAAGGGCACCTCTGTTGAACAGAATCTTCAGGCTGCCCGCATCTGCAAAGAGCTTGGAATAAAAATATTTGCAAACTATATGTTCGGGCTTCCCACAGAATCCAGAGGCGAAATGGAGCAAACTGTAAAAATGATGCGCAGAATAAAGCCTGATATTTTCAGTCCATCTGTATTCACCCCGGCACCGGGGAGCGAATTATATGATTATTGCATAACACACGACCTGAATCTGATCAGCACATCAGACGCTTATAGCAGAAATGTAATGAGCGGAGCAAAAATCAAGGGCGTCGATTACAACTTTGTAAAAAGAATGGTTTTTGAAAGTGAGTCGGGGAAAGTTGCGGGGACTGTCAGGTACATAAGCAACATAGTGATCGAAAAATTCAAGGCAAAGGAAGGATTGAAACGGATCTTTTCAGTACCGGCAAAGGATAATATCTGAGTTCAAATATCAGTTCACGAATAGTAAGGAATTCCAAATTCAACATCCTCAGGACATTTCTAACTGTTCCGATCACACTATTATTGACCCCTTATATAATGAAAAATTTGGGGGCAAAAGAATTTGGCATTTGGGCGCTTGTTGGGGTTATCTCGTCATACGCTCAACTAAGTGATTTTGGAATAACGGAAAGTATGATCAAGTTTATGGCGGAGTATGAGGCGCGCAAAGATATTAACCGGTTGAACCAGCTTATAAATACGTCCATGGTTGTATATATGGTTCTAAGTATCCTTTTTTGCTTCATTTTCATCAGTATTCTTCCGTTTGTTATCAATAGAATTTTGTGTATTCCTATTCTTCTTCAGGAAAAAGCCAACCATATTTTCACTATTGCTATCATCCTGTTCTTTGCCAACATGGTGATGGGAGTCTTTGGCTCACTTATCATAGGTTTCCAGCAAATGGGCTACAGCAACCTAATCGGGCTGGCGTCTACCGTTATTACAGCATGTGGTACATTTGCATTTATTTCAAATGGTTACGGACTGCATGGGCTTGTCTACAACAATGCACTTGTGACATTAGTTGTCGCTATATTTAATTTTTATGCTGCTAAGCTTATATTTCCCGGCATGTGCTTAAATCCTTTCAAGTACTTCAACAAAGATATTTTAAAAATGATTTTCGGTTTCAGCTGGAAAGTGCAAGTCTCTAACATAACCCAACTGCTGGTATATCAGGTGGATCGTGTATTACTTAGCCATTACGTGGGGTTGGAAGCGGTTAGCTTCTATGAGATTTCCTACCGCATAGCCAGCCAGGCGAGAGGATTTATCACTTCCATTTTCTCCCCGATATTACCTGCCGCATCAGCGCTTCATGCTGTTGAAGGCAACGATAAAATTGTCGGACTTTACAAAAGGTCGTTCAAATACATGGCCATCACTGTCGTTCCATTTATGACTCTGCTTATCGCTCTTGCACACCCTTTCATGAGAACCTGGATGGGAGCAGAATATGATACCAGCGCAATTACCATGCAACTGTTATTGATAGCATATACCATTACACTTTTTACAGGGCCTGGCTCATTCATATTGAGCGGTATAAACAAACCACAGGTAGGTATGAAATCATCGGCAATGGCGGGATTAACCAATCTGACTTTATGTTGGCTGCTTGTTCAGACAGTGGGGTATTATGGAATAATTATCGGCATAGCCACCTCAATGTTAACATCGGGAATTTATTTCATTTTTATGGTTCACAAAAACATTAGTGGCATTAACTGGCAGTTGTATCCGCAGACACTTATAAAACCTTTTCTCGTATCAACCAGCCTCGCAATATTTATTCCCGCTCTCGATGTACTATTGCCCATAAAAGGATATATTTCATTATTTACTATAAGCACTGTATACCTGACGCTAGCAGGCATGCTTTTGCTCCGTGGTAACTACTTTGATGAATTTGATCGCAAGACTATGGCGTTACTCATTCCATTCAGACGGATGGGGCTATGACACATTCATACTCTCAAAAAGTCAGCGTATGCATCCCCACGTACAATTACAGCAGATTTATTGCTGATTCTATCGAATCAGTCCTTGCACAAACCTTTACAGACTTTGAACTGATAATTGTTGATAACTGTTCAGAAGATGACACCAGAGAGGTCGTCGCACCTTTTTTGCAACGCGATAATAGAGTTACATATATTTGCAATGAAACCAATGTAGGAATGGTCAATAATTGGAACAAGTGCCTTGAGTTGGCAAAGGGTGAATATATTAAGCTGCTTTGCGCCGACGACACCCTGGAGTCAGAATGCCTTGAGAAGCAGGTATCCGTGTTGGACCTACATTCGACAGCGTCAATGACAAGCTGCAGCAGATTTATTACAGACAAATCATTACGAGTGCTTAAAACCTTGAGTTTCTGTCACAAAACAGCAACGATGAGTGGGCATAAACTCATTAACTTCTGCCTCAAGAATGGCAATATGGTTGGAGAGCCTCCAGCAGTTTTGTTTCGTTCAAACAAGGCAACCCGTGGATTTTTACAAACGTACAGGCAAATCACTGACCTGGAAATGTGGCTTCATCTGCTGGAGCAGGGCGACTTGGTAGTACAGCCCCAGCCGCTCTGTAAAATACGTCAACACGATGAACAAATGACCATAGCAAACAACAATAACCTGCCCATAGATGAAAATCTGTTTCTGTACCTTGATTATCTAGAAAAACCATACATTTCAAAGTGTAACAAGTATAGGTTGCTCTATCGCATTTCTGTTTTACTGCACACCTTCAATTACGACCAGACCAGCCACCCGTCTTTACATAACCGCGCAACACTGTATAGACTATTATATGGTGCGTTTAAATTGAAAAACTTTTTAAGTCATTTGCTCTGTATCCGTTCAAATAACACATCAGGATTTTAGATGACATCATACGGTGATAAAGTATCTGTCTGTCTGCTAACCTACAACCATGTAAATTTGGTCGAGTCCACTATCAAGACGGTTCTCGACCAGACCGTACAGGGATTTGAATTTATTGTGAGTGACGATCACTCGACTGACGGAACCTGGCAGAAAATTCTCGATCTTGCTTCAGCAGATGCACGGATAACGCCGATTCAGACGCCATACAATATTGGCATGCCCGGAAACACCAACTATGCAGTATCGCATACGTCTCGGCCCTATATAGCACTTCTGCACCACGATGATCTGTACCGCAAGGACTTGCTCGAAAAGTGGACTGGAGTAATGGAGCGGCATCCCGATGTAGGGTTTGTATTCAATCCGTATGGAGTGTTCGAGTCTGATTCTGTCTTCGACCATCCTTTCAGGAATGAAAAATTGGATGGCAGATGGTTTCTGGAAAAACATCTCTTCCATTATTGGGGATGTCCGGTACGAGGTACTGCGCTGATCAGGAGGGATGCCTTTGAAGCAGTCAGTGGAATGCGTGAAGAATTTGGCTTGTTGGCCGACATCGATTTGTGGATGCGTTTGGCACGGAACGGGCCTGTCGGGTATGTTCCTGAACCGGTAATCATTGTAAGGCATGATCGCCCTGAATACTATCCTGACATTTATACAGGTAAATCCTGGTCTTGGTGCCGAAAATATTTTTTATATGAGATTCATGGCAGAAATCGGGAAGAGTACTATAGTGGCATTAGACTACGTTGCGAAATGCTGAAATTTAGGTTCAAGGTGACTGTGGAAACCATAAAATGGCTCGGTTATGCTGTTGTGCGCAATAGGCCGGATATGTTTCTGGATTCCGGCAAGAACACGAGTACTTACGAACTGTCCATAGTCAGGGCCGTAAAGTTCATTGCTAAAAGACTTTGCAGGCATCATACCCAGTAACGGGGGAACGGTGAAATCATTTAATTTAATTTGCCCAATGGACAAAACGGCACTTGCAAAATTGGGATTATCGTATTGTTGTCCCGCCTGCAATAAATCCTACCCATTGGAAAAAGGGGTTATTAAATTTCTGGAACAAGCCGATGACTTTTACGAGGGTGCCTACGAATGTCAGGTTCGCTTTATACCCCGTAGTGAGAGAATATGGCATATTTGGCCACTCTGGCTGATCAACAGTGGCTATCCCTGGATGGTCAGGAAACACGTCCCGGCTGGTAGCACGGTTTTGGAACTGGGTTGCGCAGGAGGTGTTCGTTACTTCGGTAACCGTTACCGGATGATTGGTTGTGATCTTTCCTTTTCGGCATTACTGAAACTGGAGGATATATATGAGGCCAGATTACAGGCAGATGCCTCCAGTTGTTTACCGTTACCAGACAGTTCGGTGGATGCAGTGGTCAGTTCGTTTTTCTGGGAGCATATTCCACCAGCGGTCAAGCCCAAGATTCTGATAGAAATAAACAGAATCCTGCGTCCAAGCGGCAAACTGATTTTTCTTTATGATGTGGAGACAGAAAACTCCCTTATCAAACGCTTTAGAAGCGTTGACCAAGCCAAGTATAATAGCCTTTTTATAGAGGGTGATGGTCATCTGGGTTATCAGCCTCCACGGAAAAACCTGTCAATTTTCACCGAAGCCGGATTTCGGCTGATCACCCATAAAGGACTGGAAAAAACGTGGATACAGTCACCGTCATCATATATTAAACTTGCACAATTTGGTGCAGGAACTCCGTTATTAGGTGTTTTGGCTCGCAAAATTGAACGTCCCCCGCTGTTATATTTCTACAGTGGGTTGCTACGGTTGATAGACACGTTAATATGCCCCTTGCTACCTGATGTGTTGTCACGCATTGATCTGGTGGTCTACGTTAAAGAGAGAAATCAATGATACGGATTTTGCACAATCCATGACCCCTATTTGCTCAACCCGGAGGTATATGTGCTTATACGATTGCTATATTTTTTCATTTCGAGGCAGCTTGGATGGCGGTTTGGCAGATCACTTTACATGAGAGCCCGAGGTGACGTTGCCAATGAGATTTTAAGCAACGGTGAGTTCATGGTTCAACAATGTGTTGTCGAGGGCTGGAAAAACAAACCTGATTCTGAAGCTAAACTTGTTGTTTTCGACGTAGGGGCAAATGTAGGAAACTGGTCAGAATTATTGCTTGCCCATATAGACTCACTTCACAATAACAATATTATTCCTTGTGATCTTCATCTGTTCGAACCTATTTCTGAAACCTTTACTACTTTAAAAAAACGCTTTCAGGATTCTGGGCACAGTACCTCACTTTATTTTCATCAGTTGGCACTTTCCTCGTCAAAGGGCAATGACCAGATGTACCTTCTCGGCGCATCCGGTATTAACTCAATACATTCTGACAAAACAAATGGCAACGCAGCATCTGTTACAATTACGAAAGATACCGCCGCCAATATTTGTGTGTCACATGCAATTTCCAAAATACATTTGCTGAAATCTGATACAGAAGGACATGACATGGAGGTAATTCTTGGTGCCTTACCCCTTTTGAGAGAGAACAGAATCTCTGTACTGCAATTTGAATACAACCATCGTTGGGTATACTCACGGCACTTTCTGAAAGACGTTTTTGATTCAATCTACCAGCTACCCTACAGGATCGGTAAAATCCAATCAGATCACATTGAATTATATACTGACTGGCATCCCGAAATGGAGCGCTTTTTCGAAGCAAACTACATTCTTATACATGAAGATTCCTTGTCATGGTTTAGTACCCGTGAAACAACCTTTGACAAGCATAATACTGCAGCATCATCTTTTTTATGAACATTCTCGTTATCGGCAAATTCTATACTGAAGGCTTCGGACTGCACATAGCTGAAAACCTGGAAACTATGGGGCATACCGTCAGTCGATTCGAACCTGGTTATCGCTCCGACCGCATTGGAGGTTTAGTGGGGCACCGTATCGACCAGGCAGGAAGAGTCCTTCGGGGGATATCCGACAATCTGCCTGCCATGCGATCATGGCATCTGAGAAAGCTCTGGGATTTAATAGAAAATTTGTCACTAGACCTTGTCATCGTTATCCATGATTTTCTCTGGCCGTCTGAGGTAGCGGAACTGAAACGGCGAAGTGAAGCACCTGTCGTTCTCTGGTTTCCTGATGCCTTGGTTAATTTTGGTCGAGGCTTTTTTATGAACGCCCCCTATGATGGTCTTTTTTTTAAGGATCCCTTTATAGTTGATCGTTTGAAAAATTTTCTCGACATTCCGGTATATTATCTTCCGGAATGTTTTAACCCGATGAAGCATAGCGCGGCAAATATTGATGAAAGCGAGCTTGCCTCTTACCGTTGTGATATTACATGTGCAGGGAATCAGCACTCATGGCGCGTTGCAATATTCAAACAATTGTCTGAATACAATGTAAAACTTTGGGGGCCGCCACAACCACTGTGGCTTGACATTGCTCCAGTTACGAAAATGCATCAAGGGCGACCGGTGCACAACAGAGAGAAGACAAGCGCATTTAGAGCTGCAAAGATTGTCGTGAACAATCTGCATTATGGAGAAATATGGGGCGTAAACGTGCGAACTTTCGAGATTGCGGGAATCGGAGGCTTCCAAATGGTTGACTGGAGACCAGGAATTGAGCCGCTTTTCAAAATAGGAAAGGAACTGATCTGCTTTCGCAGCATTTCCGATCTTAAACAGAAAATAGATTACTGGCTTCCCCGTGATGATGAGAGGCAGGAGATTGCGTTAGCGGGAATGCAACGGGCACATGCGGAGCACACCTACTCTCAGCGATTATCGTTATTGCTCGATACATTGGTTGGAAAAGAGTCTGGATACCCCCTTCCACTTGGCAGAGACGCATGACCGACAATAATGCCTTGAGCACATCCAGTCGCAACAATTACACTCAGTCACCATCATCTCGAAAACATGCAACAACCATTTCTGAGTTGAGAGTTCTGGTTATATTGCTTTCGTTGATAATATGCTCCGTTTTGTCGATGCATTTGGTTACGAATTCACAGGGTTTTATAGCTTATACGCTTCTTCTGGCCGGGTACCTTGTTGCAGAGATCAGGAATATTTTCAAGCAGGATCCTTATCTTGCATGGATTAATCCTGCCGTATTTGCTTCTCTGGCTACCTTTATGCTGACTTTCGTATTTACAAACGTGCTCTATTTTATGCCCGACAACTTAGTCAGTCTCGTAGGCTTACAACCAGTCATAACAGCTTGGATGAACCAGCTGATGTTTCTGGTACTGCTGGCAGCTTGCGCTATGTGGATTGGGTACAACTCTGTTGCAGGGAGAATAATTAGTCAGACTTTGCAAAAGAGTCGTCTGCTTCACTTGTGCATAGCACCTTCAGAAAACATCAATAAACGTGCAGTTATTGTCTTTATTATTATTAATTTAATTGCTCGCCTGTGGGCCATCAAACTTGGTTGGTATGGCTACTCTGCCTCCACAGAACTGCTTAGTTCAGGTGCAAACTTTACTGAATATTTCAATATTGCGGATTGGATCGGCAAACTTGTTTTGCTTGTCGTTGCTATTCACTATTTTTCTTTATCATACCCGATGGTAAGCGACCGAACACTTTTGTGGCTTATGCTTAGCTATCAAGTTGTTTTCGGACTCCTCTCTGGAATGAAGTCCGGAGTAGTAGTCCCGTTCATCATTGTCGCCATTGCTTATTACTGTCAAAAAAACCGTTTTCCTCTCTGGGTGGTTCCTGCCGTTGTTGCTTCGGTTTTTGCTGCATATACTGTTATTGAACCGTTCCGGGCTTCCCGTAATGAAAATGCTCACTTCTCAGGCAAAAGCCTTGGTAGCATTGTATCAACAATGACGAATGTAAATAAAATTAGCGAGTTTGAAAGCACCAAAGTCGCTCCAACTTGGTTGAGCGTGCTTGCACGACTTAATCTTACCTACATCGCATCGTTAGGAATTGAGTATGCGGCAAACAACAAACTGCCAGATGACAGACCCCATTTCTTACGCAATATTCTACTAGCGCCCGCACATGCGATTGTGCCGAGATTTTTATGGAATGAAAAACCTCTCCAGCAAGATGGGCTTTGGTATACAAAAAGAGTTCTGGGAGTTGATGTTTTCAGTGCAACGGCCATGAGTCCGTTTACCTATCTTAATTTTGCCGGTGGGCCATTGGCAGTGATCCTGGGCTTTTTATTTGTGGGGATTATCCAACGGGGGCTGTTTGACGGCCTGCGAAGTTTTGGTACTGGCGGGCTTATAGTTTTTTTAGGGTTGTTAAGCACTATTGGCACTATCGACAATTCATTCAACACGGTTATTATTGGAATCATCAGGTATTTTCCAATGCTGATCGTTGCACAATATGTGCTAATGCAACATCCAAATAAGAGCTTTCATGAAAAATAGACATTTAGAGTCACCTCTAGTTGCTATATTCAACAGAAAGCCTCAAGACGCAAATTTTAGTGTCGAGAGACTTTTTAAGGATATAGTAAAGGCCTTTCCACCAAATCTTATTTACAATTCATATACGTCAAAGTTTAAAAGCCGTGGATTCTGGAGCAGGCTATATAATACCGTTGAAGCATTCTGTAAGCAAGGCGACGTAAATCACATTACCGGCGATGTACATTATTTGTGCTACCTAATGTCTAAAAACAAAACATTGCTAACAATACTTGATTGCGGAAACCTCAAAAGATTGAACGGTATCAGGAGAACAATCTTTTATTTTTTATGGTTCTGGCTCCCGGTAAAAAAAGTAGCCATGATAACGGTTATTTCCGAATCAACTAAAAAAGAATTGTTACAATATGTACGGTGTGATGAGAGAAAAATTCGCGTCATACCTTGCTGTATTTCTGACGATTTCAAACCTTCACCTAAAGCATTTAACAGTTCAAATCCCGTATTATTGCAAATCGGTACCGCTTACAACAAAAACCTGCCAAAGGTGGCTGAAGCAATCTCCGGAATTCCATGCCATTTGCGCATAATTGGTAAATTATCAGAAGAGCAGATTTCACAACTGCTTGCATTCGACATCAGTTATTCATCAGTATCAAATCTAACGGACCTTGAAATTATCGACGAATATATCAAATGTGATGCTCTGATATTTGCTTCAACTTACGAAGGCTTTGGAATGCCTATAGTTGAAGCGAATATAACCGGGCGCCCTGTCGTAACAAGCAATATTTTATCCATGCCCGAAGTTGCAGGCAATGCTGCTTGCCTGGTTGACCCTTATGATGCCGAAGATATTAGAAAGGGGGTACTGAAAATATTTTCAGATGAAGATTACAGGAAAACACTAGTCGCCAATGGATATCAAAACGCTCGGAGATTTAAACCGGCAATTGTTGCTGAACAATATGTAGAGCTTTATAAAGAAGTATATCTATTGAGCATGCACAGTAAATAGCAAACGATTCGAGATCAGGCAGGGGCATGAAATGCGGCAAACAAGAGTCGTTCAAATTGGATATAACTGGTCAAAAGAAAGTGCTGGCTCTGCTCAGGCAATTTATAATTTTGCAGAAGCACTTGATACTATTGTAATTTCATTCTCACGGGATTCCCGTCTGAGATATGATGATGATTTAGAGATCGAACAGTTCCATATTCCGTACTTCGAAAGCGCGTTAAACAGATACTCTTATACATGGTCTTCAAAAAAACGGAAGGCTGAACAACTTATAGCAAATTCTGATTTGCTCATATGTCACGGATTATTTCGTTACTGTTACGATTGGGCCATCGGCATTGCCATTAAGCACAAAATACCTTACTGGATAATACCGCATGGTTCCCTTGATCCGTATGTTTATACCTATAGAACATTATCGAAAAGAATTTGGTTCACATTAAAAGGCAACAAAGCGTTTTCACAAGCTTCAGCCTTGATTTTTTCCACTGAAAAAGAATTACTTAAGGCGCAATCATTCATCGATACTGAGCGATTCCAAATAGTCCACTGGCCTGTAAGTTATGTGGATACATCAAATGCCGAGAGCGCTAAAATACGCATTCGCTCATTACATTCAATTCCATACAATGCGAAAGTGTTACTATTCATTGGTAGATTTCATCCCTCTAAAAGACCCCTTGAAACGATCAAGGTCGTTGCAAATGCTCATGACAAAAACATTTATCTGCTGATGATCGGACCTGACTCAGACGTACTAACTGCTAATGAGTGTTATAAATTTTGCAAAGATAATCATTTTACAAATATTCGTTTCGCAAAACCGGTTTTTGATATGAGCAAGTTCAACTATTACATGGCTGCCGATGCATTTATCTCTTTATCGTGCAGGGAAAATTTTGGTTATACCGTTGCAGAAGCCATGGCATCCGGCATTCCGGTAATTTTATCCCCCGGAAATGATCTGAGCAAAGACATTTCCCCATTAAACTGCGGGTGGATGTTGAAGGATGACTCTCTTAACAGTGCTATTGATGCAGTCAATGAAATTGCTGAAACACCTACTGATATACTTGCTAAAATGGGTCAACGCGGGCAACATTGGGCCCGAACTGAACTTACGAAAGAAAGATTTCGTGCCAACATTAATGCGTTAGTTCAAAAAACGATACTCACGCATGCACGGTAAAGTTTTCGTCAGCAAAACGTCTATATACACTGAATTGCTTTGATATTTCACACCCTGTAGAGAACATATTATCGGGGGGGTATTATTGTGCCCATTAGAATTGTTGTTACTGGAGGGTCGGGCTTTATAGGCACCAATGTTATTCAGTTCTATCTTGAAAAAGGAATTGACGTAACAAATATTGACATTTCAAGACCTGTGCACCCCGATCATTCAATTCATTGGATCAGTGGCAACATTTGTGACAAGACGCGTCTGATAGAGATCTTCAAGGAGATATCTCCTACTTTCGTCATTCACCTGGCTGCAAGAACAGATCTTAAAGGTAAAACACCGGATGAATATTCCGCCAATTCTCAAGGCGTGATAAATATAATTTCAGCAATCAACTCGTGCGGTAGCGTAAGAAAAGTTCTGTTTGCTTCCAGCATGTTGGTATGCAAGGCAGGTCATATTCCAAAAAATTATGACGAATATTGCCCGGATACTGCATATGGGAAAAGCAAAGTCACTTCAGAATTACTTGTGAAGGAAGGCAATATATCCTGTCCATGGAATATTATCAGACCAACATCCATCTGGGGGCCATGGTTTGGAGAGCCGTATCGAAAATTTTTTGATTTGGTCATAAGAGGCAGGTTTGTACACATGGGGGGCCAAACAGCTACGAAAACATTTGGGTTTGTAGGAAATGCCGTGTACCAGATAGACAAGTTATTATTTTCACAGGACAGCGCGGCAGATCATAGGACGTATTATATCGGTGACAGTCCCCCAATAAATATTTCTGATTGGGCTGATGAAATCCTATCACTACTTGGCCGGCCTCCCGCACCAAAAATTCCGTTAGCCTTATTCAAAGCAGCAGCATTAAGCGGCGACATTTTACAAAAATTAAAAGTACCTTTCCCAATGAGCAGTTTCAGGTTGAAGAACATGACAACGAATAACATTTTGAATCTGGAAGACTTGTATGCAATCGCTGGAAATCCGCCATTTAACCGCAAAACAGGTATAGCATTAACTCTTGAATGGCTGAATAAATTCGGCACCCCCGGAAACAACAACTAACGTGAATTCTACTCTTTCCATCATAACCGCCACCTTCAACGCCGCCTCAACGGTGGCGGATTGCCTGAAGAGCGTCGCCTCCCAGACCCACCGTGCCGAACATTTCCTAATCGATGGTGCCTCGACAGACACCACCCTCGAAATTGTCCGCCGGATCGCTCCCGCCAATACCCGGATTATATCCGAACCGGATCACGGCATTTACGACGCCATGAACAAGGGAATCGCTCTGGCCACCGGTGAAATCATCGGCATACTCAATGCCGATGATTTCTATGCTTCGCCCGATGTTTTGTCGATGGTTGCCAAGACGTTTGATGACCCGACTGTGATGAGCTGTTACGGGGATCTGGAATATGTGAAAAGTGCCGGGGCGCGGAATTTTTCCGTGGTCAGATATTGGAAATCAGGCCGGTTCACATCACGATCGTTTTACTGGGGCTGGATGCCGCCTCACCCTGCCTTTTTCGTGCGAAAATCAGTATACGAACAGCATGGTCTGTTTAATCTCAACCTTGGCTCTGCCGCCGATTATGAATTGATGCTGCGCCTGCTGCTGAAAGAGCGGATCTCAAGCGTATATATTCCTGAAGTGCTGGTTCGCATGCGTATCGGCGGGGCCAGCAACCGCAATTTTACGGCCCGACTGGCTGCCAACCGCATGGATCGTAAAGCGTGGGAAATCAACGGTCTTATGCCGTACCCCTGGACGTTGCTCTGTAAACCAGTGCGGAAGATTGGACAATATCTGGTGAGACGGTGAAAATGTGTTGTGAAGCACAACGCCAGCGGGTTCATTTTAATTTAAACAGCTCCTTCCAACCCTCTCTGGTTTTCTCATCCATACGTTCCACGTTTTCCAGAACGATGACAACCGCAAACACAACAAGCAACGAGACAAGTATGACCAATTGCAGAATCTTTGCCCGGGCTGGTTTGCTCTTCCTATCCGGCACCTTTGCCTTCTGGAGCACCTGAAACGGAGTTATATCCTTTACCTCACCCAATTTTGTCGCTTCATTCTGTTTAGTGAGCATTTCCAGCACCGCTTCCTGTATCTTGAAATCCCGCATCAATCTCAGGTACACCTGCCCCAACTGCGGCACGTTCCCCACATTCGGGATGGAACTGCTTTTCCCGCCAGCTCCCTCAAGTTTGCCGATCTGAGTCCGCAGATTGGCTACCATGGTTTTAGCTGTTTTTACCTCCTGGCTCGATTCGGAAAACTGCGTCCGGTAAGTGGACAGTTGCACCTCCTGGGCAGCAAGCTGGGCGCGCAACTGGGCCAAACCTTCGATGGTAGCCTTTGCCTGGTCAGTAACGGAAATGGACTTGTTCCTTGACTGAAAATCCTTAAGGGCGTCTTCGGCACGACTCAAATCAGCGCGGGTTTCAGCAATCCGCTTCTCAAGAAACAAGCGATTCCTGCCGGCGCCGTTCATATTCAGACCGGCGGCAAGCCTGCCCAGTTCTTCCACATAGGCATTGGCCAGGTCGGCAGCGAGCTTTGGGTCCTTGTCATCAACTTCAATAGTAATCACCCCATCGTTTTTCCCCAGAGAGATAACTGAATTATCACCCAGCATCCTGTAGGCATCTCCCCGGAATTTCGCTTTATACAGATCGACCAGCTTGAAACGGTCGATGATCGGGTCTTGAACGGTTTCGCTTTTAAGCATGGTGACATACAGGTCACCAGTGGACTTGGAACTAATAGCACCGCCAGCCAGGCCTGACAGACCACCCAACTGAGACATAAGAGCACTCACGGAAGGTTTGTCATCATCACTTGGGATGATCATTGTCCTGGCTGTGTAGATATTGGGCAACATCAGGGCATAAATAACGGTGATGATTGTGGTTGCCAGGGTAAAACCAATGATCAGCCGCCTGTATTTGACAAGTATGGCAGCGTAGTCGAGAACTCCGACCGTTGAAACCGATGCCTGGGGCGTTTTTGAAAGTTGGCCGGCACTTTGTTGCATGCTAATACTCCAAAGACTATCGTAGGTTCAAAGCTTACAGCCCCGCCGCAATCAACACGCCTGCAGCAAGAGCCAGGTTGCCGAGGATGACGGCAGTGTCCTTGATTTCACGCATCCAGGCAATTTTCTCAAACTTCTGCGGGACAATAACGGTGTCGCCCGGCTCCAGGGTGGTGGACATAAATCCGCTGAAGATCAGGTTTTTGAACATTGAAACCTGCTGTCTGCTTAATACTGTCCCGTCCGCGCGGACAATGTAGATATCGCTTTCTTCCGCAGACCTGACCGGGCCGCCCGCTTTCTCCAGATAAAACGCCACGTCATCATCGTCAACCGGGATAAAGCTGGTCGGGTTATAGACTTGACCAAGGACATTGACGGCGTTCGGCATCGGGGTGACTTCCAGCAGATCGCCCCCCATGAGTTCAACGTCATAGCGTGACCCCTTGAAATTCGGTATATCCATATGAATAACCAGTCGCCCCTCCGCCTTTGAGTTCTTCAGTAAAGAGATGGATCGCATCAGGCTCTCCAGAGCGGCCTTCGTAGCATCCAGCTCCTCTTTTGTTGAAGCAACCGAAGTCACTTCCGCCTGTTTTTTCAGAATTTCCTGCTCGGTTTTAGCAACAAATTCGTCCATTCGCTTCTGCTGTAGTTCCCGGGTGGACACCCTGGTAAACTTGGCGGCACGGAGATACGCCTTGTCGGTAAAACCACCGGCCCGCTCGATCAGCGCACTCAGCTTTTCTCCTTTATAGATCGGGTATACGCCGGGAAAACGAAATTCACCCTGGAGTGTGACATAACGCTCCTTTTCCTCTGCCCAGTTGGGAATTTTCCTGATATTCAACTCATCGAAAGGCACAAGAACCCGGTTTTCCTTCGGGTTGCCTTTGATTGCTTCTTCCAGGTTGATGGTGATGGGAAATGACGATACCGCTTCACCGTTTTGCTTGATGCGATTTATCTCGGCATTTTTCAGATACGCGGTGTTTTTGGGGTTACCGGCCAATAACAGGAGGTCCCGAACCGTCATATTGGTAAAGAGACGGTATTCGCCGGGTCGCTGTACCTCGCCGTTCACCTTGACCCTGGGCATTTCCTCCATCTCCCAGCGAGAAAATATCCGCACCGTATCAAACTCTTTCAGCTCCAGATTATGTTCTGAATCACCTGCCAGTACCTTAGCAACATTGACGAAGAGTTTCTCCGGATGATAATCAGGCGGATAAAGACGGGTAATTTCAGCAGCGTCCTTATAATATTCGGAAAGAAGATTGTCCGGAAGCAACAGGTTGCTCAGGCGCATGCCGGGCTGAAGGGCATAGTCTCCGGGGCGGAGCACATAGCCGTCGAGTCTGACATGGTCCCGCAATGTCACATCAATAGGGAAAATCTTGACGATGTCCATATCCTGTATCTTTATGCCTTGCACGATCTGAAGCAGGTTTTTCTCCCCTCCTTTCGGATCGATGTTGAAATCGGCGACCACCTTCTTTTCATGGGCGTCAACTCTGGATATCTGGACCCTCTGAAGGTAACCTGTGGGAAGAAAACCCTCCGCCAGCGCGATCAGATCACCCATATTCTTTTCTTCTTTAAGCTCATAGATGGCAGGCCTTTTCACGTTTCCGGCGATTCCGGCAACTCTGCCGATAACCGGCACAAAGATGGTATCGCCGTTCTGGAGACGAATGTCCCTGCTTTTGTCCCCCTTGAGAAAGAAATCGTAGAGATCAACCATTTCCACGACCTTTTCTCCCCGTTTAACCTGGATATTTCGCAGGGTGCCGGTTTTAAGCGGCCCGCCGGACGCGCTGAGGGCGTTGATCAGCGTCGAGAGCGAGCTCAGGTTGTAGTCTCCGGGCGCTCTCACCTCTCCGACCACAAACACCTTGATGGCTCGCAGTTTACCCAGCGTCACATTCAGATTGAAATCTTTGAAGTTCCGGGACAAACTTGCCTTCAGAACAGCCGGCAACCGTTCAAAAGTAATCCCCCAGACTTTTATGCTTCCCACCTTCGGGAGGAGAATTTCCCCGCTCCGGTTGACCTCAAGTTCATACGTTCCTTCGACAACGCCCCAGAGATTCAGGATAATCCTGTCTCCCGGACCGATGACGTAGTCAGGACCGACGGGAATGTCGGTGAGCGGGGCAAAACCGGTTGCGGACGGTCTGAAAAAATTGTAACCGAACTGAATGATATTATTAACTTTGTAAGGTTGGGGGTGGGAACTGTTTTCGGCAGTATCTTCGGCATAAACGCTTTTTTCAATGGCGGAAAAATCAGCCTGATCCGCTTGTCCGCTTTCCACCCCGATATTTTTAGCCTTCTCCGCGCCGCCATCCGATTTTGTTCCTCCGTTGTTTTCCGGACGCGGATCCGGGGTTGCCGTTGTACGTAACGGGGAGGCAGAATGAACTGCGGCGGGACGATATACGGATGACTTCACCTGCTTTGCGGAGAGAGATGATGAAAGCTCCTCGGCATAAACTCCAGGGCAATCAAGTATCGCTCCGGCAATCCATATCAGGGAAATAAATAGCAACGTTCCTTTGTTCAAAAGGCATCTCCTCTCGTCAGACCTAACTATCTTTTTAAATTCATGTTTATTGCCTAACGGTTCTTTCAGCAGTTACCATGCCATTAAACCAGCGAGCGGATTCATGCATATTCAAAGGAGTTGCGCTCGTTGCAATCAGCCGGACACATACCGGCAAAGCCACAAATATGGCAGACCTGCAACATACTATGGCTTCAGACACCTCTGTCAGCAGGGCAGGATTAATGCAATAAAGGTGGCAGCTGCAAAAAATGTTGCATGTATAATCAGGGGCCTCAGGACTCCGCTGCCTCCGGAGCAAAGCCCCGCCGCATTGTATTTTCGGTCACCACGCGCGGATCCATGAAATGCAGCAGATAATCGGGGCCGCCCGCCTTTGTGCCGGTGCCGGACATGCGGGCACCGCCGAACGGCTGGCGTCCCACCAGGGCACCGGTGATGCCGCGGTTGATATAAAGATTGCCGACCCGGAACTGTTGCCATGCCCGTTCCAGGTGTTCCGGCGAGCGGCTGAACACACCGCCGGTCAGGGCAAAACGGGTGGCATTGGCCCATTCGAGGGCCTGATCGAAATCCTTCGCCCGCATCACTGCCAGCACCGGGCCGAAAATTTCTTCCTGGGCCAGCCGGTGATCGGGACGGATATCGCCGATAATCGTCAGCGGCACCCAGTACCCTTCGCCCGGAGGAACCGGGCTTTCATAGAGCAGCCTCCCCTCCTCCCGCCCGATGACAACAAACTCCCGAATTTTTGTCCGGGCCGCGCCATCAACCACCGCCCCCATGGCACAGGCCGGGTCTTCGGCAGGACCGACCCGCCACCCCCGGGCCGCCTTCACCAGACGTTCCACAAAACGGTCGTGAAGCGCGGCAGACACGATTACCCGCGAACAGGCCGAACATTTCTGCCCCTGAAAACCGAAGGCAGATGTGAGCACCGCAGGGATTGCCTCGTCCAGATCGGCATCGTCGTCAATGATGATGGCATTCTTCCCTCCCATCTCGCAGACCACCTTCTTCACGTGGGTCTGGCCGGGGCGAGCCACTGCTGCCCGTTCAATGATGTGCAGACCAACGGCCATGGAGCCGGTAAAAGCGATCAGGGAAACATCAGGATGCTCCACCAGAAAATCGCCGATCACCTCACTGCGCCCCGGCACATAGTTGAAGACGCCGGCCGGCAGTCCGGCGTCCCGGAACAGCTCCACCAGCTGGTGGCCGACAATTGCGGCGAGACTGGACGGCTTGAACACGACAGGATTACCGGCAACGATAGCCGCGGCAACCATGCCGGTACTGATGGCCAGCGGAAAATTCCAGGGAGCGATCACTACCGCCACCCCTTTGGCGTCATAGCTATAATGATTCAGTTCTCCCGGCACACAGCCCAGCCGCCGCGGTTCTCCCAACCGGACCATCTCGCGGGCATAGTATTCGAGAAAATCAATAGCTTCACCTACATCGGCATAGGCCTGGTCCCACTGTTTGCCAACCTCCAGCACCTGCAGAGCGGCCAAATCGAAGATCCGTCCCCGTGCAGCCTCCGCGGCTTTGAGCAGGTAACCGGCCCGTTCACGCGGCGGCGTGTCGCGCCAGACGGGGAACACCGCCGTGGCAGCAGATAGTGCACTGGCAACCTCATCAATCCCGGCCTGACAGACCTGTCCGAGAATTTCGGACGGGGCGGCTGGGTTGCGGCCAGGCAGCAGTTCGGCTGTAACGACATCAGTACCATTGATAAAAAGCGGGCAGGTTCGAGAGCCATGGCTACGGTACCTGGCGATTGCGGCTGGAAAAGCAGCGCGCTGTTCGGGCCGGGTAAAATCAGCCAGCGGCTCGTTGATGAACAACGGCAGAACGCCCGATTCACTTCCGCTTCTGCCCGGCATACGGGATTGTCCCTGCTGTTCACGCTCCATAGTCTCCGCCGGATCTTCCAGCAGCCGCTCTACCTGCGCTTCTTCGCTGAAGCTCTGGCGCAGAAAAGAATCGTTGGAGGTGTTCTCCAGCAAACGCCTGACCAGATATCCCATACCGGCCACCATATCGCCATACGGAGAGTAGAGCCGGACGCGCCCCGTTTCCTTGAGAATGACACGGCGAACCGGTTCGGCCATGCCGTACAGCATCTGGAACTCGTAGCGCGATGTTGGCACCTTCAGCTCTTTGGCTATCTCGATAACCGCCGCAACGGTACGGATGTTGTGGCTTGCGCAGGCAAAATGGCAGATATCATGCCGTGTGAGGATCATCCGGGCCAGCCGTTCAAAGGCCGCATCGGTATCACCCTTGACCGTCCGGACCGGCACCTGCCATCCCATCTGTGCAGCCTTGACCGTTTCGAAGTCCCAGTAAGCACCTTTGACAAGGCGCACCGAGATCGGAACGTTCTCCGCAACGGCCCACTCCAGCAGATCAGCCAGATCGCGCTCCGTGTCATGCAAATAGGCTTGCAGCACAATACCGATATGGGGATAGCTCCGGTATTCCAGCCTCAAGCGCCGGTAGACCTCCAGGGTAATATCCTTGAAGCGGTACGATTCCATGTCTATGCAGAGGAACCCCTGCACGGCAACGACTTTGTTGCAGATGCGACGCATTCCGTCCAGTATTGCCTGTACCGACCCCTCAAAATCCTGGGGATTGGCCTGGCTGAACAGGGCCGTCGGCTTAACCGCCACATTAATCTTCGGGCTGTCACCCCAATCCATCCCGTCACTGTTCCCCTGTCCCGGCAGGGATGACCAGCTTTGCTGCTCATACTCCAATGCGGTCAGTAGCTCCAGGTAGGTTCCGATGTATTTCTCCGCCTCATCCGCCGACAGGGTTGCTTCACCCAGCACATCCACTACTGCGCCATAGCCGTCGCTCCGCAAGGTGCCAAGACGTTTGACCGCCTCGCCGATATGTTCGCCGATGATAAACTGCCGGGCCATTTCATGGATATTGGCGGCAATCAGCTTGGCAAGCATTGCTCCACCGAGAGTGCCGAACATCCCCGCCATCCGTGCCCCGGACGAGAGCACCGGGGGCATATCGTCCTCTTCGCCGAAGTAAGCGCGGATATGTGAGGTCAGCTGTTCGGAGGAGGTTAGCGTTGGGAAGACATCGACAAAACGGAACAGCTGCAACTTGAACTGATCATGCCGCATGCTCCACGCCATTACTTTGCCGGTCCAGGTAGAGCTGGCAAACAGGGCCGGTTTTTCCCCCGCAATAGCCGAATAAAGCGCCCTGCCCCGTGCGATGATACGTTCGTTAAGATCTGCTGGCTGCATATCAGGCTCCCTGGTCACAGTATCCGTTTACCGAACAGCGAAGCGGCCAGATCAACTGCCAGCCGGGCGGTCTGGTTGTGCCGGTCGAGGATCGGGTTGATCTCGACGATATCCAGCGCACAACAGCGACCGGAGTCGGCGATGATTTCCATCAACAACTGCCCTTCACGAAACGTAAGGCCGCCGGGAACCGCCGTGCCAACGCCCGGGGCAATCTGCGGATCCAGTGCGTCCATATCCAGACTCACATGCAGCCGCTCACGATGTTCAAGCCGTTCCAGCGCCTCGCGGGTGACTGCGCCGATCCCCCGTTCGTCTATGTCACGCATGGTGTACACCGTTATACCGCTGTTGCGCAGACGCTCCCGTTCCTCCGGATCAAGGTCGCGCACGCCGATCATCACCACGTCTTCGGGAAGCAACGTGGGACCGGGGCGGCCAACCTCGACCAGCTCAGGATAGCCGTCGCCAAGGAGCACCGCCAGCGTCATGCCATGAATGTTTCCGGTGATGGTTGTCTGAGGGGTATTGAAATCGCCATGGGCGTCGATCCAGATCAGTCCGACAGGCGCATCGGCACTGCTTCCGCCGATACTGCCAATGGCAAACGTATGATCCCCCCCCAGCAACAGCGGAACATGCCCTATTGCCAGGGCGTTTCGCACAGCTTCACAGGTGGTCCGGCAGGTTCTGCTGATAGAGGGCAGGTAATGCAGCGGCTGTTCCGAAACAAGAGTTTCACGAATCGGCACCTCGATATTGCCGCCGTCGCGAATCCGGTAGCCGAGCGCGGCCAGACGGGGGGAAAGACCGGCATAGCGCATCGCCGCCGGCCCCATCTCCACCCCGCGCTGGGTCTGCCCCAGGTCGATCGGCACCCCGATTATCTCAATAGTTCGCGCCATACTCCCTCCTCACGCTTCGTCACCCCAGATTACGGCGGAGATTGACCATGAAATCCTGGGCATTGGTCAAAAACGGCACCGCCTGCATCGAGCCCCGGTTGGCCAGTTTATCGACACTGAATTCGGTCATATCGACAACGTAGAAAAACACCGGGCGCAACCCGCCGTCTGCTTCCACCTGATATCCCGGGATCATATTGCCGAAGGCGATGGTATGAAGCTGGGTCGCCAGGGCAATCACGGTGGTCGCCCGGCGGGCATGAACTCGCATGGCATCCTGAGCCTGCGAAGTATCGGCAATCACGCCGGGAAGCGGCCCGTCGTCGCGGATCGATCCTGCCAGCACATAGGGAATACTCTTTCGTTCGCAGGCGGCGATAATTCCGTCATTCAGCCCCAAGCCGTGAATAGCCTGCGAAATTGAGCCGTACTCCAGCACTTCGTTGATGATATCTAGATGGTTGTAATGGCCGCGGGGCTGCAACTCCTGGGTATAGATATCCTGCCCGAGGCCGGTGCGAAAGCGGGCCGCCTCCAGATCGTGGGTAGCCAGGGCGTTGCCCGCCATCAAGGCATGGCAGTACCCCTGTTCGACCATGAACTGCATGGCATCGCGGCTGTCCTTGTCAAAGGCAACCGCCGGGCCGAGCACCCAGACGAGGTACCCGTGCTCACGGTCATGGCGCAGGACATTGTACAATTCATCATAGGAACGGGAAAAGGGGGTTTCACGGGTGCCGCGCGTACGGAAGGCAAACTTGTCATTGACGGCACCTGGCTGGGCAAAACCGGTAGTGTGGACATAAATGCCCTCTTCGCCGTTTTCGCTCCGACCGGTCACCACCAGGTCTCCCTGCTTGACCCGCCGCGGTTCTACAACATCCAGTTCTCCGCCGCGCAGCACCAATACGGCGTCCATGCGGCTTTCCCGGGCGATCAGCCAGCGGCCGTTCCCCAGGTGGACATATTCGGGATGATTGGATGTGGCGTGAAAATTCTTCGGCAGGACCCGGTCGGCAGTGACAGGTTCAAGGCGTGCCGCCGGAGCGGCCGCCAAGGCGGGGCTGGTGAAATCGGGAGCGGTATAGGCAGACAGGACTGACATCTGATTTCCCCCTGTTTAAAAGACGTACTCTCTTCTCAAGTAAACCGCCTTGGGACCGGTATGTCAAGTGACTACACACGTTTGTTGACAAACAGGAACCTCTACGCGAAAATCAGCGCCGCTTTTAGTAAAAAACATAAGGAACTGACATGAATCTCCATAACCTCACCTGCATCGACCTTGATCAACCATCAATGGTCGGCTTTCGTCACTTCATCAGCTCATGGCTCTACCGGGGCGATAGTTTCACCCTGCTGGTAGATCCGGGTCCGCTTTCCACCATCCCACGGCTGCTCGGCACCCTGCGCGATAAAGGGGTACAGCATATTGACTACGTGCTGCTGACCCACATCCACATCGACCATGCCGGCGGTACCGGAGCGCTCTTGCGTGAGTTTCCCGACGCCACCGTTATCTGCCACCCTGACGGAATACGTCATATGGTTGCACCTGAAAAGCTCTGGGAAGGCTCCCGCAAGGTGCTCGGAATTCTGGCGGAGACCTACGGGGAAATCGTGCCGGTTCCGGCGGAGCGAATCCGTTTCGAAGAAACCGTCGGCAGCACCGGCGTACGCACATTCCTCACCCCGGGACATGCGCAGCACCATTGCTCCTACCTGCTGGACGACCTGCTGTTCGGCGGTGAGGTGGCCGGTGTACGAAGCGATGTGCCGGATGGCATTTTCATGCGCCCTGCCACCCCGCCCCGCTTCATTCTCGAAGTAGCACTCGACTCCATCGACAGGATGATCGCCCTGTCTCCACGGCGCATGGTGTTTGCCCACTACGGACTGGTTGACAACGCTCCCGGCCATCTGCACATCGCCCGCAGACAGCTGCTGCTCTGGGTCAGGGGAGTGGCGGAACTTGCCACGGTTGAAGAATCGCAACGCGAAGCAGCATTGATCGACTGGCTGATGGAGCATGACGAGCACTACCGCAACGTCACGCAGTTGCCGCCCGACATCCGGACACGTGAACGTTATTTCTTCGGAAACACCCTGCGCGGCATGTCTGAGTATGTGGAGGGACTGGAAGATATTGAACGGCAGAAACTGGTGACAGGATAGACTGGAAAGGCGGTCGCGCTAAGCGGTCCGCCTGATGATTTCGGCACAGACCTCTTCGTGACTCAGGCTGGCACAGTTAATGGTGATCTCAGCATACTTCCGGTACAGGGCGCATCGTTCATGAAACAGGTCGGCGAAGTTCTGATCCGGCCTCTTTGCCAGACCCCGCATGCTCACGTCACCAACCCTTGTTTCCAGTTCGGGCAAATCCACTTCAAGGAAGACGATGCACCCTTCCGAAACAAGATGATCCATGGCCCGGAGACTGTAAACGGCACTGCCTCCGGTCGCAATCACGCAATTCTGAACGGAAAGCCCCAGCAGGACTCTCTCCTCGATCTTCCTGAGAGCCAGATACCCGTCCGTATCAACAATATCCTGCAATGCCCGCTTGTGCGAAGACTGAATGAGGACATCCGTATCCACAAAATCACGTGACGTCTGCTTCGCGAGGATAACGCCGACCGTGCTCTTGCCGGCGCCTGGCATCCCAATCAGGACAAGATTTGACTTTGAATGTGTCATGCGTCGAAACGTCCTCCTGCGCTGCAACCTGCCATTCAAATCTGCCTCTCAGAACTGTACGGCAACCACACGGTTTCTGCCGGTTTCTTTGGCCCTGTAGAGGCATTCGTCTGCCTTGCCGAGAATGGCATCCATTGTCATTTCCTCAATCCGGGTAGTGTTTTCGATGGTAATTGCCCCGAAACTTACCGTCACCTCAACCGCTGCGCCCGGAACCGGCACCGCTGTTCCGGCAATGATGTTTCTGATGCGCTCCGCAACGAGCTGGCAACCGGCCGGGGGCGTTTCCGGCAGAACAATGACAAACTCCTCTCCGCCGTAACGGGCCACCCAGTCGTTTTCAAAGCGGATCGAGCGATTGATCCGGGCAACAAATTCCTTGAGCACCAGATCGCCGGCCTGATGCCCGAAACGATCATTGACCGCCTTGAAGTGGTCGATATCGCACATGACAACTGAGAGCGGGTGCCCATAACGCCAGCTTCGCTGAATCTCTTTTGACAATTGACGATCCAGGTAGCCGCGATTGTAGGCTCCGGTCAGCTGATCGTGCAGGGCCAGCTGTTTCAACGATGTTTCCAGATCCAGGATGCGCCGGGCAACTTTCAAACGGGCTGTCAGCTCGACCTCATGAACCGGCTTGACCAGGTACTCGTCAGCTCCCGCTTCGAGTCCGGCGATCAGTTCGTTCTTTTTATCCAGCGATGTCAGCAGCAGAATGAAGGAGTAATCCTCCGAAGGCTTGGCACGCAGAGCCCGGCAAAAGACAAGGCCGTCCATTTCCGGCATCACCCAGTCGGTAATGATGACAGGGAAATGCTCCTGTTCGCACAACTCAAGGGCATCTCGGCCATTACCCGCAAGGACAACCGTGTGACCGCCCCGTTCAAGCGCGTCTTTCAGGACTGTTTGAGAGAAGAGATCGTCTTCGACAACAAGAATTTTCATGCATACCTCATCATCAGGATTTCAGAAGCATAGCAGGCTTGCGGAAAATGTACAGACCGAGACGACCGGGGACTCCAGCACCCGCTATTCCCGATAGCCGCTGCCGATGGCGGTGAACGGCAGATGCAGGCCAAGCGCCGGAACCTGTTGCGCCACCCAGGCGGTAAACGTATTGCTGTTCGGGCCGGGAAAAGCGTTGTACGTATTCGGCCACGGATAGGTGCGGGCTGCATTGTCAACGGACGTGATCAGACCATCCACCCCTGCTCCCCGATGCTCGTTCAGCAGGCGAGGCCGTTCACCAAACCAATAACGGTCGGGAAGGTCTTTCTCGATGCGCACCGGAGACAGTCCTCTGCTTTGTCGCCAGCCGATGACCTCATACACCGTATATGATGACTCCCCGCTATGTTTAGCCGCAATCCAGGTATGGATGGCGAACCAGCCGCGCCATCCCCAGGCCGAGGCGCCATACACCTGCAACACAGCTTCACTGGTCGTTTGAGGATTCGGAGCGATACCGGCAGACTCACGGCTGGCGGTGCGCCAATCCTTGCCGCTTGAGCAGGACGACAGTATGAACGATGCCATTATGAACCAGAAAAACACTTTCACACATACCTCCCGCGTCAATGTGACCGTACAACTACTGATAATTGTACTCCATTAGATCATTGATTTTCAGCTTATATTATCTGCACCTGCATCGGGAACAAGGGATTCGATTGGCGGGAAGACAGTGCGAAGGAAGGTCATGTTGATTACAGCGGAAAAAAACCTGGGACCGGAAAACTCCGGCCCCAGGGACAACTAAAATCAAATTGGCAGCAGACGCTGACTCAAGCCAGCTTAAACTGTGCGACGAGCATATTCAATTCTTCTGACAACCTGGCAAGCTGGCCGGCAGCCATGGCAGAATCCTGTATCCCTTTTGTCGTTTCGGTCACAGCAACAGTGATCTGCTGAATATTACTACTGATTTCCAGAGTCGTTGCCGTCTGTTCCTCCGCGGCGGTTGCAATCTGGTTTACCTGCGCCGTGACACTGTTGACCTGCTCAAGGATTTCCTTAAGAGCCTCGCCTGAGCGGGATGCTTCACGAGTTCCCAACTCAACCTCTACCACGCCCTGCTCCATCATGGTCACGGCAGAGCGCGTTTCCTCCTGAATGCTCCGGATCATTGCACCGATTTCTCTCGTCGCAACCGAGGTGCGGCCCGCCAGCGCCCTCACTTCGTCGGCAACAACGGCGAAGCCACGCCCCTGTTCTCCGGCTCGGGCCGCCTCAATAGCCGCATTGAGGGCCAGCAGATTGGTCTGATCGGCAATGTCCTCGATGGTGCCGACGATCTCGCCGATCTGGTCCGAGCGCTGACCAAGCGAGCCGATGGTTTCCGAACTCTGGCGAACCCGCTCGGCAATGCGGTTCATCGCATCAATGGTGCGATCAACGACAGCAGTGCCGGCTTCGGCGGCTTCGCTCGCCATCCCTGATGCGTTGGCCGCAAACGTGCAATTGCGGGCGATATCCGTTGATGTGGCCGCCATCTGTTCACCTGCCGTGGCAATGGTAACGGCCTGGGCGGACATCTGTTCCGTTCCGGTTGCCATCTCTTCGGCGCTCGAAGAGAGCTGAACCGCGGCCGATGCGACCTGCTGCGAATTGCCCGCCACCTGCATGATCGTGCCGTGCAGCTTATCCACAAACTGGTTGAATGCTCCGGCAAGCTGGGCAACTTCGTCACGGCCGGCCACGGCCAGGCGCTTGGTCAGATCGCCTTCACCGCTGGCAATGTCGCTCAGCATGTCCAGCACCCGGGCAATCGGATGGGTGCAGGAGCGGGCAATCAGCAGACCGGTAGCCGCACCGCAGACAATCATCACCACAATCATGATCATCATGAAAGTGAAGGTCGTGTGGTAACTGCTCATTCTGCTCTGATACATGGTATCGCCATCGGTTATGTTGGACTCAACGATGGCTTTGATTGCTTCCGCCGGTTTGGCATACAGCGGAGCCACCGCTGCTGTTGCAAAGGAAACTGCCGCGGCATGCTCCTCACGGTTGCCGCTCGCGGCGGCAGCCATGGACATGTCCGCCAGCTTGACGCCCTGGCTGTAGTACCCCTCGAACCCCTGCCGGAACCGCCCCAACAGTTCCTTTTCCTTGGGATCAAGCGGCTGTTTGTCAAAGAAAGTCAGTGTTTCCCGTATCTTCTGCGCGCGCTGGGACATATCCGTGGATTTTTCCTTGAGCTTATCCACATCCGAAAGGGCCAGCATGTAGACCAGATCGAGGCGGATGCCGAGAAATTGCCGGTCAAGATCCGACAGATTGGCCACATGCTTAAGCGATAAATTTGCATCGCCAAGAGAACTGCTCATATTGCGGAGATTAAAAAGCCCTGCGCATCCAATGATGACCAGGGCAAGGGAAAACAGCGAAATAAGTATGATGAGACGTGTTCTGATTTTGATTTTTCGCAACGCCATGCTTAAATCTCCTTTGGCTTACGTGATGACATATTATGCGAATCAGCCAAACCGAATTCATTGTCCCGATACTTTGGCTGTTTGATCTATATAATTAAAACAAATTTTGTATACAGAGTAGACAACGGCACCGCAAGCTATAGTTCCTGACATTTCCTGACATTTTCTGACAACGTTTACAAGTGGTGCGCGCCTCAACATTGCAACAAAATAACCCGTACAAGACGGGACTATCAGGGGCAGCTTATCCGGTGAGTTGCAGGCGAAGGAAAGGAAAAACACGAGGAGTATTATTCCCGTTCGGTAAAGAGAAAGGTGGTTGCGCTGGCAAATGCGGAACTGCATGGTCTTGCGAGGACGTTGTTGGAGAAGCACGAGTTGAAGTTTGGTGGTAAACAGAAAAGGCGGCCAATTGGCCGCCCGTAAGAAATATCACTTGTTCCCATCCGCACGTTTTTGCCGTCTGCGCCTCCAGGCGGCGCGGCCGCCGAAAAATACTCCGGCAAGGGTCAGAACCCAGATGGTAATGGTAACTGCATATTCACTGGTGGTGATCATGATATCTCCTGAAACGCTGTTGTTTCCGGTCGAGCGGCCGGGTATCAGTTACGGCAACTGATACCCGGCCCCGGCAAACTGGATATTGGCCGGATCTTCGCAACGGGGCGGAGAAACGGCATGTACGCCATTACATTCCGGGCAACTTCCCACAAAAGTAGCCAGGGTGAAGGCTGTTCCGCACCCCTGGCAGGCAGTCTCTAATCCCCCTCCGGGGAGCGGTTTGCTTCTGAGAGCGCCACCGTGAGCCCGCGCAACAAACTCCACCAGATTCCTTCCTTCAGCAAACGGCCCTTCGCCGGCATCGTGGCCGCATCCGCAATTTCCCATCGTGTTATCTCCTTACGTCAATTTTAATCATAGGAGTGGAGTCTACCTGCAACCGCTCCGCAACGTATTGATGCAAGTCAAAAAAAACGCTTACTCTGTGCACAAAAAAGGCGGCCACGTGAGCCGCCTTCGTTGTTTCACCTGCTGCTTATGCCGCAGGTTTCATGGAGTCCGGATTCGCCTGCCACAGTGCCAGCATGGCCCCGGCCGGATCCGTAATGATGCTGAACCACCCCATGCCGGGGACCTCGGTGACATCCTTGCAGATCGTTGCCCCAAGGGTGCGGGCCTTTTCAGCGGCCACGGCCACGTCGTCCACCAGAACATATGCCATCCAGTAGGAGGGGGAATCGGGCTGGACGGTCTTCATGATGCCGCCGCCGGTTCCTTCACCCACGTTGATGAGGGTGTACTCTGCTCCAGGTACGTCTTCCAATTTCCAGTCAAACAGTTTGCTATAGAATTCCTTGGCCCCGGCCACATCGGTGGTTGCCAATTCAACATGTACAAATGGATTTGCCATGACTCATACTCCTTTCCGTCTTTTTATGTACGACCTGCGATTATTATACGCCCGTGCAGAGGATGCAAAAAGCCTTTTCAGTGATGCAAAAGGGAGGCGCTCTACGGATTGAAACGTGCTATTCTGTTGCAAAAACAGGGTAATAGGCGGAAAATAATCGTGTAGAGATGAGTGAGGGAGGTGATATGTGTGCTTGTCTCACAGGTCACGCCTTATGGTACCGCCGGGGTTGGTGTGACACTTCTGACCGCGGTCAAGAGTACGACCCAAACCGCACGGACTTCAGTGTCGGCAGCTCCGAATCCCGTTGCGTCAAAGCCTTATGAAGTCGAGCTTTCAGGCATGGCACGGGCGCAGTCGTTGCATCTGCAGGGGTTCAGCGCACAGATGATCTCCGTCAAGCTGGGGCTGGATATGAACATGGTGAACCAGTTCCTGGGCAACATCGAACCGTCCGTGACCACGACGTATGTCGAACCCAAAAAGATGTATCAGGAGCCGAAGGCGCTTGCGCAGGGGCGCGAGCAGCTTGGTACGGACCTGACTCAGCTGAACCTGATACGGTATACGTGGGAGACGATGGCTCGCAAGGGCAAAGAAAACGTGCTGTTGACATGATATGACTCGCTTCTTGTGACCGCCGGGCAAGTTCCGCTGTTTCATTCCCTGCCAAACTCCTCTGAATCCTCCGCAGTAAATGTCTGTTGACGCTGCTTCATGCCAGATGGTACTTTTCCCCTACGATACGTGAATATACCGGTGTCGAAGATTCCGGAGGGTGGGGCATGGGGAAACTGGTATGGTGTGGAATTGTTATGGTGCTGCTGGTAACCGGCTGCGGCTGGAATGGTACGCCGACCCGGGAAAATGATATTACCCCGCTGACATCGATTACGATAACCGCTGAATATTCGACCATTGCTGCGAATACGACCACCAGGCTTACTGTTGAGGGTGACTTCTCCGGTTATTTTAAAGATGACGTTACCGATCAGGTGACGTGGTCGAGTAATGTGCCATCGGTGGCGGCGTTTGGTTTGACAAGCGTTCCAAACCGGGTGAAGGGTGTGAGTACGGGGAGTGTCGTCGTGACGGCGACGGTGAAGGGGGTTTCCGCGACCATTCCGATTACTGTCAGTGCCGCAACCATTTCCAGTATAGCTGTTGCCGCTCCCCCTGCTTTGGTACCTAAAGGTAAGACCCATCAGTTTATTGCCCTTGGTACCTTTCTGGATGGTGCAACCAGCTCCGTTCAGGACATAACATTTGATGCCACATGGGCGTCCAGCGCTGAAGCCGTTGCGACCATCAGTGACCTCGAAAGCAGCAAGGGGCTTGCCAAGGCTGTTGCCGCCAGCGGCACCGCCATCATATCAGCGACCTTTAACAGCGGAGGCGGTGGAATTGATGTCATCGGCAGTGCCGATATGAGCGTCACCAATCCAGTTGTGACGGCCATATCGGTGTCTCCGCCAAACCCGACGGTACTGTCTGTTACAACCAAGCAGTTTACCGCCACCGGTACTTATTCCGATGGAACTACCGCCGATATTACCTCTCAGGTTTCCTGGAGTTCCTCTAACGAGACCTTGGCGATAATGAGCGGCAGTGTGGCGCTGACGCTCGCTCCAGGGGCTGCCACCGTCAGCGCCACTAAAGACGGTGCCAGGGGGGAAACAAACCTCACGGTGACCGGAGGCACGTTGAATAGTATCGCCGTTACCCCGGCAACACCTACGCTGGTTAATGGCACCAAAGCGCGCATAACTGCTACCGGAACTTTTAGTAATAACAGTCAACGGGATATTACCGGAGCTGTCACCTGGACAACGGATGCAGCTTTTGCGACGGTGACTCCGGCAGGTGGGAACCTGGCCTGGTTGAACGCTGTAACCGGCGCCACTTCGGCCGGAACGACTATTTCAGCAAAAGCATCAGGAATAACCCGTGATATAGCACTTACAATCACTACGCCACCGGCGCCAGCCGTTACATCCATAGCAATTACTCCCGTCAGCCCGACATTGTTAATTGGAACAAGCACCCCGCTTATCGTAACTGCGAGATTCAGTAACGGTGCTGAGCAGGATGTGTCTGCACTCGCTGTGTGGACATCGGATAGCAATAAAGTTACGCTTGGCACCAGCGACCTTGCCGCGGGACGCATTACCGGTGTTACTGCCACCAGCGGCGCGGCCCTGCCAACCATCACCGCGACCTATGGTGATAAAACGGATGCCACGACGGTAACGGTTACGACAGCTCCGACGCTTTTAAGCGTGGCCGTTTCCTGCCCTGCTGTGTCAGTTGGAAATCAGGTTCCGTGCACCGTTATGGCAACCTATTCAGGTGTTTCCCCCATTAATGTAACCAGGGATGCTACAGCCTGGATGGTCGGTTCGGAAAATTTTCTTGCAGTTGCCGACAGTATCAACCAGCCGGGAGAGGTTATCGGCGTCAGCGGAGGTTCGACAACCCTGACTGCCACGTTTGGCGGAATAACGGCACCAACTGTTACCATTATTGTTACTCCTTAGAAGAAAGGACTTATATGAACAAATTTTCTCTCAGTATAGCCGTACTCGGTTTCTTGCTAATCTTCTCTGTCCCTACCCGGGCGCAGCATTCCGGTCCCTACATCGGAGCATTCCTTGGCGGCAGTGCGTTAATGAACAGCAAAAGCTCCGATAATCTGGGTGATTCCCGCCTCTCCTACAAGCCGGCCCTGATGGAGGGGACCATGGTCGGCTGGGATCTTGAACCGGGCAACGCCATGGGTGAGGGGCGGCTCGAACTCGAGTACAGCCGTCGCAGCAATTCGCTCGACAAGGCGACCTATAACACCGGGAGTGTTCCGGGCGGCGGCAAGATGACCGCCGACAGCCTGCTGTTCAACTGCATCGGCGTGTTTCGTGACGATACCATCTGGTCTCCCTATCTCGGCCTCGGTCTCGGCGCGGCGCGCCTCAAGGCTGACAATCTTACCGTTACGGGCAAACTTCTCAGCAACGACTCCGCCGTTGTTTTCGCTTATCAGGTTCAGACCGGTTTTGACATTGAGCTGTCCAAGTATTTCAGCCTCGATCTTGGCTACCGTTATTTCAGCACCGCCCGCCCCACATTCGTCGAGGCGAGCGGGCGTAAATTTACCATGGATTACGTCAGCCACAATGTTGTTCTTGGTCTGCGGGTCGGCTTTTAACCGGCTGCACTACCGCAAAGCCGCTGCTGTCAAGCCCGATAGAATACAAAGGCCACGATGCCCAACCCGTACCTCGATACACGTACCATTCTGATGCACACCATATTTTCCCGCCGTTTGTGGAACGATCGGCCGTGGCTGCGCTACGCCGCTGCCATAGCCATCATCATGGCGGCGGCAGCAGGCCGCATACTGTTTTTGGGCGATCTCGGGATACGGGCCCCGTACATGACCTTTTACCCGGCGGTTATGATCGTGACTCTGTTTTGCGGTCTGTATGCCGGTTTTCTGGCAACGTTTCTTTGCGCCCTCCTTGCCTCGTATTTCTGGATAGAACCTTTACATCAGCTTTCAATCAGGACGCCAGCCGATTGGCTGGGGCTGCTTGTCTTTATGGCCAGCTGTTCGGCTGTTGCCAGTGTGGGCGCATTGCTGCGCCGGTCGGAGCTGCGGAATGTGGAGATGGAAGCCCGGTTGGCATTATATAACGAACGGAAGCAGTCCGAAGACAAGCTCAACATGGCGCTGGCCGCGTCGAGAATGGGGGTCTGGGAGTGGAATCTGAGTACCAATGCGGTGTTCTGGTCGCCGGAGTGCCATGAAATTGTCGGGCTGAAGGATTTCAACGGCAGCTTCGAGGCGTTTGCAGAGCTGATACATCCTAATGATGCGGCGCATGCCATGGAAACCGTATCCCGTTCTCTCGCTCAGGATAATGCCTATATCGACGAGTTCCGTATCATCCGCCCCGATGGGAAACTATGCTGGCTTCAGAACCATGGCCGGGTTACCTATGATGCGGACCGGACGCCGCTGCTGATGGTCGGTACGGTTCAGGATGTTACCGACCGCAAGCAAATGGAAGAGATGCTGAAAGAGAGCGAAGAGCGGTTTCGTTCCATCGTGGAAAATTCTCCCAATATGATCATGATTCATGCGGACGGAAAATATGTCTACCTGAATCCGGCCGCAGTTAAAGGTTTCGGCATTGAGGATCAGCAGGAGTATATCGGAAAGCCGATTGTCGAAGCGGTGCATCCCGATTTCCGTGATTGTGTCCGTGAGCGTTTAAACACAATTTATCGTTATAACCAGTCTGCTCTCAAGTCGGAACAACAGCTGCTGCGTAAGGATGGCAGCGCCTTCTGGGCCGAGATAACCGGAATCCCGACGGTTTTTAACGGGAGTAAATCAGTACAGGTGATTGCCGTTGATATCACCGCACGCAAACGGTCCGAGCTGGCCAATGAACGGCTGCTGCTGCGCCAGCGGGCGATGCTGGACAACCTCCCCATGATGGCATGGCTCAAAGACAGGGACAGTCGCCTTGAAATGGTAAACGAGGCGTATGCAAAAGCCTGCGGCTGTTCCGTTGACGACTGTATCGGCAAGACCGACCTGGAACTGTTTCCTGAGGAATTGGCCAGGGGGGTCATGGCTGATGATCATGCCGTGTGCGCCACTGCGGTAAGAATTCAGAAAGAAGAGCTTATCACCACCCCACAGGGGACGCATTGGTACCTTGTCTACAAAACCCCGCTCTTTGACGAACAGGGTCGGGTCCTGGGCACCATGGGGATTGCCCAGGACATCTCCGAGCGGAAGCAGTATGAGACGGAGCTGCGCGGCTATTCCCATCGTCTGATCGAGATGGATGAAAATCTGCGGAAACATCTTGCCGCCGAGCTTCATGACGAGATCGGCCGTGACCTGACAGCTCTCGGGATGAATATGGCTGTCATCGGCAATGGTGTGGCAGAGCTGGAGTCGGTCAAGATTGGCGAAAAAATCCAGGATACGGTAAAATTAATTGAAAACATCAGCCGCACCGTCAGGGGGATCATGGCCGGTCTCCGGCCGCCGGTTCTCGATGACTTCGGGTTGCTGGCAGCTCTTCGCTGGCACGGCAGGCTCTTTTCGGAACGAACAGGGGTCGTGGTCGATGTTTTGGCAGAGGACTCTTTTCCCCGGCTGGCGACTGAAAAGGAGACGGCTCTGTTCCGCATTGCGCAGGAGGCGCTGATGAATGCCGCCAAGCATGCGGGTGTCCGGTCCGTAACAATGACGTTGGGAATATGCGATGAAACGGTCCGACTTGTCATTGCCGATCAGGGGAAGGGCTTCATGCACGGGGTTTTTGAACCTTCCCGGGACGGTTCCGGATGGGGGCTGAAAATAATGCGGGAACGGGCAGAAACCGTAGGCGGTCGTTTTCAGGTCGAATCGGATCCGGGCGGTGGTACTGCCGTATCGGTCATTGTACCGGTAAAGGAGGCTTAGATGCCGATCAGAATAGTAATAGCCGACGATCACGCGATAGTGAGGGAAGGCCTTCGGATGATTCTTGAATCGCAGAGTGATTTCCAGGTCGCCGGTGAAGCCGTGACCGGCCGCGAGGCGTTGCTCCAGGCAGAAGCGCTTCAACCGGATGTCATTATCATGGATATCGCCATGCCTGAATTGAACGGCATCGAGGCGGTCCGCATGATCAGCGAACAGGTGCCGAGCACCAGGACAATCATGCTTTCCATGCACCATACCCAGGAGCATGTCTTTCGTGCCGTCCAGGCGGGGGCCAGCGGCTACATTCTCAAGGAGTCGGCAGGATCGCATGTGGTAACCGCGATTCGTACGGTTATGAAGGGGCTTCAGTACTTCTGCGAAGGGGTTGAAGCTCCTCCGAAAACCCGCTCCGTACCCCGGAGCCCTGTCGACCGTCTCAGTCCGCGGGAGCTGGAAGTAATTCAGCTGGTTGCGGAGGGTAAAACAAGTGTCGAAATAGCTGAAATACTGTCCCTTTCTCCCAAGAGCATCGAAACCTACCGGAGCCGTCTGATGCAGAAGCTCGGCATCAATAATATTCCCGCCCTTGTCAAGTTTGCCATCCTGCACGGTATTACGCCTTCGGAATAAATTTTGTTTTAATCAAACTTTCCCGACAGACACCCGAAACAAATACCTTTACAGTGCCTACGTATATTTCAGAAACACGGCAGAAAGGCGCGTGCCGCCGTTAAAGCTGCCGGGCAATTGGTTACGAGGTGCGGTGAATGTCTCTCATGACGCCTTTGGTGCTCATTGTTGATGATGAACAGTCGATACAGGATCTTCTCAAAATCTATTTTGGGCGGGAAGGTTTTGTTGTTGCCTGCGCATCGTCAATACGTGAGGCAGAACAGGCTCTTGGCCGAAATAAATTTGATCTGGTTCTCATCGATATCTACCTGGGTGAAGGTACCGGCATTGACCTCTTGCGTCACGTCCGGGCATTCAACCCACATATTCAGGTTGTGCTGATGACCGGCCTTCCCGATGTCCAGACTGCCGCGGAAGCTCTCAGGCTGGGGGCTTTTGACTATGTCACCAAACCGATTGCTCCTCACCAGATCGTCGGCATAGCCCAGCGGGCCATGCTCGGTAAAAAGCTTGTCGAGGAAAACGAACGCAGGCAGGCGAACCTGGACGCCATCTTCCACAGCGCATCCGATGGTATTATTCTGGTGGATAGCAGCAACACGCCAGTCCGGGTCAATGGTGCGGCCATGCAGTCGTGCGGCTTTATCCTGGATACGACCGGCTTTCCCCAACGTCCTGAAGAGAGCGGGTGCGGCGGCACATGCCGGCAAACCATGGCCAGAGTGCTTCAGAACGGATCCAAACAGACGATTCGCCGTTTTGAATGCCGGAAGAATGACGGCACCAGGCGGACCATAAGCCTCAGTGCCTCTCCCGTGTTCGAAAGTAATGGCTCGATAAGCGGGGCAGTGGGCATTATGCGTGACGAGACCGAGTTGGTGTACCTGGAAAAGCAGGTATACCGGCAAAGCGGTTTTGGAGGGCTTGTGGGCGGCAACAGCGCCATGCAGAGGATGTATACCCTGATTGAGGCGCTGGCTGACGTGCCGACCACCGTGCTGGTAAACGGTGAAAGTGGCACCGGCAAGGAGCTGGTGGCAGCGGCGCTGCATCACCAGGGGGGCAGACGCGACAAGCCGATTGTGAAGGTCAACTGTTCCGCCCTGTCGGAGCATCTTCTGGAAAGCGAACTGTTCGGCCATGTTCGCGGGGCTTTTACCGGCGCGGTTTCCGCCAAGATCGGCAGGTTTCAGAGGGCGCACGGCGGGACAATCTTCCTTGATGAGATCGGCGATATCTCCATTGCCACGCAGATGCGGTTGCTTCGCGTGCTGCAGGAACATGAATTCGAACAGGTTGGCGACTCAACCCCCGTCAAGGTGGATGTCCGGGTCATTGCGGCGACCAATCAGGACCTGGCGGAAAAGGTGCGGCTCGGCACATTCCGGCATGATCTCTACTACCGTCTGAACGTAGTCCGCCTTATTGTCCCGCCGCTCCGGGACCGTCTTGACGATATCCCGCTGCTGGTCGATCATTTTCTCGAGAAATTCATCCAAAAGTTTAACAAACCGCTTTCGGGGGTATCCCCGGAAACGCTGGAACTGTTGACCATCCATACCTGGCCCGGAAATGTCCGTGAACTGGAACACACGCTTGAACATGCGGCAATTGTGTGCCGTTCCTCGAACATTGAGGTAGCGGACCTTCCCCAGGACTTTCTTGCGGCAATTCACGACCGGACCGAAGAGATGGCCTGTAGTATCGATGAAGAGGAACTGACGCTGGAAGATGCCCTTAAAATGTCAGGAGGCAACAAAGCCAAGGCTGCCCGTCTGCTTGGCGTCAGTCGCTGCACGGTGTATCGCAAACTGCAGGACGGCGTTGCCGTAAATTGAATCTGCTCTCATATTGAATCCAGCCGAAGGAGGCTCCTGCACATGATATCCGATGCTCCCTTGACTGAGAATGCCCTATATAATCAGAATGAAGAACTGCGGGAGGCCAACCGGAACCTGGAAGCCGCCCTGTTGTCGATTTCCCACGACCTGCGTAATCCGCTTCATGTCATCATGATGGATAGCGGCAAACTGCTTGAGAAGAGTGGCGACCAGTTTGGTTCCCGTGAACGATCCAGCCTGGAGCGGGTCAGCACGGCGGCCCAGCATATGGCCGGAATGATCGACGGCCTTCTGGGAATGTGTTGTATTGCAGGACAGAATACGTCGTTTGAAATGGTTGATTTGAGCAGCCTGGCATCAGCCGTTTTTTCCGAGCTTCATATGAAGGAACCGCATCGGACGGTTGTCTGCACCGTTCAGGAAGGCGTGCACGGCTGGGGTGATCCCCGGCTCCTTGAGGTCGTCCTGGTTAATCTGATCGGCAATTCTTGGAAGTACAGCGTAAATCGGCATTCCGCCGTGATCGAATTTGGATCCACGGCATCTTCGGATGGGAACCTCACCTGTTTTATCCGCGATAACGGCATCGGTTTTGACGCCTCATTGGCCGATCGCCTCTTTCTCCCGTTTCAACGGTTTCACGCCGATTCTGAAGGAAGCGGCATCGGCCTGGCTTCCGTGCAGCGCATTATTACCCGTCTGGGCGGCAGGGTTTGGGCTGAGGCAGGGAAGGAAAGCGGAGCCGTCTTCTACTTTACCCTGCCCGCCGTCCCCTCCACCTGAATCTCCCCCTGTCGCTTCATGCGACATATCTGTAACAGGGTGATGCGACACATGTGATTCATTGCTACATTGCTGCATTGCCGATGCCCCTTGTTGTATTCCCTTCCGTGCCTGACAGAATCCTTATCAGTTTGAATTTTCACACGAAAAATTTTTATCTGTCGCCGCCTGTCCCGCTGGCACGCATCGTGGAATGTCATAGTCAGGATCTATCTCCGGAATTGATCGAATAGATCCACAGGGGGCGACATATGGCTGAATTTTCCGTACAGGTTGAACCGGCAGACGAAGATGCCATTGTCGTCACGGTAAACGGTCCCGCAACCATCTCCAACGTCAACACGCTGCTCACGCAGCTGCTGGCAGCCTTTCATCGGGCAGACCATGTGATCATCGATCTGCATGGCGTTACCGACATCGATGCCGCCGGCCTGCAACTGCTCTGCTCTTCCCATCGAAGTTCTCTCTCTGTCAGCAAGGAATTAACCATACGTGGCAAGGAACAGCCTGTCATCCGGGATGCAGCCGCCGCATCCGGTCAGCTGCGCACGTCAGGGTGCGCAATCGACTCAACACATACCTGTATCTGGACGGGAGGGACCTACTGATGGCAAAGCAGATCATGGCGGCCGACGATTCGGCCAGCGTCAGGCAGATGGTAAGTTTTACCCTGAAACAGGGTGGCTACGAGGTGGTTGAAGCGGTGGATGGTCAGGATGCCCTGCGGAAACTGCAGGAGCACAAGGTTGACATGCTTATCACTGACCTGAACATGCCCAACCTCGACGGCATCGGCCTGATCAAGGCAACCCGTGCGCTCCCCTCCTGCCGGTTTATCCCGATTATCATGCTCACCACAGAGTCACAGGAGTGCAGAAAGCAGGAAGGGAAGGCTGCCGGAGCAACGGGGTGGGTGGTCAAGCCGTTCAAGCCGGAACAGATGATCGCCGTGGTGAAAAAGGTTCTGGGATGATTGATCAATTCAGGCAGACATTCAAAGACGAAGCCAACGAGCATCTTGCCGAGTTGGAGAGCTCGCTGCTTGAACTTGAAGAAGCCCCGGATGATCTCGAACTTGTCGGACGGGTGTTCCGGTCCATGCACACGATCAAGGGGTCGGGGGCCATGTTCGGTTTTGATGATATCGCCCGCTTCACCCATGAGGTCGAGACCGTTTTTGACCTGGTGCGGACCGGGCAGTTGACGGTTACCGGCGATCTGGTGAATCTGAGCCTCAAGGCAAGGGACCGGATCAAGGCCATGCTTGATGCCGACGGCACCGATCAGGACAGTGCCGCCAGCGAAAAGCTTATTGCAGCCTTCAGGTTGCTGGCGGAACGTGGCGAACCTGCCGGGCGGTGCCCCGATGCAGATTCTGAAGCGGAACCCGAGGCTGAATGCGGCGATACTATCACCTATCGCATCAGGTTCAAGCCGCTTCCCGGCATCTTCAAAAGCGGCATGAACCCGGTAGCCTTGCTGAATGAGCTTCAGGAACTCGGGAGGTGTACCGTTGTTGCACAGACGTCTGAAGTACCGGTCCTTGCGGCTATCGATCCGGAGAACTGCTACCTGTTTTGGGATGTCGTTCTTACCACCCCGCTCGGTGTGGACGCCATTCGAGATGTGTTTATTTTTGTCGAGGACGAGTGTGATCTGAGCGTAACGGTTATCGACGCCAGCGACGGACTCGACCAGGACGAAGATTACAAAAAACTGGGCGACATCCTGGTGGAGCGCGGCGATCTGACCCCGGAAGACATGCTGAATGTGCTGGCGGTGCGCAAACGTTTCGGAGAGCTGGCCGTGGAAGCGGGTGTAGCAACCGGTGATCAGATCGCTTCAGCGCTGGCGGAACAGCAGCATGTCCGGGCAGTTCGTCAGGAGCGCGCCTCCGATGACGCAACGTCGAATATCCGGGTGCCGGCTTCGCGTCTGGATGTCCTGATCAATCTGGTGGGGGAGCTGGTTACCGTACAGGCGCGGTTCACCCAGACCGCGCTGCAGCGGGACGACGAAGAACTGCTGGCCATCGCCGAAGAGGTGGAACGGCTGACGGTGGAGCTGCGGGACAATACGCTCAATATCCGCATGCTCCCCATCGGCAGCACCTTCAGCAAGTTCAAACGGCTGGTGCGCGATCTTTCCCAGGAGCTGGGCAAGCAGATAGAAATGACCACGGAAGGTGCCGAAACGGAGCTGGACAAGACCGTTATCGAAAAACTGAATGATCCGCTGGTGCACCTGATCCGCAACTGTATCGATCACGGCATCGAGCTTCCTGCGATCCGGGAGCAGCAGGGCAAGCCGCGTCACGGCACTGTGCATCTCTCTGCTGCCCATTCGGGCGACAGTGTGCAGATCACCATTCGTGACGACGGTGCAGGGCTTGACCGAGATGCCATTCGCGCCAAGGCGACAGAAAGAGAGCTTATCTCTGCCACTGCCGAACTGAGTGAACAGGAGATTTTCTCCCAGATCTTTGCCGCCGGATTTTCCACCGCCAAACAGGTGACCAGCGTATCGGGACGCGGAGTCGGCATGGACGTGGTGAAGAGAGCCATTGATGCCCTGCGCGGAAGCATTGCCATCAGCAGCGAGCGGGGCAAGGGCACGACCATAGCCGTAAAGATTCCGCTTACGCTCGCCATTATCGAGAGCCTGCTGGTGCAGGTCGGAAACGACCGTTTTGTCCTGCCGCTGTCGCAGGTCAGCGAATGCATAGAACTGACGCGGGAGGATATCGAAGGGGCACATGGCCGTAACCTGGTAAACGTCAGGGATCGCATCGTTCCGTACATCCCGCTTCGTGAGCGGTTCGGAATTTCCGGGCCGGTGCCGGATCTCCAGCAGATTGTCATCATCACCATTGAAGGACGGCAGGTGGGGTTTGCCATCGATCAGGTGATCGGCGAGCACCAGACCGTCATCAAGAGCCTGGGCAGGTATTACCAGAATGTACAGGGGGTTTCCGGGGCGACCATTCTGGGTGACGGCACCGTGGCTTTGATCCTTGATATTCCGGTTCTTATTCAGCTCGCCGGGGCGTTTGAACATGACGAACAACGAAAGCACTGTTGATGCTGCCTCTCTCTACTCAGAGTTTTGCCTGAGGGCGGCTGTACAAAGAAATCGTGGAGTAATGCCATGAAAATTATCCCGTTGAAAAAAAACAGCACGATCCACAGTTGCAATTCGTACCTGATTCTCGGTGACTGGAATCGTAGTGACGACGTCAATACGATCATCGATCCAGGCATCGATGACTATGTGATCAAGGAGATTGAACACCTATCGGCCGGTCTTGGCAAGATGCAGGTGGCACAGGTAATCCTGACCCATAATCATTCCGATCACTCAAAGTCGGTTCAGGCCATCAAAGAGCGCTTCCACGCCCGCATCCTGGCGTTTAGCGATGGGCCCGGCGTTGATGAGCTCATCAGGGACGGCCAGCTTGTCAAGGCGGGCGATCAGGTCCTTGAAGTGCTCCATACTCCGGGACATTCCCCGGATTCCATCTGTCTGTATGCGCCGGCCGAAAAGGCGTTGTTTTCCGGCGATACCCGGTTGCGGGTCATGACGCCGGGTGAGGCGCACCCTCAGGAGTATATCGACGGTTTGATGAAAATCGCCTGCCGGGACACCCAGCGTATTTTTCCCGGGCACGAAAGCCCGATCACCAGCGGCTGCCAGGAGATGATCCTGCAAACCGTCCGCAATCTGCACATGCGGAGCGTCCCGCTGCGAGGCAGGAGGGCTGTTTTCACCAACCGCATATCGATTCAGGCGTAACACACCGGAAAATGATTGTTGTCTGCCGAACATGACCGGGCAGATTGCCCGGCAATATCGATTGAAAAGGGGGCTGGTATGAACTGGTTTAACAGTATGTCGTTGAAGGGGAAGCTACTTGCCGGATTTATCTCTGTTGCGATTATTGCTGCGGTTATCGGCGGGGTAGGAATTTACAACATCCATACGCTTGAAGATGCCGACACCACGCTGTATGAAAAAATCACCATCCCGGTTGCCGATTTGGGAAATATCTCCACCGGGTTCCAGAGGACACGCATCAACCTGCGTGAGTTGGTGGGTGCCGAGAGCAATGCCGAGAAGCAGACCGCAGTCGACACCATTAAAAAATTGCGTACGGAAAACAGCGAGCGTATCGCCACCTTTGAAAAGACCATCCTGACTGACGATGGAAGAAAACTTTTTGAAGAGTTCAAGAAAAGCCGTGAAGCCTACGGCCAGATTGTTGACCGGGTAGTGCCTCTGGCCATGGCCGACAAGGACGCCGAAGCCATGGTTATCCTCAAGACCGATGGCAAAAAGGCGGCCTTTTACATGCAGGAACTGCTGGACAAGCTGGACGAGTCCAAACTCAAACAGGCCAAACTGACCGCCGCAGAGAACGGTGCTATCGCCAAGCGCGCTGTCACGTTGATGGCAATATTCATGTCTGTGGGAACCTTTCTGGCGATCGGTCTCGGACTGCTTCTCGCCAGGATTGTCGGACGGCAGCTCGGTGCTGATCCAAAGCTGGTCGGTGAGGTCGCGAATCTGGTTGCGGTAGGCGACCTTCGTCGCGAGATTGCCCTTGCCCCCGGCGATACTTCCAGTGTCATGGCCTCCATGAAGAAGATGGTTGATACGATCCGGCTGCTGGTGAGCGATGCAGCCATGCTGTCCGACGCCGCCATTGCGGGCAAGCTTGCGACAAGAGCCGATGCCGGAAAACACCAGGGTGATTTCAAAATGATCGTCGCCGGAGTCAACAGTACCCTTGATGCGGTCATCGGTCCGTTGAACGTTGCAGCGGAATACGTGGACCGGATTTCCAAAGGGAACATGCCCCCAGTTATCAGCGATACCTACAACGGTGACTTCAATGCCATAAAAAACAACCTGAACGTCCTCATTATCGCCATTAATGCAATAACGACAGCAGCCAAGGAGGTTGCCGGGGGCAATCTTATGGTCAGCCTCAAGGAGCGCTCGCCGGAAGACGAATTGATGCGCGCTCTGTCCGATATGGTCGGGAAGCTGGTGGAGGTGGTTAATAACGTAAAATCCGCTGCCGACAACGTTGCCTCGGGAAGCCAGGAACTGTCTGCTTCCGCCCAGCAGATGTCTCAGGGCGCCACCGAACAGGCCGCTTCCGCCGAAGAAATTTCCAGTTCCATGGAAGAGATGTCCTCCAGTATCAAGCAGAATGCCGACAATTCATCGCAAACCGAAAAAATAGCCGTTAAATCCGCGTCCGATGCCAAAATTGGCGGTCAGGCCGTATCGGAAACCGTCAGCGCCATGAAGGAAATTGCCACCAAGATCAATATTATCGAAGAAATTGCCCGGCAGACCAACCTGCTGGCCCTTAATGCCGCTATTGAAGCGGCCCGTGCCGGCGAGCACGGCAAAGGGTTCGCCGTTGTTGCCGCGGAAGTCAGGAAACTGGCCGAACGGAGTCAGAAAGCCGCCGGCGAAATCGGGAGCCTTTCTGCCACCAGTGTGGGTGTCGCCGAGAAGGCGGGGGATCTGCTCGACAAAATGCTGCCGGATATCCAGAGAACCGCCGAGCTGGTGCAGGAAATCAGCGCTTCCAGCAGGGAACAGGATTCCGGGGCTGACCAGATCAACAAAGCCATTCAGCAGCTGGATGGTGTCATTCAGCAGAACGCCTCGGCTTCCGAACAGATGGCTTCAACTTCGGAAGAGCTTTCCAGCCAGGCTGAGCAGCTCCAGGATGTCATTGCCTTCTTCAGGGTCGAAAGCGCCGCTGCGTTTGGGCGGAGCAGTGCGGTCATGAAGATGCAGCCAAAGAAAACCATGCAGCGCGCGAGCTCAAACGGCTACCATAGCGCCTCGAACAAAACGGCGCTGATGAAGATTGATGTCACGCCGGGAATTGATCTGCGTTTGAGCGAACGCGATAACCTTGATGCGGAGTTTGAAAAGTACTAAACCACACGGCCGCCGTCGATGGGAACATCTGTTCTCATCGACGGTTGGACACATAGGGGAGGTCCCATGGCAGTTGCAGCAATTACGGAAACCAGGCAGTACCTGACCTTCAAACTTGCGGATGAGATATTTGCCGTTGATGTGGCCAAGGTGCGTGAAATACTGGAGTTTTCATCCATCACCAAAATCCCGCAGACCCCGGAATACATGTGCGGTGTGATCAACCTCCGGGGGAGCGTTGTTCCGGTTATTGACATGCGCCTGAAATTCAACATGCACAAAACAGAGTTTACGGTGAATACCTGCATCGTGGTCGTTGAGGTGATGCTGGGAGACGAGCTGGTGGTGATCGGCGCGCTGGCCGATTCGGTGCAGGAGGTGTTTGAGCTGGAAGCAGAGTATATTGAACCGGCTCCGCATATCGGCACCAAATTCAGGACCGATTTCATCATGGGCATGGGGAAGAATAACGGGCAGTTTCTGATGATCCTTGATATTGACCGGACATTCAGCGGCGATGAACTGTCACTGGTTGACGAGCTGTTGGAAAATGCCGCCTGATTTTGTGCGGAGTGATCCCGTTTGCGGTGGTTTCCGGACGGTACGGGCATCACCGCAGAAATCACATCGTTACAGGCTCGCAGAATGAACGATTGAAAAAACCGGTGATTGACTTTAAACGACTCCTGGGCCAGAATCTGTAGGGAAACGGGGGCCGGCGGGTGCGCGTTTTTACCGCAACGTGCCTTGTGCGCCTCCTTGTTTCCGCTGCATTACGAGCTGCTCCATTCCGCTGTCCGGTTATGATGCCTGTCTTGCACAAGGAGTTAACAATCACCGTGGTTCACCATCCATTATTACATGCAGCGTTCCGTTCCTTATCAGCAGTCATTGTCGTGGTTCTGATGCTGGCTGCCGTTGCGCCGGTTCATGCCCAGGAAAATTTTGCCACCTATCCCTCCCATGCTCCCGGCTATACCTCCATTAAGGTGTTCGACAATCAGCGGCGTTTTGTCGGTCGCCTTCTCCCTGAAAAACGGTACTGGGCCGGTATCGACCAGATTCCGGTGTTTCTGCAAAAAGCGGTGGTGGCGGTGGAGGACGCCCGCTTTTATGAACATGGCGGGATCGATGTGCGCGGCATTGCCCGGGCACTGGTAAAGGATGTCATGAAGCGGCGACTGGCTGAAGGTGGCTCAACCATTACCCAGCAGCTGATCAAAAACAGGTATCTGACCGGCGTGAAGACCATCGAGCGTAAAATAGACGAAGCCCGCATGGCCATGGAGTTTGAAAAGAAATACAGCAAAAAGCAGATTCTGGAGATGTATTTCAATGAGATATATTATGGCAATGGCGCCTGGGGCATCACCCAGGCGGCCCGCCTCTATTTCGACAAGAACCCCCAGGAACTGAATGACGCTGAATGCGCCATGCTGGCAGGGGTGCAGAAAAATCCGTCCCGCTACAATCCGCTCGGAAAACCGGCTCACGTTACGGGACGGCGTGATGTGGTGCTCAAGCGGATGGAGGAGTTGGGCATGATCAGCTCCCGGCAGCGCCAGCAGCTGCGCGCTCACCCGCCGGCTGTTACCAAAACAGGGCAGGCTCCGCAGTATCTCGCCCATGTCAGAGGCAAGCTGACCGAACTCTATGGGGCGGATGTTGTCGAACAGGGGGGGCTGGAAGTAACCGCCGCGCTGGATCTGAATCTGCAAAAACAGGCGGAGCAGATGCTGCGTGACGGCGTGAAGAAGCGCTCTCCCGATCTGCAAGGTGCGCTGCTCTGTCTTGACGCGGTTACCGGTGATGTGCTGGCGATGGTAGGCGGTGTCGATACTGCCCAGAACGCCTATAATCGTGCCTTTGTCGCCCGCCGTCAACCCGGGTCGGCCATCAAGCCGCTGATCTATGCCGCCGCTCTGGAATCGGGTGTTACTGCCGGGAGCATGTGGGATGATGCTACGGTATCCTATAACCGCGGCAACGGCGATAGCTGGCAGCCGCAGAACTACGGGCGGGAAGTGTATGGAGAACTTGCTCTCCGTCAGGCGCTGGCCTATTCCAATAATGTTATTGCGGTAAAAGTTCTGGAAGCCATTGGTGTTCCGTACTTTGTCGGCTTTGCCGCACGGACGGGACTGCCGCAACGGGCGGACAACGGTTTGTCCCTGGCACTGGGAACAAGTGAAGTCACCCTGAATGAACTGGTGCAGGCGTACACCCCCCTGGCAAGCGGTGGCATCCGAGCCGAAGCGCGGGTTATTGTCCGTATTTATGACCTCACACGGAAGAGCTGGATTGAGAATCCGCCTGTCGTTTCACCGGTGTTTGCCCCGGCCACCGCCTATGTCACCACCTCCATGCTGAAGGATGTCATGACCTACGGCACCGCGAAAAATCTTAAGAAATTCAGTCAGGCCTATCCGTCCGCCGGAAAGACCGGCACCACCGATGATTACCGGGATGCCTGGTTCGTCGGCTATACTCCGCAACTGGTAACCGGCGTCTGGGTAGGGTATGACAAGCCGCGTCCCGGCGGCAAAGGTTTTACCGGCGGGGCTGTGGCGGCCCCGATCTGGGAGCGTTTTATGCGCAAGGCCGTGGCAGTGAAACCTGCCGGCGATTTTGTCCGTCCGGAGAATGTTGTATCCGTAACCATAGACCCGGAAACCGGGTTTTTGGCGGCCCCGGACTGCCCGAAGAAACGGGATGAATTTTATGCTGCCGGGACCGAGCCGCTGGAATATTGCCCCAAGCATGGTGGCGTAGACGCCCCCTTATTGCCGTTGGCACCTGTCAAACTACCATCGGTCAACGATTCAAAATAGAAATGTAAAAGGAATAGTATGAAGATCGATGGCGATCAAAAAGAACTGGTAGAGTTGTTTCTGAAACAAGAATTTCTTATTGGTAAATTATACAAGCTATTTGCATTCAGATATCCTGAATATAAGGATTTCTGGACTGAAATGGCTCTGGAAGAACATCTGCATGCTTCTTGGATTAAGCGGCTTACGGAGCGTGATCCCACGGATAAATTCAGGTTCTCGCAAGGAGAACTAAGATCTGGCATTCTATCTTCAAGCATAGAATCGATTGAGGGGCTTATTCGTGGGGTTAAGAACAATAAAGACTATCCAATTGCTCAGGCAGTGAGTTTAGCGCTTCACCTTGAAAAAGCACTGTGGGAAAAGAAAGTTTTTCAATGTTTTGAAGGTGACTCTGATGAAGTCAGAAAAATCATGGAAACCCTGAATTTAGAACAAGAAATTCATATAAAGAAAATAGATAAGTTCGCGAGGCCTTTTCAGAAAAAATGCCGGGAAGAGTGATGCCGGCCCCGCTTTTTTTCTGCCTGAAATCAGCCGTCAGTTCTGGTGCGCCAGCGCCCTGATGGCGGCGGCACGTTTTTCAAGATCTTTTGCAGTCTTCTTCTGGCCGGTTTTGTAATATAGTATCGACATGTTTTCCAGGCTTGTGGCCACGGTAGGATGCAGTGGCCCGAGCGCCTTCTCCTTGATCGCCAGGGATCGTTTGTACAGCGGCTCGGCCTGCGAGTACAACTCCTCATTGTAGTACAGTCCCGCAAGGTTGTTCAGGCTTGTGGCGACTTCCAGATGATCCGGTCCCAGCGTTTTTTCCTTGACTGCCAGCGCGCGTTTATACAGCGGCTCGGCTTGTGTGTATTTCCCCAGCGCGTAGTAAATACCGGCAAGATGGGTCAGGCTCGTGGAGACATCCGGATGGTCAGGGCCAAGCGTCTTCTCCCGGATAGCCAGTGAGCGTTTGCCCGGTTGTTCGGCCTGTGCATAGTGCCCCTGCATTTTGCAGAGTACCGCAAGGTTGTTCAGGATCGTTGCAACATCGGGGTGTTCGGGCCCCAGATGCTGTTCCTTGATCGCCAGTTCCTGCCGGTAGAGCTGCTCCGCATGTTCATAATGCCCCTGGAGCTTGTTCAGCAGGGCGAGATTGCTCAGGTTTGCGGCGACATCGGGGTGATTGGCTCCCAGCGCCTTCTCCTTTATTGCCAGTGCTCGTGAGTACAGGGGCTCGGCCCGGGCATACTCTTGCTTGGCAAAATACAGTCCGGCAAGATTATTCAGGCTCGTGGCCACATCCGGGTGATCCGGCCCGAGCGCTTTTTCCCTGATTGCCACTACGCGGGAATAGAGCGGTTCCGCCTGTGCGTAATTCCCCATGGCGTAGTAGATTCCGGCAAGATTGTTCAGGCTTGGGACAACATCGGGATGATCTGTCCCCAGGTCCTTCTCCTTGTTAAGCAGCAGCTTTTTGTAGAGCGGCTCTGCCAGCGCATACTGTCCCTGGGTTTTGTACAATCCGGCAAGGCTGTTCATGCTTGTTGTCACACCGGGATGATCGGGGCCAAAGGCTTTTTCCCTGATCTCCACTGCCCGCTTGAACAGCGGTTCGGCCTCGCTGTACCGCCCCTGATTCTTATACAGTCCGGCCAGGTTATTCAGGCTGGCTGCGACATCGGTGTGAGCCGGGCCGAGTATGTTCTCCCTGATCGCCAGAGAGCGCTTGTACAGCGGTTCGGCCTCGGCATATTTCCCCTGCGCGTCGTACAATCCGGCCAGATTGTTCAGGCTGGTTGCCGTATCCGGATGTTCAGGCCCGGTGTTTTCAGCGACACGAAGTGCTTCTTTTGCTAATATGGTCGCCTGGGCATAGCGTTTCTCTTTGTAGAGCGCCATGACATCTGCGTTAAGCGCGCCCCACTCACTTCCTTGCGGAGCTGCCGCTGCGCCGGTCGCACCCACAAAGAGAACCAGTAGTAATGTTGAGATCATTTTTTTCATACGGCCCCCGTTTGTCTGTCGTATACGGTAGTGGTACCCCAATAGGTGTGTTGTCGTCAACTCCGACATTGCAACTTACTAAAATCTTCGTGCGACACGCTGATAATCCTGCTGCCGGAACAGGTCTGTTATGTGGTATAAGATTGCGTTGCAATTAGATATGTCCAGAAGCGCACGTTCAGACAGGAACGGAAAGATCTCTTATTCAAGGAGGCACCGCCATGCATCATGACATGTTACCGGAGGGAGAAGACCTGCGCCGGGCCGTAAAATGGATATCCGGCAACCTTCAGGAAGACGCCTCCCAGCCGGTTCAGCCGCTTGTTCAGGAGGCTATCTTCAAGTTCGACCTGTCACCCAAAGATGCCGATTTCCTGATCGGTTTTTACAGCAGCAAAAAAAACTCAGAAATATGACGTTATTCATGTCTCCCTGTTCATCCACCAAATTACCACTGTTCACCGAGGTTCCGCATGGCACGGCCATCTACCGTATATAAAACATCGATACAGCTTTCCGATATCGACCACGGCATTTATGAAACCCTGCAGGCGACGGTTGCCCAGCATCCCTCCGAGACGGCTGAACGGCTGGTTGCCCGCCTGCTGGCGTTTGCAATCTTTCAGGAAGAGGAACTGGTCTTTACCAAGGGGATTAGTGCGACGGATGAACCGGATCTGTGGGTGAAGGGGGGCGACGGGAGAGTGCTGCTTTGGGTTGAGGTCGGACTGCCGGATGCGGACAGGATCATCAAGGCATCCCGCCATTCGGCACGGGTTGCCCTGCTGGCGTGCGGAAAGACTCTGCCCAACTGGGAACAGCAACACCTGCCCAAACTGACGAACATAGCCAATCTTACGGTCATTACGGTCGATCCGGCGTTCATTGCCCGGTTGACATCATTGCTGGAACGCTCTATTACCTGGTCGCTCACCATCACCGAAGGGGCGCTCTACCTGACTATCGGCGCTGAAACGGTGGAGGCCGCTCTTCAGATGAAGGTCGGAAGCCGGTGATATGGTACGGAACGACGAACTTGCCGCTCATACGCCACTATGGTATGGGTGATGTCATCACCGCGCCATCCCGGCGCGCTTCCTGAGGTTGCATTCATGACTGTTGCTGCTAATTTGAAAATCGAGGAAAACCCCTTTGCCCGGAAGCTGGGCATTAAAGAGTGGCAGGGGCGCCCCTTTATTCCGCCCAAGCCGGAAGAATACCTGATTGACGAGTTGATTCCGGCCAATGCGCTTGTGTCGCTCCAGGCGGGCAATGTCTTCGGCAAGACAACCCTGGCGACCCAGTTGGCCATGTCGGTGGCTTTCGGGCTGCCGTTTCTTGACCGGTACAGCTGTCTACAGCCGGGCAAGGTGCTGTACATAAACGCACGTGACACGGATGAGGACAGCCACCGCCGCTTCAAACGGCTGGTTCGCGAGTGGACCAGCATTCCGGGTCTGTCATCGCGCATTGATGAACATATGGACAACTTCACCCATATCTCCCTTTTTGATGAATGTTTCGGCGTGACTCCCCATCTGGTTGATGTCTCCGGCAGCATGACCAAAACCTATACCTATCTGCATCAGTTCAGCGAGTATTTCAAATGCAAGCTGATCATACTCGACCCGGTCGAAGATTTTTTTCCCGACAACCTGAAAAATATTTCCGAACTGTATCTCAAGCTCAGGCAGATTAAATCGACCGTGCTGCTGGTTGCCGATCACAGCCGTAACGAAGCTTTCCACAAGGTTGAAGTGGGGATGTCGATTGTGGAGGGCGGCTTGCGCATCCACAGCGATTATGTGGGGCGCCGCGATGTCGGCATGGCCATGGGAGCGGGGATCTGGTTTCCCACGGTATGAGGTTACGGTGTTTCATGATGTTTGGATAGTTATGCACGCATAGAAGGCGGCCAATTGGCCGCCTTTTTATTTTCTGGATTCCATACCCGCCATTTTGATGTTTGCGGCAAGCCTGCAAAGGACTAAAATGGTCTTACGGTGGGCATATAAACAATGAGGAATGAGGACGCCCGGCGGGAAAGGAGGTGTTACCATGGCAACAACCATGCTGGTTCTTTTTGTCACATTGCTTGCAATTACCGTTATTCCGTTTGTCGGCACCCTGGGACGTACGGAATTACATCGTACAGACCTGATGGCAGGAGATGAAGGAGAAGATTAGGTGACTCGAACCGTTAAACTTAATCACTATACGCCGGTAAAAAAAATAAAAACAGACTGTTTTTTAGGTTCGAAACGGCTATAGTGAAATCAAGGTAAGCGCTACCTGATTCAAGAACAACGCAGCAAAAGGAGTAACAGTAGAGCAGTAGAAGTTGCAGTAATTAGATTCTGTTTATTATGGAGGATCAGATGACTGAGGACACGCCGCCAGACTGTTAAGGAAAATAGGAAGTGACCATGGGCTGGTTGGTACAGCCTGAATCCCGACAAAATGGGAAGAGTTTTAAAGGCCCGCGAAAATCATCGCGGGCCTTTCATTTTTGCACCGGAACTGCTTTCAGAATGGCTACCCTTTCAACTCGAAGGCCACCTTGAGAACCACCTGATACTCCGTCACCTTGCCATCCGGGCCGATATGCCCGCGAATATCCCCCACCTCGAACCAGGACAGCTTGTCCAATGAGCTCTGCGCCTTGGCCACCCCCGTCTCGATAGCAGCTTCAATGCTCCCGGCAGCAACACCGATTATCTCCACCTTCTTGTAGATCCTGTCCTTTCCGTACATGGCATCCTCCTTTACGCTGTTGTCGATCTCATGCTTCAAGCGTAACAGAATTTTGGCAGCCTGCAACAGAGCCGGTGCAGGCACTTACTCCGGAGACAGGACCAGATCGAAGGTGCCGCTCTTTTTGGTGCGCTTCGGATAATACTGGCTGATCAGTCCGGCAAAACCGCGCAGATCGATCAGGATGTGGATATGGGGAGGACGCTGAGCATAGGGTGCCGGGACGTCGGTTTCAAGGCGGTAGCGCCCCCGGCTGTCGGCGATTATCGTGGCCCGGTGAGCTTCGTCATAGACTCCGGCAGGACCTGCCTGCCAGAATTCGATACGGGCGCCGGGAAGCGGCCGGCAGTCCGCGGCGGAACGGACAGTCCCCGAGAGGACATAGCCGTTGCCGATTTTGCTGCGCAACGGGGCGTCCGGCCGATAAAACGGGCCGATCTCGTCCCACGGCGTCGGCAAACATTTCTTTGCTGCCGCAACCGGCGTGGCAGCACCGAGCATGAGGGCAACAGCACCGAATATGAGGGGAAGGGCAGAGCGGATCATGCAGACAAGTCTACCCGGTTTTCAGCTTGGAGCAACCGGGAGGCACCAAATTCCATTTTCAGTTCGACCTAGCGGCGCGGCGCATTCAACAGCGGCAGGAGGAATTTTTCAAAGATCACCTTCTGCTTGGCGGTCATCAGATCGATATCCCCTTCATTATCGAGCAGGAACGTGCCGACACCGATGACGGTTTTGGCAAGATAGCCGGTCCCGGCAACACTCTTTTCTATTTCTTCGCTTCGCTTGCTGATCAGGTTTTTCAGTTTTTCAAGATTTACGTTCATTTGTGTGTACTCCATCTGGATTAATATGCGTTTCCCGCATCGTCAGCGTGTTCCGGCCCAGGCAACACTATTCATTATATACACCATCATGACGGTAACATCCACCAGCGCCTTTTCCGGTCCCCGTTTTGTTCACCGCCGTGCACTCCATACGCTGTAATTTTCCGGCATTGTCTTCCTGAAGTGGGAGTATAATAAACCCAGATGGATCATAGGTGCTTGCCTACGTCTGAGAGAAAGGGAGGTGCTGACCATGAAAGCCATGACAACTCGAATCATGATGCCTCGCCACCGGACAAACGTAGCCATGAAGACCCTGATGGGTAAAAAACATCGCATGATGAAGAACCATAATGTCCACGTCATCACCCATCACGGAAAAGCCATGCTCGGTCGTAAAGGACGCAAG